>Ga0134124_10003351_pt1 | contig 12885 bp, 6 predicted proteins | sample KB304_FD_96880 | JGI IMG/M metagenome (GOLD analysis project Ga0134124, IMG submission 96880) | Terrestrial soil microbial communities without Nitrogen fertilizer from Kellogg Biological Station, Michigan, USA - KB3-0-4 | ecosystem: Environmental > Terrestrial > Soil > Unclassified ... | reverse complement strand
TGCTGCGCGATCCGCTGCCCGGCGCGCATACCTACACGGCGTCGTACTCGGGCGACAGCCGGTTCATCCCGGTCGGATCGGACACCCGGCAGATTTTCGTGACGAAGGGCGACGTCTCCTTCAGCGCGATCTCGAGCGACGGCGCGAACGTGGTGATCGTCCTGCGCGGGATCGACGGCTACGCGCCGGCTGGAGCGCTCAGCGTTTCGGAGGGGGACACGCCGCGCACAGTCGGTGCGCTGACGCAGAGCGGACCGGCGAGCGCGTCGGCGACGGCGACCGGATTCTCACCGTCGGCGAGAACGGTGACGATCATTTACTCCGGCGACGCGAGGTACAGCTCGGGCATCACCACGATTCCGATCACCGGGCCGCATCGCCATTCAGCCGGGCGTTGAACGCGATCCGGCAACGCGCGTCGTCGCCGAGGCAGGTGATGCGCCCCTCGATCGATTTCTTGTCGACGTTCAACAGCTCCAGCTCCGCCCCCTCGGTGTACGTCGTGCCGAGGAGCTCGAGATGCGTGAGACGCTTCGAGCTGGTGTCGATCGTGGCGGACGCGACGCCGTTGTCGAAACTGACGACGGCGACGTCGCCCTCGCGCGTGGCGGTCGCGGTCTCGGGACGCACTTCGCGATCGCGGACGACGAGCCGCCCATGCGCCTGGCCGGCGCTGAGATTTGTCGGCGTCCATTCATTCGGATCGCGCGGCTTGTAGCGGTGGATCAGCTGTTCGAGGCGCGCCTCCCACCAGTACGTGAGCCGGTTGGGAGACATCTGCTCCGCGGCTTCGAGCGGGACATTCACGTAGAGCACCAGCATGCCGATGGCGGCGATGGCGACGCAGATCAATCCTCCGATGATGTTGCCGATCGAGCGGCGGACGAGCCGGCGTTGAATGGCGCCGGCGTCGCCGTTCATGATCGTCAGCGACGGTACGAGCTCGCCCGGTTCGTGCGTCAGGCCGCCTTCCGTCGCCGAGTAGTAGCCGAGGGCGCAGACCTCTTCGCCGGGCCGAAGGACCGACTCATAGAGAAAGCTGCGTTTCAGAACGGGGTCGGGATCAGACATCCGATGATCGAATCGGAGACCAGGCGACGTCGTCATGTCCGGCTGCATCGCCACCGGCACCGTGAACGGCGTCTTCAACACGAACTCCTGCGCGTTGCGCCGCACGTCCTCCGAAATGCAATACCTCTCCGGAACATCGAGCTGCGGCCAGGCCAGGAGCTTCATCGCGCCGTGCGGTCCCTCGATCATCGACGGCGTCAGCGCGAAGCCGTTGTAATCGGTGCGCATCGTCTTGCTCGACGGCGTGCGCACGCGATAGCTGTAAGCGACGCACGGAATGCGCTGGAAGGGCGAGGAGAGGGTGTCGCCGAGCGGCGTGATGCGTCCGACGGCGGCGACGATCTCGCCGTCGCGGGGAGCCTCGCCGTTCAACGCGCGTTTGATGCGGCGCGCTTTGGCGATCTTCTCGGAGATGCCGCCGATGTACGCGATTCCGAGCCAGAGCACGCCGCCGCCGATGATCGCCGCCGGCACGGCCGCCACGTCGATCCGCCGCCAGGCGAGAAATCCCATGACCGCCGCGCAGGCGAGGTAGATCACGGCCCAGGTGCCGCAGGTTTTCTTCACTCCGTCTCATCCTGCACGAACTCGCGGTAGTTCCGCCAGCGCCCGAGGATCTCGTCGACGTACGCCACCGGCTCGGTGCCGCGGGCGAAGCCGTGCTTCACCACCGGGTCGCTGTAGACGCTGCGCTTCGACTTGCGGATCAGCCAGTAACTGACGTCGAGCCACGAGCGCGGGTTGTCGCCGTTCTTCTCCGCCAGGCGGACGGCGTCCTGCACATGCCCCGCGCCGACGTTGTACGAGGCGAGGATGAACTTGATCCGTTCGTCTTCGTCGGTGATCGAATCCTTCCAGATGTCGTCGAGCTGCCAGAGGTAGCGGCAGGCCGCCTCGACGCTCTGCCGCGCGTCGGACGGATCGGCGTGCAGCTGCCTCGCGGTGCGCGGCATGATCTGCATCAGTCCGACCGCGCCGGCCCACGAGCGCGCGTTCGGATTGAGCCGCGATTCCTGGAACGCCTGCGCGGCGACGAGGCGCCAGTCCCAGCCGGGGATCTTCGCGTACTCGCGGAACCAGTCGTCGTACGGCGACAGCGTTCCGGTCTCCGCGGTCAGATACGGGCTGTTCGTCCGCGCGGTGTAGGCGCGGCGGTCGAGGAAGTATTTGCGGTAAAGGATGGCGAGCAGCCCCGATTTCCGCTTCGCCGCGATCCATTGGTCGAGCGCTTCGAGCAGGCGCGGCGCGTTCTGACGCACGGCCCACACCACCGGCTCCGCCGGACCGATGACCGGCTTGACGATGAGGTTCGTGTACTCGCCGCTCTTGAGCGCCGCGACGTTCTCCGCCGCCACGGTGAAGGCGATCTCGCCCTCGGCCAGCCGCTGGATCAGGTGATCGCTCGATTCGTCGACTTCGACCACGTCGATGTCCTGCGACAGTTCTTCGTTCAGCTCGAGCAGGCGCTGGCGATACGGCGAGGTGCGCGGGATCTGCACCTGCTGCCCGGCGAGCTCGCGCGGCGTGGAGACCAGCTTCGCGCGGATGGTGATCGGCGATGACCCGGCCTCGCGCGCCAGGTCTTTCGCCACGGTCGGCGTCGCGGTTCCGCCCGACGGAGAGCGCTGCACGACGACGGGGGAGGTGGCGTAGAGCGACTCGGTCACGGCGACGCTGACCGGCGGCGAGGCCGCCGGCAACGCCAGCTGCGCCGCGACGACGTCGCCGTCGCCGTGATTGAGGCGGTCGAACAGCTCGCGGCTGTCGCGCACCACGACCGGCTCGAGCTTCAGCTTCGCGTCGCGCGCGAACATCTTCAGTAATTCGTATTCGTAGCCGAGCGTCTCGCCGCGATAGAGGAAGTAGCCGGTGGAGTTGAAGGTGAAGAGGACGCGCAGCGTGCCGCCCGCCGCGATCTCCGGCAGGTCGCGCGCGACCGGCGCGGCGACCGGCGGCTTCACCGGCGCCGCCTCGGCCGGCTTGGGGAGCTGCGGCGGCGGGATCGTGCGCGTGATCTCGCGCGCGGGACGTTGCTCATGCTGCCCGCAGGCGATCAGGAGCAACAGCGCGATGCGGCGGACTGCGGCGCTGCGACGGGCCATCGAGGGTGACGTATCATGACTGACGCCAATCGGTCTTTCCGGAAGGGTTCATCATGCCATCCCGCCTCGCGTACCTCCTCGCGCTCTCTCTGTCCGTCTCCACGGCGTTCGCTGCCGTGCCGTATCGCGTGGCCGATCTGCGCACGGTCTCCAACACTCCCAGCTCGTCGTACCCCGCGTTCATCGGGACTTTGCATGGGACCGCGTTGTTTGCGGCGGCCACGTCGCAGACCGCGGGCAGGAGCGAGGTGTGGCGCACCGACGGCACCGTGGCGGGCACTACGCGGCTGCTCGGCGGCGATTTCACCTACGCCGGCTCACCGGTCTCCGACGGCCAGTTTCTCTACTTCGGCGGCGGCAATACGAACTGGAACGTGTGGAAGAGCGACGGCACAGCCGCCGGGACGGTGCCGCTTTTCGGCGGCTTTCCGTTGACGAAAATTCTGCCGGTGGCCGTCGTCTCCGGCCGCGTACTCTTCCTTCCGAACTTCGAGACCGAGCTGTGGGTCATCGACAGCGGAACATCGATGCGCCTGGCGGTCCTGAACGATCTCTTTCCCGAGAGCCCCACCCCGGTGGCGACGTGGCGCGGAAACGCATACATCGGTGGCGAGACGGGACTCTGGAAAACCGACGGGACGCGCGCGGGGACGGTGAAGTTGACGTCGGCGAGCGTGAGGGTCATCGCGGCGACGGACGATGCGCTGTACTTCATCCGCCCGGGCGAGTCGGGCATCGGCTCCGCGTTGTGGACGAGCGACGGCACCGAAGCGGGGACGCGAATGGTTGCGCCGCTCGACGCCGCCTACACGCTCGAGAAAGCGGCGATGATCCCGCTCGGCAACAAAGTCGTCATCGCCGGAGCGAAGATCGGCGTCAGCGACGGTACGGCGGCGGGCACGCAGATCCTTCGCACGGGATACCCGCCGTCGACCAGGCCGACGTATGCGGTCGTGAACGGAGTTGCGTATTTCCCATTCTGGGATCCGACGTACGGCGACGAGCTGTGGCGGAGCGACGGCACGGCGACCGGCACGAGCATGGTCGGCGATCTCCCGGACGGCTTCCAGGAAGATCTCCACACGATCACGGCCGGGGCGACGCGCGTCTACTACTACCGCAGGAACGAGCTGTTCGAGAGCGACGGCACCAACGCCGGCACGCATGCGGTCGACCCGACGCACAGCTACGGGTGGAAAGGGCGGGAGTCGGGGTCGCTTTCCATGGCCACGATCGGCGACACGGTCCTCTTCAACGCGAACGATGGAAAGAACGGCAACGAGCCGTGGGTCAGCGACGGAACCGATGCCGGTACGCAGATGTTGGCGAACCTCGCGCCCGAAAAGAGCAGCGGATCGTCATCGCCCGCGAATTTCGTTCCCATGGGCGACCGCTTCTATTTCGCCGCCGACACCGACGACGGGAAGAGCGTCTTCAGTACGGACGGAGCGAACGTTACGCCGCTGATCTCGAACGAGGATCCGTCGGCCGTGCCGCTGCCTGTGGCGGCCATCGGCAATACGCTCATCCTGCGGAAGGACTTCCAGCTCTGGACCAGTAACGGCACCGCTGGAAACGAGACGCTGCTGAAGGATTTCAGCGCCGTCATGAACAGCCCTCTGACCATGGACGCGACCGCCGCCGCCGGACGGGTGTACGTGATCGGACAGACGAAGACGGACGCTTTATCGACCTCGATCTGGGCGACCGACGGCACCCCCTCCGGGACCGTCGACCTCGGGCGTTCGGCCGCTTCTCTCCAGCGGCCGGTGCAGATCGTCACGATGGCGGGGCAGGCCTACACGGTCAACGGAGGCATTCTGTATGCGATCGATCCTGTGCCGAACGGCGTGCGGAGCATCGCGCGCCTGACGCAGGGATCGAGCGCCGCCACCACGCCGTTCGGCGGATCGCTCTATTCCCTCTCCGACTCGCTGGCGAAATTCTCCACCTCGGCGACCGGTGTCTCGGTTCTCAAGCAGCTGCCGCAATCCGAGCATTTCGCGGCGGCGGCGGATACGTCGCTCTTCTTCACGCTGAGAGAGTTCCCGCACCCGCTCGAGCTCTGGAAAACGGATGGCACGGCCGCCGGGACCGTGCTGGCGACCACTTTCGGGTCGTCGCCCACGTCTTCGGTCAAGGCCATGACATCCCTCGGCAGCCGGATCATTGCGGCGCTCGACGACGGCGCTTTTCAAGTCAAGCCATGGGTGACGGACGGTACGGCCGCGGGAACGAAGTTGTTGCGCGACATCAAACTGTCGAATTCGAGCACAACACCTCCGTCGTTTTTCGTGGCTGACGGCATCGCCTATTTCAGCGCTACCGACGCGGAGCACGGAACGGAGCTCTGGCAGACCGATGGAACGCCGGAAGGAACGACGCTCGTCGCCGACATCGTCCCGGGCGCGGACTCGTCGGCTCCCACGCAGCTCGCGCGCGCCGGCGACCTGCTCTATTTCAGCGCCACCACTCCGAACGAAGGGCGCGAGCTGTGGGCCTACGTACTGCCGCCCGCGCCTGCGATCACGATCGACGACGCGCGCGCGAGCGAAGCCTCCGGCCACGTGAGCGTGCCGGTGCGCCTGACGCGCAGCTCGACACGCCGCGTCACGGTCCATTACGAGACGGTCGACGAGTCGGCGAAAGCGGGGGTCGACTACACCGCCTCCAGCGGCTCGATCGTGTTCGAGCCGGGGGAGATGTCGAAGAGCGTCAGCGTTCCGCTCGCGCGCAACGCGACGCCGGGAACGACGCGCGCGTTTCACGTCCGATTGAAAGACGCGGACGCCGCCCTCGAGCGCGTTGCCGCGGCGGCGCTCATCGAAGACTCCGACCTGATGACCGATCTGACGCTGGCATTTCAGTCGTCGAGCACGACGTTCGTGGTGCGCAACGCCGGGCCGTCGCCGGCATCGAACATCGTCTTCTGTTCCGCCGTCTCACCGGGCGATACCTCGTTCCTTTGCACCCGCCCGTTCGAGCTCGCGGCCGGCGCCACGCGGGAGCAGAACGTTCAGTACTACCCGCAGGACATCGTGGTGGCCAAAGCGACGCAATGGGAACCGGAGGCCACGCCCGCGAACAACGTTCTGACGTCGGCGTCCTACGGCGAGTCGGGGACGCACAACGTCTGGATCATCCCCGCGGTTCCACGCGCGGGCGAGACCGGCATCCTGTCGGTCTCGCAATTCAATTCCGGACCGGTGACCGTGACGTCGTCCGATCCATCGGTCATCGCGGCTCCGCCGTCGTTCACGGTTCCGCCGGGCAACCCGCTGACGTCGACGTCGTTCACGGCGCTGAAGAGCGGCGTGACGACCCTCACCCTGCAAGGCGTTCTCTACGCGCGGTCGATCACCGTGCGGGTGATCGGCGCGTCCGAACCGGCGCGGAACGCGTCGGTGACGTCCGCTTTCTACACGCCAACGTGGTATTTCGGCAGCAACAACGAGCTCGAGGTGCGCGTCGACGGGTTCGCCCCGAACGGCGCGCAGCCGACCGGCACGGTGATGGTGTCGCGCGACGGCCATCCGCTCGCCACGTTGCCGCTGGTGAATCAGAAGGCGATGGCGGTCTTCCCCGGCCTCGAGCCCGGAGTGGCGAACGTCACCCTGGTCTACAGCGGAGACGCGAATTTCCTCGACACGGTGAAGAGCTATTCGAAAACCGTCTTTACCGGTACGCCGTCCTTCAGCGCAACGGCCATGGACGGTGGTCCGAACGTGACCATCGTGGTGCGCGGACTGGACGGCTATCCGCCGACCGGAACGATGACCGTGAAGGAGAACGGAGCGACGACGCGCTCCGTGGGCGGGCTGGCGAAGAGCGGTCCCGGCAGTTCGGCCGCACTGGCGACCGGCTTCTCCCCGGCGGCGCGAACGGTGGCCATCGTCTACTCCGGCGACGCGCATTACTCGGGGTTGAGCGTCACCATCCCGATCGCCGGTATACGGAGACATGCAACGCGCTGATCAGAGCTGCAGCTCGCGGAACTCGCGCGGCGGCTCGGCCGTGAACGTGACCTTCTTCCCCGTCCGCGGATGCACGAACCCGAGCACTTTCGCGTGCAGCGCGAGACGCTCGAACTCATCGTCACGCTTGCCGTACATCCTGTCGCCGAGGACGGGGTGGCCCGCCTCGGCGAGGTGGACGCGGATCTGGTTGCGGCGTCCCGTCTCGAGCGTCACCTCCAGCATCGAATAGCGGCGGCCGGAGGCGATGGTGCGGTAATGGGTGACCGCCTCTTTCCCCTCGCTCCCGCTCTTCACGCGCAGGTCCTTGTCCTCCGCGAGCAGCGAGCGGAACGTCCCCGAGGGCGGCTTCAGCTTCCCGTGCACGATCGCGATGTAGACGCGCTCGATGTCGTGCGCCGCGAAGAGCTCCTGCAACCGCTCGCGGACGTACGCGTTCCTGGCGAAGACGAGGACGCCGGAGGTGTCGCGATCGAGGCGATGAACGACCTGCACCGGACGATAGGCGTTCAGAAACGCTTCCGCGGTCTCGTAGAGGACCTGTTCGTTCGCGACCGTGAGCAGTCCCGCCGCCTTGTCGATGACGATCAGGTCGTCGTCCTCGAACACGATGCGCACGCGCGGGTCGAGCCGTTCACTCTTCGCCGCGATCTCGACGCGGTCGCCCTCGCCGATCATCCGCTTCGCGTCGCGCTCCGGCGCGCCGTTCACCCGGACGCGATCGCCCTGCAGCATCTTCCGCAGCGTCGTCTTCGACGAGTCGGGAAAGCGGCGTTGCAGGACGTCGAGGAGCGGTTCAGGCACGGCCAGCACGGTACAACAAATGGGTGCAGGTTCCGCCGAAACGAGTCCGGCGGAACCTGCGACGCGCTTACCGCGCCGAGATCGTGATCGGTCCCGCCCAGTAGCCCTGATTGCGAATCGTCGCGTACAAACGCTGGGATCCCCAGGTGAACGTCGGGGAGACGTTGAGGACCACTTCGGATGCGCCCGCGTAATACGACTTGGAGGCGACAATTGCGCCGTAAGGACTGTCGAGTCTCAGATCGACCACGCCGTTGGCAAGGAAGTAGCCGCTCTGAGCGCAGTAGTAGTTGCCCTTCGTGACGCTGAAGCGAACGGTGGACGAAGTGGCCAGATACGCACCGACGCGAATGTTGACCGGGTACTGGCCGCACACCGGATACGTTGGCGACACGTAGTACGTAACGCCGGCTACCGTCGGGCCGGTCACCAAACCGGAGGAGGGATAGCGCGAAGAGCGTCCCGTCGTCATCGACGTGACGGTCACGGCATAGTCATAACGGCCAACGCCGGACAGGACGAGCCGGGTCTGGAAGAGCGCGCCGGTCGTGGTTTGTCCCGACACGAAATCCATCGTGTAGTCGTACGTGTAGCCGGACGGAACCCGGATCGTGAGGCGCGCGGTCATCGGTGAGCCGTCACCGTTCGCCCACGTCGAGTTGAACGTCGCGGTCATGCCGGGTGCGTCGGATGCCGGTGAGCTCGTTGAAGATATATGAACCGGTGTGGTCGCGGTGCTGGTGACGTTGTTATAGCGCCGCGGCGTGTAGCCGGCGAGTCGCGACCAGGATGAAGGCATGTAAACGACGCGATCGACACCGGAATACACCGTGGCCTCGTAGTCGTAAATACCGGCGGTGCCGTTGAGACTTTCGAACATCACGACGTGATCGCCGCACTTGGTGAGGATGTCGCCCTTCTGCAATGACTGCGTGGAAATCGCGGTCGATACATCGGAGAGCGTGCAGGTGCTGTACTTTCCGGACAGACCCCACACGCGCGAGAGAAATCCGCTGCAATCGACCCCCCGCGAACACGACTCTTCGCCGTTCGTGTCGATGTCTCCTGCGGTGTAGCCGGACGCGATGAGCCGGTTGTAGTCTGCGACTGAATCGCCGCCGCCCCAGTCATAGGCCACGCTGACCATGCTGCGCGGTGCCGTACCGAAGTAGCGGGGGCGCGTTCGGCCGGGACAGTAGCCGGTCAATGCCGTCTGGTTGTAATAGGTGCTGTTGTTCAGAAACGCGCGCGCATTGGTCTCCATCTGCGTCCGTGTGATCGGCGGCAGAGCGTCGGAGCCTGCGGCCGCATTGAAGGACTCGCCCGCGCGCGCCGGTTGATGGCGCTCCGGCAGGATTTCCGGAATCGACGGAAGGAGAGCCAGCTTCGTGATCACGGCGGTCCCCGGTTTGGTGATGAGGAGGTACGCGGTGCCGTCGCCCGTGATCGCGACCGGATTTTCGACGTAGCTGTACTGCTCCGTAAGCGGAATGCGGCCGATGCCGAGGAGCTGACCGGACCGGGCGTAAAGCCGCACCGTGGCGTCGACGGCGATCACTCCGGAGTCAGCGACTTCTTCAGCCAGCACGTACAGGCCCTTGTCACTCTCCGCGAGGATGCGCAGACCGCGGATGACGCCGCGCGTCGCTTTCACGTCGATGCGGCTGTTGTCGCTGACGAGTTGACCGTCCGGATCATCGTCGGAGCCGGCCTGCAGTCGCCAGCGATCGAACGTCGTCTGGCCGGTCCACTCGAGAGAGAGGGCGGAGGAGGCGAGCGGCTGCATCTGCTCATTCGTGCTCTCGGTTGCGGAGCGTCGCAGCGCCGGCAGCGTGGAGCGAACCTCACGGCGCTCGCGCACCGAACCGTCAGGGGAGACGGTGAGGATCATCGGCGTGGTGGCCGCGCCGTCGAGCACCGTCAGCTCACCGTTTGCCTCGATGCGGACGTCGGTAATCCCGGATACGTCGGCCAGATGAAACTGGGCGCGGAACCAGCCGTCCTTGTCGATGTTGGTGAGCGTGTTGTCGGAGGGGTTGGCGATCCACAACGAGCCGTTCGGGGCGGAGCGCAGCGCCGAAGGACCGTAGGGCGGCTGTTCCGGCCCTCCGGCGAAGTACGACGCCGGGACTTCGATCCGTTCCTGCGCACTTACGGATATGAAGGGGAGGAGGGCGAGCAAAACCGCCAGACCCACCAGATGCCACTTTCTCATTGAACTGTTCATCGCAACTTCCTTTCGTTTCGACTGCTGGTTGCTGTTTCCAGGGTTGCGCGCCGCCACCATTGAAGGCGTGCGCGAGCAGCGTGCATGCTGCTGCCCGCCCCGTCGACGACGATGATCCCGTGACGCGACCCTGATGAAATCCTGATGGATGAATGGCATGATGCTGAAAGAGGTCGGGATGGATAAGGACACCCTTACGCCGCTGCGAATCGCGGAAGCGACACGCGCGTACTACATCCAGCATCACCAGGCCGCGAGTGCGACCACGATCGCCGCGGTCATCCTCTTTGACAATCTCATTGCGGATCTGCGGAACGGGCACCGGTATCCGGTGACATTCGTGACGCGTGAACAATTGACATCCCGGATGACCAAGCACCCGGACTGGGGCGGCCGGGCGATGGAAAAGTCGATCGGGGATGTGGCCGACCTCGTGAAGACACAGTTGAAGAAATACCGGAACAAAAAAATCACGGTCGATGGAATGGAATGGATCGCCTCGGTCTACGGTCCGATCGCGGCCGATCGTCCGCACACCGCGGACCGCCCGGATCTGGCGCTGGAAATCGAATATCGTCCTGAACGCCGGCTCGTAGACTCAACGCCACGATGGCCTCTGTTGATTGGGCGGTGCGTGTGCTGCACACGGGAGACGCCGTTCAACGCCGACAAGCGGTACTGCGACTGGCCTGAATGTCCGAGCCAGGAGATGGTTCGTCACAAGCAGGACCGCGACCTGCTCGTCACGATCATCCCGCAACGCGACGCTGATTACAGTGCGCTTCGCGACGAGACGAAGAACGCCTTCGTTCATTTCCTGGGCGACCCGCTCACGTCCGATGTCGCGCCGGCGGAGTACCTTCCCTATGAGCAGGACCATCTCGCGGCCATGGGGCTGGTGCTCGGCAAGCCGCTCGTCTATCGCTGCAAGCGGATTGAGAATTGGAGTGATTTCGAGACGGTCTACGTGCTCGATCTCGCCGGTTACCGGACCAGCAACACGCTGAAGGATCCGAAAAGCTGGGCCGTGGTCAACTGCGCAATCGACGCCGAGGTTTCGCTGCTGGCGCTCTACACGGCGGGCAATGCCGGCATCAGTCTCGCCCGCCTGCTCTATGAGGCTTCCCGCCTCGGCGAGCGGCACTTTCGACTATTTTCTCTGATCGAGCATTCGCTGCCGGCGGCGATTCAAATGGTCCTGCGCTCGTGGGACTGCACCGTGGTGGAGGCCGAGGAAACATCCCGTTACCTGCTGGAGCCGAAAACGATGTGGAAGCGCATCGAACGGTTTCTCGAGGACGAGCAGTCGCAGCACGACCGCAGATGGCATGTCACCGATGGCTGGGACGGTGTAGGAGTGACGATGTATCGCCTCATGTTCATCGAGGTACTGAGGCGCCTCAAGCCAGACTTCGTCGTGTTGCCGGTCGGTACGGGCAGTCTTTTTACCGGAGCATATCTCGCGCTGACCGATCTGTACGGGCCGCAGTACAAGACTCAGCTCGTCGGCGCCGTATCTCTCGGCGAAAACGTCACGCGCCCGTTCTCACGTCCCGTCCGACTCAGGAAAGCTTCCCGGCCCGTCGCTCCGAAACTTGTCGGCCGGTATTCGCCTCTCAGCCGAGTCCTCGAACACATCTCGAAAACGAAGGGTGGAATCTTCATTGAGGTCTCAAAGGACATGCAGGAAGCGGCGGGAAGGGCCTTGCTGGAAGGAGCGCGCCGCGATCAACTGCCTATCGCCAGCGAACCCTCCGCTCTTGTCGCGCCGGCCGCATTGAAGGGCGATGGACACTACCCTGGTTTGTGGGAAGAACTGCAGGCGCCGAATAGCGAGACGCCGTTCAACGAGTCCGATGCATGCGTTCTCGTGGTCAATTCAGGGTTGGGGCTGCTCGGCGAACAAGACGTGAAGTTTCTTGCGAAGTTGTTGTAGCACCCGTTCGCGCCTGGTTCAGGATGCCGCGGAGCAACGGTCGGCGTCGAGCTCGAAGGCACCGGCAATGGTGGACGTTCGACGACTAAGCGTTTCGTCCCGCCCTGTACAACATCGCGCACTCCCCGATCACGATGGCGATGCCGCCGATCACCGCGGCCGATCCGCTGATCAGCGTCTCCTTGCTCGGCGTGAAGTGCATCAGGCCGACGAGAATGGCGATGGCCACGCCGGCCAGTCCTTCGCCGGCGATCATGCCCGACGCGGCGAGCACGCCGGCGTCGCTCTCGCTCTTCTTCCCTTCGCGTTTCTTCTCGACGACGTGGCGGATGATGCCGCCGACGAAGATCGGCGTGAGGGTGCCGAGCGGGAGGTAGATGCCGACGGCGAACGCAAGTCCCGGCAGGCCGGCGATGAGCGCGCAGATGGTGAGCGCTGCGCCGACGCCGACCAGTCCCCACGGCAGCGATCCGGAGAGCACGCCTTCGATGACCGTTTTCATCAGCGTGGCCTGAGGCGCGGCGAGATCGGGTGAGCCGAACGTGAAGGCCTTGCCGAGGAGCAGCACCGTGCCGGCGACGGCCCAGCAGGCGAATGCCGCGCCGATGAATTGTCCGAACTGCTGGCGCGCCGGCGTCGCGCCGACGAGGAAGCCGGTCTTCAGGTCCTGCGAGATGTCGCCCGCTTTCGACGCGGCGATGCAGACGACGGTGCCGACGGTGAGGATCGCCGCGCGCGCCGACGGATCGCGCCAGCCGAGGAGGACGAAGA
>Ga0134124_10003350_pt1 | contig 12886 bp, 17 predicted proteins | sample KB304_FD_96880 | JGI IMG/M metagenome (GOLD analysis project Ga0134124, IMG submission 96880) | Terrestrial soil microbial communities without Nitrogen fertilizer from Kellogg Biological Station, Michigan, USA - KB3-0-4 | ecosystem: Environmental > Terrestrial > Soil > Unclassified ... | reverse complement strand
GCCCGGCCCACCCAGTTGGCGATGCTCTGCGCGCTTACGTCAAATTCGCGCGCCAGCTCCGTGGGACTGCGACCGGCCTGCACCAGTTCGACCATCTGCCGGCGGAATTCCGCTGGGTAAGGCGCTTTGGTTTTTCCCATCTCGGACTCCTTTCTGAGCTACAGTAAAGTGTCCGTGAAAACGGGTCAACTTCATAGATCAGTGATTACGTCGCCTGGCAGCGTCCAGAGAGCGCCGCCGAGTGGTATAGAATGGCTGTCAGGCTGAGCACGGCCGCCAAGCACAGAATGCCGAGCATTTGAGGCGCACCCTCGTCTTTTTGGCTCGCCCTTGTTCGGACATGATCAGGTGTCGCGCGCGCCATTAGCCATCCCGCCATGAGCACGTAAATCCAGGTTCCGGCATTCAAGCCGACCAGCGCGCGCGTGAGGCCACGCAACGGGAAGGGAAGTGGAGCGCGCAGGCCGTGCCGATGATGAGGGCCAGCCACAGCCGAAAATGGGCGCGTGCGACGCGGTGGGTTCTCGACATGGGGCGGCTCGGGTGGACAAATAGGGCGGGCACTGCCAAGCCGCTTGCTATCGCCCAGGCTGAAAGCTTGAACCCGGAGGCTTTGACCGCCCCAATGCAGGCACCATTGGATGGGTGCGGTCAAAGCCACCTTCCCGTTTGGGACGCTCCAGCGTCGGTGGGAGGGCTTGCCGTGAGAGCTCCGGCGCGTGAAGTAGGGATGTCAGTGGCTTCATGATGCCTGCCTAGGGAAGGGCTCGCCGTCGTTGAAGGTGCGACTGGCCGACCTTCCCCACCCGTTCGATTGTCAAAGCTAATCGGTTAAACCGCCCGAGTTTTTCGGAGGCTCCATTCGGCGAGGAAGGTTTCAGGTTCACTTCGACATCGCCATGCACCTCGATCAGCAGGAGTGTCTATGTGAGAGCGTCGAATGAGTGTAAACAGAGGCTTCGACGGCCTCCGGGACGGCGAACATGGCCTGCGCCATTTTCCAGAAGGTTTTAGCCGCGGGACCCCAAGCCTTTTCCCTGCCTAGAAGGAAATGCTCGAGCACCAGTGGCGTATCCAATACCGGCAGCCGTACCATGTCGCCGAAGGCGCGCCGGCGACCTCGGCCGAGGCAAAAGCGAACATGGAGAGCTCGCTTGACTCGTGCGAATCGCTCCAACGCTTGATCGACTGGTTCGGGACCGATGAGTAGTGTGGCGCCATTTTTCGCAAAGGGCGCAAAGTAGGCATCAAACGTTTCCGGGTCGGAGGCGCGACTTGGGACGACCACCGAGCGCCCAGCTAGATCCGAACGCCGCACGCCTTCGGCTTGCGAGAGGGGATCTTCGACAGGAACTAGCACGTGTCCGACGCCGACATGGACAAGGATTTCACTGAGGCCCTCAGCGTTGAAGGGCTTGGCGAGGAGCGCGAAATCGATGTCGCCGGCGTCCACCTGCTGCAGCAGATCAGGTTTCCGACCGTGCACTACCTCGAGCCCGATCTTCGGGTACCGCGACAGGAAACATTCGATTAGCGCCCACCACTCGGGAATTCCTACCGAGTATATGGGCGCGCCAAGGCGAAGACGCTCGTGGGAACCCTGCTTTATTGATCGCGCAAGCTCTTGCGCAGCGATGTTTGCGGCGGACAGATCGTTGCAGACCCGCACGAATGCCTCGCCCTTCCGGGTCAGTTCTACACGCCGCGAAGAGCGAAGAAAAAGAGCAAATCCAAGCTGGTGTTCAAGCTTGGCAATAGCTTCGGAAACGGCCGGTTGCGTAATCCCAAGGCGCTTCGCCGCTTGCGTAAACGAGCGTTCCTCGACAACAACGGCGAAATACAGCGCAAAACGAACGTCGAAACCAGATTTCACTCGCGATCCTCCGATCAGCGCGCGTGAACGATCATAAGCGGAGCCAATCTGTCATAAATATACTGGATTAGCAGCCAGTCGGAAACGAGTGGTACATTAACTCAATCAATCAACGCAGGGAAGCATTGAGTTGGAACGGGAACTGATATTGACGGGAATCGGCGGCCAAGGTGTGCAACTTGCCGCACGAACTCTTGCTGTCGCCGCCATGAAGGAAGGCCGCGAAGTCGTTGTTTTCGGTATGTACGAGGGTGTAATGCGCGGCGGCAGCACCGACGCCACAGTGGTCATTGGCGACGGTCCCGTGGAAACCCCACCCACGGTTGATGAAACGTGGTCTGCGCTCGCCATGCATCATCAATATTGGCCGGATGTGCGTGAACGACTGCGCAAGGGAGGGGTCGTGGTCATTGACAGCAGCGTATTCCTGGGTGACCCCGGCATTCCCGGCTGCGAAGTTGTGGCGGTGGATGCATCGGCCCGCGCGCAACATCTCGGTCATGCGCGCGGCGGTTCAATGATTGCTCTCGGAGCGTATGCCGCCGTCACCGGCGTGGTGTCCCTCGATTCGCTCGTGGCCGCAGCGCGCGAAGTACTACCGCCTTACCGCTCCCAGCATGCGGAGGCTAACATCGCCGCGCTGCGGGCAGGGCATGCCGGTTACTCGACACAGGTTCCGGCATGGCCCTCTCGGCAACAGGCGCGCATATGAGCCTGGAAGAACGCGTTTCGCGCGGCACCCTGGTTATCAACGTCGAAGCGTGCAAGGGCTGCGACCTATGCATTGACGCCTGCAAGCCCCGAGTTCTCGAGATGACAACGGATGAGTTCAACTCGCGCGGTTACCGCTATCCGAGACTGCTGGCCGGATGCACTGCCTGCCACGCATGCGCCCTGATCTGCCCGGACTTTGTGTTTCAAGTGTGGAAGTACGACGACGAAGGCGATGCCGCCGCCGAGGGAGGAGCTCATGGCTCGTGAGTTCATGGAAGGATCGGAGGCTATAGCAAGAGCCATGGTGGCGGCCGGTTGCCGATTCTTTGCCGGATATCCCATGACACCCTTCACCGAAGTCTTAGAGGGGATGGCCAAGCACCTGCCTGAGGTTAATGGAGTGTGCATGAATGCTGAAAGTGAGATCGAGGCGGTTGGCATGGCTTGGGGCGCCTCCGCTGCTGGAGTGCGATCTGCCACCGGTTCGGTGGGCCAAGGCCTGTCGCTGATGCAAGAGTCGCTGGCGGAGATCTGCTTTGCACAACTGCCGCTTGTGGTACTGAACATGGCCCGCGGACAAGGCGATTACTTTCAAGCCACGCGTGGCGGCGGTCATGGCGACTATCGGCACATCGTGCTCGCTCCCTCTGGCATAGCCGAAGCCGTGAAACTGGTCCAGTACGCCTTCCATCTTGCGGACCGCTGGCGCAATCCTGTGATGTTCATGGGCGATTACTACCTGGCCCACGCACTGGAAGCGATCGATCCGGTGCGCATCGAGTTCGGTGAATTGCCTCCGAAAGACTGGAGGCTAAACGGTTCGACCAGCGGCACGGGTAAGGCTCGAATCGTTTCACCGATTCTGGCTGACAAGCGTGACGATCCGGGATGCAGGAGCTACGGCCAGCGCCTAGAGGAGATCGGGGGACGCGTCGCGGCAATGGCGAGCGGGGTCGAGCCACTGCTGGAGAGCGAGCACACAGACGACGCAGAATTGGTCGTGGTGGCTTACGGCACGCCCGCGCGCTATGTTCGCTACGCCGTCAACAAGCTACGGCGACAGGGCCTGAAGGTGGGTTATGCAAGGCCCATCACGCTGTGGCCGTTTCCCAGCGATGCCCTGGTGCGCGTTACCGCTAGGGCACGGGCCGTGGTGGTGTACGAACTGAACACAGGCCAAATGTACGATGATGTTCGCATCGCAGTTCGACATGTCCCTGTGCGCTTCATCGGTGGCCTGTCCTATGACCACGATGGGTTTGGCATCGCGCCTGATCTCTCGGTCAACAAACTGGAAGCGCGTGTCCGTAAGGCCTTTGACGCATGAGGAAGATCGATCAATGAGTGATGCCGCCGTTCCTTTAAGGTATTTGCCCACAAGCCACCCGCCACAGCGCCGCGCCAAGCTGGTGGACGATTTTTCCCCGTCGCTCATGCTCCCTGGCGATCATAAGCTCTGTCCGGGTTGTGGCGAACCCGCTGCCATGCGCTCCGGGGTTGAAATGATCGAGGAACTCGGACTGACTGGACGCAGCGTAGCGGTGTTTGGTATCGGCTGCTCTACGTCGTTCTCACCGGCCATGGACGTTGAGGTCCTGCAAGCGCTCCACGGGCGGGCGCCGTCCTTAGCAACGGGACTCAAGCGTGCTAGCCCGAATAGCATCGTGTTTACCATCCAAGGCGATGGTGACATGGTGAATGAGGGTCTGCAGGAGGTAATACACGCGGCGGCGCGCGGCGAGAAAATCACCTCTATTCTTCTCAACAACGGGGTGTTCGGCGAAACCGGCGGTCATATGACGGCGACCACGGTATTAGGGCAGCGCACAAAGAATACCCTGGAGGGACGCAAGGCCGAGGCACATGGTTATCCTCTCCTGATCGCTGATCTCTTGGCGAGGATACAAGGTGCCGCCTATGTGGCACGGGGAGCTACCAACAACGCCGGCAATGTGTGGCGGACACGCCGCATGCTCAAGCGCGCCTTTGAGCTGCAGGATGTGGGCGCAGGCTTCACATTTGTGGAGGTGCTGACCATGTGCCCCACTGGGTGGTTCATTGAGACCGCTGACGCCCCGGAATACTTGGATGCCAATCTGGCACAGGTGCATAAGCTTGGCGTGCTGAAGGACGTCACCCTCGAGGCCTGATGGAGGCTGAGAGTGTCCAGGATCGCTGGCCGGTTCGGTGGCGATCACCGATGCTCCAGCCCAGACCCAGCACAGAGACGCTAGGATAATGCAATACGGCACACCGTCACTGTTGGTCGGCGACGTACTGCGCGCGGCGGCCGCGCGGCACCCGAACCGCGTTGCTGTGGCCATGGGCGAACGGGAGCGGACGTTCCAGCAAATCGCCGAGGAGTCGCAGCATCTCGCAGCGCTCTTGATTTCACACGGCGTGGGGCGTGGGGCACGATTGGCATGGTGGGCCGATACCTGTCTCGAAGCCATCCCGTTGTACTTTGCCTGCGCTCATGTGGGCGCCATGTTCGTGCCGCTCAATCCCCGCTACACTGACGCCGAAGGCAGGGCGGTGCTCGATTTCGCCGAGCCAGCCTTGGTGCTGACAGACAAAGGTCGGTGCGGCCACGAAACACTTGACCGGTTCAGGAACAGCAGAGCGGATCCGGTCACGTTGCCGTTTATCGACGAGAAGGACCCGCTGGCGATGTTCTTTACCAGCGGCACTACTGGTCAGCCAAAAGGTTGCGTGCTCTCGCATCGCACGGAGAGGCTGCGTGCCGGTCCGGGTTCACCCTGGCCAGTTGGCCCCACCATCTGCACTTTTCCTCAGTTCCATATGGCCGGCTGGGCGTACCTGCTGGGTACCTGGCTGTCCGGCGATCGCATGGTGCTCGTGCCGAGAGCCGATGCCGAAAGCTTGATTGACGCAGTACAAAGGCACCGAGCCTCCTTCATGTATTGCATCCCGGCAGTGTGGCGGCGCATTCTCGATGCTGATCGCAGCCGCTGCGACCTGAGCTCCCTAAGGCGGGCTGACACTGGGACCTCCGCGACGAGCGAGGAATTACTGCGGGGAATACGAGCGGCCTTCCCACACGCGACGACCTCCGTGGTTTATGGCTCGACCGAAGCCAGCATGGGCTGCACACTTGGACCCGAAGACATCTTTCGTAAACCAGGTTCGATCGGTCCACCGGCCCCGGGCGTGCAGGCGAGAGTCGATGCAAGCGGTGAATTCTGGCTTCGAACACCTTTACTGTTCAGTGGCTACTTTCGGGACGAGAGCGCAACACGGGCGACTATTGTCGACGGTTGGTATCGCACAGGGGAAACTGCGCGCTGCGACGAGGACGGTTATTATTACCTCACCGGGCGAGTCAAGGACTTGATCAGAACGGGTGGAGAAACGGTTGCCCCTGCCGAGATCGACGCGGTTCTCCAGACGCATCCCTCGCTTGCTGATGCGGCAGTGGCTGGCATGCCCGATGACCAGTGGGGCCAGGTTCTTACAGCTTTCGTGGTCCTACGACCCGGGCACGCCATTGATCTCGCCGAATTACGCCGCTTCTGTCAGGAGCGACTGGCGCCCCACAAGTATCCGCGGCGACTTGTCGTCGTTGAAGCGATCCCGCGAACCGGTGCCACCGGTCAGGTTCAGCGCGGGAACTTACTGCAGTCCATTGGACAAGTCTCAGACCACCGCCTACCCACGTAGCTCGCACTCCCTTTAAACTCACGAGGCTGGAGGAAGTCATGTTTTCAATTCGACTGTTGGTCGTCTCGCTGACTGCTGCGACGTGCGTTTCTCAAGGGGGGTGGGCTTGGGCGCAAGTGAGCCAAGCTTATCCCGCGAAACCGGTGCGCATTATAGTTAATTCGACGGCCGGGGGAGCTGCGGATCTTGTGGCTCGCCCACTCGCGGCTGGCCTGGAAAAGCGCCTATCTCAGACCTTCATAGTCGAGAATCGACCCGGGGGAAACGGGCTGATAGGGCTTCTACCTGTGGCCCAGGCCGCACCGGACGGATATACCTTATCACTATCGACAAGCGCATGGCCCGTCGAAGAAGTGACAAACAAGGACTGGCCGCTTAGGTTCTCCCGCGACTTCAGTCCTATTGCCATTTTTGCCGGTGGAGGAACCGTAATCATAGTCCCAACTTCGTTAGGCGTACGTAGCCTGCGGGAATTAGTCAGCTACGCCAAAGCGCACCCAGGCGTGCTCAACCAGGCGGTCGTAGGGGGACAGAACGCCCCCGGGGATATCCAACTCTTGTGGCGTCGACTTGGAATTCACGATCTGATTGTATCTGTCCCGTTTAAGGGGGGGCCCGATGCAACACAAGCCGTCGCTCAGGGTGCGGCGCATATCTGGACGGCGACCATCGCTGACGCCATAGCCAGTGAAAAGGCCGGCCGCGCTCGACTTCTTGCGTACACCGAACGACAGCGCCATCCGTCATTGCCAAATGTTCCGACACTTGCGGAAAGCGATCCTGCACTGGCCAACTCTGAATATGCATATTGGTTCTTACTAATGGGCCCCGCGCGCTTGCCCGCGGACATTGCAGAAAAACTGAGCACCGCGGTCCGCGATGTAACCCTGGAGTCCGACTATCGCGCAAGGGCGGACAACCTCGGCATTCGTACTTACTTCGAAGGGCCTGAACAAGCACGCGCCCACGTAGATGCAGAGCTAAAGAAACTGACTGAGTTGGCGGCCAGCGGCATCTTGCTTCGCTAGGTTCAAGCCCAGTCCGGTGTTGTGGTTGAGTGAACTCCGGTTACTGCGCTTTCTGGACTGAATCCGTTCATTCTCGCGAAGAGCGCCGCGACCGCGCTCGGCGTCAACTTCGAGGAGCGAAATGCACTGTTGACGAGTGCTGAAGACCGTTAAGATGGTGTGTCGCGTATCTCTTAATTCAAAGAGGATTCCCAATTAAGAGAATCCGCTATGAGGGCAGCCGACGCGAGAAAGTTTCGCATTCAGGTTGCATTATCCGTTGCTTCGTTCAATGCCGATTTATCACAGGAGAATTTACGTCCGGTCCTATTTACTGCATAGCGGCGTGAACGATCCTGCAAATTTGCGGGAGGGGTGGTGAGCGGGTTTGTGAAGAAGCTTGGCTGCAGCACGATTGTCTGCGGGGAAATGTCGCTGGAGCGGTCCTTGGCGCTCCTCGCAGAGGTCGGCTTTCAAGCTGTCGAGCTATGCGCGCGACCTGGCATAGCTAACCACATCGAACTGAATCAGCCCTCATCATATTATGCGGGGATTTCGGAGCAGGCCAGGTCGGCAGGCCTGGCCATCGAGTCGATTGGCGGAACTGGCGGCACCCAGCTCGACAGCGCGGAGTTCGACCGCCTTATAGACGCAGCGGCGAGCGTCGGGGCTCGCATGATCGTTGATAGCACTGGTGGTAAATCCGATGACGAAGCGAGTTTCCTGAGGACAGTAGATAAGGTGAACGCGGCTGCCGCAAAATGTGCGCGCGCTGGTATCGTCATCGCTGTTAAGCCACATGCTGGCCATGCAATTTTCTCCACTGCCACAGCGCTTCGCTTGATGAAGGAGGTCGACCGACGAACTGTGGCACTGTGCTTCGAGGCGAGCCACTTTTGGCGGACCCCGCATAGGGAAGACCCGGTTGAGGCGCTGCGCAGCCTGGCAACGCACGTTCGGGCACTTCGCATTCGTGATCAGTGGAAGAGCCGCGAGAAGATGGGGCCGCTACCTACCCAGATTCCGGGGCAGGGGGCGCTCGATCTGTCAACACTCGCGAAGGTGATAGTCGAGATGGTGCCGGCCGAGAACGTCATTGTCGAATTGGTTGGCCTTCACGAGGGTACCGGCAAGAGCGAGTCCGACCGGTGCGACATCCTGCGCCAATGCGCCCGAGAGCTCGCGGTGCTATTCCGAAGCCGGCAAACAAAATCTCGAATAGGACATTAATCAGATGAAGGTAGTGAATAGCGCATGCACGGCTCTGCTACCGGCAGGCGTGGCGGTAGCAGATTCAGCGATTGCACACGTATCCTACAAGACGCATCCGCTTCGTGAATCCGTATCCGGCCGGTGGGCTTTCTTCACTGCTTCGCGCGCAAACGAGCCAGGGCACAAAAGTCTGGGTATCCTCGGGTTCATGCCCGCCCCGGACGGGTTCGCACGAAATGACTTCGGCTGCCAGCTGGGGGAGTTGGGCTGGGCGATAGGTCAGAACCTGCGCATCGAACCCGCCTAAGCGGATGGTCACCCCGAGCGATTCTCTGAACTCGCTGCTGGTCTCGTCGCGAAGGGCGTCGACGTGACCTGAGCGCTCGCAACGGAAGCGACGATTGCGGCGGCTCGGGTGGCAAGGAACATACCGATCGCCTTCTGGGGCGACCGGCAATGCGGTGGAGGTGGAGCTGGTGGACTCTCTCTCCGGCGAACGGTCAGTACACTGAGCCCAACGCGAGGCTATGGCCTCGAAGCGTCAGTTCTTAAGATCTTCCAGACAGAATTAAACCAGCGGATACATCAGTTGATGTTGGAAACAGCGGCGGACGCCGGTAGTTTGGAGGGCAGAGTCGGACTAAATGGCGAGTTGATTAGCTTTCTACGGCCGTTTTACGAATCACGCGGGCCAACGATCTACGGTGGCACTGTCCAGATCCATCGAAACATTCTTGCGATACACGCGCGCGGACTGCCTGCGTCCTAGCCAGAGAAGGAGTGAAATCTGAGATGAACGTCGGTTTATATTTCGATTTGCGAAACCCCCCTCCTTGGCAGCAGGATTGGTCACGGCTTTACGCGTTCACTCTCGAGATGTGCGAGGAGGCCGAGCGCCTGGGGGCCCATTCGGTTTGGCTCACCGAACACCATCGTTTTGAGGACGGCTACCTTCCCCAGCCTCTAACGTTCGCCTCGGCTATTGCAGCCAGAACGAGCCGTATCCGTATCGGGACGGCAGTCTTGATCGCGCCCTTAAGATCACCGATGCATATCGCGGAGGAGGTGGCTGTCATCGATATCATGAGTCAAGGTCGCTTCGACCTCGGATTAGGAGCGGGCTATCGGATTCCTGAATTCGAACAGTTTGGTATGGATCGATCAGCGCGCTATGCAGCGACAGACGCCTGCGCGCGTGAGCTTCGTCGCATTTGGGAAGAGCGCGAAATTAGCCCACTTCCGATACAAAGTCGTCTGCCGATTTGGATGGGCTATCAAGGCCCGAAAGGTGCACGGCGCGCTGGTCTTTTGGGGGAGGGCCTATTGTCGTCGAACCCGGCGTTGGTAGATCCCTATCGCCAGGGACTTATCGAAGGGGGGCATGACCCTGAAACCGCACGGATGACTGGGAACATTCAAGCATGGGTCTCAGACGATCCCGAGGCCGATTGGCCGACAGTTTCCAAGCATCTCGCTTATCAGATGGATAGCTATAACCGATACAAGGTCGAAGGAACCGGTCGACCGCGTCCTCGGCCTGTTGATCCGGAGCGTTTGCTTAAATCCAACAAGCTGCCAGGCGGCCCAGGCTACTTCATCAATGCTCGCCCAGAGGAAGTCGCGCGTCGCATCAAGGGAGCGATAGCGGGAACGCCAGTTAAAACGGTTTACTTATGGGCTTCGATTGCCGGAATGCCGGAAGAGATGGTCGCCCGCCAGATAAGAACGGTGTGCACGAAACTGAGACCGCTCCTTTAGAAAAGTAGCTTTGCCGGGGCAGAGACTTAGGGGCGCATACCAATTCACAAGATAGGGCTCGCACACTCAATAAAGGATGGAAGTCATGGCACTGTATACGGCTCAATGCACAAATCCGCCTTCGGTCGAGATGAAACCCGTGAATACCGAGGCGAGGTACAAGCGCATCAAAGTTGAGGAACGTACGCCTGGGTTCGGGGCCTGGATCAGGGATATTGATCTCACGTGCTATTTGGATACTGAGACGAAGCGTGAACTTCGAGATGCCTTGTTCGAGTTTGGCGTCATTTTCTTTTCTCCCCAGGAATTAAGCGACAGCCAGATGCTTGACCTTGCCGATGTATTTGGAAACGGGCTAGCTCCTCAAACAGGTCTAGTGAGGGAGGCAGACCGGCCGACCGTCGAATTTCTTACCTATGATCGTGAACTTAAGTTCACGACAGATCTCTGGCATACAGACTCTTGCTGGGTCAAGGAACCACCGTTAGGCCAAATACTGCAAATGATGGAGTTGCCACCGGTGGGAGGCGGCACCAACTGGCTAAGCATGTCTAAAGCTTATGAAAGGCTTTCTGCGCCAACAAAAAGCTATCTCGACCAATTAACGGGCGTGCATTCTTGGGAAATGGGTGTAATTCGAACGATGCGTTTGGCGTCCGGGTACGATGAATTTCTCGATATGGTAAAGAGATACCCGCCAGTTGAGCATCCGCTTGTAATGCGCCATCCAATCACAGGAAGGAAGGCAATCTATTGCAACGAGGTCTACACAATCTACATTAAAGACCTACATCAGCGGGAGAGCGACTCCATGCTTCGCGTCATTTATGACTGGGTCAAGCAACCCGAATTCATCCTACAGCACAAATGGGAGAAGGGCGAAATAGTAGTCTGGGATCTATACAGTACCTTGCATTACGGTTCCAATGATTTTTGGCCATGGCGCCGCGTGCTTCGACGATTGCCTTTCAAGCTCTAGGAGGCGTGAAATTCTGGCATGTGTGCAAATCGTGCTGAAGGGTGTAATTAATGTGCTGCAGAGATTGACTTATATGTCAAGTCGAGTTGACGATCGACCACGGATATTCACCTAGAGTGAAATCCGGTATGATGGCCCTTTCCGGAAGAGGCCTCTAAATTTTAAGAACCTTCCTTCGCTTGCGCTTCGATTCATACAGCAACGGCGGGGGTTGCTATCCTATCGCCTCAATTCGCCGCTCTCGATGAGTTTCTTTACGTCGCTATAGCCGCCGACCAGCATCCCCTTGACGAAGACCATGGGGAATGTCGGCCACCCTGTCCACATCTTCAGCGCGAGGCGACGACGCCACTCACTCAGATAGCTTCCATATTCGAGATACTTATATTTGAGGCCGTTGGCGTCGAGAAGCGCTCGAACCTTCTTGGGAAACGGGTTCTGACGCATCCCGACCACTACGATCTCATTGGCGGCGATAGCAGTTCGGACTTCCTCAAGAATTTCTGCGCCGAACGCCGCGATAGCAGGTTGAATGGCCTGATGAACAAAAGCTTGATCTAGAATTTGCCGTGTCATGAAGCCTCCCTTTCTAGCACAGCTTAGCACTGACGCCATGAATCGTGATCTGGCTGAATAGGCGCACTTTCCGTCATTGGCCCTCAGGCCTCGTTCTGAAGCACGACGCGATACCCGTCCGGGTCTTGCTCGGCGTCCTTCTCTTTCTTGCCACCGTCCTCGCCATTTTTGAACTATCTGGTCTACGGGATCATTTCGGCCTGAAATTCCTCAAGGGCCGCATCTTGGATAACGAATTTACCGGACTGGTGATTTTTGTCTTGCTATTTTCGTTAGGCAATCTGATCCAGATCCCGGGGTGGATATTCCTGGCCGCGGCAGTGCTGACCTTGGGGGAGGTGATGACCACCCTACAGGTCGAATGTGATGATTGACACCCGAGACATGGTCCCCAAACCAGGTATGGGGACCATGCCGCAGGTTGCGATTTACCTGGTCGTAGTGGCGGGAGTCGCCTTGCTCATGGAGTCCGCTTGATCCTTGGCCTTCGTCTCCTTGGCGTCAGCATTGGCCTTGGCCTTCTTTTCCGTAGCCTTTGCATCGGCCTTTGCCATCTTGGCATGAGCTTTCGCCTGTGCCTTTTCCGACTTGGCTTCGGCAGAGGCCTTTTTCTTCATGGCCTTTTGGTCCGCTTTGACTGCGGTCTCGTTGGCCTTTGCATCGGCCTTCACTTCGGTCTTGGTTTGAACACCGGTATTCGGTGTATCCGCCGCAAAGGCTCCAATGGAACCGAGGCCGAAAGCAGAGAGAATCAGTACAGGTAACAGCTTTTTCATGATGCACTCCGGAGGAAAAAGGGAAGACCCTTGTGAGTACATTAACGAGTGAACTGACGATCAGATGACTGAAGGCCGGCTTCAAAGGGTAAGGGAATGTAAACATGTGCCTTGAGGCCAAAGAACCGTCTCTAACTAGCGACACTTTGAGCTGCTAGGTAAGTGGTCGCCTAAGGCATAAATGAAGTTGGACTTGGACTTGCCCCGGTTTCACGGACGGTTTGAGGTTTGATTCTCCAATCATTCCAGGGCGCGGTGGATCGAGTTATCCACCGGCGGCGTGGCGCCTGCCACGCCTTCGCCGACGGTG
>Ga0134124_10003349_pt1 | contig 12886 bp, 13 predicted proteins | sample KB304_FD_96880 | JGI IMG/M metagenome (GOLD analysis project Ga0134124, IMG submission 96880) | Terrestrial soil microbial communities without Nitrogen fertilizer from Kellogg Biological Station, Michigan, USA - KB3-0-4 | ecosystem: Environmental > Terrestrial > Soil > Unclassified ... | reverse complement strand
GTCGCGCGAAAGTTGGCCGAACTCAGCGCGAAATTGCCCAAAAAGAGTCGGCAAAGAGCCGACGCCGTCGAGCCGCTCTTGTAGTTCAGGCCGCGCGGGGCAAGCCACTGCCGAGCGCGCGACTGGCGCCTTCGGCGTCATCCACGGCTTCGAACACCGGGCGCAGGTGCGGCCCACGGCCGAGCTCGCCGAAGGCGCCGCTCATCGCCAGCGCCCGCGCGCGCGGTCCATCGAGTACGAAGAATACGTCGTGCAAGCCATCACCGATGGGGGCGCCGATGACATCGACGATGATGCCGCGATCGACGTGCAGCTCTTCGTAGCCGCGCTGAATCAAGACGCGCTTGTCGGTGATCAGGTAGCGCGTGTGCTTGGCGCCGTAGCCTTGGCGAATCACCGCGTCGTAAATCACGTAGCAGCCCACCGCGAACACCAAAAGGACCGCCAGTGATAGTCCGAAGGTCAGCGCCGCAAACGGAAAAGAGCGCACCGCCATGCCGCCACCGCGCACGACTCGCTGCAGCGCCGGCACGCCGTGCACGACCATGCGCTCGACGCCCGCGAACAGAAACGCGCCCACCGCGACCAGCCCCCATTCACGCTGGCCTTGCGGCAAATAGGCGCGCAGCTGCGGATGGCGGCGCGCCGACCAAATCACGCGCTCGCCGTGGTCGAGCCGCTGCGCCAAGGGGCGCTCGCCGTGTTGTCCGGACGGCGCAATCGCTTCTGCACCGCGTACGATGGCCCAAACGCGATCCGGGGCGCGCACGCCGTACAACTTGAGCGTGAGCTTGCGTCGGAGCGCACCGGTTGGCACCGCGCGCACCAGCTCCAAATCACCCGCGTTGCGGTCGCTGTCGTCCCAAAAGATGCGCGCGAAGCTGATGGCCTTGCGATCGATGCTACGCCGAAATGGACCAAAATAAGTGATGACGTGCTGCTCGGTCACGACGTAGCGCGCGCTCTTCAACCAGATCCGTGGCACCTCACGGGCGGCGATGCCGAGCGACGCACACCAGAGCGCGAACAGCATCGGTCCGGCCGGAGCAATGCGCAGCGCTAGCGCGATCACCACCGCGAAGCTGAGCGAGATCGCGGAGAGCATGAAGAACAGGAAGCCGACCGCGCGTGCCATGGGTGGTGGCGCCAACAACGTGGGTCTCGTCATCCAAACGATGCGTTCACCGAAGAGAGGATCTCTCGCCACTTGGTCGCCTCGTCACGTCAACAACGGTCTAAGCACACACTAAGTTGCGCCTAACTGCGCTGAACGTCCAGGGTTTCAACGGCGATGGAATCACGAGCCGGCGCGATCGAGGAAATGCCCCACCGCGGGTCGTGGCGAAAACGCGAGGCGCGCGCGGCTCCGCGCGCGCCTCGTTCAGCTCAATTGCAAGCCCACTTGTCCGACAAGCAGATGCAGTCGGTGTCTCCATAACCGCATTGCGTGTTCCCCGTACAAGCGCTGCCCACCACCGGTTGGGCGGTTGGGCAAGCGTTGCTGTTCCCACCCTGGCAGGTCCAGCGCTCACTCTGACCGCAGCGGCAGCTGCCCATGTTCTGGTACTCGCAGGTGCCCTGCGCCGTGGTGCACGCTTCACCCACAGTTGGTTTGGTCGCGGGGCAAATCACGGTCTCGGTGCAGTTCCACTCTCGCGCAGCAGCGGCGCTGCCGCCACTGCCGCCGTTGCCCGGACCGGGCCCCCCGCCGAGCTGCGCGCGACAGGTGCAGCGCTCGCCGGGGTACACGCACGCGGTTTGATTGTTCGTGGGGGAGGTGCACGCGGTCGCGTCCTTGGGTGCGGTCACGGGACAGCTGGCAGGGTTTGACGCCCCGCCGCCTGCGCCAGCGGTGGGCTTGGCTCCGCCCACGCCCGTCGTGCCGCCGGCGCTCTTGCCGCCGGCGCTCGTGCCGCCCGCGCTCTTGCCGCCGGCGCTCGTGCCGCCGTTTTCGTCGGGAGCTCCGCCAGCGCCGGCTTCACCGCCACCGGCTTCACCGCCGCTGCCTGCTTCGCCGTTTGGTACGTTCGATTCGCCGCCATCGGCGATCGATGAGCCGCCGTGAGCGGTCGAGCCTGCCTGCGCGCTCCCGCCCGCGTGTGCAGTTGCACCGCCGCTGCTGCTGCCAGCGACGCCATTCGAAATCTCGCTCGAGCCGCCGCACGACGCGGTCAACGCAAAACCGGCGACGAGCGCCCAACCGATGCCATAAGTTCGGGCCTGCATGAGTACCTCCGCAGGGTCCGAGAGGTGCCGGACCCAAGCTGCTATTGACTGAGCAGTAACCCGCCCAGCCCCTGGCAGGCAGAAATCTGGCTCCGGCCGCCGACAGCGAAAAGATCGTCTGCGTGCGGCCGAAACAGCAGGTCGAAGCCTGGCTTCAGCGCAGCTCAGGAGCTCGACGGCGAAACGAACACGACTTCGATCCGCGCGTTGCGCTCGTTCGCGCCGGGCCGCGCGGGGTCGAGGATCGGCAACGTGGAGCCCGCGGTCTCAGCGGCGACTTGGGGGGCGCCTGACTTGCGTAGCGCCTCGGCGATGGTCGCGGCTTGAGCGGCATCACGCGTCGAGGCATTGCCGCGCGCCACGTGCACGACCGCGAGCAGCGGGAATTCCGGATGCGCTTTGGCGACCTTTCCGAGCGTGTCGAGTTGAGTCGACGCCTCGGCGTTCAGCTGATCTTTGGCGTTGAACAGCGCGCGCAAGGTGACGACCACGCCGCGATCGTCGCGAAATGGCAGCAGGCTCGAGGCGCTGAGTTCATTGAGCAGCGCATCTGCGACGCCGCCCGCGGGGTTCTTCTGAGTCGCGGGACGCCGAGCCAGCGTGAGTTCCTTGAGGCAGCCGCTGCGCGAGGCGACGGCATCGTCGATCGGAGCTGGCGGCGTGCGGAGCTTGCTGTTCAGATCCTCGATTTTGCCCAAGAGCGGGGCGACCCCTTCACGATTCGGCTCCAGCAGGCGCGCGGACATGCACAATAGCTTGGCTTGCGACAGTAACGCTTTGACTGCGGCCAGGCGTGCTTGCTCTCGCTCGGCCGACGCGGGTGAGTTGACCGGGAGGGGCTCAGCGTCGCGCGCGACTTTGAGCCGCGTCTCCAAGGCCTCGGCTTCGAGCAGAAAGCGTTGCTGTTGCGCGTCGAGATCGGCCTGCAGTGCGGTGGCTTTGGCGAGCCGTGCTTGCTCGTCGGCCAGCGCGGCTTGAGCGCGCGAAAGCCGCGCCTGCACCGTGGCTCGCGTGTATGCCGCCAACGCTTGTTCGCTCAAGATCTGCGCGGAAGCGACTTTGTCTGCCAGAAAGGCCTGCTCGGCCTGGGTGCGGCGCAGCTCGGCGTCCGCGTAGGCTTGGGGCGCGCTCTTGGCAGCCGCTTGCACGGCCGCGCTGGCTCGCGCGGCCTCGACCTCGCGCATGATTTCCGGCCTCGGCGTCGGCGCGCACGCCGCAAGGCTCAGTGACAACAGGGCGTACGAGATCGCGGAGCGCGGGCTCATTTCTTCACCGCCGGCTGGCTGGGCTTGGCCTTGACGGCTGCGGGCTGCACCTTGCCGGCTTCCTTGCTGGGCTTGCCGGTCGCGCTCGCCGCCGGGGATGCCTGGTTCAAGTTCATTTCAGCGCGCCCGCGACGAGCGATCGTCTGCTCGATCAAGGCTTGGGTGCGCACGGCTTTCTGCTCCAGATCGGCAACCGCTTTTTGCGTCTCTGCGAGCTTCTTCTCGCTTTCGGCGGTGCGCACCAGATCATCGGCGACTTTTGCCCAGGTGAGCGCCAACGCGTCGAGCTCGGTGGCGTGTTGCAGATCGCCGGCGCCGCGCGCGCTTTGCGCGCGTTGCTGGGCGGCTTTGGCCTTGGCCACGGGCTCTTGCACCAGGCTGCGCGTCTCCGGCGCGTCCAGCTTGTTGAGCAGGCTTTGGGCTTCCGCCGCTGGGTCGGGGCCCGCGGCGAGCGCTTCGTGTTCGAAGCCGAGAGGGGGCAGGCTCGCGAGCGCGAGGCCGAAAATTGCCGAAAGTCGAGCGCGTTTCACGAGCGAACGAAGCCACGTGTGGGCGCCCGGGTCAAGGCGTCCGGCGTCAAGCCTCTCGTCCTGCTCGCAAGCTCGGGCTATACGAAGAACAGACGGAGGATCGAGAGACCATGACCACGCGCAAACGAGCCAGCTGGGACGAATATTTCATGGCTATCGCGCGAGTCGTGGCCACGCGCTCGACCTGTGATCGCAAGCACGTCGGCGCCGTAATCGTGCGCGAGAAGATGATCCTGACGACGGGCTACAACGGCTCGATTCGAGGCCTCGGCCATTGCGATGACGAGGGCCACTTGATGGAGGACGGGCACTGTGTGCGCACCGTGCACGCCGAGGCGAATGCCATCGTGCAAGCGGCGCGCAACGGCGTGCGCTTGGACGGCGGCGACATCTACGTCACCGCTTCACCGTGCTTCGGCTGCTACAAGCTGATCGCCAATAGTGGGCTCACGCGCATCGTATTCGGCGAGTTCTATCGTGACCTGCGCATCTTCGAGCTGAGCGAGAAGCTGGGCATCAAGCTCGACCACTTGCCGATCGAAGGCGTGCCGCGAGAGGCTGCCGCTGAACCTCCTCCAGGTTGAGCGGCCTGCGCCTCAGGGGAGCGGCACCGGCGACTGATAGTACTTGGTCACGGCGTCCCTGAATTGTCCGCCGTCGCTGTCGGGCGTGGTTTGATTGCCCGTTCCGGTGCCGAAAGTCGCGCCCAGGCCACCCGCGTCCACGAACTCTTGGATGTGCGAGAAGAGGTAGTGGACGCGATTGTCGCGGTAGTGATCGGCCGTGCCGCCGGGGGTATCGCTCGGCACCCCGAATGGGATCTGCCACCAGATCATCGGTCGACCGACGCCCAAGCTGATCGCTTTCGACCAGGCGAGGTACTCGTGGAAATTGGGGCTCGTGGTGTTGGTCTCGTCCCAGTAGAAGCTGCCGCCGCGCTGGCAGTTCGGGTCCACCTTGGCCTCGAAGCAGCCAGCGTCGCGATCCAGCATGTCCGCGAAGATCACGTCAGTGCGATCGGCTCCCACTTTCTTCAAGAAGGCCGCAGTCATGTTCGGATCGCCGTTCGCCCACTGGGAGGCGTGAAAGCCGATCAAAGCTTTGGGCGCGTACATGCGCGCGAGCTTGATGATGCAATAGCCCATGCCGACCAGATCTTCACTCAGCGCTGCGCACTCCGGCGCGGATGCCCGAAGCGCGACTTTGATCGTCGTCGGATCCTCATGGGACTGCTGCTCGGCGTAGGCCCAAAAATCAGGCTCGAAATGCACCACGGCGGGTTTGCCGAACAGTCCGAGGCGTTGGAAGAGCAGTCGGATGTCGCCCCAGTAGCCCGGCTCGAAGACCATTTCGTCTTTGAGCGCGTTGACGATCACGCCATCCCCGGCTGCGGCCATCGAGTAGAGGGAGACCATCGGCACCACGCCGTGGGCGTCGGCCGTGTCGGTGATGATGTTGATGAAGCTGCCCTCGGCGTTCCAATCCTTCCAGCTGCCCCACTTTTTGTCGGCGTTGAGGTAAGCGGCGAGGTACGCGTAGTGCAGGTCTAGCGTCGGACCCAGGCGAAACGCGCCGTCTTGGTTGTGATCAGCCGCCAAGTCGTTGCCCATGCCGATCAGGAAGGCGGCACGACGCCCGAGCTGGATGGCGAGCTGCTTGGCGGGCGTGGTCATGACGGGCGGATTGAACGGCGCACCAGGGTTGTCGATGTCGCCCGGCCCTCCGGCGCTGGCGCTCGCACTTCCCGCGTTGCCGAGCGTTCCACCGCTGCCTGGACTGCCGCCGGTCCCCGGATTTTCGTGTCCTTGGCTGCCGCTGTTGCTGGGGTTCGCACTGCTACCGCCGGCGTTCCCGCTGTTGGGACTCGAAGAGCCACCACAGCCGACACACAACCCAAACGCCGCGCCTAGCACGAGGCACTGTGAAAATCTGCTCATCGGAACCATCCTCGCCCCCGAGAATCTACAATCTACGATATTTGCTCAATCAACCGAGACGACGCTGGCGTAAGCGAGCGAGCAAGGCTTCTCGATTCGCGGGTGCCGCTACGTACGGCAAGCCGGTCTTTTTATGAATACCGCTGGCCTCGTCACTCTCGTTGCCTTCATTGATTGGCTGGTTCGCTGGGGCGCTCGGAGCGGATTCGGCACGCATGTCCGAAGACGGTGTTGCGTTCTGGGTTGCGTCGAGTGCAATCGGCAGGGGCGCAGCGTTGACCGCCGAAGGCGGGGTAGGGGGCGCAGCGTCGACCGCGCTGTCGATAGTGGGCGACGACGCGTTGGCCGCGGGCGTGCCGTTCACCGCGCGATCGATGAATGCTTTGGTGGCGGCGCCGAAGCGACGAAAGCGAACGCGCAAGCCGCCGGGTCGATCGCCAAGCGGTTCCACGTAGCCGATCACCTTGGCTTCCGCGCGAATCGGCTTTTGCCCGTTGTCGAGCGTGACGTCGAAGACGACTGCGGTATCGAGAGGGAGTGCTGGCTGATCGATCAGCAACATCGATTTGGCTTCGATGCTGAAGCGCTCGCGCGCGATGTATTCGTCTTCGCTCGCGTACGGGCGATGCATGTGGATGACGATCGGACTCGACAACACGAACCTCCCGGCAAAGGGCTTCCAGCGAAGCCTTGAGTATACGGGTTTTTCCCGAACACTCACCTGGTTTAGTGAACGGTCGCTCTCGCTTTTGGTCGCGGTCCCCACGTTTCGCTGGATCGCTTCCATCTCGCTCCGGTCTCGCTCCCGCACGGCCGTTGGCCCATGCCGCTGCCGCGCCCGCGCGGTTGATGGCAGGCAGGAGTGGGAGTGGGTGAGAGCTTTTCTGCGCGGATCCAGGGCCTTTGAGGGGACCATTGACAGCACCGACGCTCGCGCGGATATCGGCCCGGCATGGCGAAGCTGAGCAAGATCTTAGTCATTGGTTCCGGCGGTCGAGAGCACGCACTCGCGGCGCGACTGCTCGCGTGTGCGAGCGTGTGCGAGGTGGTCGTTTCACCGGGCAACGCGGGTACGACGCACTCTGCTTTTTCCGGCAAAGTGCTGCGATCCGTCGTCGGTGAGCCGCTCGACGTTGCCGCCAGTGAGCAGCCAGACTTGGTGGTGATTGGTCCCGAGGTTCCGTTGTGTGATGGCTTGACGGACCGCTTGACCGCTGCCGGCCATGTCGTCTTCGGTCCTACCCGGATGGCCGCGCAGCTCGAGGGTTCCAAGTCCTTCATGAAACGTTTCGCGGCGCGCCACGGGATCCCCAGCGGTCGCTTTCACGTGGTCACCAGCGCGGACGAGGCCGAGCGCGCGATCCGTGACTTCGAGCAAGCGCCGGTGGTCAAGGCGGACGGGCTCGCTGCAGGTAAAGGTGTGGTCGTGGCCGACACCCACGCCCAAGCGTTGGCCGCAGCGCGCACCATGCTCAGCGGCGAAGCGTTCGGCGCAGCGGGCCGAACCGTCGTGATCGAGGAACGCGTGCCCGGCGCGGAAGCCAGCATGCACGCCATTTGTGACGGCGAACGGTTCGTGCTGTTGCCCGCGGCTCAAGATCACAAGCGGATCTTCGATGGCGATCGCGGACCGAACACGGGCGGGATGGGCACGTATGCGCCGGCTCCGCTCGTCACAGCCGCGCTGCAAGAACGCATTCGCCGAGAGATTTTCGAGCGTGCGCTGCGCGGCATGGTTGCCGACGGGCACCCGTTCCGAGGCGTGTTGTTCGCGGGCTTGATGATCAGCGAGCAGGGAGACATCTCGTTGCTCGAGTTCAACGTGCGCTTCGGCGATCCAGAGACGCAGGTGCTGATGGCGGTGCTCGACGGCGATCTGGCGGAAGCGCTCGCGGCGGCCGCGCGCGGCGAACTTCGCCCCGAGCTGCTCCAGGTCTCGCCGGACCACGCGCTGTGCATCGTGCTTGCCGCCGCTGGCTACCCTGAAGCGCCGCGCACGGGCGATGCGATCAGGGGGCTGGAGGCTGCCGCCTCGGTGCCCGGCGTGCAGGTGTTTCACGCAGCGACGAGTCTGCGCGAGGGCCAAGTGGTCACCTCCGGCGGACGCGTCTTGGGCGTGACCGCGCGTGGCACGACTCTGCGCGAGGCGCACGCGCGCGCCTACCAGGCGGCTGATTCGATCGAGTTCGAGGGCCGTCAACTTCGTCGCGACATTGCGGCTCGCGCACTGGGGACCCACTGATGCCGCTCGAGCTCGAGCTCGACGCGGCGCTCGCGCAACTCGCCGCGGGCAAAGTCGTGGCCGCCGCCACTGAATCGTTCTTTGGCTTCTTGGCAGACATCGGCAACCCGCTCGCCGTGGAGGCGCTGTTCGCGCTCAAACCACGCGGGGCGGACAAGGGGGTGCCGATCATTTTGCCCTCGCGCTCGGTCTGGTCCGCGCTCGTCGCAGGTGGGATCCCGAGCTTGGCCGATGCCTTCGCCGACGCTCATTGGCCAGGGGGGCTCAGCATCGCGCTGCCAGCGGCGCCGAACGTCGCTGCCCGTGTCGCGCTGGACGGATCGCTGGCGGTGCGCCTAGCAGGCGCGTCTCCCGCAGCCGAAATCGCCCGTCGCTTTGGGCGTCCGCTCAGCGCGACCAGCGCAAACCTTCCCGGCGCTCCACCCGCCACGCGCTCCGACGCCGTCGAGACGGCATTCGAAGCGGCCATCGCGCGCGGAGAATTATTGGTGCTTTCGGGTGAAAGCCCCGGCGGTGCACCGTCGACCGTGGTGCGCGTGAGCGAAGGCGATTACGCAGTCGCGCGGCTTGGAGCGGTGTCGCAAGAGTCGTTGGAAAAGATCGCTAAAACGCTGCTCGCGTCGCCTTGACGCGATGCATCGCTGGCGCTACCTCGTGCTGCGGCGGGGTTCGCCCGCTCGGAGGATCATGGCTCGAGTCATCAATTTCAATCCAGGCCCCGCAGCCCTTCCCTTGGGCGCCCTCGAACGCGCTCAGAAAGAGCTGCTCGACATCGGCGGGAGCGGCATGAGCGTGATGGAGCACAGCCATCGCGGCAAAGTGTTCGAGGCCATCCACGAGGAAGCGCTCGCCCTGATCAAAGAGTTGCTGGCTGTGCCGGACAATTACGACATCTTGTTCTTGCAAGGTGGCGCGAGCCAACAGTTCGCCGTGGTGCCAATGAACTTGCTGCCCCCAGGCAAGAGCGCGGACTACATTCTCACCGGCGGCTGGTCGCAAAAGGCCTACAAGGAAGCCAAGTTGGTTGGCACCGCGCGCATCGCCAGCAACACCGAAAAGGACAAGAAGTTCTGCCGCATTCCGCAGCAGAGCGAGCTCGATCTGGATCCGAACGCGGCTTACGCGCACATCACGACCAACAACACGCTGTTCGGCACGCAATGGCACTATCTGCCGGACACGGGCAACGTGCCGCTGGTTGCAGACATGTCCAGCGACATCGCTTGGGCTCCGATCGACGTCTCCAAGTTCGGTCTGATCTACGCGGGTGCGCAGAAGAACTTGGGCCCGAGCGGCATCGTGCTCGTGATCATGCGGAAAGATTTGATCGAGGCGGGGCGCAAGGACATCCCGACCATCTTTCAATACCGCACTCACGCCGAGAGCAACTCGCTGTACAACACCCCGCCCACCTTCTCGGTGTACATGTTGCGCAACGTGCTGGCCGAGCTCAAAGCGAGGGGAGGCCTGAGCGCAGTAGAGAAGGTGAATCGAGAGAAGGCAGCGCTCTTGTACCGCGCGATCGACTCACGTCCCGACGTGTTCACGAACCCGGTCGAAAAAGACTCGCGCTCTACCATGAACGTGGTGTTCACGCTCAAAACCCCCGAGCTCGAAGCGGAGTTCCTGGCCCAGTCCAAACAGCGAAAGATGGAGGGCTTGAAAGGGCATCGCTTGACCGGTGGGATCCGCGCGTCCATCTACAACGCCGTCTCGCGTGAAGACGTGGCCGCGCTGGTCGACTTGATCGAGACCTTCAAAGCCTGAGGCCGAGCCAACGCTCGCGCTTCGCCGCGGCGCAGCGCGGGCTCCCGACGGCGGTCGCGGGTCGTCCCGCTTTGCAGAGCGTGCTGCCGTTGCGTTTCGCGAGTCTCGCTTTGATACCCCCGAGCCGTGTCACCGCAAAGTGCGGCCGGGCGAGACGAGACGAGGCGACCGGGCGAATCGTGGAGTGGTGAAGTGGGAGACGAAGGCCCGAAGCGTGCGAGGACAAGCTAGAGGAATCGGTACTTCGGCTTTCCACGCGGCGCGACTTTGACGCGCCGGTGCCCGGCGGGTTACGCTGAGGATTCCGCTCTCGACCCCCCCTCCAACATGCCATTGGCACGATTCCGCCTCCGCTTCCTGCTCCAGGAGATCGATTTGCCGCAAGGCGATACGGTCATAGGCCGCAGTGCGACGTGCCAGGTCACGATCGAAGATCCATTGGTTTCACGCGAGCACGCGCGGATCCGCATCGCGGGTGAGCGCGCGACGATCGAAGATCTCGGCTCGCGCAACGGCGTGCAGGTCGGCGGGAACACGCTGCAGAGCGTGCACGTCTTACGTGACGGTGAGCGTGTGCGCATCGGCACCCAGGAGATGGTGTTTTGCGCGGGCGCCCCGTCGAGCACGGCCATCGGGACGCGGACAACCGGTTTCATCTGCCACTGCTCGGAGTGCGGTCACCCGTACCCGCTGGAGTTGGTGGAATGTCCCGCGTGCGGTTCGAGTGATCGCAACGAAGAGGACACGCTCGCCGGAGCGCCCAGCTCCTCGCGTGATTGGGGTTTGGATCTGGTGGTGGAGGCGTTGCGCCGGGCGCAATCACTCGGCCGCTCCGAGGATCTCGAGCGCATCTTGTCTCACGCGCGCCTCGGCATCGAACAACGGATTGCCAACGGCCTACCTTTGGAGCGCCCGATGCTCGACGCGGTGGCGGACGCCGCGGCGTCGTATGCGGTCACGCGCCGCGAAGCCAGCTGGGGCAAGTGGCTGCTTTCGGTGTATGCCTCGCTCGGCGGGGTTCCGCCGCGCGCCGTCGGTCGGCGCTTGATCACGTTGCCACCGTCGGAACGCACGTCGCTGGCTCCGGCTGCACGACGCGTGGTCGAGAGCGTGAGCTCGCGTGGCGGGCCGCGCAGCGAGGACCGAGAGAGCTTTGCCGGAATCGAGGCCTTGGGCAACTCGGAGCCAATTGGCGCATGAGGCATTCGCTGCGCTACAAAGATCACGACATCGAGCTGCCGCCAGGAGAGTTCGTGATCGGTAGAGCGGCGAATTGTCAACTCTCACTCGATGACCCGCTCGTCTCCCGCAATCATGCGACGCTCACCGTCACGCCGGAGGCGGTGGTCCTCGCCGATCTCGGCAGTCGCAACGGCGTCCGCGTCAACAGCGACCGGATCGAAGGCAAACGCGCGCTGTCGCATGGCGATCAGATCTCGATTGGTAGTCAGGACATGACGCTGCTCTCGCGGCGCGAGCTGGTTGCCGACACGCTCATCCAAGGGCCCGAGCGCGCGTCTGCCTTCGGCTTGCTCGGCATCTTGGCAGACAAGGCGCTGGCGATGGGTCGCGGTGAAGAGGCCGAGAAGCTGCTCTTCGAGCAACTCGATCAACTGCTGGTCGACGCGCAGCGCGGCGTGACGGTGTCCAGCGAAACGACCGAACGGGCGTCGGAGTACGCGCTCAAATTGGCGATAGCCACCGCCAATGGTCGCTGGGTTGACTACATCTTTCGTCTGCACACGGCAGTGGGGCGGATGTGTGCAGGCTCGATCGTCGACGAGCTCTACACCGTGCTGCGTCGGGTAAAGGCCGTGAATTTGACGGCTCTTCGGGACTACCTCCAGGGCTTGCGCGAGCAGTCCAAGAATCTCGGGCCGGCCGACCGCTTCTTGTTGAGCCGTCTGGAAGGGCTCGAGCGACTCGCCGCCGCGAGATAGAAAAATAGCCGCGGCTCGACGGGTTCCGACGGTCACGTTATATTTAGCTGGATTGGATTCCGATCAAAATTCTCGCCGCACGATGCCGCGCCTGGATCAAGCACAGGAGCCGACGCGCACCGCGCAACGCTTCTGGCTCGAGTACCAGGGGCGCACTTTCGAACTGCGCCCCGGCGAGATACTCATCGGTCGAAGTTCGAATTGCCACCTCGTACTCGACGACGGCTTGGTGTCACGACGGCACGCGCAGATCGTGATCAACGAAGAGCGCGCGATGATCGAAGATTTCAGCAGCGCCAATGGCGTCTTCGTCAACAGCAAGCGCGTCAGCGGGAGCGAGCAGCTGAAGGCGGGCGACCAGCTGCAAATCGGCAAACAGCAATTCACGGTCTGTTCCGTGGCCCGTCCGATCGTCGCGGTGCCTGCCGAACGACGGATGGCCGAGACGCTCCACGGCTTGCGTTCGCCCGGCGAAGCGTCCTTCGCACCCGCATCGGATCGCGCGGACACCAAATCGGAGTTGAAGCAGCCCGAGGTCGAGGCGACCCAGCGCGCCGAGGCGCTGGAACTGCTCGGTGGTGTCGCAGACAAGGTTTTGGCTCTGGGGCGCGGGGAAGAGGCCGAGCGAGTCCTGTCGACCGCGTTGAACAACGTGCTCAACGAAGTGAAGCGTGGGCGTGAGCCGGCGGCGCGCGTCATCAGCCGAGCCGCGACGTACGCGGGCAAGCTCGCCGAGGCGACCGCGCACGGCAAGTGGGTGGACTACACCATTGATTTGTACGCGGGGCTGCGTCGCCCCATGCCGATCGAGCTGGTCGATCAGATGTACGCGGTGATTCGGCGTGTCGATGCGGTCAGCCTGCAGGGGCTCAGGGCTTACCTTTCGATCTTACACGCGCAGACACAGGCGTTCGCTCCGAACGAACGCTTTGCGATTCAACGGCTCGAGGGGCTCGAGCGTTTGGTCGCTCTGAAGTAG
>Ga0134124_10003348_pt1 | contig 12887 bp, 14 predicted proteins | sample KB304_FD_96880 | JGI IMG/M metagenome (GOLD analysis project Ga0134124, IMG submission 96880) | Terrestrial soil microbial communities without Nitrogen fertilizer from Kellogg Biological Station, Michigan, USA - KB3-0-4 | ecosystem: Environmental > Terrestrial > Soil > Unclassified ... | reverse complement strand
CCGCGGCTGCCTTGGGTATCAGGAACGGCGATTGGGTATGGATCGAAACCTTGCGAGGAAGGATCCAGCAACGCGCGAGAGTGACGAGCGACGTTGATCCGAAGGTGGTTCACGTCGAACACGGCTGGTGGTTTCCCGAAGAGGAAGGGCCGGAACACGGCGTCTGGAAATCCAACGCCAATATGCTGACCCGCAACGGTCCGCCGTACGACCCCGCAATGGGAACCTATCACCTGCGCGGCCTGCTTTGCCGCATCGCGCCGGTGGCCGGATAGCGGCTGCTGGCCTGCGAGAATAGGGAACTCGTTCTTGCGCTCCATGCCCATGCCGATCATCGAGTTCACAACCGACAAACGCTTCGTGCGCCGCGCGCGCGAGCTCAAGACCATTGAAACCATGGTGCGCATGTATTGCCGCGGACACCGCCACGAGGGCCGCGCGCCGCTTTGCAGCGACTGCGGCGCCCTGTTTGAATACGCGACGCGGCGCCTGGAGCGATGTGTATTTGGCGATGCGAAGCCCACCTGCGCGAACTGCGTCGTTCATTGCTACAAGGCCGATATGCGCGAGCAGATGCGGGTGGTGATGCGCTGGGCAGGTCCGCGCATGATGCTGCGTCACCCTATCATGGCCATCGCCCACCTGATCGACGAGCGCCGGCCGGTCCCGAGGCTGCCCGCGAAGTCGGCGAAATCCAGAAGCACGACTCAAGGCGTCGCTAACAGCGCCAGGGGCGAAGTGCCCGCTAGAGCGGATAGCGCTCCCTGACCGACCGCGAATTCAACAGCAGCCCGGCAAGGAGCGTGAACAGCGCGACTGCCCCCAGGATGATCGCGGCAAGCTCCCACGGCTGTCCTGACTGCAGGCGAAACGCGACCAGGCGCGCAGCCTGCACGATCCAGGTCGCGGCTGCGCCATAGGCCAGGAGCTGCAGCACGATCAGGATCCAGCCTTTCCGGTACAGAAAGAGCAACGGTGCGCAAAGGCAAAGCGCTACGAGGACCAGATTGCCCAGCCGCAGAAAATGCGCCCCGAGCAGCAACGCGGCGGTGATGAAGAGACCTATGCGCAGAGCCATTTCGGTGATGCAGTGTCGGGGTCGAGGAGTCAGTTTCGGGTTTTCGGGATCCGAGGCACTGAAATGCAGCGAAGTCGGCCGCGCCGGTCGCGGCCCCAGGATTCTAGGGCCGCTGCGCGCTGCCCCTGATCAATCCACCCGCGTGAAGTGCTGCCGCACGTGGTGGCGACCCAGCATTTCGAAATGCCACCACTCGTTCTTGATGCCCTGAAAGCCGCCCCGGCAAAGAGCGCCGCGCAACAACTCGCGGTTGCGATGCTGGGCCGGCGTCAGCTCGCCGGCGGCCAGGTGTTTCGCTTCAAGTTGCGGGTGCGACAGCTCCGTCATCTCGTCGAAGCCGCTACCCATGTCGAGCTCTCGGCCTTGGGGGTCTAACAACGTCGCATCCAGGGCCATGCCGAACGAGTGGATGGACCCGAGCGACGGGTCGGCCACGTATTGGCGCAGGTCCGTGCCTGCGAGGTGGTCCCAGAGCTGGATCTGGACGCGGTGCGGCCGCAGCGCGTCCAGCACCAGCAGGCGATGCCCTGCCGCCTCGCGGTCGAGCAGCGCCACCGCGCGCTCCAGCCCCGCGGCGGCCAGATGATGGAGCCATGCGCAGTCCAGTAAGCCGTACAGATCGCGTCCGACGAAATTGTCCACGCTCGCATAGCGCAGGTCCACCACAATGTCCCGGATGGTCGACAGGTGCCGAAAGTCAGTGTTGGAGGCGATGTCTTCGCAGCGCATCAGGATGAGGGGAATGGCAGATTGCAGGAGGATATCCGCAAGCATGAAGTCGGCACGGCTGAAGTGTTCGACGCAACGAACACGCCAGCGTGCGACACTATCCCGGTGCGGATCTGACGCGAGTGCGTTCGCGCAGGACCACAAGATGAGATCGATTGCACTATTCCTGGTTGCGGCGGCGCTTTCCATGCAGGCGGACGCGGCAGGTCCGCAAGTGTCGCTGCAAGCCAGGGCTTGCATGAAGGGAGCGGCCAGGCCGGTCAAGGATCCCCGCATTCGCGAGGCGATAGCCAACGCACGAACGCAGCACGCCCTCTTCGGCGGCCAGCTGATCGGCCGCACTGGAGGGATCGTGGCAGTTGGCTTCCACGAAGCCGAGTTCGACCGGCCTGCCGGTGAAAGCACACCCACCTGGCAGAGAGTCGCGCAATTCTGGGCGGCGCTCGGCCAAGAACTTCCGTCGACCTTTCAATACCCGGCCGGCGTTGAGGTAGACCGAAAACGGCTGTTCGACCAGATCGTGTCCAACAGCCAAGCCAACGGCGCGAGCTGGCTTGACGAGGGTCAGCGGGGCGCAGTTCAGTCTTCTATGCTGCGCAGCGCGCTGGTCGACCAGCCCTGGTCGGCCGCTTTCATCAGCTTCCTGATGAAGCGAAGCAGCTTTACGAAGGACGAGTTCGAGTTCTCGGACAGCCACGTGGACTACGTCGACCAGGCGGCGCTGTCGTCGGCGGCGGAAGCGCGTGGCGAGGCGACGCCAAATGCATATCGAGCCTGCGACGTGGCGACGACCCGGCCCAGGGCGGGCGACATGATCTGCTACACGCGCGATAGCGCGGCCGGCATCGACACCCATGCCAGGCTGCTGGCACACCTGGCGATGCGGCGCTCCATCGGCCACCCGTCACCGGTTCCCATGCATTGCGAGTTGGTGACGAGCTCCGATGAAGGCGGCAACGCCAAGATCGAAACGGTCGGCGGGAACGTCTTCCAGTCGGTCACGCTGCGCAGGATGACCCTGAACGCCGACAAGACCTTGAGCAGGGCCTACTTCGCCTCCCGCACTTCGCCGCCTTGCACGGCGGGCGGTACCTGCAGCGGCAATCTCAGTCGCAACAACTGGGTGGTCCTGCTCCAGTTCAGGAATTGATCATGTCCTGCTTCGCCTGCGTCGCGGGCAGGACCTTGGCGGCACGCGCGCGCAGCTGACCGCAGCCGGCATCGATGTCCTGCCCCGCCGAATCGCGAAGCTTCGTCAGGATGCCGTTGGCGTGCAGCTCGCGCGCCAATGCCTCGGCCTTGTCCCAGGCCGGCCGGCGGAACGGCAGGCCTGCGACGCTGTTGTAGGGAATCAGGTTCAGCACGGCGTACTTGCCCTTGAGCAGGCGCACCAGCCCTGCGGCTTCTTCGGGCGTGTCGTTCACGCCATCCAGCAGCGTCCACTGCACTTGCATCGGATAGTGCGTCGCGCGGGCGTAGCGGTCCCCGGCCTCGACCAGGTCGGCCGGCTCGATGCGCGGCGCGCGCGGCAGCAGCTCGGCGCGCAGGGCGGCGCGCGTGCTGTGCAGCGACAGGGCCAGCGCCGGCTTGACCGGGCCCTGGGGCAGCCGCTGGAACACGCGTTCATCGCCCACCGTGGAGAACACCAGGTTCTTGTGCCCGATGTTGCCGGCCGTCCCGAGGAACTCGATGGCTTCCATGACGTTCGCCAGGTTGTGGGCAGGTTCACCCATGCCCATGAACACCACTTTCTTCACCGGCCGCAGGCTGCGGGCCAGCACGACCTGCGCCACGATCTCGGCACTGCCGATCTGCCGCAGCAGGCCGTCGCGCCCGGTCATGCAGAACCGGCAGCCGACGGCGCAGCCGATCTGGCTGGACACGCACAGGCCGCCCCGTAGCAGCAGCACACACTCGCAGGCCTGCCCATCGGCCAGCCGCACCAGCAGACGGACCGACCCATCCCGGCCCGGGTGCTGCGACACGAGGCGTGCAAGGTCGCCAAGCGCGGCCGTGAAGCCGGGCAGTGCGTCCCGCAGCTGGCGCGGCAGGAAATCCTCGATGCGGCGCGGCCCGCTGTCCTGCGGCAGGCCCTGGGCCCAAAGGCGCAGCACGCGCTGCTCGTGGCTGGGCTTGGCGCCCGCCGCGCGCAGGCGTTCACGGAGAAGGCCGATCTGGGTCACCGCCCGAGCTTAGGGCCTGCTCGCACTACTTTGCAAGATGCGTTGCGAGTCGAAAAGGTCATGCGCAAGGCGCGAAACGCAGCCGGGGAGCCCGACAAGCACGTAACAGGAGCGCCGAGCGGCCCACGGGCAGGCAGCGGCGCCGTATATTTTCCCCAAGCGTCGGCCAACGCTCGGCGCCAAGGAGCCGACATGATCAAGACCGAACTGACGCTGCCGGAACTCGGGCTGCTGGTGGGCACGCGCGGCATGTTGGGCGCGGGCCTGGGTTTGCTGCTGGCGCACAAGCTCAGCGACGATCGCCGCAAGGGCATCGGCTGGACCTTGGCGGTGGTCGGGGTTCTGAGCACGATTCCGCTGGCCCTGATGGTGTTCGGCGATAGACGCCGGCGCACCGGCGCATAAAGCACTCCGGATCTTTTCACCCAACCGACCGGCGCGGCGAGCGCGCCGCACGTCCACGGCGGTCCCCTGTTGCCCGGGGCGCAGCTCGGCAGCCATTTAGAATCGCACGGGTCCCGCCTCCCGCGGGGCACCGCTTCGCGGCAATTGGCATAACACAACAACGAAGATCATGAAGACACCCTCCCCTCTCACTCACGCCAGGTGCACGGCATGAGCGGAACCATCCATCGCTGGCGCGTGCTGTGGGCCGCGTTCCTCGCCTACCTCTTCGACAGTTACGACCTGATGGTGCTGGCGATCGCCATGCCGGTGCTGCTGAAGGTGCTGGCCATCGGCCTGCCCGAAGGCGGACTGCTCGGATCGGCCACCATGCTCGGGGCGATTGCCGGCGGCGTCGTGTTCGGCCTGGTGGCCGAAAACCTCGGCCGGCGTTTCGCACTGACGCTGGCGCTGGTCTGGCTTGGCCTGGGAATGGCTGCCGTCTACTTCGTGGACAGCTGGTCGCAGTGGCTGGTCCTGCGGCTGTTCACCGGCATCGCGATCGGCGGCGTCTGGGGCCCCTGTGCCGCGGTCATCGCGCAGCACTGGTCGCCCGAGTACCGCGGCCGCGCGGCTTCCTTCGTCTTCAGCAGTTTCGCGATCGGCGCCGCCGTGGCTGCGCTGGTGGGCCGCGCCGTGCTCCAAGTGCAGTGGCAGTGGCTGTTCGCCGCAGGAGCGATATCCATTCCGTGCGCGCTCGTCGTCAGGCGCCTGATCCCGCCGGATGCGCCGGCGCCGGGAAGTGCCGTTCACGGCGATCGCGCCGACCGCGTCGGCATCGGAGCGATTTTTGAGCGGGGCGTGGCAGGCACGACCGTCGCGGCGACTCTCGTCAGCATCGTCAATCTCGCCGGCTACTGGGGCGCTGCCTTCTGGATTCCCACCTTCCTCGTGAAGGAGCGCGGCGTGAGCCTGACGACGATGCTCGGATTTTCCTTCGTCATGTACGTGGGAATGTTCTTCGGGTTCCAGTTCTTTGGCTGGCTGTCCGACGTGATCGGGCGCCGCCGCTCCATGATGGCCGCGTTCGCCGGCTGTGCGTTCGCGATCGGCGTGTACCTGCTGGTGCGCGACGCCGCCTTCCTGTTCTGGTGGGGGTCCGTCGTCGGGTTCGCGCTGTGCGGCGCCGGCGGCATTCTCGGAGCCTATTACGCCGAACTGTTCCCCGAACGGATTCGCGCCTATGCGGGCGGCTTCTGCTGGAACATGGGCCGGGTCGGAGCGATGCTGGCGCCCTTCACGATCGGTGCGATCGGCAAGGCCTACGGGCTGCAAGTCGGCCTGGCGCTCACGTGCGTGGTCTACCTGGCCGGTGCCGCGATGCTGCTCCTGCTGCCGGAGACGTTCCGCCGCGAGCAGCGGCGGTATGCCGTGGCATGACAGCGGGACCCCCGCCGCAGGACTGGCTCGGCAGGAAACTGCTGATCCTCGGCGACGTCAATGCCGGCAAGACCACCTTCACCCGGGCGATCCTCGAAGCATTTTGCCGCCAGGGCCTCGGGCCACGGGTCGCCGTGCTGGACCTCGCGCCGGAAATTCCCGCAGAACTGGCCGAGCGGCGCGGACTGCCGGGCGTGGGTGGGGGCCTGGTGCCTCCGGCCGGTGCGGGCGCGCTATACCTGCGTGATCGCCTGGAGCCACCCCGGCTGAGTTCGACCAGCGGAGCGGAGGCCTTGCGCAAGGCGGAGCACAACCGCCTGGCGATCGACCGGCTGCTGCAGGATGCCGAGCTTGCTCGCCGGGACATCGTCTTCGCCAACGACGTCACGCTGTACCTGCAAGCCGGCAGCGCCGCAACGCTGCTCGAGCGACTTGGCCACGCCACCACTCTCGTCGTCAACGGCTATTGGGGCGACCGTCTGGGCAGCGGCGAGCTGAGCCGGCGCGAACGCGCCGAAACCGCGAAGCTGCTTGCGTGGTTCGAAGCTGCGGGCACCGTCATGAATCTGCCGCTGCCCGTGGCCGGCTGATCAGCCACTCACAGCCACGTCGTACCGGCCGGCATCTGGATCTCGGTGTCCGGATCGCCGTGGCTCGCCAAGGCGCCAATCGCCACGCTGAGGATGGATACAAAGATGCTGGCGAAGAACGCAGTCCAGAAGCTGCGCACCTTGAAGCCCTTCACCAGGCTGGCCACCAGCAGGATCATCAAGGCATTGATGACCAGCACGAAGAGCCCGAAGGTCAGCAGTGTCAGCGGCAACGTGAGCACGATGAGCAGCGGCTTGACGATGGCATTGGCGAAGCCAAGCAGCAGCGCGGCCAGGACCAGCGATTTTGCGTCGTCGAATTTCAGTCCGCTGAAGATGTGGCTCGCCACCCAAAGCGACAGCGCGGTGATGCCCCAATGCAGCAGAAACTGCGTCACGCTTTCGAACATGCCAGCCCTCCCGGTTCGCCACTATCCCCTCGAGGGTGTCATTCTTGCATTTCCGCGCCGGGTGCCGCGCCGTCCGACAAAACCGGCGCCCATTAAAAAACCCCCGCGACCTTCCCGCCGCGGGGGTTGTGAGGAGCGGAACGAACCCGCCAAAAGGAGAACCTTCAACTCGCAAGAAGATGATGCGCCGACCCCGCAACGCGTGGTTGACAAAAATCAAGGCGATGCGCACCTGGCAAGTCGCCCCACCGGCCGGCAGGGGGCCTGCTGGACAGTCCGATGTTGCTCCCTCTCACATTCGCACGGCCGCGTTTCTCCTTGCATTCGCCCATGGGCAAACCATACTGGCGTGATGTCTGTCGAAGGAGCTGACGATGTGCTACCTGATTCGTCAAACGCAATCCGAGACTGAGCGCGGCGGCAGCGTGCCCTCGCCCGGCCTCGATCGCCTGCGGTCGCGCTGGATAGGAGCCGCCGCGGCGCTGCTCGTCGGAGGTGTGGCCGTCGCGGCGCTGGTCGGTGGACCGGCGACTCCGCCTGCGCAGACGAAGGATTCCGCATCGGCAGCGCCGGTTGTTTCGAGGACGGCCGCAGTGCCGACGGCAGCCGGTGTCGAGCAGGTCTCCTTGCCGGCGGACGACGGCGTACCCACCTCCTCCTCCGACGTCGTGAAGGCCGGATTGGGCCACTGCCACCACGACATGTAGCGCCGCCGCCTCAACGCGGGCGTCAAAAGCCGAAGCGGGTTGCGTGCGGACCCGCGCGCGGCTACGCTCGGGCAACTTCCATGCCGCAGACGGAAAGTTGCTTCCATGCCGATCAAGTCACGTATTCGCACCGTTCCTCACTACCCGAAGCGAGGCGTGATGTTCCGCGACATCACGACCCTGTTGAAGGACCCGGTGGGTTTTCGAAGCACCATCGACGAGCTGGTCAACCGTTATGCGGGCGTCAAGATCGACAAGGTCGCCGGGATCGAATCGAGGGGCTTCATCGTCGGGTCGGCGCTCGCGTTTCAGCTAGGCCTGGGGTTCGTCCCGATCCGCAAGAAAGGCAAGCTGCCCGCGGAGACGGTCGGCCGGGACTATGAACTCGAATACGGCACCGACCGGATCGAAATCCATGTCGATGCAATCAGCCAGGGCGACCGCGTGCTGCTGGCCGATGACCTGCTTGCCACCGGCGGTACGGCCGAGGCCGCCGTCAAGCTGATCGAGTCCATGGGAGGCGAGGTCGTCGAGTGCTGCTTTGTCATCGACTTGCCCGACCTGGGAGGCCGGCAGCGATTGGCCTCGCACGGTCAAAAGGTCTTTGCATTGTGCGAATTCGAAGGTGATTGACGCAAACCTCGAGCTGTTGCTGCGGCGCCGCCACAGCTGCCGGGCTTTTGCCGCCCGGCCGGTTGAGCGCGAGACCATCGTGAGGATTCTCGAAATCGCGCAACTGACGGCGTCGTGGTGCAACGCTCAGCCGTGGCAGCTTCACATTGCCGCCGGCGCCCGCCTGGCCCGGTTCAGCGAGGCGTTGTTGGATGCCTGCGCTCATGAGCCCGCACGGCCCGACATGCCTTTTCCCGCCGCGTACCCGGGCGTCTACCTGGAACGCCGGCGCGATTGCGGCTGGCATCTCTACGACGCGGTCGGCATCGCCAGGGGCGACCGTGCCGCTTCGGCGAATCAGGGCCGCGAGAACTTCCGCATGTTCGGCGCGCCGCACGTGGCGATCGTGTCCACGCCGGCCCCGATGGGCGTGTACGGGGCGATCGATTGCGGCGCGTACGTTGCCAATTTCATGCTCGCCGCCGAGAGCCTGGGAGTGGCGAGCATTGCGCAGGCTGCGCTGGCCTCCTATCCCGATATCGCGCGGCGTCACCTGGGCATTCCGCCCGACCGCGCGGTCGTGTGCGGAATTTCCTTCGGCTACGAGGAATCCAGTCATCCGGCCAACTCGTTTCGTCTCGGGCGTGCACCGGTTTCAGACACGGTGGTCTGGCTGGACGACGATTCGCAGAACTGATGCCGCGCCATCGCCGGTGATCCGGCCCCGCGTGCGCCGCTTTCGCGGCATGATTCCGGCATGGATCGTCCCAAGCTTCCGCCGGGCCCGGCTCAGCCACCCAAGCTTGCCTCCGCGACACTTCCGCCACGCAAGTACTGGCCCTGGTTCATTCTCATCCTGCTGATCAACTACTTGCTGGTCAGCTACCTGTTTCCGCAACCCGGCGCGCCGGTCACCGTGCCTTACACCGTGTTCCGCGAGGAAGCCGGCAAAGGCAACGTGTCGGCCATCTACAGCCGCGGCACGACCATCGAAGGCCGGTTCAAGGCCGCCGTGACATGGCCGAGCCCGGAGGAAGTGAAGCAGGCCGGCCAGACGCCGCCTCGCACCGCGCTGGACCGCCGCCTGCTGCCGCCGCCCCGGACCTCGGTCCACTTCAATACCGAGCTGCCGGCCTTCTTCGACCGTAACCTCGAGAACTTCCTGATCCAGCACGAGGTGGAAATCAGCGCTGTCCCGATCCAGCAGGGCGGCCTGTGGGGAACGCTGCTCTCCTTCGCGCCGGCCATCCTGCTCATCGCCTTCTACGTGTGGATCTACCGCCGCGCCGCGGCGCAGGGTGGCGGCATGGGCATGGGCGGGATGTTCGGCATCGGCCGCAGCAAGGCCAAGCTCTACGACGCCACCGACGCCGCCACCCGGGTCACCTTCGACGACGTGGCGGGCATCGACGAAGCGGAGGCCGAGCTGGTCGAGATCGTCGATTTCCTGAAGGCGCCGGAGAAGTACACGCGCCTGGGCGGCACCGCGCCGAAAGGCGTGCTCCTGATCGGCTCGCCCGGCACCGGCAAGACGCTGCTCGCGAAGGCAGTCGCCGGCGAAGCGGGAGTGCCTTTCTTTTCCATGAGCGCGGCGGAGTTCGTCGAAATGATCGTGGGCGTGGGCGCGGCTCGCGTACGGGACCTGTTCAAGCAGGCGCGGGAGAACGCACCGGCCATCATTTTCATCGACGAGATCGATGCGATCGGGCGCGCGCGGGGGCAGTTCGCCATGGGCGGCCATAGCGAGCAGGAGCAGACGCTGCAGCAGATCCTCACCGAGATGGACGGCTTCACCGGCCGCGAAGGAATCATCTTGCTGGGCGCCACCAACGCGCCGGACGTGCTCGACCGCGCCCTGTTGCGGCCGGGCCGCTTCGATCGCCGCGTGGTCGTCAACCTGCCGGACAAGGCGGGACGCGAGGCGATCCTGCGTGTGCACGTGCGCAAGGTGCCGCTCGACGCCGGTGTGAGCCTGGATGAACTGGCGCAGGCGACGCCGGGCTTCTCGGGTGCCGACCTGAAGAATCTGGTGAACGAGGCCGCGCTGCTGGCCGCCCGCCGCAGCGAGAGCGCGGTGGCACACAAGGATTTTCTCGATGCGCTGGAGAAGATCGTGCTCGGCCCCGAGCGGCCGCTGCTGCTCAGCGCCGAAGACCGCGAGCGGATCGCGTATCACGAGAGCGGCCATGCCATCCTGGGGCTGGTCGTGGCCGGCGCCGACCCGGTGCATCGCGTGAGCATCGTGCCGCGCGGCCAGTCGCTGGGGGTGACCTATCAGCGCCCGCAGACCGACCGCTACAACTATCCCGAGGCGTACCTGCGTGCGCGCATCATCGGCATGCTGGGCGGACGCGCCGCCGAGGAAGTCGTCTACGGGACGCGTACCACCGGCGCCGAAAACGACATCGAGCAGGCGACGCAAATCTCGCGCAACATGGTCACGCGCTGGGGCATGAGCGATGCGGTGGGGATGGTGCAGGTCGCCCCGCGGGACAACCCGTTCCTGGGAGGGGCGGCCGGCTTCGGTGGCGACAAGCCGATCAGCGAGCAGACGGCCGCTCTCGTCGATGCCGAAGTGCAGCGCATCATCAACGAGTGTCATGAAGAGGCCAAGCGGCTGCTGCGGGAACATCGCACGGCGCTGGACGGGTTGGTCGCCGCGCTCCTGAAAAGCGAGACGCTCTCGGAAGAGGAAATCCTGCGGGCGACGGGACTGCCGCCGGCCCCGCAATTGCAAGGGCGGCCGCTGCGCGTCTGAGCGAGTCACGCGGCGCTCTGGATCTCTAAGGCGCCACTTTGAGAATCGCCCCTGTGCCGTAGTCCACCACGTAGAGTTCCCCGGCCGGATCGCGTCCGAACGAACTGATGTTCCGGCCGCTGTTTTGCAAGAGCACCCGCTGCCAGGCGCCGGAGTTGTCTTGCGTGAGGCGCCAGATCCTTCCGGTGCCGAAGTCGCCGAAGACATAGCTTCCCGCCAGCGCTGGAATTGCCGGCCCGCGGTAAACGTAGCCGCCGGTCACGGCAATGCCTTCGGCGTGGCTGTATTCCGCAATCGGCAACACCAGGCCGGTCATGTTGCACCCGGTAGCCGGGTTGAAACAGTGCAGCCCTTCCATCACGCCCCAGCCGAAATTCCCGCCTCTTTGCAGGATGTCGACTTCCTCGAACTGGTCTTGCCCGACATCGCCGGCGAACAGAGCGCCGGTGGCCGGATCGAAGGAAAAACGGAATGGGTTGCGCAGGCCGTAGGCCCAGATTTCCGGCAATGCCCCACCGGCAACGAAAGGGTTGTCCGCGGGGATCGCGTAAGGCAGCGCGCCGGTGGTGTGATCCACGTCGATGCGCAGCATCTTGCCCAGCAAGGTTTGCAGATTCTGGCCGGTGCCCAGAGGATCGCCTTCGCTGCCCCCATCGCCCAGGGCGATGTAGAGGAACTGGTCCGGGCCGAAGGCCAGGCCCCCGCCTTTGTGGTTGGGGAAGGGCTGGTTCACGGTGAGGAGAATGCGCTCGCTGGCCGGGTCCGCCCGGTTCGCGTCCGCCGCGGATACCTGGTATTCGGCAATCACGGTCTGAATCTGCCCGGTGACCAGCGTGCGATCGTAGTTCACATAGAGGCGCCGGTTCTGCGCGAATCCCGGATGGAAGGCCAGGCCCAGCAGCCCCATCTCGCCGCTAAAGATCACACGGGACCGGATGTCGAGGAACGGCGTCGCCAGCAAGGCCGAGCCTTGCAGGATGCGAATCGTCCCGGCCTGCTCGACGACAAACAATCGCCCGCTGCCGTCGTCCGTTGCCTGCAGATCGAGCGGGCTGGACAGGCCGGAAACCACCGGTGTCAGCGTGATGCTGGTGGGCGGTGGTAGTGGCGGCGGTGGCGGTGCTGCGATCACGGCCGTTCCGCCGCCACCGCCGCCGCATGCGGCCAGGACGACGAGCAAGAGTGCGAGCCCGACGGTCAGCAGGCCTGTGCGGCAGCGTGCATTCCACATGAACAGGGCATTCGTTCAGGCGCGGCAAGGCGCGCCCGGCGGCCATTCTAGGCACGGGCCCGCAGGAATGTGTCTTGCCAGATGTTGCTGCCGCCGCGTTGGCGCGCAGCAGCTTAACGGTAGACCCGATAGTTCGAGACCTGGATGTCGCCCACGCCCTCCTGCGCTTCGACGCCGAGTTCGACGCTGACCGAATATTCGTTGCCGTTGGCCCACGGGGTGCCGAGGACATCCCTCCGCGTGGTGATGTAGTTGATGAATTTCGCCAGGTCGAGCGTGCCGGGAGCGATCGGGCGGTCCGGCTCGAAGATGATGAACTTCCAGCCGCCGCCGAAGTCGGGACGCAGCGCGCCGTCCCACCAATCCTTGGCCGCATAGACATGGAACAGCAGGCCATCGATCGTCACGTCATGGTCGTACCAGGCCGGGTTGCGGCCGCTGGGATGCGCGCCGTAGCCGCCCCAGTAATCCAGCGGGATGATGATCTCGTGCGTGATGTTGGCTGCCCCGAAGCCCGAAGTCTGGGCCGGCGAGCCCTGCAGGAACATGTCATAGGCCAGGTGGCCCTTGCCGCTCGGCGTGGCCATGTGCTGGTAGCTGAAGGACGTTTTGAGCGAGGCGATCGGCAACTGCAGCGGAAAGAACGTGCCGGGTGTCGCGCCGGAGGGGAACGTCTGCGAAAAGCTGCCGTTGGGCAGCAGCACATCGTACCCGCTGGGCTTGGTCCAGGTGTTGAACCAGCCCGGCTTGCGGCCGCTGATGATG
>Ga0134124_10003343_pt1 | contig 12902 bp, 9 predicted proteins | sample KB304_FD_96880 | JGI IMG/M metagenome (GOLD analysis project Ga0134124, IMG submission 96880) | Terrestrial soil microbial communities without Nitrogen fertilizer from Kellogg Biological Station, Michigan, USA - KB3-0-4 | ecosystem: Environmental > Terrestrial > Soil > Unclassified ... | reverse complement strand
GTGAATTCGGTAAAGATCAGGTTCAGATAGTCCATGGTGAACGGCCGGTTGATGTGGCGGGCGATCTGGGCAGTCTGCCAGCGGGAGAGATTGCTGAAGATCTCGCCGCGCATCTTGTCGGCTTTCTTCTCAAGCTTGGCAATCTCGGCCGAGAGATCCATCTTCTCGGAAAGAACGGCAAGCTCCTCGATCTTCTTCTCCAGCTCCATCAGCGGCTTTTCAAACTCCATATAGTACTGGTTACCCATGTATGATTCTCCTGACATATTTTGTATTTGGATCCGTAACGACGAGAGCCGTCACTCCCTCATGCCTCTGCTTTTACGCTTTCATCCGGTTGGGCCGTCCCCGGCAGAGATCATCCGTTAACAGTGAAAGCAATATTTCGGCGGCGATTGGTCCCGGCATTTCGTCCGCTTACGGCTCTCATCGTCACGGATCAAGCTGACTGGGTCACTCGAAAGTGACGGCATTATAGCCCAACAGCTCTTCGACTTCCACTGATAATCCCTCGGTCGGTGTCACATGACACTCCCTGGGAAGTCTGACCACTGCCGTGCAGAGATCGGGCAGAACGATCAGCAGCCTGGAGTGGCAGCCGCCATGGTGACGGGCCATGATCTCCTTGAGGCTTTCGAGCCTGGCGGAATCGATATCGGCCCTGTTCAGGGTGAAGCTCACCGTCTTGGTCTCGCGCTCGCTGACCGCCCTGAGCGGCTGGATTGAGGAGGCAAGGATCTTGTTCGACTTTTCCCCTTTTTCGAAGCTCCCGGCAACCAGCAGAGGTTCATCGCTCTTCAGAAACTCCACGACCTCCTGGTAGATGTTCGGCAGGACAACCACCTCGACACTGCCAACCAGGTCCTCTATGGTAACGAACCCCATACGTTCGCCCTTTTTGGTGATGTACTCCTTCAGGGCAGCTACAACGCCGCAGAGCCTGACCTCGGCCTTGTCGGAAAGTTCCGGAAGAAGTGAGGTGTCGAGCGAAGAAAAGCGTTTCATTTCGGCCTGATAGCGACCGAGAGGATGCCCGGTGATGTAGAACCCGAGGCACTCTTTTTCAAAGTTCAGGCGCAGTTTTTCATCCCACTCCCTGATGTCGGGAAGGCTGCCGTGACCGTTGCCGTTATTCTTGACGATCTCGGCCGTGCCGAACAGTGATACCTGGGCGCTGTCGCGCTCGTCCTGGATCCGCTGCCCGAGGTTTGCCGCCTCCTCCATGACCGCAAAAAGAGCTGCCCTGCTGGCGCCGGTCGAGTCGAAGGCGCCGCTCTTGATCAGGGATTCGATAACCCTCTTGTTGACCTTGCGCAGGTCGACCCGTTCGCAGAAGTTGAAGATATCGGAGAAGCGCTCCTCTTTCCGGGCCTCCAGGATGGCGATAATGGCGGACTCGCCGACATTCTTGATCGCACCCAGGCCGAACCGGATCGATTTGCCGATGACCCGGAACGAGAAGTCGGATTCGTTGATGTCCGGCGGCAACAGGTCTATCCCCATTTCACGGCAGTCGTTGATGTTCTTGACCACCTTGTCGGTGTTCCCCATGTCCTCGGTCAGAAGCGCCGCCATGAACTCGACCGGATAGTGCGCCTTGAGATACGCCGTCTGGTAGGCGATCAGGGCGTAGGCGGCCGAGTGGGACTTGTTGAAACCGTACTCTGCAAACATCGCCATCAGGTCGAAGATCGCCTCGGCCTTTTTCAGGTCAATCCCCTGCTCCTTGACCCCGGCTAGGAAAGGGATCTTCTCCTTGGCCATGACCGAGGCGTCTTTCTTACCCATCGCCCTTCTGAGGAGGTCCGCGCCGCCGAGCGAGTAGCCGGCCAGTGAGCGGGCGATCTGCATGACCTGCTCCTGGTAGACGATGACCCCGTAGGTATCCTTCAGGATCGGCTCCAGCTGCGGAAGATCGAAGACGACCTTTTTCCGGCCATGCTTGCGCTCGATGAAGTCCTTGACCATGCCCGAGTTGAGCGGTCCCGGGCGGTACAGGGCGCAGGCCGCGATCACATCCTCGAAACAGGACGGTTTCAGGTCGCGGAGCATCTCCCGCATCCCGCTGCTCTCAAGCTGGAAAACCCCGGTCGTGTTCCCCTCGGAGATCAGCTGATAGCTCGGCGCATCGTCATCGTCAAGGGCAGCGATGTCGAACTCCGGGTCCTTGCCGGCGCGGATCAGCTTCACGGCATTGTCGATGACCGTCAGGTTTTTCAGGCCGAGGAAGTCGAACTTGACCAGTCCGATCTTCTCCACATACTTCATCGAATACTGGGTATTGATCAGACCGGTCTTCTGGTCCTTGTAGACCGGGCAGAACTCTTCGAGCATGTCGGGCGCGACCACTACGCCGGCGGCATGGGTGGAAGCGTGGCGGGCAAGCCCTTCGAGGCGTAGCGCAATTTCGAGGAGTTCGTTCACTTTCTGGTCGGAAGCGGCCAGCTCCTTGAGCTTCGGCTCCTGCTCCAGCGCCTTGTTGAGCGTTATCCCCAGGACCTCCGGAACCAGCTTGGCGATCCGGTCGACATCCCCGTAACTCATATCGAGGGCTCGGCCGACATCCCTGATGACGCCGCGCGCCGCCATGGTGCCGAAGGTTATAATCTGGCAGACCTTGTCGCGACCGTACTTTTCGGTGACATACTGGATGACTTCGTCACGGCGGTCGGTGCAGAAATCGACGTCGATATCAGGCATCGAGATACGTTCCGGATTGAGGAACCGCTCGAAGAGCAGATTGTACGGCAGGGGATCGATATCGGTGATCCTGATGGCATAGGCTACCAGCGAACCTGCCGCAGAGCCCCTCCCCGGTCCGACCGGAATCCCCTGATCCTTGGCCCAGTTGATGAAGTCGGCGACAATGAGGAAGTATCCGGGAAAGCCCATCTGTTTGATACAGTCGAGCTCCAGCCGGAGCCGATTGCGATACCGCTCTTCATCCTCATTCGAAAATCCGGGCTTTTTCTTCCTGATCGCGGCGAGACGTATTTCGAGCCCTTTTACGGCATCTTCTTCGAGCATCGCATCCAGGCTCTTGCCGGACTCTTCCTCGATCTTCGGAAAGTGGTAGGTATCGAATTTCAGCTCCAGGTTGCAGCGCTCGGCTATCGCCAGGGTATTGGCAACGGCCTGGGGGGCGTAGTGGAAGGCGGCGTGCATCTCTTCGGGCGACTTGACGTAGAACTCGTCTGCGGAGAAACGCATCCGTTGCTCGTCGTTCATCGTCTTGCCGGTCTGGATGCAGAGCAGTACCTCGTGGGCCCTGGCGTCATCCCTGTTCAGATAGTGGCAGTCGTTGGTGGCAACCAGCGGCAGGTTCAACTCCTGTGCAATCTCGAGGAGACGCTGGTTGACCAGATCCTGCTCCGGAAGGGTGTTCTCCTGAAGCTCGATGTAGTAGCGGTCCGGGAAGATGTCGGCATACCATCTGGCAGCCTCCAGGGCATCCTCCATACGGTTCCTGCCGCAGAGCCAGGCCACTTCACCCTTGAGGCAGGCGGACATGGCGATCAGCCCTTCCGAATGCCGGGCAAGGAGATCCTTGTCAATCCGGGGTTTGTAGTAGAACCCGTCCTTGAACCCGGCAGAGGAGAGCAGGGAGAGGTTCTTGTAACCCTGAAGGTTCATGCAGAGCAGAACCAGGTGAAAATTAGAGACCCCGTCGGCGCTCCCCCCGTCCTTGACCGTTCTGGAGCCGGGCGCCACATAAAGCTCCGCCCCGATGATCGGTTTCACACCTTCTGCTTTGCACTTGGTGTAGAACTCGATCGCTCCGAACATGCAGCCGTGATCGGTTACGGCAACAGCGGGCATATTCTGCGCCTTGACCTTTTTTACGAGGTCGTCGAGCCGTATGGCGCCGTCGAGAAGCGAATACTGGGAATGAAGATGAAGATGGACAAACGACATAAGGTTTATACTGCTCCTGCGGAAAAAGGTGTTGTCTAATGGTCTTCAGTGGAGGAAGTTTTTTTACTCTGGCTGAAATTTATGGGCTGATTATGACCTGATTTGACGGCGTTGTCAACGACTGGAGGGGCAGCCGGAACCGGCATTGACCGTGGGTGAACTCATAGCAACTCCATCGATAAATTACTTGAAATTTTTAATTCAAATCTTGTCAGAATTTGCGTATATTCTGCGGAATGGTAGCCATACAAATGATCTGCATGATTCTGAATATTACTAAAACAACCCTCAGGAGGGAAATATGTTCAAAGTGCTCTTCATTCTTCTGACATTTGTCAGCATGATCGGTCAATCGCCAGCGTTCGGTGGCATAAACCAGTGGACTTCCAGCGGACCTTTAGGTGGCGGTATCAGGGCGATGGCCAGGTCTCCTCAATTCAGCACAGACCATACCATTTTTGCCGGGACCGCCTATGATGGATTTTTTATCAGTACCGATCGTGGAGTGAACTGGACCCAAAACAACAGCGGCTTGACCAACAAGTACATTCTTTCCATTGCAGTATCTCCAGAGTTCGCGACGGATCGAACAATTTTCGTAGGCACTGATGCCGGTGGTGCGTACCGTTCCCGCGACGGGGGGGCTACCTGGCAAAGGATCGCCACGAATATCGGCAGCAGTTCCCGAACGGTAAGCGTTGCCGTTTCTCCCCTGTTCGCATCTGACCGGACCCTGTTTCTCAGTATTGGTTCGGGTGGAGCATACAAATCCACCGATGGCGGCGACAACTGGAGCTATTGCTCCCTTTCTGCATCTGCACCTACCATGCTGTTTTCGCCGGATTATGCCAATGACCATACGATATTCGCAGGAGCATCTCCCGGCGGAGTGTACCGTTCCATTGATAGCGGAGTCAGCTGGCAGCAGGTGAATGCAGGCTTGAACAGCGGCGGAGATGTCTTTGCGATGGCAATATCGCCGGCCTATGCAACGGATCGCACCCTCTTTGCCGGAACGCGCAGAGGAGTTTTCGTCACGGCTGACGGTGGCAACAGCTGGACTGCGGTCAGCGGCATTCCAGTTGAAATAATATGGTCTCTTGCCGTCTCCCCAGATTTTGCCAATGACCGCGTAGTGATGGTCGGTACAATCAACACCCTTTATCGCTCGACAGACGGGGGTGCCAGTTGGGACGTTCCGGTTGTTGGACTTGGCGGACATCTATGGGCACTGCTCCCATCCCCTGAGTTTGCCACTGATCACACGCTCTTCGTCGGTTCCGATACGGGCTCCTTCACCGTTGTCGGCTCGGACGGAAGTTGGGCTGCCGCCAATTCGGGGCTGGGGCAGAACAGTTTTAAAACGATTGTCCACTCCCCGTCGTTCGCTTCCGACCAGACTCTCTATGCCGGGGCCGCGCTCGGTGGGGCATACCGGTCAAGCGATGGTGGCATGACCTGGCTGCTGATGAATGCCGGCCTCAAGAATCTCGACGTGAACACATTGCAGCTGTCGCCCGCATTCCCTGTCGATCATACCGTGGTGGCCGGCACCAACAGCGGAGTATTCATCTCCGAGGATGGCGGTACCAGTTGGAGGAGCAGCAGTACTGGCCTCACCTCCCTAAGCATACGGGCACTGGCCATATCACCGGCCTTTGCTACTGATCGGACCCTGTTTGCCGGAACCGCGGCCGGCATCTTCAAATCAATCGATGCCGGAGCAAACTGGGCTCCCGCAGCCAGCGGGCCGGCAAATCCAGATATCCGCGCACTGGCAATATCTCCGGCCTTCGGCAGCGACCGTACCATCTTTGCCGGCACATACGGCGGCGGAGTTGCCCTTTCGACGGATGCCGGTGATAGCTGGAGCAGCATGAATACCGGCATGACCAACCTCAATCTGACGACAATTGCCATCTCCCCGTATTTCCAGGTCGACCGGGAGATCTTTGTCGGCACCTATGGTGGCGGTGCCTTTCGCAGCATCGACGGCGGCAACTTCTGGAGCGCAGTCAACAGCGGGCTTACCGGCACTTACGTCAACTCGATCGCAGTTTCCCCCAACTACGCAACAGATCACACCCTGCTGACCAGCACAACTCTCAGTCTGTCCCGCAGCACCGACAACGGCACGAGCTGGCTTACCCTGGACACAGGGCTTCCCCCGATCTCAGGGCTCGCCCCTGTCGGTGTCGTCGCCTTTTCTCCCGGCTACGCGGCAGACCATACACTCTATGCCGGCACACGTTACATCTGGCAATACACGTTCAACACCAATCTGATCTCGTCGGTTATTTCATACCCGACAAACAACAGCTATCTGTCAGCACCGAGTATCACTATTACCGGTACGACGAGTGAAGGGCAAGGGTACGGCATTCAGAAGGTGGAGATTTCAACCGACGGCGGCATCTCTTGGCAACAGGCCTCCGGCACTTCGAACTGGAGCTATACCTGGACACCGGCAATAGGAACCTACATGATCAAGGTCCGTGCTACCGATAACAGCGGCGCGGCCGAACCTGTCGCAAACGGAGTATTCGTCGTTATCGACCGCACCCCACCAAGCGGTAGCATTTTGTACGATTACAACCATGACGTATATCAGTTGAATGCCTCTGCAAATGATCCGGGAGGTGTGTGCCTTACTGTTTTCCCTAATGTTTGCGGTTCATTGGAGATGCTTCTTGCCGGGAGTTCAACGTGGCAGACAGCGACTGTCGCTCTGCCTTACGGGACCACATCCTTATGGCTGCGAGACCGAGCAGGAAACTCGGCATACATCAGCGGTCAAGTGTCACAGTACGGCTTTCCCGTCAGTTTGGAACAGCCCGGCTCACATCTGTTTGCAACGATTCAGGAAGCCTTTCCCGTTGCCGTCAGTGGCAATGTCTTCAAACTCACTGCGACGAACTTTGCTGAAAACCTGATCTTTGGCCGGGGAATCGCGATTGCTCTGCGCGGGGGGTTCAACAGTACCTTTTCATCGGTCTCTGGCTCCACATCAATTGTGGGTACCATTACAGTTCAGAGCGACGACCTTGATCTGCAAGACATCAACGTCAACGGGACAATCACCGTGTCGGGAGGAAGCCTGAAGGTCAATAATGTTATTTCCCAGTGAACGAGTGGGAGTAACTGGCTCAAACTGAAATGAAAAGCTTCAATAGGGGCGGGCATTTCAGTGGTGAAAGAGGGAGAGGTCTTGGGAGTAAATGTGCGGCTCGCTCAACGCTCAATAAAGTCCGTGCAGCGGCCCTCCGGGAGCAGCCAGGGCTTCCACCCGCCGCACTACCGCCGGGTCCTCTTCGAGCGGAGGGGCGTGGTGCGGCTTGGTACGGGCATCTATAACCAGAGAGCCGGTGCATCCCCAATGCCTGGAGCTGACAGACTGCCGGATGCCGTAGATGTCCGATGCCGGGTTGGAGCGGGTAAAGGTCACCCAGAGGAAATTTTTCAGGCTCCCTGAAACGAAATCGGGATCATCGACCAGTACAACCAGCGGGAATCCTTCGACCCCCTCACCCCTCTCCGCAAAAAAACCGCAGAAATCATCGATGCGGGGATCGGTACTGTTTCTGGCCGAGGTGCAGGCAGGGGCGGAGAGCGCCAGGACGCCCGGCATGCAGACGCGGGGATTGCCGAACCCTTCCGGCAGTGAAAGCCCCGCAGGCAGTGCTGTTGCCAGCTTCCGCCTCTTCTCTCCCGCAGCAGCCAGCACCACTTTCGAGCCCCTGTTGAGAGCGCTGCCCGAGTAATCCAGGGTATCCATGGTAGTCGAGGTCTGGAAATGAAGATCGCGCGAAAAATCAACCCGCTCCAGCATGAACCGGAGGAATGCTGCGATGTCGTGAATATCGGGCGGGTTGTCGTTACTTGCCGCTATGAAAAGATACTTGGCCAGCGAAAGCTGCCCCTGCCCCAGTATGGCGTTTGCCTGAGTCAGGAGTTCCATCGGCTCGCGATTCGCCGAGTACGGCAGATACCTTTCGCTCCCGATCGCCAGAAGCAGAGGATGAACACCGGCCGCATCTACCGCATGAACCCCTTTCACTCCCGGCAGAACCGTCGGGATCAGCTCGCCGGTGAGTTCGTGTATGAAGGCGCCGAAAGAAGTGTCCTCCTGCGGCGGACGACCTACGGTGGTAAACGGCCAGATCGCGTTGTCCCGGTGATATACCTCCTCCACCCGGAGTACCGGGAAGTCGTGAGCAAGGCTGTAGTAGCCGAGATGGTCGCCGAACGGCCCTTCAGGCAGCAGCTTTTCCGGGGTCATCGTTCCGGTGATGCAGAAATCGGCTTCGGCGGGGATCGGCAGCTGTCCGCTTCGGCAGATCATGGGGAGGCGATGCCCGCCCAGCAGCCCGGCAAAGGAGAGCTCGGCCATCCCCTCGGGGAGTGGCATGACCGCGGCAACGGTCAAGGAGGGGGGGCCGCCGACAAAGATGTTCACCCGGAACGGCAGACCCTTCGCGATTGCCTCGGCATGATGGACGCCGATGCCGCGGTGGATCTGGTAGTGTATTCCGGCCTCCCGATTCGGTTCATAAGAGTTCCCGGAGATCTGGACCCGGTACATCCCGAGATTCGAACTTTTGAAGCCGGGTGAGGAAACGCTTTCGGAGTAGACCTGCGGCAAAGTTATGAAGGCTCCGCCGTCAAGCGGCCAGGACTTGAGCTGCGGGAGTTGATCCAGCTTGACCCTGTTGGCAAGTACCGGTCCCCTGGAAACAGTCCTGGGAAGCAGCGTGAGTGCCGCCGGAAGGGTCTGAGCAAAGGAAAACGGGTTTTTCAGGGCGTGCGCCGGATTCACCTTGAGGGCAACCAGCTTTTCGATAGCTGCAAGGGTGTCGCGGAAGATGAAGCGGGTCCGCTCCAGAGTGCCGAACAGGTTGCCCAACATGGGGAAGCGGCACCCCTTGGGATTGGTAAAAAGAAGAGCGGGTCCACCCTGTTCGTAGACCCGCCGCTGTATAGCCCCCATTTCCAGATCGGGATCGATCTCGATATCTATTTTCTTCAAGCGGCCATGACGCTCCAGATCGGTTACACACTTCTGCAGATTTCTGTAGCCCATGCCCTCTCCGGAGAAACTGGAATTATTGACTGTCAATCGCTGAAATATAGCGATATTGTTGATAATCTGTCCAGCTGTTTTCGCCCTTCCTTTTTACCACGCTTTGGAGCTTACTTCCGTACACTCGTCGCGTGGCCAGGAGTCGAGAGTGCCGTCAGTCAGCCTGACCTGAACCGTCTCTCCTTCTTTGGTGCAGCCGAAGCTGTATCCTGCCTTGCCGTTTTTCAGGTTGTGCAGGATGACGAATTCATCGCGCTGCTCGGTCCGGTAACATACCTGTTCATATTTTCCGGTGTTCATAAGGTCATCTCCTTTCCATCCCCTACAGGCTCCTGTTGGTGCTGAATTCGCCCCATTCCAGGTAGGTGCGCGGATCTTCGACAAACGAATAGATATTCTCTATGACCTGCAGGTGCTCCCGCTCCTTCTCTGCAGCGGCCAGACAGACTTTTCTGATGCTGTCCCTGTCTGACTCCGCTGCCAGGCGGTCGAAGAATTCGATGGTCTCTTCTTCCTCTTTCAGCACATGGATGTAGGCATCAGGATCATGCCGGAGCGCTTTGCCAAGGTTGCGCGCACTTACCTGGGGGCTGTAGATGCAGACGCTCTCGCTGAGCCTGTTGTCGACTGCGGCAGCGGCTTTCAGCTCTTCATTGATTCCCCGCAGCTTGTCTATATGTTCGTCTTCAGCTGCAGCCAGCAGCGAGAAGAGTCTCTTCAGTTCCTTATCGGTAACCGCCTGAGCAAGGTTCGCATAGTTTGCCTGCGCCTCTTTCCTCATTTTTATGGTGCATTCGATGACGTTCATAATTTACCCCTTCCCGGCCCTGTGGCCTTGAATCATCTCTATCTTTTCCTGTGTAAATAATACCACTTTTTGCAACAAAATACTAAATTTTGCCTGTTGGAATTTTATAAGGAAATGAGGCAGGAGGCGGGATGACAGGGGGATGATGCGGAATAGATCAGTTCAGCTATTGAACTGCAGGTTATCTGCTATTATTACAGATGTAAATGCATGAACAGGAGAAGCGACGATGCCACTGCATGAACGAAAGCATCCTGCGCAACTGGAAGATTTGCCGAACATCGGCAAATCCATTGCTGCCGACCTCAGGAGTATCGGAATCCTGAACCCCGGACAGCTTGCCGGGCGCGAGCCGCTTGACGTGTTTCGCGCACTGGCTGAGGTCATGGGCCACCGCCACGATCCTTGCGTTCTCTATACCCTGTTGTCGGCAAAGCACTTTCTTGAAAGCGGTGTGGCTTTGCCCTGGTGGAAGTTTACCGAACAGGGGAGGAAGCTTCTTGCTTCCAGATCCGGGAGCGGGAAGTAAACTAGCTATGACTTCATATTCCCACACATGACTCTTATGTTCAAAATCGTGCTGGCAATCCTGATGACGCTCCTGACGGTCATTTTTGCCTTTCAGCGCAAAATACTCTACTATCCGACCCATCGGCCGGAAACTAACGGTCTTAGCGCATGGGCCCTGGATGGCCGTCTTGTCGGCTACGCCCGCGAAGTGGCCAGGCCCCGCAACATCTGGCTCTTCATTCATGGCAACGCCGGCCAGGCGGCAGATCGCGTCTATGCCCTGCAATGCTTCCCGGACTCCGACTCGGTCTTCATCCTTGAATATCCGGGATACGGCAGCCGGCCGGGATCTCCCGGCAAGAATTCATTCAATGCCGCTGCGGAAGAGGCGTACCTTTGGCTGCGAAAGACATATCCGGATCTTCCTGTCTGCGTCATCGGTGAATCGATCGGAAGCGGACCGGCATCGTATCTCGCCAGACAGAAAAGGCGACCGGACAAGCTCGTCCTGGTCGTCCCTTTCGACAATCTGGCAGAAGTCGCATTGGACCACTTTCCGATTCTTCCAGCCAGGCTCCTTCTGCTGGATCGCTGGGACAATGTTGAAATGCTTAAGGGATATTCCGGAAAAGTGGAGATTTTCGGGGCAGTCGATGACCAGGTGATACCCGTTCGCCATGCTAGGACTCTGGCCAGGTCGTTGCTCCAGGCGGTATATCATGAAATCCCCGGCGGTCACAACGACTGGTCGCAAGTCGGGGTGGTTAAAATTCGTAACTGAAACGAGCCAATCAGCGAGGGGGGGGGGGGACAATGACCCTGTGGAAAATCCGGACAACGTTGGAGCAACTCGAAAAGAGATCAAAAAACACCTTGATCGAACATCTTGGAATTGAATTTCTGGAAATCGGCGATGATTATCTGAAAGCAAGGATGCCGGTCGACAACAGAACAAAACAGCCGGCAGGACTGCTCCACGGCGGGGCCTCGGTTGCATTGGCCGAGACGTTGGGCAGTGTCGCTGCAGGATTATGCGTGGACAGGGAAGTTAAAGAGATTGTCGGGCTGGAAATAAATGCCAATCACATACGTCCGGTACATGAAGGCTGGGTTACTGGCATAACGAAGCCGATCCACGTCGGAAACAGCACGCAAATATGGGAAATCAGGATTTATAACGAAGAGGACAAACTTGTTTGTGTTTCACGGCTCACTGTGGCAAATATAGACAAGTAGCATCCCAGTGGTTATTTATTCGGCTGGAAACATAATTCATCGACGTCAGATAATTTTTCATGGTTAAAAGGGTGGGTAATATGGTCACTCCGGTCGTCGCCAGCTATCTACTGGCAATTATCGCCACGCCGCTGGTCATCAACTTTCATCTCCTGCCGACGCTTTTTGCCGGACTGGCCGTGCATGTCCTGACCGTCAAGCTGGCCCGCCGCCTCCCCGCCAGATGGGGCGGGGCTGCCCACAAACTCGCCCTGACTGCCATCATCCTGATCGTCATCGGCGGCATGATCGGCGCCGGAGCCGGTCTCTGGACCTTTCTCCACGGGGACAAAGGGATGGCGGCACTGCTCGCGGCCCTGGCCGAAACCCTTGACAACCTTAAGCGCAACCTGCCGGAAAGCCTGGCAACGGCCATCCCGGCCACGATAGAAGATCTGCGGGAAGAGTTCGTTACGCTGCTGCGGGAGAACGGCCACCGGATATCGTCAGCCGGAATGGCCGGTCTGAAGACCTTTGCCCATATCATCTTCGGCATGGTGATCGGCGGCATGACCGCCGTGCACCGCTTCGACCGGGGCCATGAATGGCCACCGCTGCCGGCTGCCTTGCATGACCGCACCATGGCCCTGGCCGATGCTTTTGACAAGGTGGTCTTTGCCCAGGTAAAGATCTCCGCCCTGAATACTGTCCTCACGTTCATCTTCCTGGTTGTGCTGCTGCCGCTCTTCGGCATTCACCTGCCGCTTTTGACGGTCCTTATTCCGCTGACCTTCCTGACCGGGCTCCTGCCGGTGGTGGGGAACCTGATCTCCAATACCGCCATAGTCCTGATCAGTCTGGGTGTCTCGGCAGGCGCCGGCGTCGCGTCGCTGGTATTCCTGATCGTCATCCACAAGCTTGAGTATTTTACCAACGCCCGCATTGTCGGCGGCGAAGTGCATGCCAGTGCCTGGGAGCTGATCTGCGCCATGGTCGCACTGGAGGCGTTCTTCGGTCTGCCGGGTCTGGTGGCGGCGCCGGTGGCATATGCCTGGCTCAAGGGAGAGTTGCGGACTCGGGGGATGATCTGAGCAGAGGCACCGCCCTACCCCAGGACTTCGCGTGCCAGCCTGAGAGAAATTTTCTTCTGAACGGCAAAGGAGCGCTGCTTCAGCTGCTCCAGAGCAGCGGCCAAAGACGGTATGTCCCTTCTCACATGGACAAGAAGATAGTCCGAGACCTCTGAAGGAAGCATGATCTGCCTGTCTGCAGCCAGCTTGCCCAGTATCATCCGCCTCGATTCATCGTCCGAGATGTCCAGCTTCGCAACAAGACCCCACATGAAACGGGATTGCAGATGCTCATCGAGCGATT
>Ga0134124_10003342_pt1 | contig 12904 bp, 11 predicted proteins | sample KB304_FD_96880 | JGI IMG/M metagenome (GOLD analysis project Ga0134124, IMG submission 96880) | Terrestrial soil microbial communities without Nitrogen fertilizer from Kellogg Biological Station, Michigan, USA - KB3-0-4 | ecosystem: Environmental > Terrestrial > Soil > Unclassified ... | reverse complement strand
GGCGCCGCTCACGACGCTGGGCGTCGGCGGCGAGGCGCGCTGGTTCGTGACGGCATCCGACGAGGCGACGGTGGTCGCCGCCCACGCCTGGGCCCGCGCGCGGGGGGTGGCGTTGCGCGTCCTGGGCGGCGGCTCCAACCTGGTCGTCTCCGACACGGGCGTGGACGCGCTCGTCGTGCACCTGGCGCTGCGCGGCCTCACCACGCGCGAGATCGGCGGCACCCTGGAGCTCACGGCCGCCGCCGGCGAGCCCTGGGACCGCCTCGTGCGCTACGCCGTCGAGCACGGGTGGGCCGGGCTCGAGTGCCTGAGCGGCGTCCCCGGCCTCGTCGGCGCCACGCCGATCCAGAACGTCGGCGCCTACGGTCAGGAGGTGAGCGAGACCGTCGTGGCCGTGCGCGCACTCGACACGCGCCGCGGCGAGGTCACGACGCTGCCGGCCACGAGCTGCGGCTTCGCCTATCGCGACAGCGTGTTCAAGCGCGACGAGCCGGGACGCTGGCTGGTCGTCGCGGTGACGTACCGGCTGCGCCCCGGTGGGGCGCCGACGCTGAGCTATGCCGACGTGAAGGCGCAGCTGGGGCGTCAGGGCGCCGCGGCGCCGACGCTGGCCCAGGTGCGCGAGGCGGTGCTCACCATCCGCCGCGGCAAGTCGATGGTGCTCGACGATCCGGCCGATCCCAATCGCCGCTCGTGCGGCTCGTTCTTCCTGAACCCGATCCTCACCGCCGCCGAGGCCGACGCGGTGGCCGCTCGCGCGGCCGATTCGAAGATGCCGCGGTGGCCGCAGCCGGACGGACGCGTGAAGCTCTCGGCCGCCTGGCTCATCGAGCACGCCGGCTTCGCACGCGGCGAGCGCTCGGGTCCGGTGGGCCTGTCCAGCCGCCACACCCTGGCGATCGTCGCCCACGACGGCGCGCGGGCGCGCGACGTCCTCGCCTTCGCGCGGCGCCTGCAAGGCACCGTCGAGGCGCGCTTCGGCGTACCGCTCACACCCGAGCCGGTGTTCTGGGGCGAGGTGTAGGCCCGACTCCCGCTTGCCTCCCGCGCCCCGGCGTGTTTGCATGGGGCCGGGTTTCAGAACGCCACCGGGAGGACATCATGGGAGACATGCTCACGCTGACCGCCGAGGACGGCCACCGCCTCGCCGCCTACCGTGCCACGCCCGCCGGCAAGCCGCGCGGCGGGCTCGTGGTCGTGCAGGAGATCTTCGGCGTCAACTCGCACATCAAGAAGGTCACCGACGGGTTCGCCGCCGACGGCTACGTGGCGATCGCCCCGGCGCTCTTCGACCGGGTCGAGCGCGACTTCGAGACGGGCTACGCCCCGGCCGACATCGAGCGCGGCCGCATGGTGCGCGGCAAGCTCCAGACCGAGGACGCCGTGAAAGACGTGACGGCCGCGGTGAAGGAGCTGCAGAAGGCCGGCCTCAAGGTCGGCGTCGTCGGCTACTGCTTCGGCGGCACCGTGGCCTGGCTGGCGGCCACGCGCATCCCCGGCGTCGTCGCCGCGTCCTCGTTCTACGGCGGGGGCGTCGCCGACGCCGCCGGCGAGCAGCCGAAGTGCCCGGTCATCTTCCACTTCGGCGAGACCGACGCCTCGATCCCCAAGGATCACTGGGACCGCATCAAGGCTCAGCATCCCAAGCTCCCGATGTACATCTATCCGGCCGGTCACGGCTTCAGCTGCGATGAGCGCGGCTCCTTCCACGAGCCGAGCGCCAAGCAAGCCCGGCAGCGCACCATCGACTTCTTCCGGGAGCACGTCGGCTAACGCCGGTCGGCGCCGTGACATCCATATTTGTTTGCGACAGGGGGGAGCGACCGCTGCTCCCCCCTGGACCCCCCAGCGGGATCTCGCGAGGACAGTCGAATGCGTGCTTCGGCCTCGGTTGGCGCCACGACACCGCGGCATCACTGCTTCTATCTCGGTAAGACATGCTAGGGCAGTCACCCCGCCGCAAAGAAGATGTCCGGCTGCTGACGGGCGTCGGCCGATTCGTCGAGGACGTGGTGCGGACGGGCGCGGCGCATCTCGGCGTCGTGCGCGCGGTGCACGCGCACGCCCGTGTGCGCTCGATCGGCCTGGCCGCCGTCCGCAAGCGGCCGGGCGTGCTGACCGCGTGGAGCGCGGCCGATCTGCCCGAGGTCGCGCGGACGATCTCGGCGGCGTGGGGCGGCACCCACAAGGGCCGGCCCTTCGCGGTGCCGATCCTGGCCGGCGATCGCGTGCGCTACGTCGGTGAGCCGATCGCCGTCGTCGTGGCGGACAACGCGCATCAGCTCGCCGACGCCCTCGAGGCGGTGCGGGTGGAGTACGATCCGCTGCCGGCGCTCGACAGCGTCGAGACGGCGACCGCGTCGAGCACGCGCGTGCACGACGGCTGGGCGGACAACACCACGCTGCCCGTGGCGGCGAAGGTCGGCGACGCCGAGGCGGCGTTCGCGCGCGCCGAGGTCGTCGTGGGTGGGCGGTTCCGTCATCCGCGTCTGGCCGCGGTGCCGATCGAGACGCGCGGCGCGATCGCGTGGCGCGACGCGGAGTCCGGCGCGCTCGTGATCTCGGCGTCGATCCAGAACCCGTACCGGCTGCGCGACGCCGTCGCGACCGCCCTCGCACTGCCCGCCGAGTCCGTGCGCGTGCTGGTGCCCGACGTCGGCGGTGGCTTCGGGCCCAAGGGTGACGTCTATCCCGACGAGATCCTCGTCGCCGCCGCCGCGCTCCGGCTGGGCCGGCCGGTGCGCTGGAGCGAAGGGCGCCGCGAGGACTTCATGGCCCTGGGTCACGACCGCGAGCAGGTTCACGACGCGCGGATCGGACTCGATCACGACGGGCGCATCCTCGCGCTGGAGACGTCCTTCCGGGCCGACGTCGGCGCCTACCCCGCGCAGGGCGATGGGCTGACGCTCAATACCGTCAATCACCTGCCCGGTCCCTACCGTGTGCCCGCCTACCGGGGCGCGGGCCACAGCGTGGTGACGACCAAGACGCTCAACGCCGCGTATCGCGCCGCCGGCCGGCCCGAGGCCGTGTTCGTGATGGAGCGGCTCATGGATCTGGGCGCGCGCCGCCTCGGTCTCGATCCCGCCGAGCTGCGCCGCCGCAACCTCGTGCGTGCCGAGGAGATGCCGTACCGGCCGGGCCTGACCTACAAGGACGGCGTGCCGGTCACCTACGATCCCGGCGACTTCCCGGCCGCCTTCGAGCGCGCGCTCACGCTGCTGGACTACGACGGCTGGCGGCGCCGCCAGAAGGCTCAGGGCTCGAGCGCGCATCGCATCGGCGTCGGCGTCGCCTGCTACGCGCAGGGCACCGGCCTCGGTCCCTACGAAGGCGCCACCGTTCGCGTCGATCCCAGCGGCAAGGTCTACGTCTTCATCGGCGTCGCGGCCCAGGGTCAGGGTCACGCGACCACGCTCGCGCAGGTCGCGGCGGGCGAGCTGGGGGCCGCCTACGACGACGTGATCGTCGTGGGGGGCGATACCGAGCGCTTCCCGATCGGCATGGGCACCGGCGGCAGCCGCGTCATGGTCAACAGCGGCCCCGCCGTGGCCGGCGCCGCCCGCGAGGTGCGCGCCAAGGCCGCGCGCGTGGCGGCCGAACTGCTGGAGTGCGCCGTCGAGGACGTGCGCATCGAGGCCAGCCGCGCATTCGTGGCCGGCATGCCCGATCGCGCGCTGCCGCTCGGCCGCCTCGCCCACGTGGCCGTGAAGTCCAAGGCGCTGCGCGGCACGCCCGATCCGACGCTGAACGCGTGCACCTACTTCTATCCCGACACCGTCACCTGGGCGTTCGGCGTGCAGGGCGCGGCCGTCGAGGTGGACGTCGACACCGGCGTCACGCGGCTGCTCGCGTACGCGATCGTGCACGACCCCGGGCGCGCCATCAATCCGGCCATCGTCGAGGGTCAGCTGCAGGGCGGCGCCGCCCAGGGCATCGCGGCCGGCCTGCTCGAAGAGATCGTCTACGACCGCGAGGGCCAGCTCTTGACCGGCAGCTTGATGGACTACGCGCTGCCGCGCGCCGACGTGCTGCCGTCGCTGCCGGTGACGCTCGACGAGCATCGCTCCGCCATCAACCCGCTCGGCGTCAAGGGCGTCGGTGAGAGTGGCGCCATCGGCGGCGCCGCGGCCATCGCCAACGCGATCGAGGACGCCGTCGCCGATCTCGGCGTGACGATCCAGGAGATCCCGGTCACGCCGGCCCGCCTGTGGACCCTGCTCGCCGCGGCCCGCAACGGTCGCGGCTGACCGCCGGGTAAGCGGGAGCCGGCCCGGTCCGCCCGGCCGGCGAGAGTCACGGGCACCGGGCTTGCTGCCTCGACGGACATGACCCCCATCGCCGAGACGAACCCGCGGGCGGTGCTTGGCCTGCGCGACGCGATCGGCCTCATCGTGGGCACGGTCGTCGGCGTCGGCATCTTCCGTACGCCGTCCCTGGTCGCCGAGCACGCGGGGAGCGCCAGCGTCGCCCTGCTCGCGTGGCTGGCCGGCGGGGTGGTGTCCTTGCTCGGCGCGCTCTGCTACGCCGAGATGGCCTCGACCTATCCGAACACCGGCGGCGACTATCACTACCTGACGCGCGCGTTCGGCCGGCGGCTCGGTTTCCTCTTCGCGTGGGCGCGGCTCAGCGTGGTGCAGACGGGCGCCATCGCGCTCCTCGCCTTCGTCCTCGGCGACTACGCGTCGGAGACACTGCGGCTCGGCCCGTGGGGATCGCCGCTGTGCGCGGCCGTCATCGTCGTGGTCCTGACCGCGACGAACATCGTCGGCGTGCGTCAGGGCGCCACCACGCAGAACGTGCTGACCGCGATCGAAGTCGCCGGCATCCTCCTGATCGCCCTCGCCGGGCTGGCGGCGGAGCCGGCCGCGGCCGGCCACGCGGCGAGCGGGTCGGCAACGTCGCCGGGCACCTTCGGCCTCGTGATGGTCTTCGTGCTCCTGACCTATGGCGGGTGGAACGAGGCGGCCTATCTCTCGGGCGAGCTGCGCGACCCCGGCCGCACCATGGTGCGCGCGCTGGTGTGGAGCCTGGCCCTCGTCACCGGGCTCTACCTGCTCCTGAACTGGACGTTCCTCAACACGCTGGGCGTCGCCGGCGTCGCCGGCTCCAAGACCGTGGCGGCCGACGTCGTCCTCATGACGCTCGGCCCCGAGGGGGCCCGGCTCACCAGCGCGCTGGTCGTCGTGGCGGCGCTGACGTCGATCAACGCGGCGATCTTCACGGGCGCGCGCTCGTCGTACGCGGTGGGCCGCGACTTCACTGCGCTCGCCTTCCTCGGCCGCTGGCACCCGCTCACCCGCACGCCCGTCAACGCGCTGCTCACGCAGGGGGGGATGGCGCTGGCCCTGGTCGGGCTCGGCTCGCTGACGCGCAACGGCTTCGAGACGATGGTCGAGTACACCGCGCCGGTCTTCTGGCTGTTCCTCTGCCTGACCGGCGTCGCGCTGTTCGTGCTGCGCCGGCGCGACCCGGGCCGGCCGCGACCGTTCCGCGTTCCCCTCTATCCGCTCACGCCGCTGGCCTTTTGCCTCACCAGCGGCTATCTCGTCTACTCCAGGCTGGCCTATACCGGGCTCGGCGCGCTGGTCGGTGTGGCCGTGCTGGCCGCCGGCACGCTGGGGCTCGCCCTCACCAAAGGAGGATCCTGACCATGCGGCTGCACCGATCGCTCGTCGTGTCCGCGCTCGCGCTGGGCTTCTGCATCACCGTCGCCGGATCGACCGTGGCTCAGCAGCCGGCGCTGAAGCCGCTCGAGAAGGAGCCGGAAGTCCCCTACGTGCCGACCCATGAGCGCATCGTGGCCGAGATGCTGAAGGTCGCCAAGGTCGGCAAGAACGACGTGCTGTACGACCTGGGCTCCGGCGACGGCCGCATCCCCATCACCGCCGCCAAGCGGTTCGGCACCCGCGGCGTCGGCGTCGACATCGACCCGGTCCGCATCACCGAGGCGCGTGAGAACGCCAAGAAGGCCGGCGTGACCGACAAGGTGAAGTTCATGCAGCAGGACCTCTTCGAGACCGACATCAAGGAGGCGACCGTCGTCACGCTCTACCTGCTGCCCGAGGTCAACATGAGATTGCGGCCCAAGCTCCTGGCCGACCTCAAGCCGGGCACACGCGTCGTCTCCCACAACTACGACATGGGCGACTGGAAGCCGTTGCAGACGATCACGCTGAAGGTGCCCGAGGAGCACATGATCTACTACTGGGTGGTGCCGCCGAAGACCGGCAGCCGCTGAGCCCCTGGAGATGCTCGACGCCGCGGCTCAGGCTCCGGCCTCGAGCATCTCCAGCAGCGCTCGGTTGACCATCTCCGGCGCCTCGTAATTCACCCAGTGGCCCGCGCCCTCGACGACGCGGAAGTCGAGGCCGGGCTGGAAGCGGGCGAGCGTCTCGCGGCGCTCGTCGAGGTGAGGGCCCACGAACGCATCGCGCCCGCCGAAGATGGCCGCCACCCGCGCCCGGACCCGCGGCAACGCGTGCAGCAGAGCGTCGGAGCTCGGGATGTTGCCCGATTTGAATCGCGCGCGTCGGAGGTTCTCGACCTGCACGTGGACGGCGAGGTCGTCGGCCGCGGCCGGGTCGCCCAGCATGAGCCGCCGCATGTTCGTGCGGTGGACGTCGCGGATCTCGGCCTCGCGCATCGCGGGCTCGACACGGGCCAGCGCCAGACGCGCGACGTCGCTGCGCAACGCCATGCCCCCGGCACCGAGCAGGACCAGACGACGCACCGTCGCGCCCAGATCGGCCGCGATCACGCCGGCGATGATGCCGCCGAACGAGAACCCGATCAGGTCCAGCACCGCGGGCGGCGGCAGCAGCACCCTCAGTCCCGCCGTCACCGACGCGGCCAGGCGCTCGGCCGTGTGCGGCTCCGGCAGGTCGTCGGAATCACCGAAGCCCGGCAGGTCCGGAACGATCACCGTCCGGCTCGCGGCCAGCGCGCGGATGTTGCGGATCCAGTGGGTCCACGACCCGCTCGCGCCGTGCAGCAACGCGACCGGCGGCCCCGCGCCCCAGCGGCGCCACACCATCGAGCCGCCGCCGTCGACGACCGTCGTCGTTCGCGTGGCGTCGGCGTCGAGGTCGGCGATGACCGACGCGGGATCGTCGTGGCGCACGCCGGGAAGTCTAGCCCGGCAACGGCGCCACGCCAGTGCTAGTCTGTGCGGGACGACATGCTCCGCGCCGCCAGGAAGCCCACGATCGTGCTCCTCGTACGACACGGGCAGACCGCGACGACCGGGCACGTGCTCCCCGGACGCGCGCCCGGTCTCCACCTGTCCGACGACGGCCGCCGCCAGGCCGACGCCGCCGCCCAGCGCATCGCCAAGCTCAAGCGGGTCGCGGCCGTCTACGCCTCGCCGCTCGAGCGCGCGCGGGAGACGGCGATGCCCATCGCGCGGGCCCGCGGCCTCGCGCTGCGCATCGAGCGCGGACTGCTGGAGCTCGACGTCGGCAGCTGGACCGGATCGCGACTGGATCGGGTCAGCAAGCGCCCGGAGTGGTCGACGGTCCAGCGCTACCCGAGTGGCTTCCGGTTTCCCGACGGCGAGTCGTTCGTCGAGATGCAGGCCCGCGTGACCGCCACCCTCGCGGACCTGGTGGAACGGCATCGGGGCGGTGTGGTCGTCGCGGTGTCCCACGCGGACCCGATCAAGGCCGCGCTCGCGCAGGCGCTGGGGATGCATCTCGACCTCTTTCAGCGGCTGGCGGTCGCGCCGGGCTCGATCACGACCATCGCGTACGGCGCCGTCGGACCGACGGTGCTCGGCATGAACAGTCTCGGCGACGGAGTGGCCGCCTCGTGAGCCCCTCGTTCCAGCTCGACGGTCCCGATCACTTCACCGCGGGCGCGGTGGGTCCGCCCGGCCAGCGCGTGTTTTATCTACAAGCGCGCGAGGCCACCACCACGGTCACGCTCAAGTGCGAGAAGGAGCAGGTCGCCGCGCTCGGCGAGTACCTCGGCGGGCTGCTGGCCCGGCTGCCCGCGACCAGCCAGACCGCGGACGAGAAGCGCGAGCTGCTCCAGCCCTTCGAGGCCGCGTGGCCGGTGGGCTCGCTCGGCGTCGGCTACGACGGCGAGCGCGATCGCATCGTGGTCGTCGCCAACGAGCGCGTCGAGCAGGACGACGAGGAGGAAGAGGGCGAGGCGGAGGCGGACAAGCCCGGCGCCGCCGAGCTCGCCTCGGCACGGTTCGCCATCACCCGGGCCCAGGCCGCCGCGTTCGTGGAGCGCGCCCGCACCCTGCAGCGCGCCGGTCGTCCCACCTGTCCGATGTGCGGCGAGCCGAAGGATCCGGCCGGCCACGTCTGCCCGCGCAGCAACGGCCACGCCGTCACCAAGACGTGATGGCCGCCGCGGCAGCCGTGGACGTGCTCACCCGCGGTGAGCTCACGGTCAAGGGTCGCCTGCCGTGGAGCAGCAACGCGACGCTGCTGGTCGAGGCGACGCTGAACGGCGCCACCGCGCTCGGCGTCTACAAGCCCGAGCGGGGCGAGCGCCCGCTGTGGGACTTTCCGCCCGGGCTGTTCCGGCGCGAGCTGGCCGCCTGGCATCTGTCCGAAGCGCTCGGCTGGGGGCTGGTGCCGCTGACGGTGCCGCGCGACGGTCCCTACGGCGACGGCTCGGTCCAGCTCTTCATCGCCGCCGACTTCGAGCAGCACTACTTCACGCTGCGCGAGGACGAGCGTCACCACGACCGGCTCCGCCGTATCTGCGCCTTCGACCTCGTCACCAACAACGCCGATCGCAAGAGCGGCCACTGCCTGCTGGGCGAGGACGGCACCATCTACGCGATCGACAACGGCCTCTGCTTCCACGTCGAGCCCAAGCTCCGCACGGTCATCTGGGAGTTCGCCGACGAGCCGCTGCCGCCGGCGATTCTCGACGACCTCAAGCGCCTGGCGGCGAAGCCGCTGCCGCCGGCGGTGCGCCAGCTCCTCGCGCCCGAGGAGTGTGCGGTGCTCCTCAAGCGCGCGCGCGCGCTCGTGAAGGCGGGTCGCTTCCCGGTCGACACGATCGGGCGCGGCTATCCCTGGCCGCCGGTGTAGCGGCGTGGCGTACGAGCCCTACCTGCCGGCCACCGACATGCCGCGCTTCGTGGGCGAGCTGGCCGAGTTCGTCGGCTTCGGCGACGCCGACGCCGCGACCGTCCGCCGCACGGCGCCGCTGGTGCTGGCGCGGGAGGCCGCGCTCACGGCCGCGCTCTACGAGCACTTCCTGAAGTTCCCGGCCTCCGCGCGCTTCTTCCTGGGCCCGGACGGCGAGCCGGACCGGGTCCGCATCGAGCGCCGCCGCCACTCGCTGGCCCGCTGGCTGCGCGAGACCGCAGAGGCAGCGCTCACCCACGAGCACGCCTACTACCTGTTGACGATGGGGTTGTCACACAGCCATCGCCCCCAGGGGCCGGTGGTGCCGGCGCATTTCATGGTCGGGGCCATGAGCCTGACCCAGACCGCGCTGGCCGACGCCTTCGCGAGCGAGCTGCCACCGGCGGAGGCGCTGGCGGCGAGCCAGGCCTGGAACAAGCTGCTGCTCGTGCATCTGGCCGCCCTGCTCCTCGGCTATCTGCCCACACGTCCGTCCTGAGGTACAATCTTTGGCGGGAGGCGACCCATGGCCGGCGAAACGTTCGACCGCACGCTGGAGGACATCGGCAACATCGTCCACCTCGAACACGTCAACGTCCGCGTACCTTGCCAGCAGATGGCGACGCAGTTCTACGTCGTCGCGCTGGGCCTGACGCGCGACCCCTACCTGATGGTCGGGCTCGAAAACATGTGGATCAACGTCGGCCACTCGCAGTTCCATCTGCCGACGGCCGATGCCCAGGTGCTGCGCGGCTTCACCGGGCTGGTGATCCCCGACTTCGATGAGCTCCCGGCCCGCCTCACCGCGGCCGCCGAGAAGCTGAAGGGCACGAAGTTCTCGTGCCGGGTGGAGGCCGACTGGGCCGACGTGACCTGTCCCTGGGGCAACCGCTTCCGGCTGCACCGGCCGGGGCCGCGCTTCCCGCGCATGGAGCTCGGGATGCCGTACGTCGAGCTGCCGGTGCCCGAGGGGACGGCGCCCGGCATCTGCCGCTTCTACTCACAGATCATGGGTGCGCCGGCCCAGGTCGTGAGGAACGGCAGCGTCGCCACCGAGGTCAAGGTCGGGACCTCGCAGAAGCTCGTCTTCCGCGAGACGAACGAGCCGCTGGAGTTCTACGACGGCCACCACATCGCGATCTACATCGCCGACTTCTCCGGCCCCCACAAGCGCATGCTCGAGCGCGGGATCGTCAGCGAGGAGAGCAACCCCTACCAGTATCGCTTCGTGGAGATCACCGACCCCGACAGCGGCAAGGTGATGTTCGAGCTGGAGCACGAGGTGCGCTGCGTGACGCACCCGATGTACCACCGCCCACTGATCAATCGCAACCCGGCCCAGCGCCAGCCGACCTATGTGGCCGGCCGCGACGCCCGCGTCTGGGCGTAGACGACCCTTCGCCCTTGCCGTAGTTGAACGGGGCGACCCCGCGGTCGCCCCGTTCGCTTTCGATCAGGTCATCGAGTGTGCGCGGCCGCCGAGCGTCCTCCCTACACGAACACCGACCCGCCGTCGACCACGAGCGTCTGACCGGTCATGAACGCGCTGTCAGCCGAGGCGAGAAACACCACCGTGCCCTCGACGTCCTCGGCCGCCGCCTCCCGCTTGAGCGCGCGGGAGGCCAGCACGGCCTCGCGCTGGAACGCGGTGATGTCGGGGTTGGCCAGCACCGTCTCGCTCATGATGAGACCGGGCGCGACGGCGTTGACGGCGATGCCGTCGGGCCCGAGCTCGCGGGCGAGCGCCCGCGTCATCGCGATCACGGCGCCCTTCGACGTCACGTAGTGCAGGAGCCCGGCCGTGCCCTTGTGGGCGATGGCCGAGGCGACGTTGACGATGCGGCCGCCGCTCTGCGCCCGCATGACGGGCGCCGCCGCGCGGGCGCAGTTCCAGATGCCCTTGACGTTCACGGCCATCACCCGATCCCACTCCGCCTCGGCGATCGCCTCGAAGTGGCTCGGCTTCAGCGTGGCGAACACGGCGGCGTTGTTGACGAGCACGTCCACGCGGCCGAAGCGGCGGCGCGTCTCGTCGACCATCCGCTCGCAGTCGGCGAACACCGCGACGTCGGCACGCACGGCGTGCGTCGCCGCCGGCGCGTCCAGACGCTCGAGCGCGTCGGCGCCGTCCACCACATCGGCGATGACCACGCGCGCGCCCTCGGCCACGAACCGCCGCGCGTAGGCGAGGCCGAGGCCGGCGGCGCCGCCGGTGATGATCGCCACCTTGCCGTCGAGCCGCCGTCCGTCCGTCACGCGGAGGCTCCCCGGCACGCCGGGCACGTCAGGTCGGACGCGTCGCGCCGGCCATATTGCGCCGCGGCGGCGGCCGGCGAGACGTAGCCGTCGATCACGTCCTCGCGCACGCGCTCGCGGGGACGGACGCCGGCGTCGCCGAACCCGCCCGCCCCGGCGCGCGCAGGTGGACCTCGGCGCCGGGCGCCGCCGTGAAGGCGCCCTTGCTGACGAGCTCGCGCTCGGCGCCGTCGGGATTGACCACCGCGATGCGACCGGGCGCGCCCGCTCCGCCGCCCGCCAGGCCGAACGGCGCCGACTTCGTCCGTTCCAGGCACACGCTGGCGTGCGAGGGCCGGCCGAGGATGCGCCACACGCGCTCCACGCCGCAGCCGCCGCGGAAGCGGCCGGGCCCGCCGGAGTCGGGCACGATCGCGTAGCGCTCGACGCGCACCGGGAACGACATCTCCAGCACCTCGATCGGCGTGTTCATCGTGTTGGAGATCCCGCTGGCGATGCCGCTGATGCCATCCTTGGTGGGCCGCGCGCCGAAGCCGCCCTTGATCGTCTCGTAGGAGACGTAACGGCCGCCGGTGCGGTCGTCGACGCCGCCGAGCGTGAGGATGGCCGAGGTGCCCTGCGAGCACGCCATCACGCGGTCGGGCGCCAGCTGCGCCATCGCGCCGAAGAGCATGTCGCACACGCGATGGCTGATCTCGTGGTTGGCGTAGACGACCGGGGCCGGCGAGACGGCGCTGACGACCGTGCCCGGCTCGGCGTGGAGCGCGATCGGCCGCCAGCAGCCCGAGTTCGGCGGCACGAGGTCGCCGGGGTCGGCGATCATCTTGATCGCGCAGTAGATCCCCGATGCGGTCACGTTCAACGGCGCGTTCATCGGCCCCGCCACCTGCGGATCGGTGCCGGCGAAGTCGACCGTCAGCCGGTCGCCCCGCTTGTCCACGCGCATCCGGATCCAGAACGGCCGGTCCTCCTTGTCGCCGTTGTCGAGGATTCCGTCGCCGTCGCAGAAGTCCTCGAACGTCGCGGTGCCGTCGGGCAGCGCGGCCAGCAGGCCGCGCATCATGCGCTCGGAGTAGTCCATCACCTCCTGCATGATGGCCAGCAGCCGCGGCACGCCGTGCTTGCGGGCGAGCTCCTGCAGCCGCGTCACCCCGCGGTGGTTGGCGGCGAGCTGGGCGCGCAGGTCGCCCCGGCGCTCGTCCGGGGTGCGCACGTTGGTGAAGATGATCGCTTCCACCTCGCGGTTGGGCACGCCGGCCGCGTAGAGCCTCACGGGCGGCAGCCGCAGCCCCTCGCCGTAGATCTCGGTGGTGGCGCCGTAGGAGCCCGGGGTGGCGCTGCCGATGTCGGGCCAGTGCGCGCGCACGCAGGCGAAGCCGAGCAGCGTGCCCTCGTGGAAGGCCGGCGTGACGACGTTGACGTCGGGGAGATGGCTGCCGCCGAAGTAGGGATCGTTGTGGATGAACACGTCGCCGGGCTCGAACCTCTCCGCGGCCTGGATGACCGCCTTCACGGCCAGCGGCATCGAGCCCAGATGAATGGGGAGGTCGGGG
>Ga0134124_10003341_pt1 | contig 12906 bp, 13 predicted proteins | sample KB304_FD_96880 | JGI IMG/M metagenome (GOLD analysis project Ga0134124, IMG submission 96880) | Terrestrial soil microbial communities without Nitrogen fertilizer from Kellogg Biological Station, Michigan, USA - KB3-0-4 | ecosystem: Environmental > Terrestrial > Soil > Unclassified ... | reverse complement strand
TGCCGATGAATCGACGGCCCGTTGGTCTTCACACGCCCGAATCGTGGTCTTTCTTGCATGTCAGGAGCTCTCATTTCCCGTGCAGCCGGACCCACCCGGACCGCCATGTTAGCCGACGGCTTGCTTGACGGGCGGGCCTTCGGCATTGTGGAAAACGCCTCGTGACAGCGCCCTGGTTCCTGATCGACTGACGAATGTACACACACGCCCGAGTCGTCCTCTGCACGCTTGCGCTGCTGCTTGCTTGCAAAGGTCATACACAAGCGCAGCCCGCCGCCGCCCCGAAGGCGGCGCCTGCCCAGCCCGCGAAGTGCCTGCCTGCCGGCAACGGCTACCTGCGCGCGCGGCTGGCGGGTACGTTGAGCAGCGAGCTGAATTGGGGCAACGAGGGCACCGAATGCACGGGCGCCGTGCGGCCCACCGACGGCGGGATCCGCATGCGCTTCAGCCGGCCCGACGGCCAGCACAAGCTGGTGCTGGTGTTCGGCATTGCGCAGCTCGCCGAAGGCAAGTCGGCGCACAACCTTCCGGTGAACGTCACGCTGATTCGCGAAGGCGCCGGCGAGTTCTTCAGCACGCAAGGCGACGACAAGTGCACGCTCGATCGCGTGACGCAGGATGCGATCGTCGGCATCCCGAACCGCTCGCGCACGTACCGCGTGACTGCGCGCGGCTTTTGCACCGAGCCGGCGCGGGCCGTGCGCGGCAAGGGCTCAGTGCTGTTGTCCCGCTTCGACTACTCGGGGCGAGTCGACTTCGGCACCGAGGACAAGCAAACTGACGACGACGTACTGACCGCAGGCAAGCAATGATGCGTATTCAAAGAGGCATTCACCAGCTCGCGACTGCATTCCTGTGTGCACTGCTGCTGTGGTCTGCAGCGACCGCCGCTCCGAGCAATGACGAGGAGCAGCTCGACAAGGCGTTCTCGCGCTCGACGCTGAAAATCGCCACGCCGGACGCACAGCTGCACAAGATCGATGTCTGGATCGCCGACAACGACACGCGTCGCCAGCGTGGCCTGATGTACGTCGAGCACATGGCCGACGACGCCGGCATGCTGTTCATCTATCCGCAGCCGCAGCCCATTTCCATGTGGATGAAAAACACCCACCTGTCGCTCGACATGCTGTTCGTCAGCGCCAACGGCCGCGTGGACAGCATCGCGGAAAACACCAAGCCGATGACGACGGACACGATCTCGTCGAAGAGCAACGTGCTGGCGGTGATCGAGCTCAAGGCCGGCACCGCGGCGCGCCTGAAAATACGGCCGGGCGCGCAGGTCATCCATCCCGCGTTCAGCCTGAACTGACGCCTGGTGGGGAACTGCAGGTCGGGCTTCAGCCCGACAATCCGTCCTTCAGCTGAAACCAGCAGTTGAACGCCACCGTGATGCGTTCACCATCGCCGTCGTACGGCTTCACGTCGTGCAGGACCCACGACGGGAACAGCACCAGCTGACCCGGCTCAAGATCGATCTGCCGCACGCCTGACGCAAACGCACCACGCATGCTGGCATTCGCGGCGTCGACATACATGTTCGACGTGAGCATCGGATTCACGAACGTGAGCAAGCCGCTGCCGCGTTGTCCCGGATCGACGCAATACACGCCCGACCACGACGCGTTCGGATGATTGTGCAGACCGAAGAAGCCGCCGCGCCGCGTGACGTGAAACCACGCGTCCGAGTAGATCAGCAGTCGGCTGCGCATCGCGTCGTCGTAACCGTTCAAGTCGCACACAAACTTGATCAGATGCGGCCAGCAGAATTCCTTGAGCTGCTGCAGCGGGCGCTCGGTGGAGCGGAACAAGCCGAAATTGCTTTCGAACACCTGCGGGTTGCGTTGCGTGAGCGGTCGCGGATTCGCGTGCTCGCCGCCCTCCGCGCTGCGCGCCAGGAACAGCGTGCGCAACTCCTGGTTCAGCGGCGCGCAGTTCTCGAGCTTCGCGAAACCGAAAGGAACGGCGAAGAACGGCAGGATCTCGGCCATGTCACTGCACTCGGGTCACGGCAGTGGCGCGATTGCCGGCGATGAGCCGGAACGAGCCGAGCGTGCCGGCCAGAATCGCGACCGGGTCGCCGACCTTGAGCGGGAAATACGCGCCGATTTCCTTCTGCGCCCACACCTGGCCGTTGTCGAGCGTGACGACCAGCTCGCCGCGCGCCCGCTTCTCGATTCCTGTAACCGTGGCACTGATTCGCTTCGGCGCGCTTTCGGCTTCAGGCTGGTCGTCGTCGCGGTTGCGAGCAAGCTCGCTGCCGTGAACACCGAATGTCTGCGTCGCATCGACCTTGGGCGCGGCGGCGCGATCGAAGCACGCGAGACGGCGAGCATCATCTTGCTCGCGCGTACACGCAGCAATGCGCTGTGCGAGATCGTCGTCCGCTGCGCCTACGGGCCTCGCCAACGCGGTAGCCAACAGCGCCGCCGACGCAGCGGTGTGCAGCCCTTTCATAGTCGATTTGCCTTCATGAATTCCCACGCGCTGCGATTCACTTCCAGCGCTACGTTCGCATACGGGTGATTGTGCCCGGGGATGACCGTGACGCTCACGGGATGGCCGGCCTGCTCGAGCGCGCTCTGCGTCTTGCGCACCGCGAACAAAGGAAAGTACTCGTCCCTGTTGCCGATGAACATCGCGATCGGAATCTTGCGCTTCGCATACGGCACCGCGCGGAACTCGTTCGGCGTGCGCCACGCGCCCGCGTGAATCGCCGTCGCTGCAAAGAGCTGCGACTCCAGCATCGACAGCGTGAGCGCATAGACTGCGCCGCCTGAGTTGCCGAACAGATAAATGCGCGCGCGATCGATGGGATGCTTGGCCGCGACGGTGTCGATCAACGCACGAATGAACTGCGGACTATCGGCACGCAGCTGCCACCCTTCGCGCTCGCGTGCGTCCGGACCGACGAGAACGATGCCTTCCTGTTCTGCCAGCGACGTCCACGAGCTCACCATTGCCGCACCGCTGCCGTACGAGCCGTGCAGCAACACGAGCAAGGGCGCAGGCGACGTAGCTGCCGAGATTGGCGCGAACAGCGTGTAATTGCGCTTCAGTCCGGCAAACTCGAAGGATTCCCAGGACGCATCGTGCGAATTGTCGCCCGGATTTTCGATAGACGCGTTGGCGCACGCGACGCTGAGCCAGAACGGCATCAACACCGCGAGCAACACTCGCATCATCACAACAGCATGCACGATGCCATTGTCGATCATGCTTCACACGCTTGCTAGACTCGGCCACGGCACAGCACTGGAGATTCGATGAGCGTTCCGCAGGCCGGCGAGGTCAGCGAGCTGATTTCGCAAGCAGAGCGCGCGCTGGCAAACGGTGACCGCGCACGCGCCGACGCGTTGCTCATGCGCGTCAAAGCCCTCGATCCCGAGCATCCCGCCATCCTCAACGAGACGGCTCTGCACGAGCTCCGTAGCGGCAACGTGGCTGGCGCGCGTGAATTGCTGGAGCGCGCGGTGGCACGCGACGGCTCGAATACTCGGCTGTTGATCAATCTCGCAGGGACGCTGCGCAGACTAGGACTCGCCGACGAGGAGATGCGGATCATCGAGCGCGTGCTCGCCGTGGAGCCGCGCCACCTGTTCGGCCTGTTGCAGAAGGCAACCTTGCTGGAATCGCAAGGAAAGCAACGTGCCGCCGCCAAGGTGTATCACAACGCGCTGCAGACCATTCCGCCGGGCACGCAAGTTCCGGGCGCGCTGCGCGGAATGATCGACAAGGCCCTGGCGGCAACCGAGGCGAACGATGCTGCGCTCGATGCATACCTGAACGAGCGCTTGCAGGAATTTCGCGAACATCACAGCGGCGCACAGCAGGATCGCTTCGATCACTGCATCGATGCCTTCCTGGGCCGCCGTCGCATCTACACACCGCGGCCGACGTTCCTGCATTTTCCGCAGCTACCGGCGCGCGAGTTCTATCCGCGCACGGAGTTTCCGTGGCTCGCGCAGCTCGAGGCAGCGACCGCAGACATTCGCGAGGAGTTCGAGCGCGTGTTCGCCGAGGATGCCGCCATTCTCGAGCCCTACATCGCTTATCCGCAGGGCGTGCCGCTCGATCAGTGGGCGCAGCTCAATCACTCGCGCCGCTGGAGCGTGTTCTACCTGTGGCGCGACGGCAAGCCGATGGACGATCACCTGCGACGGTGCCCGCGGACTGCGCAGCTGCTCGCAAGCCTGCCGCTGCTGGACATCCAAGGCTACGCACCGACAGCGTTCTTCTCGATCCTCGATGCGAAGTCGCACATTCCCGCGCACACGGGCGTGACCAATACGCGCGTCATCGTGCACGTGCCGCTGATCATTCCGCCTGGCTGTCGTTTCCGTGTCGGCTCGACCACGCGCGAGTGGCGACCCGGCGAAGCCTGGGTGTTCGACGACACGATCGAGCACGAGGCGTGGAACGACAGTGACGTGCCGCGTGCGATTCTCATCCTCGACGTCTGGAATCCGTATCTCACCGCGGCCGAGCGCGATCTCGTGCGCGGCACAGTGACGGGCATAGCACAGTACTACGGCGATTCATCACCGCTGGTCGAGAAGCAATGAGGCGGACTCACTTCACGCGCGAGACGCGCATCGATCCTTTGACGGTATCGGAAGTGAGCAGGAACGAGCCCATCAGGGCGTGCTTGATCGTCACCTGATCGCCCACTTTGATGTGCATGCCGCGATCTGCGGTTTTCTGCTGCCAGACCTGACCGTTTTCGAGCGTCACGACCAGCCCGCCGTTCGGCTGAGTCGCGATCGCGGTGACCTTCGACGTGAGCGCGCCTGACGCTTCCTCTTCCGCTTTCTGCTTATCGAGTTCCTCGCGAGCGATGTTGCCCTTGTAGCCGAACCTGTCCGTTGCGGACTGCGTGGTCGCAGCAGCAGCGCCGACAGTCGCAGCCGCCGCGGCGGGCGCAGCGGGCGTCGCGGACGCGGCAGACGCAGACGCCGCCGGGGCCGGAGCAGCCTGCTTCGCGACCGGCGCGCTTTCGCCGGCGAGCGTCGCACTCTCGCGATCAAAGCACGCCAGGCGGCGGGTCGCGTCCGCCTCCTTCATGCATGCACGCAGACTCGGCGGCAGTGCATCGGCAGCCGTCGCAGAACCAAGGATGCTCACGCCGACCAGCACCCACGAAACCTTCAGCACTCGATTCATCTAGATCTCCCAATCCGGTTTGCGCCCGCCGCCGTGCGCGTCGATTGCCTCGAACAGCGAGACGACCAGGTCACGTTCTTCCTGCGCCAGCTCCGGCCGCCAGACGTCGAACAGCAGGATGACCCGCGTCTGGTCGCTGCGATTCCAGGCTTCGTGCTCGATCGTGTCGTCGAACAGCCAGGCCTTGCCCTTCTGCCAGTCGCGCAGCTCGTTGCCGACGCGGAACGTGCACTGCGCAGGCACGAGCAGCGGCAGGTGACAGATCAACCGCGTGTTCACCAGGCCGTTGTGCGCCGGAATGTGGGCGCCCGGCTGCAACAGCGAAAACAGAATCGACGGCGAGCGGTTCGGCACTCGCGCCAGCGGTACGTCCTGCAATGCCTGCATGGTGCGCGGGCAACGCGCGGCATTCTCGGCCACGACCTCGCCGTTCTTCCACAGATAGAAAGCGCTCCACGCCGGATTGTTCAGCATCCCTTCCTGCTCGTTCGGCGGACGCTTGCGATCGCCCTGCACGTACGGCGCAAAGGCGCCCGACTGCTGCATGACCGCTTGCAATTCGGCGGCGATGGCGTCGGTCTCGCGCTCGAGCGCTGCCAGCCACGGGAACTGCTCGCGCCCATAAAACTGAATCTGCGGCAGACCGGGGAAATAGTAGTAGCGCGGCTGTTGCAGGTAGATCCGCTTCTTACCCAGCACGATGTCGAGGGATTGCGCGAAGCGCGGGCTGCTGGTCGCCGGGTCGAAGCCGTGCGCCCTCAGCTGGTCGACGATGTAATCCTGATATTGGCTCGCATACCGCTCATACATGGAACGGGCGCGCTGCAGGTCGGGCAGCAACTCGCGCGCTACCTGCTGCGGCGGACCCGCCGCTTTCAGCGCGGCCATGTAGAACGACGAGGCGGCGCGTGCGTCACCGGCATTCGCCAGGTAGTCCGCCTTGAGGATGAGGGCGCGAACGTTACGTGGCTCCGCCGCGAGCACCCTTTCGACCTCGTTGATGTTCATGCCCGTGACAGTATAGTTGCGCCATGTCTGAGAATCCCGCCGGCCTGAACCAGGCAGCCATGCAGGCTCTCGGCGCCGGCGATTTCGCCACGGCCCAGGCGCTGTTGCAGCGGCTGGTTGCCGCCGATCCCGCGAGCATCCCGGGCTGGCTGAACCTCGCCGCGGTCCGCCGCCGGCTGAACGACGTCGATGGCGCGTTCGACGCCCTGCGCGAGGTCATGCGGCGCGACCCGCGGAATTTCCCGGCGCTGCTGATGAGCGCCACGCTCATGGAGCGGCAAGGAGACATAAAGGGGGCGGCGGGCCTCTATGGCGCCGCGCTTTCCAACGCACCTCCGGACAATTATCTCGATCGGCCAACCCAGCAGGCCGTGGCGCACGCACGCGAGGTCCACGGGCGGCATACCCGCGAGATGAGCGATTTCATCCGTGCCCGCATCGGGGATACGCAGAGCCAGTGCGCGCCCATTGAGCGCCGCCGCGTCGATTCGTTCATCGACATGACCCTGCGGGTCCGCAAGCGCTATCAGCAGGAGCCGCTGGAGTACTTCTACCCCGGGCTGCCGGCGATCGAGTTCTACGAGCGCGAGGAGTTCCCGTGGCTCGCGGACCTGGAAGCCGCAACCGTGCCGATGCAACAGGAGCTGGCGACGATCCTGCGCGAGGACCAGGCCGGGTTCGCGCCCTACATTCACTACGAAGACCACATGCCGCTCGATCAGTGGCGCGAGCTGAATCACTCGCCGCGCTGGAGCGCCTTCCACTTCTACGAGAAGGGCCAGCCGGTCGCCGAGCGCTGCCGCCGGGCCCCCGCGACGATGGAAGTGCTGGCACGCCTGCCGCAGGCGCAGGTCCCGCTGCGTTCGCCGTCGGCGCTGTTCTCGGTGCTCCAGCCGAAGACGCGCATTCCGCCGCACACCGGCGTCGCGAACTTCCGTCTGGTCGTGCATCTGCCGCTGATCGTGCCGCCCGCCTGCGGCTTCCGTGTCGGCGGCGAAACGCGTCAGTGGCGCATCGGCGAAGCCTGGGTGTTCGACGACACGATCGAGCACGAGGCGTGGAACGACAGCGAGCAGACGCGCATCATTTTCATCTGCGACGTCTGGAGCCCGCGGCTGTCGCCGGACGAGCGCGCCGTCATCGGCGAGATCATCGCGGCCACCGACGCCTTCAACGGCACCCAGCCCACGTCCAGCGTTTGAAGTTCCGGAGGTAGAGCCGTCGTGCTGCTGAAGATCCGCAACCTGCTTGCGCCGCCCGAGGTCGCACGCCTCACGACCTTGAGTCGCGAGCTGCGCTTCGTCGAGGGCCGCGCCAGCAATCCCGCCAACGAGACCAAGAACAACCTGCAGGCGGACACCACCGACCCGAAGCACATCGAGGCCTCGCAGCTGGTGAGCGCGGCCTTCGCGCGCTCGCGCGAGTTCATGGATTTCGCGATGCCCAAGCGCGTCGCGCCGCCGCTGGTGAGCCGCTACGCCCCCGGCATGAAGTACGGCGCTCATGCAGACGCCGCGCTCATTCCGCTGGAGCGTTCGCGCCTGCGCTCGGATCTCTCGTGCACCGTGTTCCTCAACGACCCGGCGACCTACGAGGGCGGCGAGCTGTCGATCGTGATCGGCAACCAGGCGCTCGCATTCAAGGGCGCGCCCGGCGAAGCGATCGTGTATCCCTCGACCACGCTGCACGAGGTCATCCCCGTGCGCAGCGGCGAGCGCCTGGTCGCGATCACGTTCATCGAGAGCTACATCGCCGACCCGCATCAGCGCCTGCAGGTCTACGAGCTGAACGAGATCGCCGCGCTCGAAGGCACGACGATGCGCTGGGAGAATCGCGTGCGGCTCGACGTCGTGCGCCAGAACCTGATGCGCATGTGGTCGAACACGTAACAGATCCGCAGACCGTCCTGCGCAGCGCGGCGGCGCTGGAACAGGCCGGGCGCCTCGCCGAGGCCGAAGCCGCCTACCTGCGCGTGCTCGGCAGCTGGCCCGAGCTTCCCGACACCTGGTACAACCTCGCGCGACTGCAGCGTCGAGCCGGTCGCTTCGATGCCGCGCTGGCGTCGTATCAACAGGCGCTGGATCGCGGTGTCTCGCAGCCCGAGGAAATTCATCTCAACCGCGGCGTCATTTATTCCGACTGTCTGCGTCAGGACGAAGCGGCCGAACGCGAGCTGCAGGCAGCGCTGGCTCTCAATCCCAACTACGTTCCCGCGCTGCTGAATCTCGCGAACCTGCGGGAGGACTTCGGCAAGCAAGCCGAAGCCAGTGCTCTTTATGAGCGGATCCTCGCGCTGGAGCCGAGCTGCTACATCGCATTGGCGCGCTACGCCGGTCTGCAGAAAATAATCCGAGCGGATGATTCGCTGATCGCGCGCTTGCGTGCAGCGATCGCCGACCCGACGGCTGCAGACGCCGACCGCGCCGACTTGGGCTTCGCGCTCGGCAAGCTGCTGGATTCCTGCAGCGCCTGGGACGCAGCTTTTGCCGCATACACCGCGGCGAATCGCGCCAGCCGACAGAGCGCCGGACGCGGCGCCGCCTACGATCGTCGTGCGCATGAAGCATTCATCGATGCACTGATCGCTGAGTTCCAGCCGGGTCAGACGACCGCCGCACGGCTGCCGCAGTCGACTCGTCCAGTGTTCATCTGCGGCATGTTCCGTTCGGGCTCGACGCTTGCCGAGCAGATCCTGTCAGCGCACTCACGGGTCGCTGCCGGCGGTGAGCTCGCCTTCCTGCCATCGCTCGTGCGCACGGAGCTGGCGCCGTTTCCGAAAACGATGGCAACAATTGCTCAGTCGCAGCTCGATGCATTGGCCGCGCGCTATCTGCAGATGCTCGCGACGCTGTTCCCGCAGCGCGAGCGCGTGACCGACAAGCGACCCGACAACTTCCTGTACATCGGCCTGATCAAGCGGCTGTTTCCGGACGCCAGGATCGTTCACACGGTGCGCAACGCGCTCGACAACTGCCTTTCGATCTATTTCCTGCATCTCGATCACAGCATGGGCTACGCGCTCGACCTCGGCGACATCGGTCACTACTACGTGCAATACCGACGCCTGATGGCCCACTGGAAAACTTTGTATGGCGCAGACATTCTCGATCTCGACTACGATGCGCTCGTGCAAGAGCCGCGACCTGCAATGGAACAGCTGACCGCCTTTTGCGGGCTCGAGTGGGAAGATGCGTGCTTGTCGTTCGAGCAATCGGCCCGCGCCGTAAAGACGGCAAGCGTGTGGCAGGTGCGCGAGCGTCTGTACCGCCGGTCATCCGGCCGCTGGCGCAATTACGCCGCGCACCTCGCATCGCTCCAGCAGCAGCTGCGCGCGGCTGGAATAGGAGCGAGCGACCCGCGATGACCGATATCGTCACCAGCTACGACCAGGTTCCCTACGCCTATTACTCCTTCCCCGACAGCCACCCGCGGCGGTTGCAGGCTGTCGCGCGGCTGCTCGGACTCGAGACCGCTGCGCCGGCGCAGTGCCGGGTTTTGGAGCTCGGCTGCGCCGTGGGTGGCAACGTCGTGCCGATGGCTTACTCGCTGCCCAAAGCGCAGTTCATCGGCATCGATCTGGTGGAATCGCAGATCGAGAGCGCGAGGAAGTTCGCGACGGCTTGCAGCCTGACGAATCTCGACCTGCGCGCAGCGAACATCATGGAAGTCACGCCCGAGTGGGGCCAGTTCGATTACATCATCGCTCACGGCGTGTTCTCGTGGGTTCCGCACGAAGTGGCGGAGAAGGTGCTGCAGCTCTGCGGCGAACTGCTCGCGCCAAACGGCCTGGCCTACATCAGCCTCAACACCTACCCCGGCGCGCACGCGCGCATGTGGGTGCGAGAGGCGATGCTCTTCCATGCCGACGCGTTCCTGGACCCGATTCAGAAGGCCCGCGCGGGACGCGAGTTCATCCTGTCGCTGGCACGAACTCCCCTGCTCTCGGCGCTGCTCCACCCCGAGGTGCAGTATTTCGAGAACAACCCCGACAGCTACCTCGTGCATGAATACCTGGAAGGCACGAACCATCCGTTCTACTTCCGCGATTTTGCCGCCCGCAGCGCCAGCCATGGTCTGCAATATCTCGGCGATGCGATTCAGAACGGCATCGTCGGGGCGGAGAATTCGCCGGGGTTCCGCAACTGGCTGGAGGCGAATGCGCGCGACCTGATCCGCCTGGAGCAATACGCCGACTTCGTGCGCAATCGCGTGTTCCGGCGGGCGTTGCTCTGCCGTGAGAACGTGACGCTCGACCGGAGCCAGCTGCCGGCGCGCGCCGAGACGATGCAGGTCGCTGCATTCTTTCGGCAAACGGCCGAGGCGAACGGCATGACGCGTTTCCAGCATTCGCTCGGCGCGCGACGCGTTGTCGGCCCCGGTCCGCTGCACGACGCCCTGGTGCGGATCAGCGGGCGTTTTCCGCACGCGATTGCCGTCGCCGAGGTGGTCGGCGCCGCGGGCGGACAACATCGTGAGCTGCTGCTGCACGAGCTCGTCAACTGTTGGATGAACGGGATGCTGGAGCTGTATGCCGATGCGCCGCCCGTGCTGGCGCGCAGCCCGAGCGATAAGCCGCGAGCGAGCAGCGTCGCCCGGTATCTAGCCGCGCAAAACGAGTCGCCGATCAATCAGCGGCATGGAAGCATCACCGTCGACGCGACGCAGCGGCAATTCATCCAGCTCCTCGACGGCACCCGCACGCGCGACCAGCTGGCCGCGGCGCTGGGCATGCCGAGAGCAGCGATCGATCAGCTCGTTCAGTTCACGATGAATGCCGCGCTGCTCGAGGATTGAGCGGCATTACGGACCAACGGGTCGGGTTCGAACCCACTGCGACAGCACCCACTTCTCGCCCGACGTCGGCGGCATGCCTGCATGGATGGTGTCGTAGTCGGGCGCGCCGCTGGCATCCACGTTGCTGAACAGCAGCGCGTCGCCGCGGCCGCCGCGATACTGCCAGGACAACCGCGGGAACTGCGTCGCGCCGCCCTCGTAGCCGTCACTCAGATAGATCAGGAAAGTGGCGTAGCGCTGGCCGCGCGCCGCCAGCTCGCGCGCGAGGTCCGGTGTCTTCGCCTCGATGAAATCGGCGTGCAATGCAAACTGCTCGCCCGGCAGGTAATGCAGCAGTTTCGCGATCTCGAAATGCGAGGCAGGCGCGCCGACTACGGCCGCGATGCGGTCACGGATCAGGCTGAGCACGACGTCGGCGTTGAAGATCGTGAACGACATCTCGCGGTTCGTGCGCGTCTCGGCGACTTCCGCGGTCGAGCTGCTGCGATACACCTTCGCGCGCTGCAGCCCGCCGCTGGCCGCGCGACCGATGAGCCACTGGCATTCCTGCGGGCTGGCGAAGCGCTCGATGACGACGATGCGCGGCTTCTCGAACTGGATGCGCGCCGTCGGCGCGGCGCGCCACGATGGCAAGTCGATCTTGCGGCGGAGCGCCGCCGGGTCGGGTCCGGAATCCCTCGCAAGCAACTCGAGCTCCCGCCGCGCGGGGTCCCAGCCGAGCTGCGCCGCGCGCTCGAGGTGATCGAGTGCCGCGTCGACATTGCGTGGCTGTCCCAAGCCCCAGGCGGCACAGACCGATAGCACCGTCGCCGCTTCGCCACCGCCGCGCGAGGCTGCATCACGCAATCTCGCGATGCCCTTGTCGATCGACACCGGCACGCCCTCGCCGACGAGCAGGCGTTTGCCCAGGATCGTGAGTTTCTCAACGTCGTTCGCTGAGCTCATGTGAGTATCCGCGCGATAGCGGGTTGTGATCCCGCTTGGGCTTCGAGCCAGCGCAGTCCCGCAGCGATCTGCGCGGCGTTGGCTCGCCGCGATTCATGCAGCAGCTCACGCCGCAGTTGCGGCGAATACTCGAAGTCGGGGGATTTCGAATAGCGCGTCAGCACGGGACTGTGCGCAATGTTCGTGAGCCATCCCGATTCCAGCGGCAGCTGGAAATGCTCCGCGACCCGCCGCACGCAGCCGGTCACGTCCAGCAGCAGCTCGTCGAAATCGAGAGCCAGGACTCGCGACCCGAGGCGCTCCACGGCGTCGTACTGGTTCCAGGTCTCGGCGAGCCAGCTCATGGCTGCGAGCTCGCCCAGCGACAAGGAATGCAGCGGCGCGAGCGGCGCCTCGATGCGCGCTTGCAGCTGACGGATACGAACGGGTCCGTGCCCGCGCAAGTCGACTCCGGAATTCTGGCCGGCGAGCAGCGTGGCCAGATACGGCTCGGCGCCGAGATTCAGGTAGACGGCGCGCGCGCCCGACAGACGCCCCAGCAGCGACGTCGCAATCCGGCAGGCGCTGCTGGTGGCCTTGAGGACCACGCTGTGCGTGCTGTTGTAGCCCCTGCTCCAGAGCAGCAACAGCGCCCGCTCCAGACGCTCGAATTCCGTCGAACTCAGCAACGACTCCGGCAACCGCAGCACGTCGCTGGCCTCTGCCAGCGTCCGTAGCGGCAGCGGCTCGCGCAGCGACAGCACGCAGCCGCTCTCGTCGAGCAGGCGACTCAGCAGCGTCGAACCGACGTGACCGGTATGAAAGATGAAGTGCAGCGGCCGGCCGTGGGCGATGCCCTGCGCGGCCTGGACGACGTTCGGCAGGCTGGTCCAACCGCCTTTCAGAGTGGGCGTGAGAATGCGGTCGTCGAGGAAGCTCGCCCCACGATAGGCAGACTCATCGAGCCGCACGAGCAACGCTGCGTCTCGCGCCAGGTCGATCTTCTGCAGGTAGATG
>Ga0134124_10003340_pt1 | contig 12907 bp, 15 predicted proteins | sample KB304_FD_96880 | JGI IMG/M metagenome (GOLD analysis project Ga0134124, IMG submission 96880) | Terrestrial soil microbial communities without Nitrogen fertilizer from Kellogg Biological Station, Michigan, USA - KB3-0-4 | ecosystem: Environmental > Terrestrial > Soil > Unclassified ... | reverse complement strand
GCGCTCGACGCACATCCGCCGGAACTCGTTTGAATACCGTCCCACTCGTTTCTTGGCCACTTGCAGCTCCTTTCTCTGCTAAGTGTGCCTATTTCGAGTGTCTCAATCTAGGGGTTCAGTCCACGTTAGGGGTTAACCTTGATCTCGATCGCTAAGTAGTTCGGGCCTAAGCAGGCGCTCTGATCGCATAACGTGAAGTATCAAGACTCGCCCAGAATCTTCGCGGTAGAAGATGCGACACGGCGGCTCGACGATCTGGCGGTAACGCCAGCCTTTGAGCTCTTCCGGCTTTGAGCCAAGTCTAGGGTGCTTTTCAAGATGATCGACATGCTCGAAGATCTTCTGCACCAGCCGGCGTGCTGCCTCGGGATTATCTAATGCAATGTAGTCCGCAATTGCGTCAAGATCGTTGAGTGCTGGTTCGGCCCAGATTACTTCAGCCATCTGGACATCCGCTGCTTTGCCTGCTTATGAGTGAGTGACCGGCCTTCCTCAATTGCCTTTTCGCCGCGCGCAATGCCTTCGAGCAATGCCATACGACGCTGTAGAGTCTCGAAGGTTTCAACATCGACGAGATATGCTGATGGAACGCCATGCTGCGTAATCAGGACCGGCTCGCGATCCTTCTCGAGCCGGTTCAGGATTTCTGTCGCTTGGCGCTTCAGTGTGGTAACGAGTTCAGTTCGCATAGAGTGATACTAAAGTAGCACTTACGGGGAAGGCAAGGGTTGCCTGAGCCCAATCTCCCAATATGTTCCAGGAGCAATACCTTCAAGCAATGTGATGCGGCATCGGAGTGTCTCGAAGGTCTCAACATCGATAGATAAGCCGACGAAAATGCCATGCTGGAGTGATGAGGAATCGGCTCTTTATGTTGGACAAATGGTTCTCTTCCAGTCGGGCAACAGACTTCCAACCTCCGACCTCACGGTCCCGAATGAAGAGAAGTAGGGAAAGTTAACTATTGATTTTGAATCGAGCTGCAGCCACGAGCAAAATCAAGGCTTTTTGCATACGTTGACATCGGTTCCCATCAGCTACCAGTCACTTTCCATTTTTTCCTGCCACAAATCTGCCACAACGAGTTTTGGCGACTAGTCCGCGCCAGGCGTGCGGAACATCGTCTACCGCCCCTCACGGTCGACCCGTGAAGGTGGACCAAATTTCCGTCAAAGGAGGAGAATGTCGATTGATGAACGAACCAACTGCGTCGAGTCAAGAAGGATCGTTCCTCACAATCATGTGTTACTTAGCACCAGCTCAGTTTGTGGCAGGATTGTGGCAGACGCGCATCTAACGCTTCGGACCGTCGATATGGACTTCTCCTGCTCATCCAGATGATAAACTGGCTCGCAGATGACTTGATGAAATAGCGGGGAGAAACATTGGATCGTATAACAGAGCCGGACGTTGAAGCAGCATGGTCTGCAGAGATCGAGCGACGCTTAGTCGAGATCGACGCAGGCACAGTGGAGTTGATTCACTGGGACGATGTTCGCTTAGAATTGTTCGGCGAGTCTGAATGGACAGAATAATGGCATTAGAATCTGAAACCGTCGAAACGCTCGAAGCCGCAGCCTTACAGTTAACGCCGGCAGAACGAGCAAGACTTGTCGATCGATTGATTGCGACCCTGGATGCTGATCCCGGCGTCGAAGAAGCTTGGGCAGCAGAAGTGGAGCGTCGGCAATCCGTAGCGAAGTAGCGTCGGGTGGTGAGATTGCCGATTGCCAATGTCTCAGAGAACGGTGAGGTTGCGCGGAGAAAATGAAAAAGAAGAGTTGTTGGAAGTTGTGAGTGGGTGTTCACACGCTTTGGGATCTATGCCAGAATCAAAGACTCAAGCCGTTGCCGAACTCACCAAAGCGAAATGATATACGTTGACCCAGACAAGTACTTAAGCACGGTCCGGCCGGAGTTCAATCGTTGGCTGAAGCGCGCTGCGGCGGCAACAATCGCACTAAGCAAGGGGCGGCCGGGAGATATCCGTCTGGATGACAAAATTTGGAGTAACTACAAGTCATTCGCTCGGTCCATCTTTCACGGAAAGTGCGCTTACTGTGAAAGCAATGTCGACATGGCGGGGGAGGGCGACATCGAGATGTATCGCCCCAAGAGTCGCTACCCGTGGCTCGCCTACGAGTGGCGAAACATTCTCTACTCTTGCGCAATCTGCAACCGGCGTTACAAAAAGAATCTTTTTCCCCTGGCGGACGCGAAGGATCTATCGGAGGAACTTAAGTTAGAAAAGGTCGAGGGCGCTCCCGGCAGTAAGGCGATTTGGGAGAAGCCCCTGTTATTACACCCTTATTCCGACAATCCACAGGACCACCTTTCATTCACCGAGGACGAAAAGGGGGAGGGCGTCCAGGTAACCGGCCTCACGCTGAGAGGACGCACGACTATTGATGTTCTCGGCCTGAATCGCACCGAATTGGTGCGGTGGCGCTTGGAACGGTGGATTCACCTGCGCACCCTGCTTAGCACGATCATTGCAGGGCAGCTCGAACCCAACGTTTCGCAAAAAGTATTTGAGGAAGCCAAAAGGTTTCTGGACGATTCAGCCGACTACGCCGGATCACTCAGGCAGCTTTGTCTCAACTGGCTCGAGCGAACAAAGTTTAGCCAGGCGACTAATAATTACCATCAAATGCTCCTAGCGGAGTTGCAACCGATTACCCGATCTGTTTCTTCAGCAGAGCAGGACAAAGCCGTACAAGAGCATGAGGCTGCACGTGAGGAGATCAGATCATACTCCGTAGAAGCGGCGCTGCCCGACGCCGAAGAGAAATTTAATTCCGCGGCCAAGCGAATAGAGCGTATCGAGGCGGAGAATCTGCGGGCACTGCCACACCTCGACCTTACCTTCACGGCCATGGCCCAACGCGAGTCGTGGCTGATGCTCATTGGCGAGAACGGCGTGGGTAAAAGCACAATTTTGCAGGGGGTGGCTTTGGCGCTCATGGGGCAGAGTCGGGCCAACAGGTATGAGTTCGACGCTTCAAAGTTTGTTCGCCGCGGTAAGCAGAAGGGCTTTGTTAAAGTTTACATAAACTCCGTTGGTCCGGTTACATTGAACTTCAACAAGGACTCTCGGGCATTCAGCGTTGACCCTCCCGAACCGAAGGTTCCGCTGCTGGCGTATGGCCCAACACGACTGCTGCCGCGAGATACCAAAGATGGCCCCCTGATAGATCAAAACATCCGTACCGATAACCTGTTCAAGCCCACAATTCCCTTGAGCGATGCTAACGCCTGGCTCAAGACGGCCTGGGATGAGGATAGAGATTACTTTAATAACGTAGGCAAGGCCCTTTGCCGACTAATGTTAATTAACGAAAAGACTTTGCCGCGAATGAACGAAGGTCAGGTGGAAATAAAGATGCGCGACGGGTGGCGGCCCATCTCAGATTTGAGCGCAGGTTATCGTTCAATGCTCGCGCTCGTGATTGACATCGTTATCGGCACTTTGGGAAAACGGCGCAAAGTAGAGGAAGCCGTAGGAATTGTGCTACTCGACGAGATCGAATCGCATTTGCATCCGCGGTGGAAGATCTCCATCGTCGAACGGCTCCGAAATGTATTTCCACAGATGAGCTTTTTGGTAACTACGCATGATCCGCTCTGCCTCAAAGGATTGTTTGATCGCGAAATTGTCGCCCTTCGAAGAGGTCGTACTGGCCTCGTGACATTTGCGACTGACATGCCCTCGGTTGATATGTTGAAAGCGGACGACATTCTTACGTCGAAGGAACTTTTCGAGTTGCCGTCGAGTCGCAATCGCACTTCGCCGGTCACTATCGCGCGCTACTCAGCCTTACTTAATAAGGGCGCGCGTACTAAACATGAAGAGAGGGAACTGAAGCGGCTAAGCACGGTCATTAGCGAGATGCTGGCCGTATCCGTCACCCCAATGCAACGCGAGGTAGAGCGGGTAATCAAAGCCGTTATGAAGGCACTGCGTAAGGGCAAGGAGAATGGTGAACTAACTCAGGATGTTGTGGCGGAAATACGAAGGCAAATGAGGCAGATTGAAGAGCAACGATGATCAGGGTTCACTTTAAAGAGCCTGGGAAACCCGAGTGGAAGAAATGGAAGAAGGACTGTGAACAAGCAGTCGCGCTGTTGAAGACCAGGAAAAAGCCACCCTACAAGGTCCAGGAGGGTCTGTACAAACGGTGTCGTGATCTCCTGTTTGCAGCGTATGCAAACAAGTGCGCGTACTGTGAAGGTCGACTTGGCGAGCAGTCCGCGGCACTTGTAGAGCACTTTCGGCCCAAGGCCGGCGTGCGCGATCTCAAAAATAAGGTCGTACATGTAAAGCCAAAGGTTCCGCATGGGGGTTACTGGTGGCTGGCCTATGATGCATCGAACCTCCTCCCGACATGCACGATGTGTAATGTGTACACCATAAAAAGAGGCGGAAAAGGGGAACGCTTTCCCCTCCCTGAAAATGGCTTTCGGGCCTGCAAACCTGGGGAAGAAAAAAAGGAGCGGCCCTTATTGGTACATCCTGGTTACCAGGAACCTCCCAATTTCAAACTTGATTTCGACACGGGTGCTCTGAAGGCGACGGACGAACGCGGCAGGATCTGCATCGAGGTGTTTGGCTTAAACCGCGAAGGCTTGCTGGAGGCGCGCCGTATTGCCGTCATGAATGCGACGGTACATATTCGCTCATGTCGTGGGAAGCGAACACCCAAGGCGCAATTACAGTTTGTTGACAATCACCTTTCCGGGCAACTTCCATACTCACTGGTCTGGAGACGAGTAGAGGACCAGATGCCGAAGAAAGGCCGGCGGAAGCGAGGCCGTCGATCATCTTTTTAGAATCTGCTTTTGTCGTAACCACTCAGTGATGTCCCCCATGAGCCGATTCCCGAGCGCGGACCCGGCGTGAGCCAACGACAAGAGAGTGTGAACAAGGGCCACGCGACTTAAACCCATGAGTTCCTCATACTCAATAACGCCTGCGTCTACCCTTCGAGGACGAACCTGCTCCAAGCAAAAAGACTTCGAATCGAACTAACCTGTAAGCAGAACGAGTGAGTTAGAGTAGTCCCAGACCGGTAAGCCGAATTGTCATAGCCTGTTCGCTGACTTTGAATTCATCCGCCAATACAGACACATGTCTGTCGAGCAGCGGCCCGCCCAACCCGAGACTTGAAATCCTTTGACGAAGCATCTTGCTTGGCATGAGCAAAGCTGCAGCGAATTGATTCGCTTCGATTTCCTTTGGGTCAATTCCATCCGAAGCTCGCGGTCCGCGCTGACTTATGTAATTACCTTTGTCCACATGCACGTGCTCACCATTCTCAAACTGATGTCTCAAAAAGTAGTGCGCGATCTCATGGGCTACTGTGAATCTCTGGCGGACTGGGGCATCTGTTTCTTCAATGCAGACTTGCGCTGTTGCCCCATTAGAAATAAGCAGCCCCGAGATGTCATTACCAAGATCGGCATAAATAACGTGGAGGCCCAAAGACGTGGCAATGTCGTCGACATCAACTGGAACTTTGTTCTTTCCCAAGTGCTCCGCCATTCTTTCGGCTTGCATTCTTACATATCTTAGGTTCATACCGTGCTCTCCCGGACCGCCCTTAACTTAGCAGACAATTTTTTCATCTTTCGCTGCGATAGTCCCAGCTTCTTGAGTAGCTCCACCTCGAGGCGATCCGTTGGCTCTAGTTGCTTCTCCGTCTGATTGGGTAATAGCGCTGATGGTTGTACGTGAAGAGCCTTGGCTAACTGTGGAATCGTGTGTGCGAGAATTCGTTGCTTGCCAGCTTCCATATTCGCTACGCAGGCGCGCGTAACTTTTGGATCAAGTCGCGATCCCAAGTCTTCCTGCGTCATTCCGAGTTCGTTGCGAAGAGTCTGAATGCGATGCCCTAGGTCCTTGTAGAAGGGTTCAATTCGCTGTGCCGGCACCCGCCTTTTATAGACCTCTCCTTGAATATTGTCAATTATTACTTACGTCAGCAATGCTTACGTAATTATAGTGGCGAAAATAATGATTGACAAAAGCGAGGTTATAGATACGATCCGATCTGTTGAACTCGTTGCTGTTTCGGATATAGACCGTCCGTTTCGCGAAAAAAAAGTCGCTCGAATGTCCGAAGCGGGGCTGTAGGTCGGCATTGTAAGGGAGACGCGTTTCACCGAAATGCGGCTTACTCAGAAAGGAAACGGTGAATATGCCTTCGCATGGTGAACAAAAGCTCGTAACGATTAGCGTTAATTCAGTAGACCACCAGGTTCCGCATGAAAAGATCTCTTATGACGCTATCGTCGAACTTGCATACCCCGGAGGAAGCACGAACGGGGCCGTTTACATTGTCAAGTACTCACGAGGAATGTCTGATAATGAGTCGGGGACATTGCCGCGTGGCGATGAGGTCATGGTGAAAGATGGAATGCGATTCCGAGTTTCGCCGACTGGCGAGTCGTAATAAGTTCATCGACGGTTTGGAGAAACAGGGTTACGCGGTTGACTTCATTGGCAACCATCTCGTGATCTATGGACTTCCATATCTCGATCATAAAGGAGCTCTCCGCTATGGCGACCTTGCAACGCCTGTTGACCTCAAGGCTGAATACGAAATAGATCGTCCATCAACTCATCAAGTGTGGTTCCGTGGTGAAGTACCATATGATACTAATGGCGTGAAATTGCCCATTTCGGCCGTGAATAATCCAAGAGAAATCACGACGGACTTTACCTGCCTCCTTTCGTTTTCTTTGAAGATCGAGGGCCAACCGTACGACACGTTTGAGGACAAGATCGTAACTTACCTAGAAGTTCTCACAGCGCCCGCGCGTGAAAAATACAGCGCTTTACCACAAAGCGCAGTTCAAGCGAGGGCCGCAGAGGTGCGTAGTCCGCTTCGATATCCGGACACCATGTCCGCTCGTGACGGCGTAAATGACTTGGCGCGTCGCCTCGTCGGCGTGAAAGTTGGTATCGTAGGCCTCGGAGGAACGGGCAGCTATATCCTCGATTTTTTGTCAAAGACACACGTGCAGGTCATTCATATTTACGACGACGACATCGTCCACGTACATACGATGTTCCGCATGCCAGGCGCAGTTGGTGGTCAGAAGGCCCTTGGAAAGAAGAAGGTCGACATCCTGTACAATATCTACAGTGACTTCCATTCTGCGATCGACCCGCACGCTTACAGAATTAACGCTGAAAACGTGCAAGTATTGGCAGAACTCGATTTCGTATTTATTGCCGTGGACGATGGTCCCTCACGAGATCTCATCTGCCGCCGACTAGGAGAGTACGGGGTGCCTTTTGTTGATGTCGGTATGGGCCTTTACAGAACCGATCATGGGTTGAGTGGGATGATCAGAGTTTCAGGCGGAGAGGTGGGTGACACAACCAAGCTGATCGGAACAGAATACCTACCCGCAACCAATCCTATAGACAATGAGTACAGGCGGCAGCCTCAGGTCGGCGAGCTCAATGCACTTAACGCTGCGCTGGCAATGATTCGCTTTAAGCAGCGACTGGGTGTGTTTGATCGCGAGTTTGAAAGTGCTGCAAATGTCTTTGAGATCTGCAGCTTTGACCTTGACCACTATACCCGCGATGATTTACCGAGTTGAAAAGGTGGAGCGTCTTCCGGCGGCATTAGCTGACAACGTCGTGTACGTCAGTGAAGAGTTCGAAGTCGCTGCCCTAAAGTGCGCTTGTGGGTGTGGGCACCAAATCAATCTGCTGCTTGGTGACGGACATACAGTCTATGATGAGGGAGGACTAGCTGATATCTGGCCCTCCATTGGCGTGTGGGATGCCCCATGTCGATCCCACTTCTGGATCCATAAAGGCAGAGTTCTCTGGGCGGACCAGTGGTCCGATGCCGAGATTCAAAGCGCGATGCAGCGACAGCTCGGCAGACATCTGCAAGGCGCCAAGACCGCACAGCCTTGGTTCAAGCGTCTTGCGCGTTGGGCTGCGAATATTTTTAGATTCCGTAAGTAGAAATTTGTTGGTGCATTGGAAACAACGCTTCGATCCATGGAGCGGTCTTAAGGATCAAGAATGGATCAGAATTCATATGACAGCCCAACTCAGGTAGGCGAAACTGACGCTGACGCTGACGCTCACGATCCCGGCAAAGATCTTGCTGGCTTTCTTCGGAGTAGACGTTATGCCAAATACATCCGGTTTGTCTTCGCGGCAGTGGGCAGCATTCCTTGGGTAGGTGGTCTCATAGCTGCGAGCGCCGCGCTGCATGCGGAACAAGAACAAGGTCGCGTGAACGAGCTTAGCCGACAATGGGTTGAAGAACATCAGCATAAAATTCTTCAGCTGAATGAAACGTTGGCCCAAATGATTTCAAGACTTGAACAATTGGGTCCCCAGGTTGAAGAACGACTCGGCGATGAGAGTTATCTGGGATTGGTCAGATACGGATTTCGCGTATGGGATGAGTCGAGTACCCATTCTACGCGTGAGCGCGTGCGGCAAACTCTAACTAATACCGCCGGAACGCGAATCTGTTCCGACGATGTCGTAAGACTCTTTCTGTTGTGGCTGAGGACTTATGATGAGCTTCATATGCGCGTCGTCGGCGTAATTCATCACAATCCCGGCGCGACTCGTGCGTTCATTTGGGAACAAATTCACGGAGAAGAAGTGAGGGAGGACTCGGCGGAGGCTGACCTATTCAAATTGATGATTCGGGAACTCAGTACCGGCGGTGTTATTCGGCAACATCGTGATACAACTGCTGACGGCCATTTTCTTGCCAAACGAGTACCGACGCGGAAAGCGAAGAAGCTTACCCTGGAGTCTGCCTTTGAAGACAGCAAACCGTACGAGCTGACCAAGTTAGGAACCCAATTCGTCCATTACGCAATGACCGAACTCGTTCCGAGGATCGGCGCTACAACTTGATACGTTCCGATAAAGACTTACACTCGGTGTTTATTCATTTTTTTCGCCGGCAACGGTGAGGTGGGGGTACGTCGAACTGGTAGGCCTGCCAGCGCAAATAGCCTACTTTCGTGCACTCTGCCCATTTACCGGATGACTGATAGGAGTAATAGATCGCTGTCACAGATCCGAGGGATTTACAGCATTAATGTTTGTGTACCGTTTGAAATCGGTCTCATTTAGCGTCAACAAATTAGTTATGCCATGAACGTTCATCGAGGCAACGAGCTTCGCATCGTGAACAGCTAACCCAATCAATGAGTGAGTGACAGCAAGTCTTCGCCATTCTCTAAATGTCGCTAGGCTATCAGGCAGCAAAACGAAGTGGCGTTCAATCAACCGCACTTTGCGCTCAGTTTGGTCAACGGAGAGATCCAGTCCTCCACGAGCGGAGGCAGGACGAGTGCAAACGTTCCAGAATTCAATGACTACTTGTGGGGTATAACAAAGTTCCTCATTACGTGAGCGAAGCTTGCGCAATGCATCTAGGCAAATCTGACGGTGAGGATCATTCCGGCTGGCCAGCCTAATGAAAATGTTCGAGTCGAGGAGGTACGCCATCAGTCATGATCAAAATAGATATCGGACCGGGAATAGGAGCCGGTATATGGTAGAAGGTCTTCAGTGCCTTCGGAGAACGCCATCATATCTGAGTGGAACTGTTCTTCCGTGGTTTGATGTTGCGTAGTCCTGTCACGATATTGCGCTAACAGACTCGCCAGGAACTCGTCAACAGGGGTTCGCCGCGCGTGTGCTTCTTCCGCAAGTAAACCTATAGTTTCGGGATTGATCAGTGCATAGACCTGCTCTGGAGGAAGTTCCGGAACAACGATAGACATTAACGTTAGATATCTAGCCATTAGAGCTTGGGAAAGCGCGCCCTCGAGTTCTATAAACCTGCGAACGTTTTCATCCCACGCACCATTCTGTAACGTTGGTGGATTTGTAAACACATATCGACCAACCCGGCTGAGTGGTCTGATTCTAATGGTAACGACGCGGTCATCCATTAAAGAGAGCGCAGATCCTACATTCTCGTAATCCTCGATAAACGCATCATCGATAAATATAGTTTGAGGACCTAGTGACGTTTCTTGCCCAAGGACTGCTCGCGGCATCTCAGCAGGGCCGAACACCAACTTGAAGGTGCGAGTATCAGATCTTGAATGCGTTAAATTTTGAAACCAGCTAAAAGTCTCGGTGTTTGCAGATGTTGGTTGAATTATTTCATTCACTCGCCAAATGAACTGTCTATCAAGAATAGCGCGAGCAGCGAAGAAAATAGCACTCATATCCTCGCCTGAAATGTATTCGGGAACTTCAAACTTCTTGCCGGTCGCATTCTCAACCACCATCAGCCCGAAATACATTTTGCGTCTTTGCAATAACTCACTTAGATCTGAAAGCGGTACATCGAATCGCAACGTCACGTCTATGTTGACAGCTGGAATTAAGACCCTGACTGTCTCCCCAAGCCCTAGCATCGAATACAAGGTATCTGTAATGAAAAGGGGTCGCGCGCGGTGCTCCGTCACCTGAAAACTGAGGAACACTTCTTTAATCTGTAGATTTTCGTCAGGTCCTGTCGATGGTTCGCTGTGGATTGTTAGCAAAGCTATAACTCCGATATCGACTATCGACTTGAATGTTATTTCGCTGTAGTTGTCTGTGGTTTGAAGATCGATGATCTCACCTGCCAGCTTCGCTCCAAATGCTGGTACTTCTATAAAGAGTGCGAATTCAGAAGTATCGGGTACGAACTCGGATAGCTGTTCGGTGCTTATTCTACTGGTAGATGTAGCAGCACCAACCCATGACATTTGGTCACTCTCGGAACGCCAAAGCCCTGGGGAAAAGGGAGGAGGACTGTTAACTTCTAGGACATTCATCGTCAACATTCTATACTGTGGTCTAGTAACACCAAAAGCCTCGACCGCCATCTCTAACTTTTTTGGCGGCTCATGTGAACTCCCAAAATGCTCCTAACGACAATAACATGGCCAAAAATCAAGACACATCGCTAATCCCGATCGATTCGACTAAACCGCCTTTGGATCTGCCGCCTTCTCGCGACACTCAAGTCTTGAAGATTCCGGGCGACGTAAAAGCTTTCTTGGTTGAACGTTTCTCAGACTGCAATAAGAAAATAGCGTTCCAGCTTAGCACGTTTCCTAACGCTCACGAGGAAGCTTTGGATCTGTTGTTCATCTCTTATTTCGCCGTAATGCAGGGAGCTATCAAGTTTGATTCAAATTGGACACTCAGACTTGACGCTCATTTCATAGGAGGAGGCAGGCATTACCGTACTTGGGAAGTGGCCGATATCGGACTTATGGTCATGTTTCGGAGGAACGGCAAAATCATTCGCAGCAAGTTGACGTTTCTTCAATCGAAGAAGTTGTTTGCCAACCCGCTGCAACTAAAATCTTATGACCCGTATCGCCGACAGGGTCTGGGCCGCTTACTAGTTACTGAAGATGAACATCTCGAGCTCGTAAAACCACAATTGCTAAAATACTCCGAATTGTCGAGATATAAAGCCTTCAAAGTTGGAAGCGAACAAGAAAAGGCCATGACCGATTTCTCGACTGAATATAACGTGCCGCTTCACTATCTCTTCTACAATCCTTGTTTGATCCCGTGGCAAATACAAAGTCCTGTGGAAGGTCTACCCGAAATCACCGAGAACAAAGTTGGCTGTAGGGTAATAGCGAAACCTGTGGTCGATGAGATCCTGAAGAACGCTAAAAACGACAGTTCACCCAGTTACAAGAATCTGAAAACGGGATTTGACAACGCGTTTCCCGAGCTGAGATCAGATGGCGGATGGAGAATGGAACATTTCATTTGTGATTTGTTCATTGGTGGCTCGGAAGGAGTAGTCGATGATTCACCTAACTTTAAACTGATGACTCAAATCATGTCCCGCAAAACGAGTCCGATTTCGTCAGCATTATCGATCACTTTCGACTTTCAAGAATGATAGTTTCGGCAACTCGTGTAAGGGAGTCAGGCCTCTAGTACTCGCGCCGTTGGCGAATCTACTTCCAAAACGCCGCACCCTGGTCTGATTAATACACTCTAGTCATCCGTTCTGTTGAGTACTAAGGCGAGTTCGGATTCGGCCTTCGACTTCTTCCCATGTGCTACCAGCGTCCGGATCCTTTGAGTAGGCGGCGAGGCGCCTTTCGAGTAGTGCTTTTTCGTGGACCGTTAACGGCTCTTCGTCGTCAAGCCAATCATCAGTGTCGAGTTCAGCCAATCTCAAGCGGATTTCTTGGCGCTCCATCTTTGTGAGTTTGGGTAGTTCTTCGAGGATCTCAGTTTTGCTCATGGCCGCATGATAAATACCTTAACGGCTGCACGCAAACTTCAATCGGTTTAGACTATTGAAGAATAAAGACTCGATAAGGACGGTCGTCTGATAAGACTGGATTATGTTCTCCCAAAGCCCCGAACATAATCAGTCTTATCAGGACGCCTCGCCTTCTATTCCTTTTTCTCTCGATTTCCAAGGTGCTGCAGTTACTTAAACGAACGTGTTGCGTATGGGGCTGCACTCGCCTGCGGCTCGTGTCTCAGGCTCTTAAGCTCACATTCTCGTACTGACCAGAGCGCAGCTTCATACTTTCCGATTGTTGTGAATCGAGCGTCACGGCGAACTTCAGACCACGTACCCTGACTTAAAGTGTCTTTGCTCAGTGAAATCTCCGGCGTGTGCTCAGTGAGAATGTCTGCTGAGGTACGCAGGCCGCGCGCCCTTGACGCCGCGGCTATGAATGCCCGCGCCAACCGGAGGAGGAAAAACAAAAGTCCTCCGTTCGTCTTGTCATTCTAGCCGCGGCGTCAAGGGTACGCTGCGCCGCGCTCCGTGAGTCGGAGTGGCAAAGCAAAGCCTCCCGAAAGAGGAAAGGAAGCATGACTTTAAAGTGGACTTTAATTGAGCGGACAGGATAGGCG
>Ga0134124_10003338_pt1 | contig 12910 bp, 11 predicted proteins | sample KB304_FD_96880 | JGI IMG/M metagenome (GOLD analysis project Ga0134124, IMG submission 96880) | Terrestrial soil microbial communities without Nitrogen fertilizer from Kellogg Biological Station, Michigan, USA - KB3-0-4 | ecosystem: Environmental > Terrestrial > Soil > Unclassified ... | reverse complement strand
TAACGCCCGCGCCTTGCTGAGCGGTCCTTTTGGGCCGGCCCGGCGCCCAGGTAGCTCAGTTGGTAGAGCACGTGACTGAAAATCACGGTGTCGGTGGTTCGATTCCGCCCCTGGGCACCACTTTACGTTTGCAAATGTTCGCGGACGTTCGAAAACTCTAATAAAACCGCAGCTTAATGTCTGACGGCGTTGTGGCTGTCGGCCATGATATGCCCGCCGACGGAAAAATTGTTGGTACCGCTGTTGGTTCCGACAACTATCCGCAACGCGAAACCGCGGAACAAACTGTACAAGCTAAGTGAACGCGGCGGACTGCAGCGGCTCGTCAAACCGAATGGTGCGAGACTCTGGTGGTTCGCCCACCGCTTCGCCGGCCGGCAGAAACCGCTCGCAATGTGAGTCTGCCCGATGATCACGCTTGCCGAGATGCGGAGGAGGCGCGATGTAGCGCGCAAGCTTGTCGCGACTGGTCTTGATCCGTCAGTCAGACACAAGCTCGACAAGCAATCACCGGTCTAGCGGCAAGGGCCGCGAGTTGACACTCATGGATGCAGATGTATTCTGAATACAGAATAAAGATGCGGCGCTGCGTGCTTGAGTGCGCAGTTGGTCAGGAATTTTGATCGCTGACGCCTGCCGGGGAGTCGCGTGTATGGAGCTGTTCTCGAACCTAGCTCTTGGGTTCTCGGTTTCGTTACAGCCGCTCAATCTGCTGTTGTGTTTTACCGGTGTTTTGCTCGGCGTCGTGATTGGTATTCTTCCGGGCCTTGGCTCGGCAGCCACAATCGCTCTGCTCCTGCCGATCACCTATTTTCTCGACACCACGACCGCCGTCATCATGCTGGCCGGGATTTGGTACGGCTCGATGTATGGCGGCTCGATCACATCTATCCTGCTCCGTGTCCCAGGTGAATCCGCTTCAGTCATGGTGGCAATCGACGGCTACGAATTGACGAAGCAGGGACGGGCGGGCGCCGCGCTGGGAATGTCGATATTCAGTGCCTTCATCGCCGGCATGTTCGGATTGCTCGGTCTCGGTCTCATTGCGCCGACGCTGGCGGAGTTCGCGCTGGATTTTGGTCCGCCCGAATATTTCGCGCTTACATTGCTTGGGCTGACGCTGGTCAGCTATCTGGCGACAGATTCGATGTGGAAAGCGGTCGCTGTTACGCTGCTCGGGCTGTTGCTTGGTACGGTCGGCCTCGATCCGGTGCGCAGCGCGGCGCGATTCACGTTCGGGTCGTTGACGTTGCAATCGGGTATCGACCTGGTTCCGATGGTGATGGGTCTGTTCGGCATTTCCGAGGTCTTTCATCTGATCGAATCCAAAATCGCTGGCACCTCGGGCGCCAAATCAGTAGTTGTCCCGAAAGGCCTGTTCACGGTGTTGCCGACGCGTCAGGACTGGCGCGACGCCCGCCGCGCGATCGGCCAAGGCACTCTGGTCGGCTTTTTCGTCGGGCTGCTGCCTGGCGGCGGTGCGACCATTTCCTCTTATGTTGCCTATGCGGTGGCGAAGCGTTGGCGCAAGCGCAGCCAAAAATTTGGCCATGGCGCCATCGCCGGCGTAGCCGCGCCCGAGTCGGCCGCAAACGCCGCGACCTGCAGTGGCTTTATCCCGCTTCTGACACTAGGCCTGCCAGATAACGTCGTGATGGCACTTATACTCGGCGCATTCATGCTGCACGGAGTGACGCCGGGCCCCACGCTGATGATGCAGCATCCGCAGATTTTCTGGGCCATCGTCACCAGCATGTTCATCGGCAACTGCATTCTGATCCTGACGATGCTGCCGATGATTGGACTACTCTCGAAGATTACACTCATACCCAGCAATGTCCTGGTTCCGATCATCGTGCTGGCGTGTCTCGCAGGCGCCTATGGCGTAAACAACAATCCCACTGACATCATCACCATGACGGCGTTCGGAGTCCTCGGCTATCTGATGACCAAGTTTGGCTTTCCGCATGCTCCGCTGGTGCTCGCATTTGTGCTCGGGCCGATCATGGAAACGGCGTTGCGGCAATCGCTCATAATGGCGGGCGGAAATTTTCTGATTTTCTGGAGCAGTCCAGTCGCGGGGGTCCTCATGTCAGTTCTTGTCTTGGTTGTCGGCGCTCCAATCGTCAAGACATTGATATCGCTTTTCTGGTATCGCGCAGGCCAAAGCGAACGCTCGAAGGCAGCATCGATCATCGTGCCGGGTTTGGTGCTGCTGGCGCTATTAGCGCCGGCAACCCAATCCCGTGCGCAGGACTACCCCACGAAAACGATCACGTTGGTCGTGCCGTACCCGCCAGGCGGCCGAACCGACTTATGCGGTCGCGCGGTCGCGGAATTTCTCAAGGCCGAGCTTGGCCAGACGGTGGTCGTCGTCAACAAGCCGGGCGCGAGCGGCGTGCTCGGCGCGCGTGAAGTCTCCGGCGCCGCGCCGGATGGCTACACGCTCGGTATTTTCTCGACGGGATTTATGACTGCGCAATACACCGTGCCGACGCCGACCAAGGTTGCCGACTACGAATTGATCTCGTTGATCAACATTGACCCGGCCGTCGTCGCGGTGCCGGAAGCGCGTGGATGGAAAACGCTGGCGGACTTTCTCAAATTCGCTAAAGACAATCCGGGGAAGCTGCGGGTCGGCATCGATGCCGGAAGCTCGGCGCAGATCTTCGCCGCCGCTTTTATCGAAAAGGCGGGGATCAATGTAATCCAGGTGCCGTTCCGCGGCGGCGGTGAACGTACCGTCGCGCTCGCCGGCGGCCATATCGACGCGGACTTCGATATTCTCGCCCCTCTTAAGACCATGCGCGAAGCCAAGAAGGTCCGCGTCCTCGGTATCGCCGCCGACAAACGGGTCGATGAATACGCCGATATCCCCACGATGAAAGAGGGTGGCGTCGATCTTTCGATTTCGTCCTGGCATGGTGTTTTCGCGCCAAAAGACACACCACCAAAGGTGATTGCCCGCGTCAGCACGGCGCTCGGCAAGGTGGCCGCAGACCCCCAATTCCAGAAAAAGATGAATGACCTGCTGCTCGGGGTGCGCTATCTCGACACGCCGCAATTCAAAACTTTCTTCGCGCAAAACGACAAGGTCACACTCGATTTGATCCGCAAGCTCGGTCTGCAAGTCTCCGGGCCGAATGCCCCGAAATAGATGGAGAAAGCCTGATGTCGATGCATCGCCCCGTTCATGCCAACGCCAAGACGACGCTCGAGACCGAGATATTGGTGCTGCGGCGCCGTCTGGCACGCGCGCATCGCATCCTTACCGCCGGCGGAATTTGGCCTATTACCAAAGGCCATGTCAGCGCGCGCATTCCCGGCACAGACCATGTGCTGATCCTCGGTCACATCCATTCCGAGGGTCGCTCGCTTATCGATACCGACGTCGATGACATCGTCACAGTCGACATTGACGGAAATTGGTTGGAAGGCCGGATCGAGCCGGTCGATGAGCGCTATCTGCATCTGGAGATCATGAAAGCGCGGCCTGACGTTACCTCGGTCGTGCATGCCCATCCGACATACGCGACGGCGTTTGGGATTGCCGGCACTAAAATTCTCCCCGTCGGCAACCGCGGTGCTATTTTTGCGCCGGAGGTGCCGATCCTCGATTACGACCGGCAGATCGATACGCCTGAGACCGGGCGGATGTGTCGTGACGCCATCGGCGACGGCATGGCGCTGGTGCTCAAGAATCACGGCGTTGCGGTCGTCGGTGACTCGATCGAAAACGCCGTGATAGCCACCTTTTCCCTGGAGGAGACGGCGCAATTGCACTGGATCGCCGCCCAACTTGGCCCCGTACAGAAGATTTCAACCGGCGAAGTGCGCAGCGTGCTGACCGGCGCGCGCAAGGAAGAATTCTACAGCCATGTCTGGGGTCACTACGCGCGGCTCGACCCGTGGTACGCTGGCCCGGCCGAAGAGCGCAGCAACCAGCGCGCTGCCCTGAAGCCGTTGCCGCAACAGCGATAGAGGGGCCGCGTTTTATTTTGCCGGGGCGACGCGCAGGCCGAGCTTATCGATGATACTGCGATAGGTGTCGTCCTGCTTGGCGAGGAATGCTTTGGCTTCCGCATCGCGCAGGAAGGCGAGGCCCGCGCCCGCATTGTCCATGTTCATCTGGAGTTCCTTCGATTGCATGGTCTGGCCTAGCGCATCGGCGAGCTTATCGACGACGGCCTTCGGCGTTCCTTTCGGCACGTAAACGCCGTGGAACGCGCCGATCACGAGGTCGACGCCGTTGTCGCGGAAAGTCGGAAGGTTATTGTAGAGCGGCGATGGTGCCGCATCGGCCACCGCGAGCATCCGGACTTTTTTGGCCGCCTCCAGACTCTTGTAGGACACCGGCACCGCGACGTGAACGTCGATGTGGCCGCCGGCGAGCGCGATGGCGCCATCAGAATCGCCCTTGAAAGGCACATTGATCATCTTGATGCCAGCGGCATTTTCGAGGCCGGCGGCGAAAATCTGCGCTGATGCGCCGGGGATCATGCCGATGCGGTATTTCCCCGGATTTTTCTTGGCGTCCTCGACGAGATCCTTGAGCGTATTCCATGGCGCGGTGTACTGCACCGCGACCGCGGCGGGGTCGGTGTTGACGATGGCGACCAGCTCGAAATTCGCAAGCGAGATCGGCGTCGGCACAGTATATTGCGAGGTGACGGCGGAGGTCGAGAAGAAGCCGAGGGTGTAGCCGTCGGCCGCTGAATCTGCGACTTCGCGCGCGCCGAGCACACTGCTGGCGCCGGGCTTGTTGACGACCGCGACCGGCTTGCCGATTTTCTTAGTCAATTCCTGCGCGACGATGCGGCCGGTGAGGTCGGTGCGCCCGCCAGCGGGAAACGGCACGATCAGGGTGATCGGCTTGCTCGGATAGTCCGATTGCGCCGCCGCCGGCGTCATCCCGCCAATCGCACCAATGAGCCCAAACAGAAGTCCGGCGGTGAAGAGACCTGTTTTCATTTTCATCCTCCCTGCGCCGACCGGGCGACCAGTTATTGTTTGATTAGCGCCCTCAAGTGATGGCGTTGGCGCGGCGCATGCTCGCGATCATTGACGATTTCATCACGACTTCCTTCGCCAGCGCCGGAGTTTCGGAAGCACGGCGCATTTCATCGAGTCGTTGCTTGCGAAGCGTAGGATCGGTTTCTTCGAGTAGGCGCTTGTTGCGGATCGAGGATTCTTGCACGTACTCGATGTTTACGGTTCGCCGTTGGCGCACATAGCGATCAAGCACGGAGTCATCCGCGTTGCCGTGCCAGAGCGCGATCAACTTGTCCGTGAGGTTTATCGCGTCCTGCAAGGCGCTATTGAGTCCGAAACCGCCGAGCGGATTGTTGAGATGCGCGGAATCGCCGGCAAGCAGCATCCGGCCGCTGCGAAAGTTATCGGCCACGCGTTGATGGACGCGATAAATGGTGCGGTGAATTGTATCGTAGCGGCCTTCTTTCGGAAGTACCGATTGCAATCGCTGTTCGACGCGAGAGTCGCTCAACGCCTCTTCGTCGCTCTCATCGGGGCTGCAGCCATAGAGGAATCGCCATAGTCCCGGCGGGCCTAAATGCGGCAGGCGGAACACCGCGCACCATTCGACGGGATGCGAAATATAGGCAGTGTCGGTGAATCCGCGCGCACCAAGGTCGTATGAAGTGCTGATCAAGGCGAACTTTTCCGGATAGGTGAAGCCGTCGAATTTGATGTCGGCGGATTTACGCACGATGCTGCCGCCGCCATCGGCGCCGATCACCCAACTGCCCTTGAGAGTTTCCGTGCCATCGGGTGTTTCCGCGACGACGGTCACGCCGTCGTTGTGTTGCGTCACTTGCGTCACCCGCGAGGAAAATCGGACGTCGACGTTTGGCATGCCCTTGAGCATATCGTAGACGAGCGGCGTCAGCTTGTGCTGTTCGCAGTGCAGCCGATACGGGTACGGCGTTTCGTCCTTGAGTAGCGTAGACAATTCGAACGTGCCAATGACGCCCTCGGTGCGGTCGCGTAATTGCCAGGCCGGAACGACGATGCCGATGTCGAGCAGCTTTTTGGTGACGCCGCACGCCTCCAGAACTTCCAGCGTCGGCGGATGAAACGACCCGGCGCGCAAATCGAAGAACAAGTCTTCGTGCGCTTCGAGCACCAGCACCGGGATGTCGTGCTGCGCGAGTGTGAGGGCGCAAATCAGCCCGACCGGCCCGCCGCCGACGATGATCACCGGGCGCTTGGGGCTTTTGCCATTCATCGTTGCTTGTCCGATACAATGAATACAGTGTACAGACTGACATGCCCAATGCACTGGCTCAAGAGCGTAGCGCCTATCTGCGTCAGCACCAGTCAAACCCGGTCGACTGGCTGCCTTGGGGTGAGGCGGCGCTGACCCGCGCAAAAGAGCACAACAAGCCGATCCTGCTCAGCGTCGGCTACTCCGCCTGCCACTGGTGCCATGTGATGGCGCGCGAAAGTTTCGCCGATGCGGAAACCGCGACGCTAATGAATGAACTGTTCGTCAACGTAAAGGTCGACCGCGAGGAACGTCCCGACATCGACGCCATCTATATTCGCGCTTTGCAGGCAATGGGCCGGCGGGGCGGCTGGCCACTAACGATGTTTCTCACGCCAGACGGCAAGCCTTTCTGGGGCGGAACGTACTTTCCGCGCGAGGAGCAGGCGGATCTGCCGGCATTTCGCGACGTCCTCAAATACGTCCACGAGGCCTATCGCGCGGCTCCTGAAGCCAGCGCGAAAAAGGGCGAGGACTTGATCGCGGAACTGATGAGCGCGTCGCAGGGCTCCGGCGCCAAGCCGAAACTTACGACGGCAGTAGCAGATAGCTACGCCGCCGAACTGCTCGAACAGGTCGACCCCGACAATGGCGGATTGCGCGGGACCTCCAAGTTTCCTTACCCCGCCTTGTTCCGTTTTTTGTGGCATCAGGGCGAGCGCTCGCATCGGCCCGAGTTTCAGGAGGCCGTTGTTCTCACCCTCGACAAGATTGCGATGGGCGGTCTTTACGACCATGTTGGTGGCGGCTTTTTCCGCTACGCGGTCGATCCACGCTGGGAGATCCCGCATTTCGAGAAGATGCTCTATGACAATGCGTTGCTGCTCTCGCTTTATGGCGAAGTGTCCCGTAAACGGAAAAACCTCGTTTATCGGGACGTCGTCCGACGCACGGTCGGTTGGCTACTGCGCGAAATGCGTGTCGATGATGGGGCTCTTGCATGCAGCCTCGCCGCCGAAAGCGAAGACGGCGAGGGCGCCTATTATCTCCTACGCGCACACGATATCGATGCCGCCTTAGGAGACGCGAGTTCGACGTTTCGCCGTCGCTATTTTGATTACAGTGCCGATTTCAATGGCGGCAAAATTCTCAATCGTTCGGGCGATACTTCGCCGGATGCCAATCAAGCCGTGTTCCTCGATCAATGCGATCGATTGCTCGCCGCGCGGGCGACGCGCTCGCCGCCTGCGCGCGACGACAAGATCGTTGCCGACTGGAATGGGCTCGCCATTGCCGCGCTCACCGAGGTTTCGGTGGTGTTCGAGGAGCCTGCCTGGCTCGAGGTCGCGGAAAGCGTCTTTGCAGCCATCGCCTTGAGGGCGTCGGATCATCACGGCCTGCACCATTCGTGGAATGGCGAGCAGGCCGGCAGCGCTGCCATTCTCGACGATTACGCCAATATGGCGCATGCCGCGGTCACGCTGTTCGAGGTGACTGGGAATGCGCGCTATTTGCGCCACGCGGAGACATGGGTGGATTATTGCCTCGCCCACTTCAGCGATCCGCGGGGCGGCTTCTATCACACCGCCGATACCGCAAAATTCCTCGTCGCCCGCATCCGCGAGGGTCAGGACACCGTCACCCCTTCCGGCAACGGTGTCATGGCGCACGTTTTGGCGCGGCTCCACTTACTCACCGGCAACGATCGCTACGCGCGCGCGGCTCAGGCTCTGTTCAACGGCTTCGGCGCCGAAATCGAGCGCGAGGCGTTTCTCCTCGCAAGCATCATCGACGCCCAGCAATTCAGTGGCCAGCCGACCCAGGTGACCATCGTCGGTGACTTCACCCAGCCGGCGGCAAAAAGTCTGTTACGCGCCGCGCAACGCAACGCGCCAGTCGACCGCGTGATCTCCATGGTCGGGCTGGATAAAAAGCTGCCCGACCACCATCCGGCCGCCGGAAAAGTCTCGCGCGACGGCAACGCCGCAGCCTATGTTTGCGTCGGCGCGACCTGTTCGTTGCCGATTTCAAACCCCGACCAACTCACACAAGTGTTGAAAGACGCGCATGGACCTCGGTCTGTCTGACAAATCTGCATTCGTTTTGGGCGGTTCGAGCGGTCTCGGCCTCGCCATCGCAAAATGCCTGGCTGAGGAAAAGGTAAAAGTCACGATCGGCGGGCGCAAAACCGCGCGGCTCGATCAGGCCTTGGCTGACATTTGCCAAATCAATGACCGCGCAAACGCTCTTGCCGTCGATTTGCAGGATGAAGCGGCGGTCGACGCCGCGGAAAGGGAATTGCACAAGTTCAGGCCGGATATTCTGGTCTGCAACAGTGGCGGCCCTCCCGCGGGCAGCGCGATCGCTTCGGACATCGGCGCGTGGCGGCAAAATTTTGACGCGATGGTGATCAATCAGATTCGCTGCATCCGCGCGGTAGTGCCGGCGATGATTGAGAGAAAATGGGGACGCATCCTGATCATCGGGTCGTCGGGCGTGGTCGCGCCAATTCCTAATCTGGTTATCTCGAATAGCCTGCGCGGCGCGCTCGTCGGCTTCGCCAAGACGCTAGCTGCCGAGGTGGCGGGATCGGGCGTGACGGTCAACACCATCGTGCCGGGGCGCATTGCGACGCCACGCGTCGCGCAGCTCGATCAGGCCGCAGCCGAGCGCGAGAAGACTGACGCTGCCAGCATCAAGCAGAAATCCCTTCAAACCATACCGGCAGGCCGTTACGGCGAGCCGGCCGAATTTGCCAGTGTTGCGGTGTTTCTGCTCAGCGCGCGGGCGAGCTACGTCACCGGCCAGATCACGCGCGTCGACGGCGGCCTCATCCGCTCATTGTAAAGCTATTGATTTCGAAGAAAGAAAACGACCGTGCACGTCAAACGGAATACTGTAGACACTTTGACAGATCCTTGGTACGGTCCGGCCCAATCGGTGTCGCCTTGCAAGGGAGAAAATAATGGCAACGAAGACTGCTGACCGCACGAAACTCGTGATCGAAAGCGCCGAAGCGGTGCTTGGTCTCCACTGGTTCGTCGCGCGCGATTATACCGCCAAGGATGAGGGTCTCGAGTTCGAGATAATTACCCCCGGTATCAAGACGAAATTCGACTGGAACGATCCGCGCAGCCGGGACCATCATCTGGTTTCCTCTACGAATTACCAGAAAGCGTTCGAGCAGGGCAAAGCCGACGTCTATCGCGCCTGCGAGTGGGGCCAGATTCGCCGCACCGTCGATAATCCGAAAGGCCCAATCGTCGCGCGTCGTCCCGCGATGGTTTACCAGTCAATATTTGTGCGCGGCGATTCGCCGGTTCACGCCACCATCAATCTCGCCGGCAAGAAGGTCGGCGTGCAGTGGCACCAGGGCTCGCATTATGCGACTCTGGCAATGATGGAAGGTTTCATGCCGCGCGAGGAAATCAACCTCGTGCATTCCGGCACCGTCGGCGAGCGCTACGAGGCGCTGATGAGCGGCGAGACGGATGGCGCCACGCTGATGGAGCCGTGGGTAACGCTTGCACACAAGAATGGATGCAAGGAACTAATCGGCACCTTCTACCAGGGCACCGAAAACGCCGGCGCCGGTCTCGACACCAAGGTCTGGGACGCGGCCAACCGCGCGGTAAAAAAGGCGGTAAAGCTGATCAACGCCGATAAGCGCAAATATGTGCACTACATGATCGAGGAAATCCCGCAGAAATACGCCAAGCAGCTGACGCCGGACGATTTCTATCTTCCGCGCCTGCGTTACGTCGATCCGGCCCCCTATACACAGGCCGAGTTCGAGCGCGCCTATAATTGGATGGTGTCCTGGGATCTCGTCGCCAAGAATGCCAAGTACGAACAAATGGTTTGCAACCGCGTCGCCTAGGCGGTCGTCGACACCGAGATGCGGCCAGCAATCATTTTTGGTTTGCTGGCCGCTTTTGTTTTTTGACAGGTGAGTTGCTGGCGGACCGCGCGGCTAGTTTATCGTAGTCGCGGCCGATCACTTTCCCCGTGTGTAGGATATGGGCTTCGAGTAAGGCACTCGCTTTGGTGAAGTCCTTACGCTCGATCGCATTGAGTATCTGCCTGTGTTCGGCTGCCGCCTGACGAAGACGAGCAGCACTGCCGGCCCGTCTCGCATAACGCTCGACGTTCAGCTGGATGCGCTCGACTGCCTCCACGATGGCGGGCGATTCCGAGCGTCCGTAAAGCGCGCGATGGAATTCCCAATTCTTTACCACCCAACGCGAGCCATAGTCCTTGATTTTATCGGTTTCCTCGCAAATCGCGCGTAGCCGGTCGATTTGCGCCTTTTCAAAACGTTTAGCGGTCTTGCGCAGCAGATGCGATTCCAGCACAGCCCGCATTTCAATGGCTTCAGTGATTTGCGCCAGATTCATACCAGTGACGACAGTGCGGTGGTGCGCAATGGCGGTCACCAATCCCTCCGCCTGGAGTTGGCGCAGAGCCTCGCGGATCGGAACGCGCGAAACGCCAAAGAATTGCGCCAGTTCAACTTGGTTGAGTTCTTCGTTGTCCTCAAATTGACCGTCATAGATCGCGGTACGCAACGCCGTCGCGAGGTAGTCCGTGATCGTCTTTCGCTCGCGTAGATTAGGGTCCCATTCCATCCGCTCAAATTTTTTGGAGCTGATCTTTGGCATTAGAGGCTCCGTTTGCTTTGAACCATTTCATACTCCCGCCTTATGGCGCGACTGGTTTGGAATGAGCGCAAACATTGACGCCGCGTGCATATTTTTTCAAAATATACTGTATACAAAGCGATGATTTTTGGAAGGATCCCAAGTGACCGAAAAACGCAAAATACAGTCGTTACTCTGCCATCCCGACTGCATTAGCGGCGTTGTTTTGGTGGCGTTTTCCATTGTCGCGCTTTTCGATGCGTGGAGGCTCCCATTTGGATCGGTCCGCGCGCCTGACGCGGGCTTTTTTCCACTCTCATTGTCGTTTCTGCTTTTGCTGTTCGGTGGGGGAATTGTAGTGGGTTCATTCATCAAAAATGCAGAGCCGGCCCGCTTCAGCGCACGCTCCTGGCAGGTCGCCATCGCAGCCACCGCCTTCGTGCTTTATGCCATAGTGCTCAATAAGGTTGGTTTCGTGCTGGCCACGACCGCCGTCATGCTGCTCGTTACGCGAAGCCTCGGTGGCATGAGCTGGAAGCAAGCGCTGCTCATTGCAGTGCCGAGTGTCGCACTCAGTTATTGCGCTTTCGTACAGCTCGGCGTTCCACTCCCGCGCGGGCCATTGCCGTTTTAAATTTTTTATCCCTTCGCTTGCTATGGCAAGCACAGCAAATCACCAAGGCGTTGCCTTTGTCATAAATCGCACGATCAGACTGCTCCCCGTAATAATCGATACAAGACAGAGAATGCGAAAGAATTGATCACGCGAGAGGTGCACTGAGACTCGATTGCCAACATATAGGCCGATAAAAAGCGCGGGCAGACCGGCAAACGCCATTGCAACCATGCGGAGGTTGTACGAACCCGCAGCGAGAAAAATTAGGACGCGTGTTGCAGTCGCTAGACCAATCAAGGTGCTTTGCGTTGCGCGGATCGCGTCTTTGTCGTTGAGGCGTCGTGCAAGGTAGACCGCGTAGATAAATCCACCGCTTCCGAAAAGTCCGCTTACCACCCCCCCAAAGAGGCCGATCGGTATAACCCATGCACGTCCAATGCGTGTTTGATCGCCGTGTGGCAACAAACCGTAGATTCCATAACCGATGGCAAAAACGCCAAGCGCCGAAGCTGCTACGTCGACCGGCAGCCACGTGAGAAGCATGATACCGAAAGCCGTACCGACGGCCATGAGCGGAGTGAGCCAGGCTAGTTCGCCAAAATTGATTTTTGCATTGAGTTTGATGCCATTTATGGCCGCTGCCACGAAGTCTAGAAGCGCCAGCAGAGGTACGACACTGGTTAACGGAATGCGGTGAGCCAAAACCGGCGCCGAAACCAGCGCTGCTCCGAAGCCAGCGATCCCGAAGATGGCGTATGCGACGGATAGACTTGCGAAGACGAAGATAAAAGTCGTCCAGTCACTTGAGTAAAGCGTGAATAGTGAGTCGGATATCACGCTGGGGTCACAACAAGGCTGGCTAAAGAAAAGTCCAAGGGCACAACGTGCACAAATCCTGTTGTTGTGGCAAGCGGACCCGATCTTTAGCGGGCCGCAATGACCCAAGGCTGATCGCCTTCGGCGCTAGCGCGGAGGCAAACGTTCAAATGTCTGCAAGCCACCTGGAATGACATGGAAGGGTTGTTTGTCTACGGCGTAGATCGCCATTTGAGGTGTGCCAAACAGACTTGGATTATCAAGCGTGCCGACCTTCAGGATTACCAGTGGCAGATCCGGTCGTCGCGTTGTCAGATGGGTACCGCATTCATCACAAAACTCGCGCGTTACCGGGCTTTCGAGATCGGAGCGCGAAAATTTGCGCGGTTCGCCGCTTGTGTAACGAAAGCCTTGTGGCGCCATGAGCATGAACATGTTCGGCGCGCCACCGCTGATGTACTGGCACTCGCGGCAATGGCATTGTGCCTTAAGGCGAGGTTCACCCTCCGCCACGTAGCGAGTTTTACGACAGTAGCAACCGCCTTCGAATTTCATGGATAGAACCCTCGCGATTTTAACCGCCCAACGTTTCCTTACGACGCCCGTCACGGCTTG
>Ga0134124_10003337_pt1 | contig 12911 bp, 13 predicted proteins | sample KB304_FD_96880 | JGI IMG/M metagenome (GOLD analysis project Ga0134124, IMG submission 96880) | Terrestrial soil microbial communities without Nitrogen fertilizer from Kellogg Biological Station, Michigan, USA - KB3-0-4 | ecosystem: Environmental > Terrestrial > Soil > Unclassified ... | reverse complement strand
TGACCCAGGCGATCGAACAGGAAGCAGAGAACTGTCCCGAGGCGCGGCGCTTGATGACGCATCCTGGGGTGGGCGCACTGACGGCATTAGCCTTCGTGCTGATCATCGGAAGGGCCGAGCGATTTCAGTGTGGGAAACAGATCGCAAGCTATCTGGGACTGGTGCCCATGGAAGACTCGAGCGGAGAACGGAGACGGCTGGGGCATATCACGAAGCAAGGCAATGCTCTGCTGCGCTTCTTGCTAGTGGAAGCGGCGCAGGTTACGGTACGCACGATTCCGCAATGGCGCAGTAAGTACTTCCACCTGGCGATGCGACGGGGACGGAAGATCGCCAAAGTAGCGATGGCACGGAAACTAGCGGTTCGTCTGTTTTGGATGATGCGCCAGGAATGGAATTACGAGCAGGTACAAAAGTTCGGTTCGCACGTGGGGCAGCCCGAAAATCGCCATGGTGTGCAAGAGAACACCGAGCTATTGACTGGGGCGTCCCGCTCCTCTTAACCGAGGAGTTCGAACTAGTAATCATGATCGAAATTGCGACCGAAGAGATGCATGGGTCGGATCGAGATATCTGACCTGAAACGGATTACGAGCGAGCCTGGGTTGGTCTGGCCATGTTTAGTTGGTTGGCAACGTTTTCAGCGAGAGCGAAATGGCGCTCTTTCATGAGTGCGGGTAGTAGTGTGGGAAAAAAGTACTTGACAGGGAGTGGCGTTGTAAGAGAGGCGATTTCTCGCCAATTGAGGCCTCAAACGACGCTTCCCAGAAGTGGTGTTCGCGGGATTGCCAAGTGCTACCATGTGGTCGGCCATGAGGAAATTGGCGCTAACGACTGCTCTATTCCTCTGCAGCTTCTCCCCACTGCAAGGGGCTACCGATCCCGCTGCACAGCAATTATTCGTCACGGCCAAGCAGCAGGCAAGTCTCTTTCGCGAGCAAGCCAATCCATTCCAAATTGATGTCGATTTCGTAGCGCAAATAAACGTTCCTACCCAAGGACATCTGACGCTCAAATGGGAAGCAAAAGATCGCTGGTGGCGCAAGATCGTCATGGACCGATTCGAGCAAATCGAGGTTCGGAATGGCTACATGCTCTACACGACCCGCAATATAACCTTCACCCCAGTACGAATTGGAGAACTCGTCAGTTTGCTTCAGTTCGCAGAGGGATCTGCAGGGCTTCTAGTAAAGAAACAGAAACAACACGTAGAAAATGGGATCGAGATTACTTGTCTACAGGTCGAACAAGAAAACGTCAAGGCGAAGCCACATGAAGTCTGTGTGAATTCTGCCTCGCACGAGATCCTAAGAGATGAATGGCAGCAACCACCAGATGAGCGGCGCAAAGAGCAGTACTCGGACTACTTCGACTTTGGTGGCCATCATTATCCACGCAAACTTCAACTCTTAGTAAACGGGAGCGTAGTTATCACAGCGAACGTCCAAAATCTGGCGAACACCGTTTTCGACCAAGCGATCCTTCTTCCGCCGAAAGGGGCGATTGAGCGACGTCAGTGCAGCGATATGAAACACGCAGTGCCCATAAAGACGCCAGACCCGATGTATCCACAGTCTGCGAGTCAAAACAAACTAATGGGCGACACCACTGTCGCCATGACCGTCCTGACTGACGGTTCCGTCACCGACATTCGGCTCATTGGCACCGCAACCCGCTCGATGGACGATGCCACTCTGCAAACGCTGAAGGGCTGGAAATTCAAACCTGCCACGTGCGGATCGGAGCCAGTCGTCTCCGATATTGAGGTTGTGGTGAGTTTCAGATTGCAGTGAAGGCGGTGGTTGACGTTAACAAGGCGCCGTCGAGAACCTTGGCGGCTGCGGCTATTTGCGCGCTCAGAACCCAGCCAGTGAGCGCTATCGGGATTTTCCAACAACTACAGCACGGTCTATGAGGAACGATGGTCAACCTCGTGCACACTGATACGATTGTGCTTGTGGACAATATTCACATTAGACCTGCACACCTGTCCGATCTAGACCAATTGGCCCTTCTGTGCGAGGCCTTATGGCCTAAGTCTTCTGCTGAGGAGCACGCCCAAGAACTTCGACTAATACTCGGGGGCAGAGCTGCATCGGTGTTGACGATGCCACTCATCATTTTCGTAGCAGAAGCGAACGATGGAACATTAGTGGGTTTCCTGGAAGTTGACTTACGTTCTCATGCGGACGGCTGCAACCCATCACGACCGGTGGGATACATCGAGGGCTGGTACATTGCCGAAGATCATCGTCAGTGCGGTATAGGCAGGGCGCTGCTGGCCGAGGCCGAGGACTGGGCGCGGAGTCACGAGTGCGTCGAGATGGCCTCCGATGCCCTTAACGATAATGCGCTATCCCAGCGTGCACACGAGGCCATGGGCTTCGAGGTCGTGGACCGCTGCGTGCATTACAAGAAGGGACTTTGAGGTACGGTTTAGTTTTGCGAGGCTGAAACGAAGATTCCTCAAGCCACGGTTGAACCCCGAAAGGGAGAGTCATCATGAATTGGAAGATTCGGCTAGAGACTGATAACTGTCGTAAACAGCTACTCTTTGGCCTATCCAAAATGCCTAGATAGGGGTGGAGTAGAACACCCGTTGGATACATCGCCGGTGTGAGGAGGGAAGGCTGCGGATCGAGGAGAACGCTTGTCCACCGGATACGTACCGGACTCAGAGCGGGAATGCGCGTGTCCCAAGGGGTGGGCGAGTGTACGGACGGGCAGTACGCTTGGCCGCTATATTTCGGTGAGGGGCCGATTTAAGGTTCGGATATCGTCCGACAGAGTGTACCCATCCGACGTAATTTCAGTCTCAAATCGCTGAAAGGTTTGGTTAAAAAAATATAGGGGCTGAGCAGAAAAGTTCGAAAATCGTCCGCTAGGCCGACCACCACCCGATTCCGGTTTCCTCGTTATACCTGCGCGGAGGTCTCGTTCGGCTGTCGCAAACGATCGATCCAATATGCCCAACCGAGCACGATCGGGAAGAGGATGAGATCAACCGTCACGAGAACGTGGACACTTGGTGGTGGCGCGCCGTTGAAGCTGAGTAACCAAAGCGTAGTGAACACCACAATGAATGTCCAGAGTACGAGATGGCCAGCGAAGCGGCGCGAGTGCGTCACGCGCAGATACAGAATGATCCCGATTACCCAAAGTCCTCCTTCGACGATTAATAATCCGAGTGGTGAGTTGTAGAAGCCGAGACCGTAATAACGATGAAAGCCGGGCGCCAGGGGCATGTCCGGCCTGTGGCTGGCCCAATCGAGGACCCAATGGCTCAGTACAGCGGCGAACAGGACCCAGGCGCCGCGCCCGTAGCGGTGAGATAGGAAATAAGCAGCGGCGAAGAGCGCGCCCCAAACAACGTCCATCACCAAACTGTGGCTCCAGGCAAAGTCATAGAGGTTTAGCGCGTTGACCCGGGTGATGCCGGGTTGAATGCTGATATGCTCAATGCCGACGGCGACGAAGATGAAGACCAACAGATCGGCCAACAGGGCAGCGAACATGAGGGTGCCGACGGAAGTTCTTGGCGCCCAGTGTTTAGCCCCGAAACCGATGGCGAAGTGTCCGACGAACATGCGCTTTCTATGATCCCGCCATGGTAAGACAAAACCACGTGCCCGTATAGTCGCAACCCGGGAGTTAAGACTTGACCGGGGTTCGGAAATCATCTGCCAGAGTGTAACCATTCCGCATAATTCAGTCTTAAACTGCTGAAGGGCTAGTTCAAAACTACCGGGTTAAGTAGAGAAGTTCGAAAATCGTCTGCTAGGGCCGGCCAATTCTTTAAAGGTCCGACCCTGAGACATAGGTTAGGGATTACACCATCTACGAGTTCGGAGACCTCCTCGGGGTAGCCTCCTATTGGGTTGTGCAAGTGTAATGTCGATGTTCCAACCACAACCCGTTGAGATGAAGCCAACCCCACGGCATTCATTGACTTGCCTACACTTCCGCCTAGTGTTGCCGCGTATGGTCGGACAGACCATCGAGAAATTTGGCGGTGGCGCTGTGGGCATTCGCACGCCAGCCTCATGCCCGCTCGATTAGCGCACTTGCAAGCTCTCGCCATTCCTGCAAAGGAAGCGAGTTGGGATTTGCTGTGAGCGCCTGAATGCAAACGTGATCGGCCCCTGCCGATTGATGGGCACGAATTCGGTTGCGAATCGTGTCCAGATCGCCCCAAGCGACGATTGCATCAACGAGACGGTCGCTGCCACCATTCTTGCAATCATCGCTCGAAAAGCCTAAACGCAGAAAATTGTTCGTATAGTTGGGTAGTGTGAGATAAAGCTTAAGAAAATTTCTTGCGATTTCCCGAGCTTTCGCAGGGTTGGTTTCTAAGACAACAGCTTGCTCGGGACACAATAAAGGACCCGTTCCCAGCACCTGTCGCGCGGTTGCTGTGTGTTCGGGAGGGACGTTATATGGATGAGCGCCGTCGGCGTGTTTGGCAGCCAGTTGCAACATTTTGGGACCAAGGGCCGCTATCACTCTGGTCCTTGATGCAGGGGTGACGCTCTCATACCGGGCATCGTCCATGGCGTCGAGGTAAGCGCTCATTTTTGCGACTGGTTTCTCGTAGGTGTGACCTCGCAATTTCTCGACGAGCGGAATGTGACTGACTCCCAGACCAAGAAGAAAGCGGTTCGGGTAAGCCTCACTCAGCGTTTTCTGCCCGGCCGCCATTGTGAAAGGGTCGCGTCCATAGATATTGGCAATTCCAGTGGCCACAAGGATTCGCGACGTCCCCGCAAGCAGCAAGCCGGCCTGTGTGAAGGCTTCCCGGCCCAATCCTTCGCTAAACCAGATTGCGCCGTAGCCCAATTTCTCCAACTCGGCCCCTGCCTCCTGTACTTTGCTGGTGGGCTGGCGCTCAAACGCGCCCGTCCAGATTCCGATTTGCTTGAGGGACACGGCAGAGGGTTTCACTTTACTTGGCCTCCTGATCGGGTTAATTCTACGCCACAACAGTAAACGAGCCAGACACGAAGGCCTGCGGAGCGCCGGTACGAGGTGCGGTGCTGGTTTGCGTCCAAGAGTCGCGCTCGAATCACAGGGGTGGCGTTTTTGGGATCTCGGTAGTTGTGGCGTACGTTCAGCCGCAGCCGCATCGACCGCAGCAAGCATAGCGAGAAGCCGTGCGGCCTTAGGATTCGGTAGCAGCGGATTGGGCCAAGAGCGGAAAAAGCTCTTCTGGAAACGACATGGCTTAGTGTCGCAGCTTGGAGGGTGGAGAACCTGTGCCAGAGTGCTCACATTTGCAAAGTCTAACTTGCCCGTCGGCCGCGACGTGCGTCACCGAGATTTCGCACTCAGTTGATTCCACCGATTGGTTAGACGCGGAGCCTATCACCAAGAGGTATAGGTCATGAGCGAAAATTCCAGACAGGGTGAGTCGCACATTCCGGTTTGCCAGGACCCATTTGTAGGTCGCTCGACGCCGCGTGACCATGCAGGACGTTTCGCGCAATCGAACTTTAGGCTGTTATCATTGCGGCCATGTCCACAGCACAAACCTGGGACCCGGCGTCTTATGCGCGAAACGCGAGATTCGTATCTGACTTAGGATCACCCGCCGTGGATTTGCTTGCACCTAAGCCCGGTGAAAGGATCCTGGATCTTGGTTGCGGAGACGGCGTACTAACGAAAAAGCTGGCGGATCTGGGTTGTGAAGTGGTTGCGGTCGATTCGAGCGTTCCGCAGATCGAAGCCGCGAGGAAGCTCGGCTTGAACGCATTCGCGATAAGCGGCGAAGACCTGCCGTACAAGGGGGAATTCGATGCCGTGTTTAGTAATGCCGTGCTGCACTGGATTAGGCGTGCAGATGTGATGCTTGCTGGAGTGTATCGTTCTTTGAAACCAGGCGGCCGATTTGTTGCTGAATTCGGAGGCCACGGTTGCATTCACAAGATCCGGACTGCTCTGGTTCAAGCATTGGACCGCCGTGGGTTTGATGGCGAGGCTCGCGTTCCGTGGTATTTCCCCACGCCCGGCGACTACGCCACCAGGCTGGAACGCGCAGGATTTCGCGTCGATAGCATTGCACTGATCCCGCGTCCAACTCCCTTGCCCGGCGACATCATTGGTTACTTGGAAACTTTTGCTCTCAATTTTTTTCAAGGCTTCTCCGACGAGGCTCGCAGCGACTATCTGCAGGAGGTTCGGACGGTCTTGGAACCGCAACTTCGCGATGCCGATGGATACTGGGTGGCCGACTACGTACGACTGCGATTCGCGGCAACCAAAGCTCGCGACTGATACGGTGTGGAACAAGACTACGAGGTATTGCTCCTGCCTAGCTGCGAAGGGCAGAGTAATTCGTCTAAATCCCGAGTGGTCGCAAACCGGAACCGGGTTTGGAAATCGTCTGCCAGCATAATTCAGTCTTAGACCGCTGAAAGGGTTAGTTCAAAATATCGGGGTTAAGCAGAAAAGTTCGAAAATCGTCTGCTGGGGCGACCAATAACTTCACTTCTGCCGTGATACGCACTTACAAACATACTATCGGGCATGCTTTCTGTCGTTGCCTGCGTCCTCATATAGCACGCTCATCGCGATAGACGGAGAAAAGGCACAATCTAATTAGTACTTGGTTGGAGCGGTTTTTCAAAATATGCGTTAGGGGTGATGAATATTTGTGAAGAGGGATAGTCGAAGGTGACCGTGAAGCGTCGCAGCACTTCATTCCCAATGAGTCTGCTAGTTGCATCGCTCGCGCCACAACAACTCACTGTTGGACCGGTGATGCTGTAGCGTCCCAGGCGGAATGATGTTGCTCTCGCTGTTGCGCCTTGAACTTGAGTTCCGAGCCCTACGCCACTCGTTGTCGAAACTCGGCTATCAAGCTTCATGACAATCGGATGGTCGACCGCGTCGCTCGAACCGCTGTCAATCAAGAAGCTATCCTGTACGGTAACCGGTCCTGGCAATACCAGCTCTGCTTTCACAAAAGCCCATTTGTCGCGTAGCTCGATCGGGATTGCTTGTGCAGTGTTGCTGGCGCGAAAGGTTCCCGGCCGGCCGAGCGTCATCGTCTTCGCTTCGTAATCCACTGTCACCACAAATCGGCTGAACAGTTCGTACCCGAGTATCCCATCCACTCGTATGCCGAGGCTGGCCTCAAGTGGTTGGAGGTCGGCGGTCGATAATTCACAGCCAGCGCTTTCGACACCCGGAAGTGTAACGCTCACATCGTGAATGAATTCAATGGGGATGCGTCCCGCACCGGCCCCTTGTAAAGAACTTGATCCGCTCGGCTTCAGACCAAGAGACTTTGCCACGGCGCGGTCAACAATCGTTCTGGTTGAGCCGGTGTCGAGAACGAAGGAAAGCGGCGGCGATCCGTTGAGACGGATAGGAACAAAGATCATTCCTTTGTTCCAACGGAAGGCAAATGTCGATTTCCCCCCGCCCGCAGTAAAGGTAACCTCATGGCTCGTGTCCAATACCTGCGCCCAGACGGCCACCGGGGCAACCGCGAGTGCCATCGTCAACAAAACGAGTCTCAAGAGGAGAAATTTGGCGCTCACCATGCGTTTCTCCTGTATATAGGATATTAGACTTCCAAAGGAATGGGAGTGTGAGCAGACGCAGGCAAGCAAGGCAGCCTCCAATTGTGGGAGGGGTAAGCATCATCCTTCGCCTAGGGGTAACCATTGTGACGGCTTACAACGATGGAGTCGTTCCGAGCGCCTGCAGGGCAGGGTTGAGAAGAGTCGAGCCCTGGCACAGCTCGTAGTCATTTCGCCCGACGTTCTGGAAAAGAAAATGGCATTCCTGAACGCGGCTGACAATTCACGATTCAGGCCAGGTGGCAGTCTACGGTTTTACTTCGATACAGACATGGACGCAATTAAACCAATCGGAGCCGACTGGCTGAAATCGCAAAGCTTTTGAAAAACGACCCTTCTCTTCGCTTGCACGTTGGCGGGCACACGGATAGCCAGGAAAAGCCGGACTACAACTTCGGCCTGAGTCACGCGCCACCAGACGAGTTGAATTAGTGCAGTGGTGAACGATTCCTGCGTCGAGTAGCAGCGGGAATTACGTCAGCGGTTGCGAGACCATGCGCGACTGCGCGGGACTCGCTAGAGCCCGACCGGCCGGTGCAGCTTTGGGCTGGGGATGATCGTACCGCTCCGAACGGCTATCACCTGCGCGGGCGTCACCTGGTGAAATCAAAGTGCAAGGCTGCGGAATTCAGGGTCGGCGCGATCGAGTAACTCGACCGCGCGTCGTAGTCATACGAAGCATCCGGATTGTTGTAAGGAACCGGATTGCTGTACGACCGGTCAGGGTAGTCCGGATAGTAGTACGACGACGGCGAATACCAATAAGGGTTGTACCACCAGGGATCCCAGCCTAACGCCCAGCCCGGCCCCCAATAGTTGCCCCAGTAGTAGGGCCATCCCAGGCCAAAGCCCCAACCATCCCAGCCCCAGCCGAAGCCGGTCCCAAAAAAGAAGCTACTCCTGCCGTAGCCGGGCCAAAAGCCTCTGCCCCAACCGTAGCCAAATCGGTTGAACCCTCTGTAGCCAAATCCCCGATAGCCGCCAAAAGAACTGAAGCGCGAGCCACCAAAATGCGACCCGAATCGCGCGTTCGAAAAAGATCCAAAGGTGGAGCGGCCGAACCGCGATCCAGAGAAGGACGAACGGCCGAAATTGGATCCGCCGAAGTGCGAATTGAAACCAGTGCCACCGCGCCACGAAGCGCCTGCCCCGGAGGCGGTCCTGGAGGGACCAAAGCTATGCCAACCGCTCCCGACCCCTCCGCCGTTGCGGGCGGAGAAGCCTGAGGCCGCGAAGTTGTTGCGTCCCCCGGCGGAACGCGAAGAGCCGCCGGCATTTCCGAAGGAGTGCCACTGCCCGTCGTTTATTGCGGAGCGATTGGTTCCGGAACGAAAATTCGACGAACGATTTCCGAACGAAGCTGAATTGCGGCCGGACTGAAATCCGCGGTTTCCCGCGCTCATGCCGCGCGACGCACTGAATCCGCCGTACGAACCTCTGCCCGCCCCGTATCGGCCCGCCGCCCCTCCGCCAAAACCTCTGCCGCGGTACGAACTTCCCGCTCCGAAAGACCGCGAGCCGCCGTAGGAGCCGCCTCCTCGATAGGCTCCGCCGCTATTGCGACTGAATCCGCTACCGCCCCCATGAAAACTTCCTCCACCACCACCGCCGTGGAAGCCCCCGCCCCCGCCTCCGTGAAACCCGCCGCCGACGTGGGATCCACCACCGCCCCCGTGACCGCCATGCTGCGCAAACGCTGGATTGGGCGTGACCGCCAGAGCCGTGAAAGCAGCAAAAGTAATAAGGGATTTGAAAAGACTGAATCGGTTCATAACCTGTCCTCCCGTGCGACCTGACGGCGCGTCTCCGTTGCGGAGGCCCACAGTTTGAAGAATGCAGTTGGAGTGCCAATTGCTAGAGGAAACACAGCAATTTGTTAGTCCACTGTTCTCAACAGTTATGAATAGGAAATATGGCGGATAGCAAACCCTCGCGGCGTTCTGATGGCCAAATTCCACCAGGGGGTGGTGGTTTTCGGCCAGGGATTGGTAAGTGCGGCATTCCCATCCCCGCGGTGCTGCTGTCGTGGGCAACTTTTGTGGTTGCTGGAGGGTTCAATAGGAGTAACAGAAAATTGTGATTCCGGAGGAAGAGCTTGAAAACGTCCCATTGTTTTCATTTACAAAAGCGTTTCACTCAGACCAGCGCCTCGATTGCGGTCCTGGTGCTGGTTTGCGCTGCAGTGCTGGCGGTCAGCGCTCAGACCGTCTTTAGCCCTTATCAAGACGAAAGTGACGGCCTCGGCGCCGGTGGAAAGTGGTTTGTGTTCCACTCCGAAGACAAGATGACCGGCGCCAAGAAAGTCCGCTTCGAGCTTCTGTCGGACAATTACCTCAGCGAAGATCCGGACTACAAACCGCGAATCGAACTCACGTGTACCAACCGCAAGTACACGTACACCGACTTCAATCCCGGCATTCGTCTGGGCCCACCCAACCGTCCCGGCTTTTGGGGGCAACCGCAAATGGAAGTCATGGTGCGAGTTGACAACGCACACAGCCATCACGGCTGGAACTGGATTCGCGGCCGTTTTCTCTCGATGGACAAAGGCACGACTCGCGAATTGATTGGAGCTCGCATCTTCAAGGTGGAAATCCGCGGCCGCAATGGACCCGAGATCGCGGAATTTTCGCCCGCAGGCCTCGATCTTGGGCGGGTGAAACAGGCTTGCGATTTGACTCCAAAAAAGCCAAGCTCGGACGACTAGGGACTCAGCCTGACAGTCGTCGCGCTGGCGATGCTTTGAAGGCTTAAGTCGCGGCTACCGGCACGCCAGCAGAACCTATTTGGACGTGACATCCGGTGGGGGAGGAAGATTGCGGTGCTTCAGCCACTCCATGCTGATGTCCTGGCTTCCCTTGTTCTTGGGCAGCGTGTCCAGATCGGGCATGAAGATTTGCAGGCCGGCTTGGGGAGTCATGCGAGTGTAGCCGTTCACCAGTTGATTTTGATAATTATTGAGATCGAGATCAAACCACGCGTCATCCGAGAGGTCCACCATGATGAGATCCACGTGACGCATGGTGAGTTTTCCGAAGTCGATCGTCCCGTCGTTCAGCCGCAGAAAGTTTCTCCATTGTTCGACGCGCGTCATCGCGTCTTCGGCGTTCCCGTAGACTTCTTCGATGTCCGGGCTGACCACGCGGACTTTGGTCAGCTGTCCGTGAATATGGGGCGGTGGTAGAAGTTTGAGAGTGTCGAAAAAGATTTCGTTGCCGGAAACTTCAACGCCCGGAATGCCCTTGGGTTGAATCAAATCCGAGAGCTTGATGTTTAATCCACCCAGCAGTCCCTTGAACGGAATTTTCAGCACATTCAGTTTTGTGATGTGCAGTTGAATCCGGTTGTCGGATGTCGCGGTTACGCTGCCAAGCAATTCCACCGGCAGGGAAATGAGCTTGTGCAGAGTCCCCTTGAGCCTGATCTGGTCGCCGTCGGCAAGAAGCACAATGTTCCTTAACGGCGAGTTTGCCACGCCTCCAGCATTCAGGAAGTTGCCGATATCTCCGATATTGGCGCGCACTACGCCGGTCTTGATTTCAAGTACAAAGGATTCGGGATCATCGAATGTTGGATTGACGTCGCGGCGGGTGCGCACCATATTTCCGCGCAGCCAGCGAACGTAGATGCGAAAGTCAGGCCCTCTTCGCAGCATCAGGTTATGCGCATACACGGCGGTGGGAGCGGATTCAGGCGTAACCGAGGTAACAACCGCGGGGGATGATGCCCCGGCGGACGCCACCACGGGCGCGGGAGCACTAGCTGGGGTCGATGATCTCAGATGCCACAACACCCACACTAGTAGGAACGTGGGGGCGGCTATGAGAAGGATGAGGCGAACACGCATGCATATCCCTTCTATGGGCACGGTGATTTCGACGGCCCGGCCGCGCAAGAACCCTACGCACCCAGCCTCGGTCGCGCGGGTGACGAGAGTCGGCGGGAGTCGGATCAATAAGATGAGAATCCAGGGCCAGAGGTTGATCCCGCTTGTGGCTAGATAAATGCGAGGGGGTGCCCCACCCTCTTTCGCGTAGTTTGTACTTTGCGGAAAGGGTGGGAGACACAGAGTCGGAAGCCGTCGTTTGCCACAGAGGTTTGCGGGCTGGCTTCCAGCCCAAATCCCTGTAACCTTTGTCTCCTCCGCGCCGTAAGCGTACGTAGAAGGGGACGAGATGCCAGTTCTGGAACAGCCACCGGAGGTGCTACGGCAGTTCTGTCACGGCAACCTCGACGCCTTCGAAGCGCTGTTCCGCTCTCATCAGGGTGAGGTTTATGGCTGGATTGTGCGCATTGTCCGCGATTCATCTGCCGCAGAAGACCTCACGGTTGAAACCTTCTGGCGTATCCATCGTGCCCACGCCCGCTTCGATCCCACGCACAGCTTCGGGGCCTGGGCCCGACGCATTGCCACCAACGCCGCGCTCGATCACCTGAAGACTGCGCGCCGGGAAACCGATCTGCCTGACGATTTGCCGTCGCATCCGTTGCCGGACCCCAGCATTTCCGAGGAACTTCGCCAGAAAATGGCGGGTGCGTTCCGTCGGCTTCCGCCGCAGCTCCGGATCGCCGCCACGCTGGCGCTAATAGAAGAAAAGTCTTACCAGGAAATCGCCGATGCATTGGGGGTCTCGACCGGGGCGGTGAAGGTACGTGTCTTTCGAGCCCGCCGTTTTCTGAGAAAAGAACTGAAGCGACAAGGAATCGAACCATGAATGAACACGATCAAAAACGAATTGACCGATTGCTCAAGACGACTCTGCCGCCGATGGCGGTTGCTGGGGAGCCGCGGCGCGACCTCTGGCCGGCGATGCTAAAGCGACTGGACGCGCAACCGGCTGCGGTTCCCTGGTTTGATTGGGCTCTGCTGGCGGCTGCGGCCGCCTGCCTTGCAATCTCCCCGGGAGCGATTCCGGTTCTGCTTTATCACCTGTAATTGGAGGACAACATGAACACCCACCCTTATCTTCGCGCTTATATGGCAGGCATTGTCGCGCCCAGCCTGGGTCTGCTGGTCGCCCTCACTGTCTTCATCGTGACCCGGCTCGTGCTCCATGTCCCCATTCCCATTGAGCGTGTCATCATTTTTCCCATGGCGCTGGTCCCCAATGCGTTCGGCCTTTGGAACATTTGCTACCTGTGGACACGACCGTATCACCATCTACCCATCGGGTTCCACGGGGCGCTGCTGCCGGTGATCATGGCAACGTTGGGTGCTGTTGCCGCTGTGTCTGGCGGGTTCCTGACGGTGGGTGCGCATGGCGTCACCTGGTTCCATGCCATCAGCCTTCCATACTCTCTCATCGCCCCGTGGTTCCTCGCCGGCGT
>Ga0134124_10003336_pt1 | contig 12912 bp, 13 predicted proteins | sample KB304_FD_96880 | JGI IMG/M metagenome (GOLD analysis project Ga0134124, IMG submission 96880) | Terrestrial soil microbial communities without Nitrogen fertilizer from Kellogg Biological Station, Michigan, USA - KB3-0-4 | ecosystem: Environmental > Terrestrial > Soil > Unclassified ... | reverse complement strand
GGAGCTCCGCGTGGTTCTCACTCAAAAGCAACCCGGCAACACGTTCGTCGATCCCATCCACCTAACGATCTCAACCGCCAGGGGCAAACGCGACGTCGTTCTGAAGCCGACGGGCAAACTCTTTATCGAGCGAATCCCCTTGCGCGACTCTCCCATCAAGCTCGACCTCGATCCAAATAATCAACTCCTCGACGAATCAATTATCAGTGGCGGCTAGGGCAAATTTGACACCTTGAGTTTGCTTCCCTATCATCCATCCACGTCGGGGCGTGGCTCAGCCTGGTAGAGCGCACGGTTCGGGACCGTGAGGTCGGAGGTTCGAATCCTCTCGCCCCGACCATTATTTTCAAGTACTTACGGGCAGCGCATGCTGCCCGTTCCCGTTTAATGTGGGGACTTTTGTGTCGGTCCAGTTTTGAAGCTGCACAACCTTACCGTTCCCCGCTCCAGTTAGTAACTGCATCGCACGGCGAATGCCGTCTCCGGTAGCATGCGTGTAGCGCATTGCCATGCGAATGTCTGACCATCCCATGATTTGAGCAATCTCGAAAGCGCTGGCTCCACGATCACCAAGCCGCGTCGCGCAAGTGTGGCGCAGATCGTGGAAATGAAAATCTTCGATTCCAGCCTTACGCAGAGCAGAGGTAAACGCTTTCTTAACGTCCGTCAATGGCTTAAACGTCTTGCTGTTGACGAAAACATACTCGCTCCAGCCTGACTCCTTGTGTAACGCCAAAAGTTCTTCTCGTGCGATCGATGTGAGTGGTACAGAACGGCTCCTGCCGGACTTAGTTCGTTCTCGCCGCGAGTTCATAACGTGAATTACATCGCGCTCGAAATCGACGTTTTGCCATCGCAAGCTAAGAAGCTCTTGCTTGCGCAAGCCGGTCTGTAGGTCAATCAGTACAATCGAACGAAGGTGCTCTCGGCGTCCTTGAAGTACGTCAAGCAATCGTCCTTCTTCCGCCTCGCTCAAATAGCGGTTGCGCTCATTGTCCTCGCTTAACGATTGAACCTTTTGACAAGGATTTGTCTGAACTAACCCCATATCAATCGCCAGGGTGAACATGCGCGAGAGGTTTTCGAGTTCGCGATTAACGGTAGCAGGTCGCCTTTCGGAACCATTCTTAGTCGGCGTTTGCTGTCGCTTCATCTTGAACTTCTCGATTTGAGCCGACGAGATTTCATCTAACTGATACTTCCCAAAGAAAGCCAACTAGATGTCGTCACTGAACGAAACAAGAACGAATCACCTTACCGAGATATCATACTCAGCGATTTGGCTGCCACGAATACTGCCACTAGAGACTTTGTTATCGTGCGCGTCTCGGCACTGTTATCCAGCAACGATACGAGCATCCGAAAGAAGGCAGCTGATGCGCTTTGGAGGATGGGAGGAGTAAAGGCAACACCTGCGTTGCTTGAAGCATTGAAAGATGAGGATAGTGATGTGCGCTATCATGCCGCTTTGGCACTAGGGCTCGTTGATAGTCACCAAGCGGTCGCCCCGTTGTGTGAAGCCTTGGAAGACAAGGAATACATAGTTCGCATGTATGCGGCCAGTGCACTCGGAACCATAGGTGGTGATGCTGCTGTAGATGCCTTGCTGCGCTCATTGACAGATGAAACCGAGAATGTTCGACGTAATGCAGTCAGAGCGTTGGCAGAGGTAGGTAACGATCGGGCGGTGGCTGGACTATTCCGAGCGTTGACGGATGAAAGTGTTTCTGTGCGGGGAGATGCAACACGGGCGCTTGGCGAGATTGGCGAAAGTGTAGTAGATCGTCTGTTGGAAGCGGCAAACCATGAAAACCGCAATGTGCGTTGCGGTGCGAGCGAAGCGCTTGGGCTAATTGGTGATGAACGAGCGGTACCCGTACTGGTTGCAAACTTGAAGGATGAAGATAGGGGTGTACGCTGCAGGGCCACACGCGCGTTGGGAAGTATAGGAAGCGAGCAAGCGCTAAACGCCTTGTTTGCAGCCTTGAAAGCTGAAGATTTCTATGTGCGACAGAACGCCCTGTGGGAACTCAAGCCGTTGAGGCCAGAAGCAATAACCGCCTATAAGAATGCCTTGGAGGATGAAAACTATCACGTGTGTCTTCTAGCGGCTGAAAGACTCGCAGAAACAGGCGACCAAACGGCAATCGACTTATTGTTTAGAGCAATCAAGGATCAGAACAGGTTTAAGCGGATCGACGCGATTCAGGCATTGGGGCGGCTAGGCGGCGAGAAGGCATCCTGTGCACTACTTGAAGCATTAAGGGATGAAGATAAGAGCGTGCGTTTGAATGCGGCTGAAGGATTAGGAAAGATCGGCGATGAAACAGCAGTGAATGACTTGCTGGGAGCGTTGAACGATGAGTGGGAGGGCGTTCGTTCTTATGCAGCTGAAGCACTGGGAAAGATCGGCGACGAACGCGCAGTAGAAGCGCTGGTTGGAGCACTAAAAGACGATGCCTACTTTGTGCGCGGCTGCGCTAAAGATGCAATTGGACGATTGGGAGGTGATTTAGCAGTGGCTGCATTACTGTCAGAACCAACGGATTGGAGTGTAGCCGGAGCACTTGGCCGAATGCAGATTGAAACCTTGTCGCACGGGCTTGTCAAAGCGCTCTCGCATGGCGACGGTTTTGTCAGACAAAGGGCAGCGGAAGTTGTTGGGTACTATGCCGAGGGCGTCGAAGTGCTCGATGAATTGACGCACATGGCTGCGACAGACATCGCTGATGGTGTCAGGAAAGCGGCCGAGGAAGCACGAGTTAAGTATAAAGGTAAACTGCTATTGTTCGGACTTTTGAAGGATTGAATACTCTATCGCCATGTAGTTGTTCCTAACTCATTCTCAGCAATCATGAGCAGCAAGCAGTCGAGGCTTCGGCGCGAGCAATAGATGGAAGTCCATCCGACCGAGGAGGCAGTAGAACGAACCTTCCGAGGCTTTGAGGAACGTACTTTTATGCAACGAGGCGTCGCGGACTTTATGTCAGATGAAGGTCATTGGTCAAGGAAGCATTGTCGGGAATCGCTTAGCGTTAATATGGGCGAGAACATCGCCAGTGGAAGGAACACGAAGAAGCCATATCGCATTCGGGAAGACAATGTCTGATTTGCGGCAGAGATTAGACATTATTGATAACTTGTACCCAAAGCACGGACTAGTGACCGCGCGAACAATACGCGAACATCAATGAGTCCGTTGATTTCAAACCACGTTCGCGATTCGGTAGGCGGCCCTGAAAAGGCCGGCGTCGGCGGTTCGATTCCGTCCCGAGCCACCATTAATTTCACTCACTTGGCGGTAGTCAAAAACATTCAAATTTCCTTGCGTGTACAATTCGCGTATACCTTACAGTTTTTTTCTCGCTGACCCGTAAGTGAATTCAGTCGTTGGGCTAACTACGCGGAACACAAGGGCCGAAGGAGGATATATTTATGGCGGCAGGTGGGGCAGCGGTGGCAGCCGCAATCGCTAACGCAATCAAGGCCAACGGCGTGGTGGTACAAGTTATCCCCGCCGACTTCCACACTATCCTCAGTAAGATTGAGAAGCCGCTAGTCGTATACGCCAAAGGCGGTTTCTTCTCAACTAATTATCAATATCTAGTCAGCTACAAGGGGTTCGCGTTTTTCACCAAATCTTCTGAACCGATCGTGCTGCCTACAGGGGTTGAAAGAATAGCCGCGAAGAAGATATGGATACCGGGGTAACCGACGACCAAGGTGGCGCCGAACATGTGGTTGGATTGCACTCGAATTATTTAGAAATCTCAAATACGGAGAAAAACTCATGGATTATTTGTCGATCGCAGCAGCACTTGTAACAACCGCTATAGTTCCGTTGTTCAAAACGCTCGGAACGAAGGCTATGGAAGAAGTTGGCAAACGAACAGGGCAAGAGGTCTTCGATAATCGCCAAACAATCCTGGCAACCGTCAAAGATTTGTTGGTGGGCGAGGAACTTACAACTCTAGGCCTTCTTGAAAAGGATCCAGACAACGAAGATCTTAAATCAGAAATTGTCGAGAAAATTGAGACAAAATTAGAGGCAAACCCTGACATTGCGAAGCGCTTAAACGATCTCACTAAGACAGTCGCAAAAATTGAAAACACAGACGTGACAACGAGTGAATTAATCAACAAGATAAAAGTCGCTCGCGATCAGACAGCGCAGGCAAGTATCACGAATGATGACATCAGCGGTAGCAAAGTTGAAAATGACGTACAGATCGGCTGAGTGATTGTTTGATTACTACTATGCTCGAAGACTTCACTTCCATAGTCAATAAAGATCTTTCAGGTGAGCAGGTCATTAATCATGTCATCCACCTTGTCTCAACCAAACAAATTACTATTGATATTTCTAACAAGGATATTGAGGGTTCGACGGTAATTAATAACGTAACAATTTCCTTAAGCAAGTCGTTTGAGTATCAACAGTTGATTGAAAAGCAAACTTTGCTCGAAGAAAAGTCTGCTTCCCTTTCGGAAGATGATGCCAAGGGGCGCCTGGATATTAGTGCGCAAATCAACCATCAAAAGAAACTCATAAAGAAATACGTCAAAGACACTCTAACGCTTGCCGAGCAGTTTAGTAGAATTGAGATCAATACCGACCGTTTGCAACGCGCGAAAGAGTTTTTTGACAATGGTGACTTTGCGCAAGCGAGAGCTGTGTTTGAAATAGAATTGGACCAGATGAAAGATGAGCAAACGCGTTTACTCATAGAACGTGAGAAGTACGAAACCTCCATCCTCCCAAAACTCAAAACCAATTCAGAAGAGTTTTTGGTTCTTGCCCTGGCAACTCAGACAGATTTTACAGACCCAAATCGCTTTACCAAAACGAATGAACATTTTGAGAATTCAATTAGAAGTTTCAAGAACAAAGACAATCTAATTAGCTATGCGGATTTTCTCCGCGAGCACAATTTTCTTTCGAATGCTCACTATTACTACCACGAAATCCTCGACCATTGTTCTGATGAACTGAGCCGTTCGGAATATGGAGTAATTCTGGGAAATCTTGGGCTTATTCACACTGAGTTTGCAGCTAGCGGTCATGTGGGAATCAATGACTATAAGAGAGCTTTGGAAATTTGGAATCGCATAAATGACGAATCGCCGGGTAACTATGTGCAATTTCAAATTGCCACCACATTGAATTTGATAAGCGCCTGGTATGTAGAAATGAATGACTTTGACCAGGCGCTCCAAAATACACAAGAAGCGCTTCGCATATTTCGTCAAATAGATGGAAGCTCGTTTGATGAACTTCCAATTAGAATTGCATTGCAGCTAAGAAATATGGCGTTATGCAATAAATCGCTGGATAAGTTCAAGGAGGCCGAAGAACAACTACATGAGGCTTTGGTAATTTGCGGCCAAATCCAAGAAGAGAACCGTCAAGAAAAGATACATTTGTTTTCGAGAATAGATGGTGACTTAGCAGATCTGTACAAAAAGCAAAATAATCCCGAACTCGCAAGAAAACATCACCTGGACTGCGTAAAACGTCGTCGGAAATTAGTAGACATAAGTATTTTTCGCTACCTACCTGAATTGGCTCATGGGTTATATAACTTAGCTTTTCACTGCCAGGATGAAAGTGGTTTCGATGAAGCTCTTAAATACTCAGAAGAAGCTCACGATTACTATCACCAATTGAGCAGCCTAAACCCAGATGCGTATCTGGATAGGGTCTGCGCATCTCATACTCAATTAGGCATGCTGTATAAGGACATCAGGAATTATGAACAAGCCGCGCATTATTTTGATAAAGCAATTATTGAGGTCAGGAATTTGGTCCAGATTGACTTGAAGAGATATGTTCATGATTTAGGGGTGACGCTAATCAATTATGCGCAGTTGAAGCAAAAACAAAAGGATTTGGAAGGCTCATTGGTATATTTCAAAGAGGCGTTAGAGGTTTATGAAAGTCTTGCTGAAGCCAACCCCAAAATTTATTTACGTTGGTTAGCACTGACTTCGGACAATTTTGGAATACTGCACACTGAATTACGGAATTTTGACGAGGCGATCGGTCTTCACAATAAAGCAGTTAACATTTATCGGAAATTGGCGTTGGAGAATCCTGATGTTTACCTCCCACAAATTGCGTCATCTTTAGGAAGTCTCGGGAACGTTTATCTTACGACTAAAGATTCTGGAATAGCTTTGAAGCATTATGATGAGGCGTATACAGTTCTGAAACCATTTACAGCAGCAAATCAACAACACAATCTATATTATCTCTCACGGATAATCAGAAATTCTGCGTTCGCTTATGAACAGCTGGGCCAACATGAAAAAGCTCTAACAAAACTCACTGAGTCTTTGAGGATAACTAAGAACCTGGCTCAGAAAAACCGTCATCACCTCTATGACTTAGCTGAGATACATGAGCAAACTGCATCGGTGCATTTCGAAAACAAAGACTTTGCTAATTCGATTAGAGAAGCAAAAAACGCCTTGGAGATTCATGAAAATCTATCTCAGGAAAATCCGGTAACTCGTCTCAAGAAAGTTGCACGATGCAGCTTTCACATTGGCGCTAGTTATTGTGAAGAAGGTGATAATGAGCTGGCAAAAGAAGGATTCAAACGGACTCTTGAAAACTACAGGGCCCTATTGAAACTCAGCAAGAATGAGGAGACAACTATTGATAATGCGGTTGAAGCGATGAACTATTTCTTTAAGGCGCAGGTTTGCATGCTCACAGTTCAAGGAACGGCCGATGAAGACTTGAACACTTATTGCACCGAATTTAAGTCCGTGATGAAGTCATCTGGGTTGAGTGACACCGAGTGTGTCGAGATGCTAACTAGAAAACTCCCGCAAATGTTCGGGCCGACCTAACTATGTAAGCGTCCCGCGATTACACCCACGAGTTACTAGAGATTTCCGGTTTTTGAGCTCCTCCCAATTTCGCTACCGGCCTAAAATAGAAAAAATTGGACCATTGGCGTGTTGTTGGACCACCTCGTTCGGCGTCAGACCCGACAAGGAACTATGCGGTCTGAAGCCATTATACTCTTCCTTAAACAACTGGATTTTTTCTTTCGCATCCTCGAGCGAAAGGAACCAATTGACGTTCAAGCACTCATCGCGAAAGCTGCCGTTGAATGATTCAATGAACGGATTATCCGTCGGTTTTCCGGGCCGTGAGAAGTCCAACGTCACCTGGTTATCATAGGCCCACTTGTCCAGCGCCTTCGAGATGAACTCGCTCCCGTTGTCGACCTGGATCCGTTTTGGCACTACACCGCGCAACGCTTTGATTCGTTCCATTACCGCAACAACGTCGATGCCTTTCAGGTTTTGGCCCACCTCGATCTCCAAACATTCGCGACTATAGTTATCGACTAAAGTTAAGGCCCTGAATCTGCGCCCATCAAACAGCTGATCACTGACGAAATCCATGCTCCAGCACTGATGTGGTCCAGTCAGCAGCGGACGCTGCTGACGATGCGCCGCGGTCTTGTTGCGGCGTGGTCGCTTGCTCCTTAAATTCAATCCTTCTTCCTTGTAAATGCGGTAAGTTCGTTTGTGATTGTCACGCCAGCCTTCGCGCCGGAGCAGGATGTGAATGCGTGCGAAGCCGTAGCGCACGCGCGTCTCGGCGATCTCCTTCATGCGCTGCCGCACCGCCCGATCGTCGCGCGGCTGGTCTAAGTAACGATAGACCGAGCGCTGCAAAAATACGGTTGCACAAGCGCGCCGCTCCGAGACCCGATACTCCGCCAGCAACATAGTCGCCAACTGCCGGCGTTGGCGGGTCTTCAAAGCTTTTTTTTAAGCACATCCTGCAGCATCTGCTTGTCCAGCGTCAGGTCCGCCACGATCCGTTTCAACTGCGCGTTCTCTTCTTCCAGTTGCCGCAAGCGCCGCAGCTCAACCGGATTCAGGCCGCCGTACTTCTTCTTCCAGCTGTAGAACGTGGCTTCACTGATCCCCAGCTTGCGGCAGACTTCGGCAATCGTGACTCCGCTCTCCGCCTGCTGCAACGCAAACACGATCTGCGACTCGGTGAACTTGGACTTTTTCATGGCAATCGTCAGGCTCCCATCCTGTCATAAAATTGCCCGCTTTTCTCTATTTTATTTTGGTAGTGTTTTTCGGGAGGAGGTCACTTCTCCAGTTCACATCTCTAGTTTAATTAGTCTTATCCGTCTGTTTCAGGGCAATTGACGAGTGGCAGAAAGCTTGCCAAGAAGATTTCCGTTCTTGGAGGCCGGTGGCTCATTCGAGAACCGTGTTGCATTCGTTGCCCGCGGTGACGTAGCGGCCGCTGCTGCCGGCCTGAAGACTAAACATTATCGTCGGGCCGAATGGGCGGGATTAATTTTGAATGATTGAAGATGAAAGGAATAGCAAGGTGGTATCCAACAATAAGAAATTGATCGCCGTGATCGGCGCAACAGGACAGCAGGGAGGCGGAGTTGTACGTGCCCTCCAAGCGAGCGGCCAATTCAAGGTGCGAGCACTGACTCGCAATCCAGACAAGTATCGGGGACTTGCAGATGAAGTCGTCGAGGCAGATTTAGGAAAACCGGAGACACTCAAGGCTGCGTTTGATGGGGCACACGGAGTTTTCCTGGTAACCAATTTTCAGGAAGCAGGAACGGAAGAGTTTAAGCAGGCGACTGCGGCCATACGCGCCGCGAAAGATGCCGGCGTCAGACACTTTATTTGGTCAACCCTGCCGGATGTAGAAGCGATCAGCGGTGGGAAGTTCAACGTTCCCCACTTTACCGGCAAGGCCAAAATCGATCGCATAGTGGAGGACAGCGGGTTTGAGAATTACACCTTCGTCATCGCTCCCTTCTACTACCAAAATCTTGCGGGCGCAATTGCTGCGCACAAGCAGGCGGACGGGTCGCTGGGCTGGGCTCTTCCTCTCGATCCGACACTGCGTGTAATTCACATGGGCGACATCAACGAACTCGGGAACATTGTGACCGGGGCATTCGCACACCCGGATGAGGCAGGCAATGGTCAGTATCTGCCACTCGTCGGTGATTTCATGAGCTTCAATGAAATCCTTGAGAGCCTAAATCGACAGGGGCATAACTTTTCATACCAGCAGGTCCCCAAAGAAATCTTCGTTGGTTTCTTTCCCGGAGCACACGAAATTGCCGAGATGTTCAGTTACTGGGAAGCCCATACTTATCTGGGTTCGGATTCGTCCGATCAAATTGCGCTCGCAAACAAAGTAGCTGGCCGGGAACCGACGCGGTTTACGATCTGGGCCCAGGAGAATTTTCCCAAACAGCTCAACGCCACTGACGGAGCATGACACTGAAATTGGTAAGGCTTTTGGAACTAACGAAAGGAAGCCGGGCTCAATGGTTTATGGCAGACCAAAGCAAAGAGGAAACAAGCCATGTCCTTTAGTATAGCGACCTTGCTGACCCGCAATCTTCAGGACGTCTTCGGTGAAAACGATCCCGGCCGTCGGCGCGCGGCGATCGACGAGATCTTCACCGAAGACTGCGTGTTCTACGAACCCAGCGGGCACGTCTACCATGGGCGCGAGGAGATCGATCGCGTCGCGGGCTCGATCCGGGCTACTCACGCAGACTATCGATATCAGCCAATTAGCGAGCCCGAGGAACTGGGCAATGCCGGGCGAATCCGCTGGGTGGAGGGCCGCCCTGGTGAGGAGCCAGCGTTCGCCGGCACTGATTTCATCATTGCCCGAGACGGCCGGATCGCAGCCGTTTATCTTTTTTCGATAAGCTGCCGTGAGACTGGACTCTGTTAGCACACCGCAAATCCTTTGTTACCACGTTTTCTTAAATCACGCTGGCGCGGCGCCCGCAGTCGTTGTAACGATCCTTTGGTTCATCGTCTTCTACGCGAAACGCCAACACTTCTCCGGAATATTTTCGCAGCGGGCGTGATAACCAATTAACGGAATTTACGAATCTGGGAGTCAAAATGATTAACGACGCGAATAAAGAAAGGCGATATGACTTCATCGTGGTGGGAGCGGGCGCGGCCGGTTCGGTTCTGGCCGCGGAATTATCAGCCTCAGGCGCGCAAGTCCTCGTTATCGAATCCGGAGGAACTGATGACGCACCGACCATCATGGAACCAAGCATCTGGTTTTACAACGTAGCCGGCCCGCTTGATTACCATTTGCCTATCGTCCCCTCGCCACAATTGAACAACCGCAATTTCAACATGGCCCTCGGTCACGTACTCGGTGGCGGAACCAGCATCAATGCGATGGTATGGATACGCGGCACGAAAGCGGACTACGACGGGTGGGCGGAGAACGGAGCGAAGGGTTGGGCCTTCGCCGACGTGCTTCCGGTCTTCAAGAGTCAGGAGGACTGGGAAGGCGGCGCGAATGAATGGCGGGGTTCCGGTGGACCAATCCACATCCGTCGCCCAAAAGATCCTCATCCGACCGCGCCCGCCTTCATCGAAGCTGCTCGCGAGATGGGCATGCCCATTCTGGATGATGTGAATGGACCAATGCGCGCTGGCGCCGGCTACATCAACATGAACATCGCCGCGGATGGTACGAGGGTGAGCGCTGCTCGTGCCTTTCTGCATCCGGCGTTGTCGAGACCGAACCTCACTCTTCTGCTCAACACCAACGTCGTCAAACTGAATTTCAAAAGCACTCGTTGCGTGGGCGTGAAGGTAATGACAGACGGCGCGGTAAAAGATATCGCTGCCGACAAGGAAGTGATTCTTGCCGCAGGCGCCATTAATAGCCCTAAGCTTCTGATGCTCTCAGGTGTCGGCCAAGCAAAGGCGCTGCGCGGCCTCGGAATCGACGTCGTCGAGAACTTGCCTGGCGTTGGCGAGAATCTGCAGGACCATGTGCTCGTCTCCGGCGTAGTGTTCAAGTACAAAGGCAAGATGCCGGATCGCCCGGCCGGCAGCAACGCCGTCGAGGCAGAGGCGTACTTGTCGAGCGGCCTTTCGGGTGACACGGACATTAGTCTGGTGCTTCATCAACTACCGGTGGTTACGCCCGAGGTAGCTTCGCGCTTTGGAACTCCTCCACCGGACGTGTTCACGATCGCGCCGGCCCTGGTCCAGCCGACGAGCAAAGGCGTCGTTCGTTTGGCGAGCAACAACTTTGAAGATGCCGCTGTGATCGATGGTAACTATCTCGGCAGCGACCACGACTTTGCGGCCGTCGTGCGAGCTATCGAATTTGCGCGCGAGCTCGGAAGTCAACACGCCTTCGACAACTTGCGTGAGGGCGAACTCATTCCAGGGCCCAACGCGAGCGCCGAGGAGATCCGAGAACTTGCCAGACTTGCCTCGGCAAGTTTTGGCCATGCAGTTGGCACGTGCAAAATCGGTGTGGACCAGCTCGCTGTGGTCGACCCAGAGCTTCGCGTACACGGCATTTCGGGGTTACGGGTGGCGGACGCCTCGGTGATGCCACATATCATTACCGGGCCGGGGACAAACGCGTCGACCCACATGATTGCGGGCCGTGCTGCCCAACTGATTCTTGGCTGACAACAGGGGATCGCATGACCGGCAATCCAGATACATCGTTGACGATTGATACTCGCCCTCACAGTCTGCCATGAAGATCAATGTGAACGGTACCTAGACGAGAACGCAATGACTTGACCAAGTGAAGCCACATTGCAACGAGTTTGGAGCTGAGACACGCGATGACGTGCAAAATTCAACGGATTCTTACTCCGGTTGGTTTGGTGGTGTTTCGTGTGAGTGGACGAATTGACTGTGCATACATCGAGGTGTTGCATGAATTGACAGAGAACCAGGAGACAGCAAAGGGCAGACTCGCGCTAGATCTCACGGAGGTAACGGTGGTGAGCCTTGAAGCCGTCAGAGCGCTTAGCGTTGCAGAGTTCAACGGAATCGAACTTCTAAACTGTCCGGCCTACGTACGCGAATGGATTTCGCAAGTGAGGGAACGGGAAATGGCCGAGTGAGCCGATCGAACTAAAGAGATATGTGTAGAATCGCTATTATTATCTCGGGCTAGGAATCAAACGTGCGACCGCTCGCTGGTGGGCTGGAAGGTTGGTTCGAACGCAGGTATCCCGTCGTGTCAACGCGCGTTGACGCGTCCTTCACTCCCGCTTAATGATAAAGACTGTTTTGTCGTCAATCCGGTTCTCTTCTCCAATCTGCCGCAAATGGTCGTCGTCTTTTGTCGCGTGTTTCAGCAGCGCGTTGCAGATATCTCGAGCTGATTTTGAATAGTGCTCCCGCATCACAGCTTCGAGGTGTTCACGTTCTTCATCATCGCTCCCGTCATAGACGCCATCGGTATAGAGAAACAGAATGTCGCCCGGGCTCATTAGCGTGATTTCGGCAACATCGGACGAGTTAGCCGGTCTGCTCCGAAGTTGCATTGAGAAATACCGCTTACGATCCGGATGATCTGAAGGGATTTGCAAACCCAACGGCAGGAACTGGACCATCCGATCTTTGTCCAGCTCCACAAATTCTCGATATTCAGCTGAGAACACCAACGGCGGCGGGTGTCCAAAATTTACGAAGCGGAAATAGCCGTAAGGATGGACTTCCCCATAAAGCATAGTCGCAATCTCGCGCGCATTTTCTTCACTTACACCAAGTGCGTTACGAGCTGTAACCGAATGCGCCAAACGGAGGTTCATGTTTTCAAAAAGCTCCGGCGTCGTAGTTCCGTGATGATCGAGTTCGGAGAGCATGAAGGCATGAAACGTATCGTGGACAGTTGACGCAATCTTCGCCGAAATTAGTCCGTGTCCCTGTGCGTCAACTACCAGGACCCCTGCCGTACTCTGGAGATCGTTGAGGGCTTCCGCCACCCGTACTTGCTCCGAGCTTCGTGCAGATCTGTATTCGACTTCCATTTCGGACCGATAGTCCGGTCTGGACCTCATCCACTGCACATGATCGTCGACTGAATTACGC
>Ga0134124_10003335_pt1 | contig 12913 bp, 14 predicted proteins | sample KB304_FD_96880 | JGI IMG/M metagenome (GOLD analysis project Ga0134124, IMG submission 96880) | Terrestrial soil microbial communities without Nitrogen fertilizer from Kellogg Biological Station, Michigan, USA - KB3-0-4 | ecosystem: Environmental > Terrestrial > Soil > Unclassified ... | reverse complement strand
TGCTGGAGGTGAACCCGCGCGCCTCGCGCACCGTGCCGTACGTTTCCAAGGCGACCGGGCTGCCGCTCGCCATGATCGCGGCGCGCTGCATGGCCGGAAAAGCCCTGCGGGAACAGAACGTCGGCGAGGTGACGCCGGGCTATTTCTCGGTGAAGGAGGCGGTGTTCCCGTTCGTCAAGTTCCCGGGCGTCGACACCATCCTCGGCCCCGAGATGAAGTCCACCGGCGAGGTGATGGGCGTGGGCGAGACCTTCGGCGAGGCGTTCGTGAAGTCGCAGATCGCCGCCGGCGTCAAGCTGCCGCAGGGCGGGCGCGCGTTCATCAGCGTGCGCGACGGCGACAAGGTGGCCGCGGTCGGCATCGCGACGGATCTCGTCGAGCTCGGCTTCAGCCTGCTCGCCACGCGCGGCACCGCGAAGGTGCTCGCCTCGCACGGCATCGCGGTGACCCCGGTGAACAAGGTGGCCGAGGGCCGGCCGCACATCGTCGACATGATCAAGAACGGCGACGTGAGCTTCATCGTCAACACGGTCGAGGCCTCGCGCACCGCGGTCACGGACTCGCGCGCCATCCGCACCACGGCGCTCGCCAAGCGCGTCACCTACTACACTACCGTGGCGGGCGCCAAGGCGGCCTGCGCAGGCATGAAGCACCTCGAGCGGCTCGAGCCCTACCGCCTGCAGGACCTGCATGCCAAACTAGACTCCGCGATGGTTTCCTGACATGCCCAAGACCCCCATGACCAGGCGCGGCGCCGAGCTGCTGCGCGAGGAGCTGCACCGCCTGAAGACGGTCGAGCGCCCGGCCAACTCCAAGGCGATCGGCGAGGCGCGCGCGCACGGCGATCTTTCGGAGAACGCGGAGTACCACGCCGCCCGCGAGCGCGCCGGCTTCATCGAGGGGCGCATCTCCGAGCTCGAGGCGAAGATCGCCAACGCCCAGGTGATCGACCCGAAGCTGGTCGATGCGGAAGGGCGCTGCGTGTTCGGCGCCACGGTCGAGGTCGAGGACGAAAGCGGCGAAGCTTCGACCTGGCAGATCGTCGGCGAGGACGAGGCCGACATCAAGGCGGGCCGCATCTCGATCAGCTCGCCCATCGCGCGCGCGCTCATCGGCAAGGAGTCCGGCGAGTCGGTCGAGGTGCAGACCCCCGGCGGCGTGAAGCGCTACGAAATCATGGACGTGCGCTACGAATAGGCGTGGAATACGGTTCGGGCGCAGCTGTTAGCGCACGGAGGCGCAATGATTCGCAAGCTAGCCTTTCTGCTTCCTGTCGCAGTCGCGGCGTGCGCGAGCATCAACAAGCCGACCGCCGAGAACCTGGCCCGCTACTGCACCGCCCAGAACGCTTACCTCCTGGGCTCGCAAGGGTTTGCCTACTACGGTAACTGTCCCAAGGAGAGCGAGCCGCAGTTCCTGCAGGGGCTTGCGCGCGGGCGCGAGTACCGGCTGCGAACCCCGGTAGTAGAACCCTATTACGAGAGAATCGCGCAGACCGAGCGGCAGATCCTGGCTGCTTCGTCCGACGCGGAACGCGAGGCGCTGCGTGCGCGTCTAAGGGATCTCGAATGGTGGGCGATCCATCTCTTGTATAACAACGGAACCTACATGTCGGCGTCATGACCAAACTGACCTGGACCCTTCCTTTCATTTTCCTGTCGGGCTGTGCCGCATTCACCGACCCGGATCCGACGAACCTGCAAACCTACTGCACAGCCGAGACGGGGTTCCGCGCGGGATACCTCTCCAAGGCGTACTACGGCGTCTGTCCGAAGGAGACCGAGGGCGCGTTCCTTTCGGGCCTGCAGCGCGGACGCGGCTATCGTCCCAGCCCGCCGCAGGCGCTGCCCTATTACGAGCGCATCGAGCAGACCGAGAAGCAGCTCATGGCTGCCACCTCCGAACCCGACCGCGAGCGACTGAAGGTGCAGCTGCGCGAAGCCGAATGGTGGGCGATTCATATCGACACCTGCTCGTGCTCGTATGTGAGCAGCGGCCGGAACTGACCCATTCGCCGCAACAGGAAAAGACATGAGCCGCCTCGTGCGGATGGCTCCCCTCGTGCTGCTTTCAGCCTGCGCCGGGTTCGAGAACCCGGATCCGACGAACCTCGCCGCTTACTGCACGACCGAAAGCGGCTACCGCGTCGGCTACCTCTCGAAGGCCTACTACGGTGTCTGTCCGAAGGAGACCGAGGCCGCGTTTCTCTCCGGCCTGCAGCGCGGGCGCGGCTATCGTGCCGACCCGCCGCAGGTGCAGCCTTATTACGAGCGCATGGAACAGACGGAGAAGCAGCTGCTCGCCGCATCGACCGAGGCGGAGCGCACGCGCCTGAGCGCGCAGCTGCGTGTCATCGAGCGCTGGGCGATCCACATCGTCAACGACCCCGGAACCTACATGACGGCAAACTGACGGCATCATGCCCAAACTGACCTGGATCCTTCCTTTCGTTTTCCTTTCGGGCTGCGCGGCGTTTACCGACCCGGATCCGACCAACCTCTCCACCTACTGCACTAGCGAAACGGGCTTCCGCGCCGGGTACCTGTCCAAGGCGTATTACGGCGTCTGTCCGAAGGAAACCGAGGGCGCGTTCCTCGCCGGCTTGCAGCGCGGCCGCGGCTACCGTCCCAGCCCGCCGCAGGCGCTGCCCTATTACGAGCGTATCGAGCAGACCGAGAAGCAGCTGATGGCCGCCACCTCCCAATCAGACCGCGAGCGGCTGAAGGTGCAGCTCCGCGATGCGGAGTGGTGGGCGATCCATATCGACAACTGCTCGTGCTCGTACGCGACCGGCGGCAGCGGCATCCAGTAGAGACACATGAACCGCCTCACGTGGACGGTTCCTGTCGTGCTGCTTTCAGCCTGCGCGGGGCTGGAAACCCCGGATCCTTCGAACCTCACCACCTACTGCACCGCCGAAACCGGCTATCGCGTGGGTTACCTTTCGAGGGCCTACTACGGCGTCTGTCCGAAGGAGACCGAGGGCGCGTTCCTTTCGGGTTTGCAGCGCGGGCGAGGCTATCGGGCCAATCCGCCCCAGGCATTGCCGTACTTCGAGCGCATGGAGCAGACCGAAAAGCAGCTGCTCGCCGCCACATCCAATGCAGATCGGGAACGGCTCAGGGCGCAGTTGCGCCAGGTCGAGCAGGTGACGCTGCACATCGTCAACGACCCGGCTTCGTACTCCGCTGGCCGCTAGGGCGCGAGCTTCAGGTGAAATGACTTCGGGCGGGTGAAGGTTTCGAGCCCCAGCCTCGAGAGCGTGCAGCCGCGGCCGGAATCCTTGACGCCGGTCCACGCCAGCGCCGGATCGAGGTAATCGCATCGGTTCATGAACCAGGTGCCGGTCTCGACCTGCTCGCCGATGCGAAGCGCTGCGTCCCGGTCCAGCGTCCAGATCGAAGCCGTGAGCCCGTAGCGGCTGTCGTTCATGAGCCGGATCGCCTCCTCGTCGTCCGCCACCGCCTGGATGCCGACGGCGGGGCCGAAAGTCTCCTCCGTCATCAGCGCCATGCCGTGGTGGACGTCTACCAGCACCTCCGGCGGCAAATACGGGGTGCCTGCCTGATCTTTCAAATTGAGCAGTTTCCTTGCCCCCCGCTCGACGGCATCGGCGACCTGCGCACGCACCGTGTCGGCGGCGGCGGTGCGCACCATCGGACCGAGATTGGTCTGCGCCTCGAGCGGATTGCCGAGCCGGTACGCCTTGGCGAGGTCGACGAAGGCGTCGACGAACGGCTGGAAGACGGCGCGGTGCACGTAGATGCGCTCGACCGCGCAGCACGACTGGCCGGAATTGAAGTAGCTGCCGTCGACCAGGTTCTCGACCGTCGCGGCGAGGGGCGCGTCGGCGCGCACGTACGCCGGGTCCTTGCCGCCCAGCTCGAGCCCGGTGCCGACGAAACGCTCGGCCGCGGCGCGCTGCACCGCGTGCCCGCCCGCCACGGAGCCGGTGAACGCGACATAGCCGATGCGCGCGTCGCCGATCATGCGCGCGGTGCTGGCGTGGTCCATGTGAAGGAACTGGAACGCGCCCGGCGGCAGCCCTGCCGCAGCGAAGGCCTGCGCGTAGCGCTCGGCGACGAGCGGCGTCTGCGCTGCCATCTTGAGGATCACGCTGTTGCCGGCGAGCAGCGCCGGCACGACCGCGTTCACCGACGTGAGCCACGGGTAGTTCCACGGCGCGACCACCAGCACCACGCCGTGCGGCTCGCGGCGGATGAAGCGCTCGAAGCCGTCTTTCCGCCCGGGCTGCAGGTCCGCGAGCGCTTCCCCGGCGACGCCGCACAGGTAGAGCGCGCGCTCCTGGAAGCCGCGGCGGATTTCGTTCGGGCCCTGCGCGCGCGGCCGGCCCATCTGCCAGGCGAGCTCGGTGCCGAGCTCCTCTGCGCGCGCGACGCACCATTCCACCATGCGGCGCACGATCGCCGCGCGCTCGGCGACCGGCACGCGCCGCCAGCCGGCCTGCGCGCGCACCGCGACGGCGAGCGCGTCTTCCATCGCCTGCGCCGCGGCGAGCTCGCGCTCGACATAGACCGAGCCATCGACCGGCGTGACGCTGCGCTGCTTCACCGGGGGCGCCGCGGCACCACGAGGTTGCCCACGGAGACCTGAACCGGCTCGTTTCGCTGGTTGAGCGTCGTGGTGCGCAGCTTGACCATGCCTTGCTCGGGCCGCGACTTCGACGGGCGCACCTCGAGGACTTCGGCCTCGAGGTGCAGCTCGTCGCCCGGGCGCACCGGCCGCGGCCAGCGGAACTCGTCGAACCCCGCGCCGACGATCCCGCCTGCGGGCTTGAGGTCGCTTTCGACCAGGAGCCGCATGGTCATCGCCGCCGTGTGCCAGCCGCTCGCCGCGAGCCCGCCGAAGAGCGTCGCCCTCGCCGCGGCGTCGTCCAGGTGAAACGGCTGCGGATCGAACTCGGCGGCGAAGCGCTTGACCCGCTCCTCGTCGACGCGCAGCGTCGCCGAGCCGAATTTCTGTCCGACGGCGAAATCTTCCAGATAGCGCATCAGCGCGCTATGTTAATGGACGGAGGAGCTTCGACCATGCGTTGCCTGTTGGCGGCGAGCCTGTTTGCGGCTTGCAGCGCGTTTGGCCAGGTCTACCCGGCGAAGCCGGTGCGGGTCATCGTGCCCAGCGCGCCCGGCGGCGGCTACGATTTTGTCGGCCGGCTGCTCGGCGACAAGCTGGGCACGGAGCTCGGGCAGCCGTTCATCGTGGAGAACCGCGTCGGGGCGGGAACGCTGGTCGGCACGCAGGCGGCCGCGACGTCGGCGCCCGACGGCTATACGCTGCTCGTCGGCGGCCTTGCCAACATGGCGTTCAATCTCGGCCTGCACAAGGATCCTCGTTACGACCCGGTCGCGGACTTCACGCCGGTGGCGCTCGTCGGCGCCTTCACCTATGCCCTGGTCGCGCGCAAGGACCTGGCGCAGAACACGCTGCGCGAGGTGCTCGACTTCGCGCGCGCCCATCCGGGTAGGCTGACGATCGCGACTTCCGGGATCGGCACCGGCCAGCACATCACCGCGGTGCTGCTGAAGCGCCTCGCCAAGGTCGACCTGCTCGAAGTCGCCTACAAGGGCGCGCAGCCTGCTTATGTCGACCTGCTGGCGGGGCGGGTCGATCTGTTCTTCGACAACACCACGACCGCGCGGCCATTCATCGCCGACGGCCGGGTGAAGCCGATCATTACCTCGGGCGCTGCGCGCGACCCGTTGTTGCCCGACGTGCCCACGGGGAGGCAAGCGGGTGTCGAAGGGCTGGTACTCGACAGCTGGATGGGGCTCTTCGCGCCGGCGAAAACCCCCGCGAACGTCGTGCAGCGCCTGCGCGCCGCGACCCTCAAGGTGATCGATCTGCCCGACGCGCGGCAGCGTTTCCAGAGCGGCGGCTGGCGCGAGATCTCGATGTCGCCCGAGGAGACCGCGGCATTCGTCCGCAGCGAAGTCAAGAAGTGGCCGGCGTTCCTGAAGCAGGCCGGGATCGAGGCCCAATGATCCGAGCGGTCTAGAACGTGAAGAATTGGCAATGCAATGGTCACGTTCATCCGGCAGAATGGACCCCATGACTCGCGCGCTCGGCAGTTCCCTCGGTAATCCCAATTACCAGGGTCCCTTCGGCAACACGCTTCTCCACGGCGCCGTGGTCAGCGGCGACCTGCGCGAGGTGAAGCGCCTGCTGGCCGCGGGTGCCGATCCCCGCATCGCCAACCGCGACGGCAAGACGCCGGCGCAGGCCGCGGCACTCCTCGGCCACATCAGGATCCAGGTCGTTCTGCAGAAGGCGAAGCCCGTCCGGCGCTGATCTGCCGGCGATCACGCTGTCGCCCTCAAGCGACGATGACGAGGACGACGACTAGCGCGAGAGCGATGGAATCAAGCCAGTAATCCTGCGCATCCATAAGAGGGCCTGAGAGGTGGTGGCCTTGCCATCGGCGCTGAGAAGCCACAGGGCGAGCGCGATCAGCGTGCCGCCCGGAAGCAGGATCTCCACCAGGAGATAGGGTCCCGCAGTACGCGCGGCTTGCAGCAAGGTTTTCATGGGCTCCAGCTTGGCGGCCGCGCGTAACGGCCCGATTGCCGATCGGGCCGCGCGAAGTTACAGCCGAAACTTTCCGCTGGTTCGTTTCATGGCTGGACGTATTTCATGTGTAGCAAGCGCTGCGGAACGTGAAACGAGTCCGCCGGAAGAGCGCGCCTAGAGTCCCGCCTCATCCGATGGCATCGCCACGTTCAGGAGGACCAGAAGCCATGAGCACGATCCAATTTACCCGCCGTCGCAGCCTGATCGCCGCCGCGACGCTCGCCGCGCTGGTCGCAGCCGGCGCCGGGACGTTTGCCCTGCGCTCGGCCAGCGCCGAGAGCAAGGCCGCCGCGGCAGCGGCGCAGCCGCAGGCGATGCCTGTTCCCGTGCAGGTCGTCCAGGAGCAGGAAGTGACGACCTGGGACGAGTTTTCCGGCCGCCTCGAGGCGGTGGAGCGGGTTGATGTCCGCTCGCGCGTCGCCGGCGCCGTCAAGTCGGTGCACTTCACCGAGGGCGCGCTGGTCCAGCGCGACCAGCTCCTCGTCACGATCGATCCCGACCCGTACGCTGCCGAAGTCGACCGCGCGCAGGCGCAGGTCATCGCGGCGCAGGCGCGGGTCAGCTATACGAAGAGCGAGCGCGAGCGTGCGCAGCGCCTCTGGAACGAGAGCGCGATCGCCCAGCGCGAGCTGGACGAGCGCGTGAACGCGGCGCAGGAGGCCGACGCGAACCTGCGCGCGGCGCAGGCGGCCCTGACCTCGGCCAAGCTCAATCTTTCCTACACCCAGGTCCGTGCACCGGTGGCCGGCCGCGTCGGCAAGCTCGAGGTCACCGTCGGCAACCTGGTTGCCGCCGGACCTGGCGCTCCGGTGCTGACCACGCTGGTATCGGTGAACCCGATGTACGCGAGCTTCGATGCGGATGAGCACGTGGTCCTGCGCGCCCTTCACGACGGAAAGAAAGACATCGCGGTCGAGGCCGAAACGGTCACCAATGGCGGCCGCCAGCTCAAGGGCCGCCTGCAGCTCATCGACAACCAGGTGAACACGAAGAGCGGCACGGTGCGCGTGCGCGCGGTGTTCGACAATCGGGACGGCAGCCTGATCCCCGGCCAGTACGTGAGCATCAAGATGGGCCGCGCCAAGGCGGAGCCGGCGCTGCTCGTCAGCGAGCGCGCGATCGGCACCGACCAGGACAAGCGCTTCGTCATCGTTGTCGGGCCCGACAACAAGGCGCTCTGGCGCCAGGTGCAGCTCGGCGGCACGGCGAACGGCCAGCGCATCGTCACCGCCGGCCTCCAATCCGGCGAACGCATCGTGGTGAACGGCTTGCAGCGCGTGCGTCCCGGCGCGCTCCTCGATCCCCAGGCCGCGCAGCAATGAACTTCTCCAAGTTCTTCATCGACCGGCCGATCTTCGCCGGGGTGCTGTCGGTCCTCATCCTGCTCGGCGGGCTGATCTCGCTCAACCTGCTGCCGATTTCCGAGTACCCGGAAGTGGTGCCGCCGTCGGTGGTGGTGACCGCCAACTATCCTGGTGCGAGCCCGAAGGTGATCGCCGAGACGGTGGCCACGCCGCTGGAAGAGTCGATCAACGGCGTCGAGAACATGCTCTACATGAGCAGCCAGGCAACGACTGACGGCCGGATGACGCTGACCGTGACCTTTGCGCTGGGCACCAATCCCGATCTCGCGGCGCAGCTGGTGCAGAACCGGGTGCAGCAGGCCGAGCCGCGCCTGCCCGAGGAAGTGCGGCGGCTGGGCGTGACCACGGTGAAGAGCGCGGTCGACTTCACCATGGTGGTGCACCTGGTCTCGCCAAGCGAGCGCTACGACGTCAACTACCTGCGCAACTACGCGCTGCTCAACGTCAAGGACCGCCTGGCGCGCGTGCCGGGCGTAGGCCAGGTGCCGATGTGGGGCGGCGGCGAGTACGCGATGCGCGTGTGGCTCGACCCGCGCAAGGTCGCCGAGCGCAACCTGTCCGCGGGCGACGTGGTGCGCGCCATCCGCCAGGAGAACGTGCAGGCCGCCGCCGGGATCATCGGCGCATCCCCCTCTTCCGACAAGATCGATCTGCAGTTGTCCGTGAACGCGCAGGGACGGCTGCAGACCGTGGAGGAATTCGGCGAAATCATCGTCAAGAGCGAGGGCAGCGCGGTGACGCGCCTGCGCGACGTGGCGCGCATCGAGCTCGGCGCCGACAGCTATGCCCTGCGCTCGCTGCTCGACAACAAGCCGGCGGTGGGGATCGGCATCTTCGCCGCGCCGGGCGCCAACGCGCTGCAGATCTCGGACCACGTGCGCAAGACGATGGCCGAGATCCAGAAGACCATGCCCGAGGGCATCGAGTACCAGATCGTCTACGACCCGACCCAGTTCGTGCGCGCCTCGATCAAGGCGGTGGTGCACACGCTGCTCGAGGCCACCCTGCTGGTGGTGCTGGTGGTGATCCTGTTCCTGCAGACCTGGCGCGCCTCGATCATCCCCCTGGTCGCGGTGCCGGTGTCAATCGTAGGCACGTTCGCCCTCTTGTACTTGCTTGGCTTTTCGATCAATGCCTTGAGCTTGTTCGGCCTGGTGCTGGCGATCGGGATCGTGGTGGACGACGCGATCGTGGTGGTGGAGAACGTCGAGCGCAACATCGAGGAAGGACGCACGCCGCTCGAAGCGACCTACCAGGCGATGCGCGAGGTGACCAACCCGATCATCGCCATCGCGCTGGTGCTGGTCGCGGTGTTCGTGCCACTCGCCTTCATCAGCGGCCTGTCGGGCCAGTTCTACCGGCAGTTCGCCATGACGATCGCCATCTCGACGGTGATCTCGGCGATCAACTCGCTCACCCTGTCGCCCGCGCTGGCGGCCCTGCTGCTCAAGAAGCAGGAAGGCAAGAAGAACGCGTTCTTCCGCGGCTTCAACCGCATCTTCGGTCTTGCCAGCCGGAAATACGCCAGCAGCGTCGGCAGCGTGCTGTCCCGCAAGACGCTGATGATGGGCATCTACGTCGTTCTTCTTCTGGTCACGGGCGTCCTCTTCAGAGCCGTGCCGGACGGGTTCGTACCGGCGCAGTACAAGCAGTACCTGATCGGGTTCGCGCAGCTCCCCGACGGTGCCTCGCTCGACCGGACCGAAGACGTGATGCGCCGCATGGGCGACATCATGCTGAAGCAGCCGGGCGTAGAGCACGCGGTCGGCTTCCCGGGGCTGTCGATCAACGGCTTCACCACCAGCTCGAACGCCGGAATTGTTTTTGCAACCTTGAAATCATTCGACGACAGAAAAGGCGCGAGCCTCTCCGCGGGCGCGATCGCCGGCAGCCTGAACAGGCAGTTCGCCGGCATCGCGGACGCCTTCATCGTCATCTTCCCGCCGCCGCCGGTGAACGGCCTGGGCCAGACCGGCGGCTTCAAGCTCTACCTGGAAGACCACGCCTCGCTCGGCTATGACGGGCTCGACGCCGCGACCAAGGCGTTCATGGCGAAGGCGTACCAGGCGCCGGAGCTCGCTGGCATGTTCTCGACCTACCAGGTCAATGTGCCGCAGCTCTACGCCGATGTCGACCGCACCAGGGCGCGCCAGCTCGGCGTGCCGGTGACCGAGGTGTTCGACACCATGCAGGTCTACCTCGGCAGCGTGTACGTCAACGACTTCAACAAGTTCGGCCGTACCTACTCGGTGCGCGTGCAGGCCGATGCGCCCTATCGCGCCCGCGCCGAAGACATCGGGCAGCTCAAGGTGCGCTCGAATTCGGGCGAGATGGTGCCGCTCTCCGCGCTGATGAACGTCCGCAACGCGGCGGGCGCGGAGCGCGCCATGCGCTACAACGGCTTCCTCGCCGCCGACATCAACGGCCGCAACGCGCCGGGCTTCTCCTCGGGCCAGGCGCAGGATGCGATCGAGCGCATCGCCGCCGAGACCCTGCCGCCGGGCATCGGCTACGACTGGACCGAGATCACCTACCAGGAGATCCTGGCCGGCAACTCGGCGCTCTGGGTCTATCCGCTCGCCATCTTCCTGGTGTTCCTGGTGCTCGCCGCGCTGTACGAGAGCCTGGCGCTGCCGATCGCGATCATCCTGATCGTGCCGCTGTCGCTCGGCGCCGCGCTGACCGGCGTGTGGCTCACGCACGGCGACAACAACATCTTCACCCAGATCGGCTTCATGGTGCTGGTGGGCCTGGCGGCGAAGAACGCCATCCTGATCGTCGAGTTCGCGCGCGAGCTGGAGCTGGCGGGCAAGACAGCGGTGCAGGCCGCCATCGAGGCGAGCCGCCTGCGGCTGCGGCCGATCATCATGACCTCGATCGCCTTCATCATGGGCGTGCTGCCGCTCGCCTACTCGGTGGGCGCCGGTGCCGAGATGCGCCAGGCGATGGGCATCGCGGTGTTCGCCGGCATGATCGGCGTGACCGCCTTCGGCATCTTCCTCACGCCGGTGTTCTACGTGCTGCTGCGCGCGCTCACCGGCAACCGGCCGCTCAAGCGGCACGGCGAGGTTCCGCACGACGCGGCAGCCTTCGGCGGCGGCGCCGTCAAGCCGCTTCCGGCGGCGCCGGTCGACAGGGAGGCGCCATGAGGCTCGATGCCGCAATGTGTCTCGCAGCGGGCGCCGTCATCGCAACGACGGCCTCGTTGTGGGGGATTGAGACCGTCCACGATCAAGATCATCCGAAAGTCTGCTGCCATGATCTCTAGCCAAATGGAATGGGGCCTGTCCCTGGTTTTCCTGACCGTGCTGCTCGCGGGCTGCGCGACTTCGCTGCCGAAGATCGAGCCCGAGAAGCTGCCGCAGCCGCCCGCGGCCTTCAAGGAAGGCGACGGCCGCTGGACCCAGGCCGCGCCGGCCGAAGCCCGGCCGCGCGGCGAGTGGTGGAAGGCCTTCGCCGACCCGGTGCTCGACGACCTGGTCGAGCGCGCGAACCGGAGCAACACCAGCATCCAGGGCGCCGCGGCGCGCCTGGCGCAGGCGCGGGCTTTCGTGCGCGCGACCGACGCCGATCGTGCACCGCAGATCGGCGTGGGCGCGAGCGCGACGCGGGCGCAGGGCATCGTCGGCGGCACGTTCGTCGGGCCTGCCCGCAATATTTTCGCGACCGGCGTCGACTTCTCCTACGAGGTGGACCTCTTCGGCCGCCTGTCGCATGCCACCAATGCCGCCGCGCTCGACGCCCAGGCCCAGGAAGGCCTGCTGCAGAGCGCCCGGCTCCTGGTGCAGGCGCAGGTGGCGCAGACCTATCTCGCCCTGCGGGCCCTCGACGACGAGCGGTCCCTCGTGAGAAGCACCGTCGGCGCCTACCGCGAAACGCTCGCGCTCACCGACCGGCGCTGGCGCGCCGGCGACGTCGCGGAGCTCGACGTCACGCGCGCAGCCACCGAGGTCGCGGCGACGGAATCGGACGCGCTCGCGCTCGACCGCCAGCGCGCCGGGCTGGAGCATGCGCTCGCCGTGCTCGTGGGCGAGGTCGTGTCGAGCTTCTCCCTGCCGGTCGCGGAATGGAACAGCGCGTTACCCGTCATCCCGGCCGGACTTCCGAGCACGCTGCTGACGCGCCGGCCTGACGTGTCGGCCGCGCAGCAGACCATGCTCGCCGCCCAGGCGCGCGTCGGGGTGGCGAAGGCCGCCTATTTTCCGCGCGTGGCGCTGACCGGAACCGCGGGCTACGCCTCGACCGACCTCTCCGAGCTGTTCGAATGGTCCTCGCGCGCCTGGCTGCTCGGGGCGGTCGCTTCGCTCCCGGTGTTCGACGGCGGGCGCCGCAAGGCCGGCGTCGAGAGCGCCACCGCGCAGATGGAAGGCGAGGTCGCACGCTACCGCGAGCAGATTCTGGTGGCATTCAAGGACGTCGAAGACGAGCTCTCCTCGCTGCGACTGCTCGCGGAGCAGTCGGAGGCGCAGGGCCGTGCGGTGCAGACCTCGAGCCGCAGTACGGCGCTCTCCGACGTGCGTTACCGCAACGGCTACGTCAGCCAGCTCGACCTGCTCGATGCCCAGCGCAGCGAGCTGCGCAATCGGCGGCAGGCGCTGCAGGTGCGCTCGGCGCAGTACCAGAGCACCATCGCCCTGGTGAGGGCGCTCGGCGGCGGGTGGGATTGAGGGCTATTCCGGCGTGACGTAGGCCGCGGTCAGGCCGCCGTCGACCAGGAACTCCGCTCCGGTGACGTAGGAGGATTCGTCGGAGGCGAGCCACAGCGCCGCCTGGGCGATCTCGTGCGCCTCGCCGAAGCGCCCCATCGGCAGGTGCACCAGGCGCCGCTTTTTCTTCTCCTCGGTATTGAGGAAGCTCATGAGGAGCTCGGTCTTGAGCGGGCCGGGGCTGAGCGCGTTGACGCGGATGTTCTCGCGCGCGTGGATCACCGCGAGCTCGCGCGTCATCGCGAGCACCGCCCC
>Ga0134124_10003334_pt1 | contig 12915 bp, 7 predicted proteins | sample KB304_FD_96880 | JGI IMG/M metagenome (GOLD analysis project Ga0134124, IMG submission 96880) | Terrestrial soil microbial communities without Nitrogen fertilizer from Kellogg Biological Station, Michigan, USA - KB3-0-4 | ecosystem: Environmental > Terrestrial > Soil > Unclassified ... | reverse complement strand
GTCGTCAGCCCGGGTGGCTCCAATAGCGGCGGCAGCGGGGCCACGGGTGGCACGTCGAGCCAGGCGGGCTCATCCGGCTCTGCATCGGTCGGGGGAACCACGGGCGGAACTACCGGCGGGTCCACGGGAGGAACGGGCGGCAAGGGTGGCGCTTCGAACGGCGGCTCCACGGGCACTGCCGGCAGCGCAGCCGGCGGCGGCGGCGGTAAGGCCCCCGTGGTTGCCAGCAGCGGTTGCGGCAAGGCGAGCCCGCAGACGGGCAGCTCGTCCAGCCCGCTGACGGTCTCGGGTCACCAATATTACGTGAAACTGCCGACAGGCTACGACGCGAGCAAGCCGTACCCCGTAATCATGATGCTCAACCCCACCGGCAACCCGATTAGCTGGGCAGAGCAAAACGCCGGGTTCGAAACGACCGGCCCGAAAGAAAACTGGATCCGCGCGTACCCCACGATGGCCAACAACAGCAGCGGCTGGCAGGCCAGTGACGTCTCGTTCTTCCAGCCGTTCTACGACCAGATCCTTTCCAGCTACTGCGTCGACAAGTCCCGCGTATTCGCGAGCGGAGAGAGCTCCGGCGGAGATTTCGTGAGCATCCTCGGTTGCGAATACGGCGACAAGATCCGCGCGACGGCCCCGTGCTCCACCAAGCCAGTGAACGGCTACGCGCTGGACGTTCCGACCAAGAGACAATGCAAGGGCGAGGTCACGGCGGTCGTGATTCACGGCAAGAACGACAACGTCGTTGGGCCTGAAAATGGCCCGAAGACGCGTGACTTCTACGCCGCGTTGAACCACTGCGGCAAGACCACCACGCCAGTCGAAGGTTACACCGACACGAAGTCCAACTGTGTCATGTACGAGGGTTGTGACGCCGGCTTCCCCGTCTACTGGTGCAATCACACCGACCCGAACTACAGCAATACGAATCACGGCTGGCCAGCGTTCGCGAACAAGTTCTTGTACTCCTTGTTCTCGAGCCTGTAGGCGCTGCTCGACACACCAGGATCGGCCGTTTGGGGTTACAAGAACTCCTGGCTGGTCCGCGCCCAGCCGGCGACACCGGGCCCAACGGGTAGCCAGGAGATGCTGAGCCCGATCGCCGCGCCGTCGTAGTACCCCGCCGAGCTGTAAAGGCCGAAGCGGAAACCGGCGACGCGGAGCAGCCCGGGGTAAATGTTCAACAGCGCGGTCGGGTGCTTCGGACCGATCAGCTCGAACGAGCCCATCAGCGACTCGTTTCGATCCCAAAACGCGGCCACGGCAAATTCCAGATCGTCGGGCAAGATCAGCCGCGCTCCCTGCGCGGTGTACTCTGCGCGCATGGTGTAGAGATGCGTGCCAGCGGCGAACGAGAACGAGTCGCCGCGCTCGGTGGGGATGGAGAGCCCACCGAGACCGTCCGTGCCGGTGTAGTAGAAGAGCTTCAACTTGGTGAACGGCAGTGGGACCTTGAAGCTGTAGTTGCCTCCTGTGTTGAGCAGCTTTGCGTGCACCACGTCGAACGTCGCCTGACCGGGCCAGAAGTTGATGCGCACCGTGGTCGAGAAAAATCGCGCGACCGGATCGATCGAAAATAGCGTGTAGCCAATCGGGTTGAAGATCCAAACGTCCGCCACAGGATCGGTGTTGGGCCCACGAAAGCTGCTATTTTCTGCCGCTTCGTTGATGAACTGCGCGGCTGCGGTGTTGAGCAATCCGAACAACCACGGCACGGGCACGTCTTTCGACGCGTACCAACTCCAAAGCTTGCGATAGACCATCCCCTCGCCGAGCACGTGGAGCGTGTAGTTCGGCACCCATTGCCCATAGTCCGAGCGCAGGCCCTTGATTGGAAACACTTCGTGAGCGATGAACTCGGCGGCGCCACCCGCCTTTTCGATCGTGTCGAAGGGATGAATCAGACTCTTGCCGACGTTTGCGAAAGCGCTCCCGTACGGCATCTTGAACGGACTGTCCTGGTACGAAGCGTTGCGCAAGATGTCGTACGAGAGATGGATCGTCGCCTGGACCGGGTTGAACTCACTGTCGCTTCCGTAGTCGACGTCGTTGAGGAAGTAGCGCGGCGTACTTTCGGGACTTGCTGGGCCGGCGTCGGCAGCGCGAGCATTCGCGCTCGCGGAGAACCCCACGGCCACGGTCGCCAGCACCAGCATCGCTCGGCGAAGCTTCGAAGCGCCGCTCGACGTGCGGCCGCGGGCAGGGCGCGGCGAGCGAGGTCGAAAGGAAGTGGAATGCAACATGAAGCGTCTACTTCCGTCCCGGCCACGCTGGGCATCCCTGATCGACCCCGAGAGCGAAACGGGAGAGCACCAGAAATACCCTACCCTACCCTGCTTACTGCTTGCGCGGACTCGGCAAAAGTCGCGTGCGGGCGTTTCCCGCCCCTCCTCTGGCCGGAAATTGGGCGCCGAAGACCACTGCGCTTTCCGGCCTCTTGCTCGGGCTCGGCGCTCGGGCGTGTGTGATCGATTCGGGCTGGCGCGCACGTGGGCCGCCGCGACTGCGTGAGCCGAGCTACGCGACCGGCTGTCGCTCACCCGTTCTGGGTTGGAGCTCGCTCTGCTGGCGCAAGGCGCCGCTCAAATAGAGCACCATGGCAGTGAAGTAGTCGACCCCTTCGCCGCTATTCGCCTCTTTGAACGCAACGGGGATCTCTTTGATCGCCAGTCGAGCAAAGGTATCCGCAACATCGCGCGTGTACTCGAGGCTGCCGCGTTCGGTCATCAGTTCCAGCACTCGCGCAATTCGCTCGTCTCGAGCGAGCGGGCAATCACTGGCCAGCAAATGCCTCACTTCCTCGCGTTGGGCCTGCGAGCAGTGCTTCAGCAAGTGCAAGAGAGGGATCGTTCTTTTGCCCTCGATGATGTCGCAAGCGACGTCTTTGCCGTAAGCCTCGGGCCTGGCAGCCAAGTTGTCGAGGTCGTCTCGCAACTGAAATGCGGCGCCCAAATAGGTGCCGAATGGAATGAAGGAATTGAGCGTCGCTTTTCCCTTCGACCCGATCAACGCGCCCAAACGGCACGGGTGGATCGTGGAGTACCAGCTGGTCTTGCCGAGGACCATGCGCAGGTAGTCCGCTTCGGTGATGTCGAAGGTCTTGTCGGCTATCCAGCCCAATTCCCAAGCCTGTCCTTCGACCGTGCGACGAAATAGATGAGCCACTTCGGCCATCACGGCGCCCCCCACCTCGGGAGGCTGACGCGCCACGCAACGCGCCAGGGACGCCATCGCCAGCGCGCAGAGTCCGTCGCCGGCGTTCAACGCCAGCGCGACGCCGTGCGAAACATGCAGCGCCGGCTCACCTCGTCGGAGCGTGGCGCCATCTTCGATGTCATCGTGAATCAGAAATGCGCTGTGTAGAAACTCGAGTGCCACCGCGATGTCGAGCGCTTCCTCGCTCCGTCCTCCGAATGCGCGACATGCCGCCAAGCACAGTGAAGCGCGGAAGCCCTTGCCCGAACGCGCGTGACACGCCTGAACCAAGTCGTACAAGTAACGTCGTGGCTCTTCGTCCGGGATCGCCCGCTTGATGGCTTCGCGGATCAGGCGCTGATCTTCGGGCAATACGTGATCAACCAACTCCTGCGCCGTGGTCATGGGTCGTGCGGCTTGGGCGCTGGAAGGACGATCAGGTCGACCACCTTTTTGCCAACGACCTTCGACTTGCCCTGCTGGTCTTTGACCGTGACCGTGAAACTCAAGCAGTACTTGCCCTCTGTCAGCGCCGGAATGGTCACCGCGATGTGCCTGCGTTCCGAGGCGAAGATACGCGCTAACTTCGGCTGGATATCGATCCCTTTGGGCTGTTTGCCAGTTGCAATCAGCTGCGCTTCGATGGCGATCTTCAGCTCTTCGACGCCGTCATTTTCTATCAGCAGCTCGTACGGATGCTCCTTTTTTTGTTCGAGTTCGATGCTGGTCAGGGGGTTCGAGGACTTCAGCGTCAGTACGGGAGTGTTCTTCCGGACGAGGTCGTACTCGGAGAGCTCCGTTAGCAATGAGCCCACTTTGCTGGCGAGCTGGAGCACGCTGAACGCCATCGTTCCGACGTTCACGCGTTGGGGTGGCTCGTTCGGCTTACGTCCCTCACCGACGTCGCCGCGGAACTCCTTGAGCACCGTGTCGAGTTGTTTCGTCGCCTGGTCAGCGAGCGTGGATGCGAGGTGAGTGACGTCTCTCAAGATTTGGTCAGGCATTCGTGGTCTCCGAGTTCGAGGCTGTCTCGCCAAAAATGGGGAGCGGGTAATCCGGCCGCAGCTGCGTTGCCGCCAGCATTCCGGAGATCACCGCTGATTCGACGCAACCCGCGCTGATGCAATTGCGAGTCCAGTCTCCGACGGGGCGCACGTTGCGGATACTGCTGTCGTGCGGAGAGAGTCGCGCGCGAAGCGTGCCCGGCAAGGACAGCGTGTAGCGCGAAGAGGCGTCGTTGTTCAACTTTTGAAATCTGTCGACAACCATTTCCGGGCGGTACGCAGGCCAAAGGGCTGCAATGTCATCGCGTAGGAAGCGGTCGACTGCCTTCGTCAGTTCATCCTTCTGCGTCAGTTCATCCGGCGCGACATTGCAGAAATACGCGACGCTGCGCACCGCGCGCTCGTACAGCCCGTACTTCTCGCCCGCGAGCGTGTGCATATCCGCCCAAGTATCGAAGGGTTCCGTGTAGGCACCTACCGTAATGTCCGAGCTAGCCCACGGCGCATAGTGGGTCACGGGCGCGTTCAGCCAGAGCTGGAGGCAAGCAGTCGCTACGGTCCCCAAGGTCTCACCGCATTGCTGCCAACGCTCGGGTGCGTCTGGAATCATGCGCTGGATGGTGGCAACCGGAAGTCCGTAGACGACCATGTCGTGCTGGTGCAGGACGATGTTCGTTGGCACTTCTCCGTCGCGGGGCGCAGGCGCCCAATACGGAAGGTCACCGGCGAGCGGTCCCGTAGGCACCGGTAGAACACTCAACTGCTCTTCCAAGGTGTATGAGGGTTGCTGAACGAAGGAGATCCGGGTGGCGCGGTCGCGTTGCTTGCTGAGATGAATCCGTTCGACTTCGAATCCGAAGTGAAACTCGACGCCACGGCGAACGAGAGCCTCGTAGATTGGCGCGAACACGATTTCGCCCATGCCGGCGTTGAGCTTCCACATCACGGCTCCGCGGTAGGTGAGCAAGATGCGAAATAGGCCGTAGATGCCGACACTCGCCGAGATCAGCGGCTTTTCCGGGTCGCCCGCCTGGTAAGCAAAAGGCAAATCATAGGCCAGCACCTTGAGCAAGCCACAACTCACGGATTCTTCGCTCGCGCCGTGGAGCAGCAGCCAAGCACGCAGATCGAGCCCGTCGATCAGTGAGAAATCGCCCATCGAGACTACGCCGTCGTCGATCAGGCCGCGGACCGCCGCGAGCAACAAATCGACGAGCTGCCAGCCGCGGCGCAGGGCGGAGTGCCGGCGCACCGGCTCGTCCAAGCGATTGCGTAGCTCGCTGGACAGGCGCGCCAAGATTTGCAGTACGCGGCTGAGTGCCGCAGCGCCGGCTGTCGCTGCTTCTGGGGCCGAAACGAAGCGGTCGAAGATTTTGGACAGCGGCGTGGTCGGGGGGATCTGAATGGGGATCGGTACGTCCTCGATGTCGAGGAACACCGACTTCGGTTTGACGCCCGCGATGGACCGCCCGCCCAAGGAATACAGAAACGCCTCCGCCAAGCGAAGGGCACGCATGACGAGCTCCGAAGGCGTGCCGACATTCTCGCCCGGCTCTCGCGTGTCCCAGGGTCGCATCGTGGAGTCCTCGGGAAAATCGGCAACCCAGGGCAGCCAGGACGCTCCGTCGTGGTCCATCAGGCCAATCCGGCTGCAGGGGCGAAAGCCCTCCTCGATGTCACGCAGGGAGCTCGACCAGCGCACGTAGTCGTGCTTTTTCGCTTCGTGCTCCAAGTAAGCGTGGCACTTGGCCAGCAGCGCAAATGCGTTGTCGTACGAACCGAACCACACGTGTAGCCCGTGCTCTTCGATGCGATGCTCGACGACCTTCGAGTTCCGACGGCTAGCGCCCTTTCCGCCCAGCGCATCCGTCATCTCGTAGACGTGGATGCCACCTGGAAAGACCTTCTTGTGCCCAGGTGCGCTGGCGTAAAATGCGGTCGTGAGCGAGGCGATGCCGCCGCCGAGTACGATGAGCTGCCCCTTGTGCGCAGATGCCATTGTCATTTTTCCCCGTACACCGTCCACGGGCTAGTCTCGATCGTGATCTTGTCGAATCGGTATCCTTGCACCATCTGGCTATTCCCGTTCAAATCGAGCAGACGCCCGAAGCGCAGCTCTCCAGGCAAGGTGGCTTTCCAATCCCCGATCGGTCTCGGATCGTCGGCGTTGATTAGCCGTCGAGAACGCACGATCTTTTGCAGACAAGCCCGCGTGGTGTCCGCGGCATGACGGAATTGGAGCAACCCGACCACGTTCTGCTCGATGTTCGATGCCAAGGCCTCGCGCGCAATTTTTTCGCTGAAGTGGGCGGGATCGGGCGCGTCCTGACTCGCTTCGAACTTGATGCCGTCTCGCCGCAGCCAGTCCACACCGCGGCGTCCGAGCGAGGTCGGAATGCGGACGAACACCGTGCGCGTCGGCGCATCGTCTTCGAATTCGATGTACCCCTCTTGGCACGGGTGACCGAAGCGTTGCCGAGCCTGAATCACCGCCGCACCCGGCGATCGAAACACGTAGGGCGAGTACCAAACTGCTACGTCTTGGTGCTTCACCGGCACCCATACGCTGAGCTCGTAGAGATGCACCTTCGCCGCGGCGCTGGCGCGCACGAACAGAAACATCACGAAATCCCGATCTGGGTCTGCAGTAGGCCGCCATGACAAATGGTCGGGAAAGTGTCGATCGAGCAGGGATTGAATGGCAAAACGCCGTGTTCGCCCGAAGTAGGCCTCGGCGACTCCTTCAACGGAGTCGGCACCAGTGTCGGGCGCGTCGTGCGCCGCTTGGCGCGAGCCTTTTGCCATGGCGCGGCCTTTGGCGGTAAATGGGTGAGGGGTCCAGATCAAGGTGTTCCCGGGCGCGGGCAGCGGCTTGATGAACTTTTGCTGCTCGCTCGCCACCCAAATTTCGCGTCCGTGCTGAATGTCCAGCCGGCAGTCGTGCAAGCCAATCCCAAATTGCGGGACGAGATCCTCGAGGCCGAGACGACCGGCTAGCTCCTGGTCGAGTCCTCCGACGTTCGATGAGAAGGCTCGCGTCTCGTCGAGCGGATTCAAGCTGCTGATGCGAGTGATAGGTACTCTGCTCTCGATCAGCGCGGTGTAGCCAGCGACCAGGCCTCCGCGCGCGGCATTTTCCAACATCCCGACCTGTTTGCGGAAAATGATCGGGTGGTTTGCCAGATAGCGGTTGATGATCGCGGCAAGTTGCGGTTTTCGGCTGAGGTCGATGTTCCAGCCGGATTGGTCTGGGGTCTGTTGCTTGGGTACGGTAAACAGCCGAGACGGCTTCTTTCTTCTGGCGACCCGTTCGTCCTCGAACTCCTCGCGTAGTTGCACGGCAACCGGTGCGCCGCCTTCATCCGGAATCTCGAGATATGCGGGGATCTTGGGGTAGCCGAAGACTTCACGGCCGGTGGCGACGGAGGCGGTAGGAGACGTATAGACGAGCGGCAGAAACCAAGCCGGCTCGGAGGTGACGATCCCGGAGACGAACTGCTCTTTCACGATCGGAACCCAAATGCTGAGCTCGAAGGCTTGCGCACGTCCCAAGCGGCGGTCGGTCTCGTCCGTGGACGAGAAGGAGCGAAACGCAGCGTAGATCAAAACGATGAACGGTTCGGCGCTCAAAAAGCGCAGGCCCCGTTGGCTGCCCACCAGGGCCTCCCCGCTGACACAGTCGTTCAGCTCGGCGTCCAACAAGCTCTTCAACGCTTTCGGGTCCGCGCGGAGGGCGAAGGCGTTTAGATCGGCCTGGGTGGCCCGGTACGGCGCGTTGTAGACGACATCACCCTCCCGGGTTTGATACTCGGGCAAGTTCCGGCGAATGTCTCTCTTCCAGTTCAGCATTTCGCGGCTCCAGTAACTATCCGAGCGCGGCGACGCGCTCCTCGGCGTCGCAGCATCGTGCCTAGTCTGCCCGGTTGGCTATGGGCAATTTCACGGTGCGGTCGGCGACAGCTGCGCCGACGAAGCCGTGATTGCTTTGCGCGCGCGCTGCTCGAATGCGATGGCGCCCTGCTCGGCCGCTGTGCGTCGTGCCCGCTCGAGTGCGGCAGCGACGAGGCTCGGCTCCGCGCCTTGGATCGAAAGCGCTTCGGCGTACAGTCGATGCAGCTCGGCAATGTAGAATAGTTCGCCGCTGGTTTCCGCGATCGACAGGGCTTCGGACAAGGCCTGCAACGCTTCCGCCGTGCGGCCGACTCGCGTGAGCGCTCGACCGTAGCGCCCGAGAAAATACGGCAAGAACAGTACCGCGCCCGCGTTGCGCCAGCCCGTCAATCCTTGCTCGAATATTGGAAGGCTGGTTGAAAAGTCCCCTAGTTCAGCCAGCGCGCCCGCCATGTGCAACGCTCCCGCGCCGAGCCATGTTTCGAAGTTGTGACGAGTTGCAATCGCCACAGCCTGCTGTGCCCACGAGAGGGCCTGGCTCGAATCTTCCGTCAGCTGCGCAAACCAAGCGGCGTAACAATAAACGTACGCTCTCGTGAATTCCGCTTGGCGACCTTCGAGTTCCGTAGCGGTCGTCACGGCCAGCTTCAATTCACGCTGTGCTTCGAGCAGCTCCCCGCGCACCCACTTGACGACCGCAAGCTTCGCGCGACTTGCCGGCGCTAAATCTTGAGGCAGCAGCCGCGCCATCGGACCTGCAGCCTGAGTGCCCAAAGACAACTCCAGCTCGGCGTCCTCGAACCGTCCCAAGAAGAGGTACTGCGCACCGACAATCGCAGCCGCGACCGCGCGCACCTCTGATGAAAGAGCTTCGTCCGCGAGCGCCAGGCAGCGGTCGGTCAGCGCCACGGCTTCGTCGTGTGCGCCGCGCACGACTTTGTATGCCCAGATGCCCCACAAAGCAGGCAAGAGCAAGGTCGCGTCGGGTGCCCCCGCGCCGAGCTCCGAGGATCGCTCATAGGCCTGCATCGATCGCGGATCGGCATAACCGTACACCGCAGAACAACTCGCTCCGTACGAGAGCTGCAATCCGAGCTCGAGCTGAGCCCGGTCGGGTCCGGACTCGAGCGCAACGAGCGCTCGCAGACCGCGCTCGTCGTGCGTCATCGCTTCTGCGTGCGCTGCAGCAGCCGCAGCACGCTCGCCCGCCCGTTGCCACCATCGGACGGACTCCCCAGCTCGGTCGCCTCGAACCAAATGATGAGCGATCAGCTCGGGAAGCGCAGCAGGCTCGTGCCTAGCGTGTTGCTCGATGAGCGCGTCCGCGCAGCGCGCATGACGCCGGCGACAGGAAATGGCGAGCTGGCGGTCGTAGGCGAGCTCCTGATACAGCGGGTGCCGGAATTGAAATACGCTGCCTTGGTTGGTCGAGCACGCGACGAGCAACTCGGAATGCAGCAGCTGCGCGACCGCGCGCTCCAAGCGACCGCTAGACAACTCCGAAACGGAAACCAAGGCCGGATACGAACAAGCCGTGCCCATCACCGAAAGGTCTGCCACCAGCGAACGGCAATCTTCGTCGAGCAGATCGAGTCGGTGCGTGACCAACGCAGTCGTCGGTGACGGCTCCGCGAGCAGCGAGGACCCGCCGGCTGCGCCGCGCGCGATGTCGATCAGAAACAACGGTAGGCCAGCTGCTTGCTTCAGGACCTGATCGATCTTCGCTTGATTCAGAGCAGGCGCCGACCTTTGCACCAGCTCCTTGGCGGCCTGCTCTGGTAACGGTCCCACGCGTAGGATTCGCCGCCAGTCGCCTTCGGAGTTCGGAGCGCTGCGGATGGTCGCGACGATGAGGCTGAACGCCGTGGCTTGCTTGCGGAAGCGATCCAAGAATTCAGCCGTGGAAGCATCGGCAACGTGCAAATCTTCCAGCACCAGAAGCAGCGGGCTGGTCGTTGCCAGCTGCTTCATCAGCGCAAGAAGGACGTCGAAGATCCCGGATCGCAGCTGCTGCGGCAAGACGTCCGCCACTCGACGCACGTCGAGCAAGCTCGACAGCGGAACGATTGCACGTTCGGCGATCTCGTTGGACACGCCCAACTTCAACAGCGTCTCGTGCAGCTCTTCGTCGCTCAGGCTCTCGCGCAACGTGCCGACCAACACGCGCCGCAGCGCAGCGGCCAGCGGGTGAAACGCGCTATGCCGGAACGCAGCAGAGCAATGGATGCCGATGACTCGACCTCCGGTTGCCACTGCCACGTTGGCGAGATGCTCCACCAGGCGGCTCTTGCCGACGCCCGCTTCTCCGATGACGAGCAACTCTTCCTGTGTCCCAGGACGCACGGCGGCCCACAGGCTATCGAGCTCCGCTATTTCGCGCTCACGACCACACAGCGTGGGGCCGCTGACTTCACGATGCGGCGCGTCGTAGGCGCGGACCACGCGGTGGGCCGGAACCGGTTGACTGAACCCGGCGAGTGACTTTTCCCCGAGCGCTTCCAACAGAAAATAGCGCTCGACGAGGCGCCGAGTACTCTCCGAAATCAGAATCGAGTTCGTCGGTGCCAACGCTTGCAAGCGCGCGGCCACGTGCGCCGCGTCGCCGAACACGGAGTCGGCGGTCGTCCATTGGCCGGCGCCGGCCGCGCCAATCACCACGCGACCAGTGTCGACGCCCACCCGGAGCGTGGGAGCTGACCCGAATTGCAGCGCGAGCTGCGGGCCAGAGCGCTCGAGCCACTGCAAGAGATCGAGACTTGCATAGAGCGCACGTTGGGCGTCATCCTCGTGTGCTTCTGGGTAGGAGAAATAGGCAAGTATGCCATCTCCCAAATACTGGCCGATGCGACCGCCGAAGGCGCTCACGGCCTTCGCTGCTGCTTCGTGCAGCGCGAGCATCAGTTCGCGATAGTGCTCACCCCCGAGCCGGCTGAGGAGCGCGGTGGAACCCGCTACGTCGGCGAATAGAATGGTCAGTTGCCTGCGCTCTGCGGCATCCTCACGGGCACTCTCGAGTGCCCGGCGCGCGGTCGAGATGATGTCGAAGGCACTCGCATCCATCGGGTCGTGCGCCAAGATGCTGCCGGCCAGGCGTAAGGCGTCTGCCCAGGCGCCCGCTTGGATGGCCTCCAGTGCGGATTCCCGTATTCGATGAGGAAGTTCGGTGATGATTTGCACGACCTTCCGATTTTACAGCGCCAGCGCGGAAGGTGGCTAGCCAATGCGGCGCTGCTCAGGAAATTCCAGGCAAACCCGAGGTCGGCGGTCGCAACGAACACGGCGCGTCCGGGCAACCCTAGAGAAACAAACTCAATGGGCGAATTCGAACCAGTAAGAATCCGCCTACTCCATCTCCGATGACCCTTTAACGAAACATGTACGCGCTCGCGCTTTCGAGTCCCGAATCTCAATCAGGGAATCTAGAGAGACTCGAGTCGTCCGGCAGAATCAGGGAGAGTCGTGTGTGGGGGGAGGCTCGCTGACTGCGCTTCGCGCGGTAGACTGCGGACCAAAACCTCATCCGAGACAATACAGAGAGCCAACAGATCCGAGCGACACGAAACACCCAATCGATGGAACGCAGTGGCCACCTGGTTCGCGACCGTGCGCCGAGAAGTTCGGCGGCGCGCTGCTATCTCGGCGTGACTCTTGCCTTCCAAGCGCATGCGCATCACCGCGGTCTCGGCGGGTGACAAGACACTGTCGAACACCCTGTGAGGAGAAGGCACGCACAAGACCAAATGGCTGTCGCCGGAGTATAGGAACTCTGCCGCGCGGCCTCGCTCGAGTCGACCGTCGCCCTTGGCGGCGCGCGCGAGAGCCATGAGAAGCAGAGGCACGTTGGAGGGCTTGCAGCGAATTCCAATCGTTTCGCACGCTTGCTTCAAGCAGGTCGCAATCGTCGACGCAGAGAGTCCGCGCTCGATGGACACGACTTTGGGGTCCGTGCCGAGCAAGACTTCTTCCAATATCTCTAGGCTTCGCGCCGTGAGCCGACGACCCGACCTCTCGGTCGAACGGCGCACGACCAAGAACGACCAGCCATGAATCGAAAACTCATCGACGATCGTGGTTCGACCCTCGGTCAAATCTCGCCACGCGACCGCGCCATCAATCGCGCAGAAGCGCCCGGCCGTCGCTTCGACTGCCGCCATTCGAAGGGCCTTGTCCGACACATCAGCATCATCTTCGTGGTCCATCGTAGATTGCCCCTTGGCGCGCGAGCGCCATTCAAGGACTCGAGTGGCGATAATCAATTTGCCGATCTCGCCCTCGAGTCGTCCCGTTTACCGACGTTGCACCGTGTGCGAGTCACGACTCCGTGCCGTCGTGCCCACCCATCGTTGATAAGCGGGTGGCGACGTTCGCCATATGAACCGGCTCACACCGGGGTGCATTTTTGTCCTAGGCGACTCGACGGGGTGCCCGGCTGCCTGGACGACCTCGACGACTCCGGGTATGAAGTAGTTCACACCCGAATCGCGCATGTCTCAGAAATTGCTGCAGAAGCATCAGGCGCTCTTGAGGGCCATCCCTCTCTTCGGGGGCCTGAACGAGCAGGAGCTGGTCAAGGTCGGGGCGCTGGCGCAGGTTCGAAACTATCCGGCCAGGAGCGTGGTGGTCACTCAAGGCGAGCCCGCGTTGGCGCTATTCGCGATCATCCGAGGGCATTTGAAGGTCGTCTCCTATGGCCCTGATGGTAGAGACACCGTGCTCGGCATCATGGGCGAAGGGGAAATCTTCGGCGAAGTCGCGCTGATGGACGGAGGTTCGCGCTCCGCAACCTGTACGACCGTCGACGCCTGTGACCTGCTGGTGATCGAGC
>Ga0134124_10003332_pt1 | contig 12916 bp, 7 predicted proteins | sample KB304_FD_96880 | JGI IMG/M metagenome (GOLD analysis project Ga0134124, IMG submission 96880) | Terrestrial soil microbial communities without Nitrogen fertilizer from Kellogg Biological Station, Michigan, USA - KB3-0-4 | ecosystem: Environmental > Terrestrial > Soil > Unclassified ... | reverse complement strand
GTGTTGCAGGTATCCAGTTACTGGCAAGCGCAAGATTATGCGCGGCCAGATCCCGCGCGCGACGGCGCCGGGCCGGACAAAAAGGCCCCCATCATCATCGATCTGCTGCCCGGCATCGACGCCGAGTCGTGGCTGGAAGGCCATCGCCACGATCGCACCCTGCTGTCCACGGCGCTGGCCGAACGGCTGCCGCGCCGCTTCGCCAAGGCCTGGGCCGAGCTGCATGGCCTCGACCGCCCCATGAACGAACTCTCCTCGCACGACCTGCGCCGCGCCGCGCAGGCGCTCAAGCGCTGGGAACTCGCGCCCTCGGGCACCCTGGGCTACGCCAAGGCAGAAGTCACGCTGGGCGGCGTGAGCACCGATGGCCTGTCATCCAAGACCCTGGAAGCCAGGGCCGTGGCGGGCCTGTATTTCATCGGCGAAGTGGTGGACGTCACCGGCTGGCTGGGCGGCTACAACTTCCAGTGGGCCTGGTCGTCGGGCTGGGTGGCAGGGCAGCACGCGTGATGCTTTTCGTATAGTGGAGTTTGCTGCTCTGCAAAACACGCGCAATCACCGAGTTTGGACTGTTCGCAAACGAATTGGGTTAGATTACTGCTCCCCCCAATACTACGAACAACGCGAGGAGGAGGTCCCATGGATTTCGAGCACAGCCGGCGTTCTTCACTCAAAAAAATAGCCGCCGGTCTCGGCGCCGCGGCATTGGGGCGAAGCGGGCTGTCGCTCGCGCAGCAGGACACACTCAAGGTCGCCGCGGTGTATCCGCTCTCGGGCGTGCTGGCGCAGCAGGGCAACTACATCCTGCAGGGCGCCAAGGTCGCCGCCGAGCAGTTCAACCGCAGCGGCGGCGTGATGGGCAAGAAGGTCGAGTTGGTGATACGCGACGACAAGGCGAGCCCGGCCGAGGCGGCGCTGGTGGCGCGCGAGATTTTCGGCTCAGGCATCAAGTTTATCGTCGGGGGCGTGCTCACCGCGCCCTCCATGGCCATCGTCAACCTGCTGGCCGAAAACGACGGCGTGTTCGTGCTGGGCGGCTCGTCGCTCATGGCCATGACCCACGAGTCGTTCAACCCGCGCGCCTTCCGCTCCAGCCCCAACGCGCTCATGAACCTGTACGCGCTGGCCAAAGCCATGGCCATGAACCACCCCGACGTCACGCGCTGGGGCGGCATTGCGTCGGACAACCAGTTCAGCACCGACAACTACAAGCTGTTCATGGCCGGCATCCGCAAGTTCTACAAGGACATCGCCAGGAAGAACGTCGAAATCCTCGACCCGGTGCTCGCGCCCTTTCCCGCCACCGACTTCAAGGTGCAGATCGCCAAGTTCATGGCGAGCCCCCTCGAAGGCTTTTTCATGGGCGTGGTGGGGTCGGACTTCAGCACCTTCATGGCCCAGGCCAAGCCGCAGGGCCTGTACAACAAGGTCAAGGTGTTCGCCGACTTCGGCAACGGCATCGGCGCGGGCCGCGTGCTCGGTGCCAACATGCCAAAGGAGTTCTGGTCGGCCACCCCCTGGTACCCCGACCCCAAGAACGGCAGTGCCGGCACCAAGCAGCTCATCAAGGACTACCAGGCCATGACCGGCGACAAGGCCCTGCCCGACAGCGGCGCCTTCTACGGCTATGCAGGAATGACAGCCATGCTCTCGGCCATACGCAACGCAAAAAGTTTAGAACCGCCTGTCGTGCGCGTGGCTTTGGAGCGGCTGACTTTGGAGTTGCCCAACGGGGCGTTCGCATTCCGCAAAGAAGACCACGGCGCCATCACCAACGTGGAAGCCATCAAGATGGGAAGCAAGTCGGGCGATCCAGGGTGGGAGGTGAAGAAGGTGGTGACGGTGCAGGGGGCGGACGTGATGGAGCCGCCGGCACCTGGGCAGAAGTTCGTCATAGAAGGATGATCTCAGACGGCGCAATCGACAGCGCGCTCATGGCCCACTGGAGTTCCCGTCGGGGTTGAATTGTTCGCCAGCTGGACGAGCGCGCGCCCCTACTTCAAACGTCGGTTCGCCACATAAAAAAAGCCCGGACGAGTCCGGGCCTTTACAGTGCCAGGGGCCGTTGATCAACGCCCGCCCCCCGTATCAGTTCCGCTGACCCCCGGGTTCACGTTGCTCGTTCCGGCGGGCCTTTTGGCCGGATCGTCCGCGCTGGCGCGGCTGTGGACCACGCGGTCATGGCGCTGGTCTGCAACGCAGCGGCTGAGAGCCCGGCCGCTCAATCCATAACAGTCGGAGCGCGGATTCTGGGCCATTTTCTGCTGCTGTCCGACGCTCATGCTGCTCGGCGCGCCCTGCTGGGCGGCTGCACCCATGGCCGTGCCGATAGCGAGAACGGCAGTCGTGGTCAATAGAAAACGCTTCATGATATTTTTCCTCTGTCGTTGGACGGCTTCAGTATCGCTTCGACCTGAAAACGGGTCAGCCGGAGGCCACCACGACAAAAGGCGTAAAAATACGGCCCACGCAGGAAATGTCCGGCAGGCTACATCCTCCCGTCCTACTCGGCCTTGGTGATGTGCCATTCGTTTTCACCGGATCGCTGGCGCGACCGGAAGCCGCAGCCGCAAGACGACTCCCGATTCGAGGTTGTGCAGGGCAAAAAAACGGGGCGCTTGGCGCCCTGCAAACCCGTATTCCCGGAACGAGGGATGAAGGCTTTACCTCCATGCTTCGCGGGTCAGCGCCGCCGCATGGCGGACTCCTCGGGCCTAACTATCGATCGTGACCACGATCTTGCCCATCACCTTCCGGTCCGCAACTTCCTTGATGGCCTCTCCACCCTTCGCCAAGGGAAACCTTTTCGATATACGCGGCTTTATTCTTTCTATGAGGTAGAGCTTCATCAGTTCTTCCACGTGGTCGTGAAGCGCCTCAGGCTCGCGCGCCGCCCACGCCCCCCACAGCACGCCCACCACCTGACAGCTCTTCAATAACACCAGGTTCAGCGGCATTTTCGGTATGCCGGCGGTAAAGCCCACCACCAAGTAGCGCCCGTACCAGTTCATGGCCCGCAACGCGGGTTCCGCGTAATCCCCGCCGACGGCGTCCATGACCACGTCCACGCCTTCCACGCCCAGGGACTTGCAGCAGGCCTTGATTCCATCGGCCAGATTTTTTTGCTGCATCTTGTCGAGCGGCCCGCGCGGATAGACCAGTCCCGCATCCGCGCCGCAGGCGCGCGCAAAGGCCACCTTGTCTTCGCTCGACGCCATGGCGATCACTTTGGCGCCGGCCGCCTTGCCCAATTCCACTGCCGCCGCTCCCACGCCCCCCGCGGCGCCCAGCACCAGCAGCACTTCGCCCGACTGGATGTTGGCGCGGTCGTGCAGGGCGTAATGCGCGGTGCCGTAGGTGGCCACCAGCACCGAGGCGTCCTCAAAGGACATGGCCGAGGGCAGGCGCATGCAGTTGGCTTCGGGCACGGCCACCTGTTCGGCGCAGCCGCCCCAGCCCGGGATGCCCAGCACGCGCTCGCCGGGCTTGATGCGGGTGACCCCCGCGCCCACCGACAGCACCGTGCCGGCCACTTCCATGCCGGGCGCGAAGGGCCGCGGCGGTTTGATCTGGTACAGGTCCTGGATCACCAGGGCATCGGGGAAATTGATGCCGGCCGCCTTCACGCCGATCACCACCTGTCCCGGCCCGGCCTTGGGTGGGGCCACTTCCTCCAGCACCAGGGTTGAAGCATCTCCCGCCGTCTTGCTGAGCAGCGCTTTCATGGTCTCCTCCTCGCCAGACTTCAGTTTACGCGCGCGGCGCCGCGCCCGCCGAGGCCCTGAGGAGGGTTACTCGTTATACGCGCGCTCGCCGTGCGAGGCGAGGTCGAGGCCCTCGGTCTCGTGCTCATCCTCCACCCGCAGCCCCACCGTGAGCGCGCAGATTTTCAGGATGACCCAGGTGAGCGCGGCCGCCCATATCCCAACGCTGACGACCCCCAGCGCCTGGGCGGCGAACTGGCCGCCGATGGTGGTGTCGGAACTGAAGCCCAGGCCGCCCAGCGCGGGCGCGGCGAACACTGCGGTGAGCAGGGTGCCGATCACGCCGCCCACGCCGTGCACCGGCGACACGTCCAGGGTGTCGTCGATGTGCAGGCCGCGCTTGATCCATTGCGTGGCGAAAAAGCACACGATGCCGGCGATGAGGCCGATGCACACCGCGCCCATGGGGCTGACGAAGCCCGAGGCCGGCGTGATGGTGCCCAGGCCCGCCACCATGCCGGTGAGAATGCCCAGCACCGAGGGCTTGCCGTAGCGCAGCCACTCCACCAGCATCCAGGCCAGGGCGCCCGCCGAGGCGCCCATGTGCGTGGCGACAATGGCCGAGGAGGCGAGGCCGTTGGCCGCCAGCGCGCTGCCGCCGTTGAAGCCGAACCAGCCCACCCACAGCATGCCCGCGCCGGCCGCGGTCAGCGGCAGGTTGTGCGGCGGCATGGACATGTGCGGAAAGCCGCGCCGCGGCCCCAGCATGAGCGCGGCCACCATGGCCGACACGCCGGCGGTGAGGTGCACCACGATGCCGCCGGCAAAATCCATCACGCCGCGCTTGGCCAGCCAGCCGCCGCCCCAAACCCAGTGCGCCACGGGCACGTAGACGGCGAGCAGCCATAGCACGGCGAAAATCAGCACCGCACCGAAGCGGATGCGCTCGGCGAAGCCGCCGATGACCAGCGCCGGTGTTATGACGGCGAAAGTCATCTGGAACAGGAAGAACAATTGCTCGGGAACCCCGCCGGACGCGGCCGAGGGCCCCACCCCGTTGAGAAAGATCTTGTCCATGCCGCCGATCCAGGCCTGCGCGTCGCGGCCGTCGCCGAAGGTCAGGGAATAGCCCACGGCCAGCCACAGCAGCGAGACCACGGCCGTGACCGCCACGCACTGGATTACCACCGACAGGACGTTCTTGGTGCGCACCAGCCCGCCGTAGAACAGCGCCAATCCAGGCAGGGTCATGAACAACACCAGCGCCGTGGCCGTCAGCAGCCAAGCGGAATCAGCAGAACCGGGTGCAAGGTCGGCTGCGAACGCGGGTTGCGAGAAAAACGCTGACAGTCCAAGAATGCATGCAAGGTGCTTCACGAGGCCCTCCCCATCGATGGCGGAGGTTTATAGCACGCATGGCACCAGAAGAGTGCGATTGCACGATAGCGGTGCGCTAGACAAGAGAGACGGTCCGCGGCGCGATATTTTGCACCAAATTAGGGCATTCCCACGCTCGGACGTGGCTCCTATTCCACCAAGTCCGAACCCGCGCGCGCCCCGCGCTCGTATTTCCACTTGAATTCGCCCGAGGCGCCGCTGAACAGCCAGCCCGCCGAGGGGGCGTCTTTCAGATGCGCCAGCAACTGCCTGCACTGGTCGGCTGACAAGGGCGCGGCGCCCGAGGGAAAGGGCATGGCCCGCACGAAGGTGTCGCCGCCCACCTGACGGATGGCGCACTGGCGGTTGCCCGCCGCCTGCGCAGTTTCATTGGCCGACGCGTCGATCTGCTGCGACAGTTCCGCGTGCTTGGCCTTGAGGGCCTTGGTTTCCTCCAGCAGCCTTTTCAGACCGCCCAGGTGGGGGGCGACTTTTTCGGCCAGGCGCGGCCAGTTCATCTGCTGGGTGTCGTTGAGCTTGAGCTCGCCCGAGCGCACCCTGGATTCGAGCAGCAGGTATTTCTTGAGATCGGGCTGCTCGCGCGCCTCCAGGGCCAGCCGGGATTTTTCGCGGATGGCGGCCTCCAGCTTGGCGCGCGCCTCGCGCAGTTGGGCCAGCAGCTTGTCGCTTGCGGCCGAGTCGGGCGTGAGCACGGTGACCACGGTTTCGTCGCCGCGGTGCGGCCGGGCGCAGTCGATGCGCACCGACTTGCCCGCCACGATGCAGGCCTCGGCCGTGCCGATGTCCACGGCGTCGCCCACTATCTGGCAGCGCACGGCGTACTCGACTTTCACCCGTCCGCCGGCGATGGTGCAGCCCTCGGCGTGCGCCAGCGTGATCTCGCCGTCGGGCGCCTCGAAAACGGCGCGCGAGGCGCGGCCCGTGGCCACGATGCTGCCCTTGGGGCTCTTGGCCTGGCCGCCGGAAATGTCCTTCAGGCAGACCTTGCCGCCCTTGGACACGATGATGCCGCATACCAGGCCGAGGAAGGTCATGTTGTTGCCTTCCACGCTGCGGTTCTCCTGCACCTCGCCATGCTCCTCGAAGTCGCCGCTGTCGAGCGACAGGTTGCCCGTGGTGCGCAGGTTCACACCCTCGTGGCTGACGATTTTCTCGGTCACCGACATCTGGTGGGAGTGTGTGTCGATGATGAGAAAGCCCGGCACGATGGCCACGAGGTAGTCGCCGTCGCGGCGCGCCTCAACCCGGGTCCCGAGGCCCGCCAGGGTGTTGAGGTCCACGTCGGCGGGGATCTCCGGCTCGATGATGCCGCCGCCGACCTGCCGCCCGGGTTCGCCCAGCCGGCGCGGAATCTTCTTCAGCAGGCAGGTGCCTTCCTTCACCATGGGATAGCGGTTCTGGAAGCTCGCCAGGTCGACGCGGCCGTTGGGCAGCAGGCGCGGGGTGTTGTTGCGGTGCAGGGCGTCCGAGTGTTGCTCCTCCACCGTGGCGTCGGTGCCGGTGCCTGGCGCCGCGGCGCGGGCGATCACCAGCCGCGCGGTCTCGCGCTTGGCGATTGCTTTCTTCACCTCGGCCGCGTCGATGCCGAAGCGCACGCCCTTGTCCCACATGTCGGCCACGAACTCGTCGAAGTCGAGCGTGGCGGGTTCAACCAGCTTTTGCAGTTCCTGGCGCGTCGTGGGTTCGCCGCCCGGCTCGTCGGCCGGAACGTCCACCGTGACCTCGACGGTTTTCTCGAGCGCGCAGGGCTCGAACATGTATTCGGCCTGCTCGTCCGCGCCCTGGCCGGTGATCTTGACCGTCTTGTACAGGCTGCGGCGCAAAGGCAGGAAGGGGGCGATGCCCGAGGCCAGGCGCAGCTTGCGCACCGCCGCTCCGGCCGGCGTGCCGCCCACATGCAGGGCGCGCTGGAAGTTGGCGTAATCGAGCTGGTTGAACAGGAACCCGTCGTCGAACACGCGCTGGACAAAATGAGTGAAGTGCTCGGGCGACTCGATGCGCGCCACGTCGACGAACAGGGCGCCCTGCTCCTGCGTGGCGAAGCGCGGCAGGCCGAAGCCGCCCACGTTCGCCTCCGGCGGGTCGGCAGCGGGTCGTTCCACGGCTGCCGCCGGCGCGGCAGCCCGCGCCTTCGCCACCTCGGCGGCTGCACTGTGTTCGAGTACGCTGCTCATCTTGCCTCCTGGGATATCCCGCCCCGGAACCGACCGGCGCGGCGCGCTGCGATGCCCGCCGTTGCACCGGCAATGCGATCAAGGGCAGTCGGCAAGGGGCGCGGGCACAATGCCTGTGGCATCCCAATCCTGGACAATGGCGCTAAATTGCGCTGTTCATTGCATATCGGATCAATTGAAGGAAGCTTAAATTTCCTTCATTGGGCTGAGACGGGCGGGTCAAACCGCGCTTCCCGGCCGGGGAGGAGCGGGCGCCACCGGAGGCTCGGCCGCCATTGGCTTTTGTTGCGCCGGCAGGCATCATCGTCCTGGTAGGGCAGCAGATACCGGATACTGCAGGTCGCGAAGCGCAACGGAAACCGGGAGTGAAAGGACCTTGAAGCAGGATCGATCCACGCCGCTGCCCTCGATCCGGCGTGTGCTTTTGCGCCAGGTTGTGGGCATTGTTCTGCTCTCGTTCGCGGTGTTCACGGCCGCGGCGTACCTGTTCGTCGCCCGTCCCCTGGAAGACGATATCGCGCTGCTGGAAATGCGGCACGCCTCCGACCAGGTCGAAAACGAGGTAAACGCCCTCGCGCACCAGGTTGAACGGGTGACGAGCACCGTCGGGGACTGGGCCGCCGACGGCCAGATCGGCGTCAGGAAATCCAGGGAATTCGGGCGCTTCCTGATTCCCATGCTGCGCAACCGGCCGCAGATTTCGACTGCGCTGTTCTACAACGAGCATGGCGAGGGCCTGTCGCTGTTCCGCTCTCCATCCGGTGAATCCACCGTGCGCTACAGCAATCCCGAACGTCTGGGAAGGCGTCAGTTCTTCCAGTATTTCAGTCCGGCCGGGGGATTGCTCCGGGAGGAATGGCGTGACGAGGACTACGACCCGCGCGCACGCCCGTGGTTTCAGGCCGCGATGCGGCTGGCCCACGACGGCGACTTTCACTGGACCGACCCCTACACCTTTTTCACCGCCAAGGAACCGGGGATGACGGTTTCGACGCGCGTCACGGACGGAAGCACGGGGCTCAAGGATGTTATTGCGTTCGATGTTGCGCTGCTTGACCTGTCCCAGTTCACTTCCGCGCTTCAGTTGGGATTGACGGGCCGTGTCGCGCTGCTCACGGCGGATGGGAAAGTGCTTGCCACGCCGCGCCATCCCGCGCTGCAAAACTCGGACGATATCCGGGCGCGGTTGCTGAAAACGCCGGAGCAGGCGGGCTTCGGGGTGCTGGCCGCCGGCCTGGGCAACTGGACCCGAGGCGCGCAAAAGGCGGGGCAGTTGCAGTCGTTCGACGCCGAGGGCGCCACCTGGATCGGCGACTTCAGGCCGTTCAGCCTGCGCAACCAGCAACTGCTCATCGCGGCCTTTGCCCCGGAGAAGGAGTTCGGGGTAGGGTCGGTGCAGCAAGCGCTGGTGCTCGCCGCGCTGCTGCTGCTGGCCCTGGGGCTGGCCTATGTCACCGCCCGGCGCCTGGCCACCGGCGTCGCCGCCACCATTCGCGCCCTGGTCGGCGAAAGCGAGCGCATCGGAAATCTCGAATTGGATCGCCCTGTGCAGGTGCGGGCGGGATCGCGCGAATTCGCCGACCTGGGCGCGGCTCAGGAGCGCATGCGGCTCGCGCTGCTGGAGGCAACGCGCGGACTGGAATCCAGGATCGAGGCGCGCACCAAAGAACTGGCGGAACGCGAGAGCTACCTGCGGGTGCTGCTCGATTCCAGCCTGGCCGGGCTGACGCTGGCGACGCTGCGCGGCGAATTCCGCCACGTCAGCTCGCGGGGAATCGAAATGATCGGCTATCCGGGCGAGGAACTGCTGCGCACGCCGGCGGCGCAGTTGTACGCCGATGCGGCGGGGCGGCAGGCATTCATCGACCAGTTGCGCGGCGACGGCAAAGCGCGCAATTTCGAGACGCGTTTCCGGCGCAAGGACGGCAGCGAATTCTGGGCGCTGCTCAACGCCTCCATGGTCACCGTCAACGACGAAAAGCTGGTGGCGACCTGGGTCAACGACATCACGGCGCGCAAGGAGGCCGAGGAGGCGCTGCGCGCGGCGATGCGCGTCGCCGAGGAGGCGACCAGGGCCAAGTCCATGTTCCTGGCCAACATGAGCCACGAAATCCGCACCCCGATGAACGCCATCATCGGCATGTCGCATCTCGCGCTGAAGACAGACCTCAGCGCCAAGCAGCGCGATTACGTGTCGAAGATCCATAACGCCGGGACCTCGCTGCTCGGCATCATCAACGACATCCTGGACTTCTCCAAGGTCGAGGCGGGCCGTCTCGACATGGAGCGCGTCGCCTTCCGCCTTGACGAGGTGCTGGACAACGTCTCCTCGCTCATCGCCGAGAAAGCCTACGACAAAGGCCTCGAACTGCTGTTCGACACCGCATCGGACGTGCCGCAGGCCCTGGTGGGCGACCCGTTGCGGCTGGGGCAGATTCTGACCAACCTGGTGAGCAATTCGGTCAAATTCACCGAGCGCGGCCAGATTGCGGTGGTGGTGCGCGCGCAGGAGCGCTTGGGCGAGAAAGTCCAGTTGCACGTGGAAGTCCGCGATACCGGCATCGGCATGACGCGCGAGCAGGCCGGCAGGCTGTTCAACGCCTTCACCCAGGCCGACGGCTCGACCACGCGCAAATACGGCGGCACCGGCCTGGGGCTGACCATCAGCAAGCGCCTGGTGGAGTTGATGGGCGGTTCCATCCAGGTGGAGTCGGAACCCGGGCGCGGCAGCGTGTTCGGCTTCAGCGCCTGGTTCGAACTGGGCCCCGAGTTGCCCGCGCGGCGCGGGGTGCTTCCGGCGGCGTTGAACGGCATGCGCGTGCTGGTCGCGGACGACAATGCCGCGGCGCGCGAGATCCTGACCGAGATGCTCAGCGGACTCGGGTTCGCGGTGAGCGCGGTGACTTCGGGAGAGGAGGCGCTCGACGCCGTGCGCGGCGCGCTGACCGATCATCCCTTCGAGGTGATCTTCCTCGACTGGCAAATGGGCGGCATGGACGGGGTTGAAACCGCAACGCGGCTGCGCGGCATGGAGAAAACGCCGCGGGTGGTCATGGTGACGGCGTTCGGCCGCGAAGAGGTCCGCGCGCGAGCCGAGGCCGCCGGCATCGAAGCCTTCCTGACCAAGCCGATCAACCAGTCTTCGCTGCTGGACACGCTGCTGCGCATGTTCGTGCCGGCCCGCGGCGAAGCGGCGCGCGCGGCCATGGGCGCCGCCGAGGCCCCGAGCCTGCGCGGCGCGCGCCTGCTGCTGGCCGAGGACAATGAAATCAACCAGCAGATCGCGGTGGAGCTTCTGGAGAGCGCCGGCGCGACGGTCGAGGTGGCCGCGAACGGCCGCGTGGTGCTGGACCTGCTCATGGCGAAGGGGCCGCGGGCCTACGACGCCGTGCTGATGGATTTGCAGATGCCGGAAATCGACGGCATCGAAGCCACGCGCCGGCTTCGCGCCGACGATCGCTTCGCCCGACTGCCCATCATCGCCATGACCGCGCACGCCATGGTCGAGGAGAGGGAACGCTGCCTGGAGGCCGGCATGGTGGACCACATCGCCAAGCCCATCGATCCGCCGGCCATGTTCCAGACCCTGGCGCGATGGGTGCGTACCGATGCCGTTTCCGCGCCGGCGGCCAGCGGCATGGCGGGCGGCGGTGAATCGCCGCCTGATCCGCATGAACTTCCCCGGATCGACGGTCTGGACGCCGCGGCCGGCCTCAAGCGCGTGGCCGGAAACCGCGTGCTCTATCTGAGCCTGCTGCGGCAGTTCGCCGACCGGCAGGCCGACGCCGCCGCGCAGGTTGCCGCGGCAATGGCAAGCGGGGATCGCGCCACCGCCGAACGCACCGCGCATACCGTCAAGGGCGTGGCCGGAAACATCGGGTTGAAAAAAATCCATTCCACCGCCGCGGCGCTGGAAAAGGCGATTGCGGCGCGCCTGGCGATCGACCCGGCGCTGGGGGAATTCAGGACCGGACTTGCCGCGGCGGTGGCGGCGATCCGGGCGGCCATGGGCTCGGCCCGCGACGGCGCGCATTCGCAGACGCCCGCCGTGCTCGACCAGGCCGCGGCGGCGCGCGCCGGCCAACTCGCCGTGCTGCTCGCGACCAGCGACGGCGACGCGGTAGACTATCTCATGGACCATGCAGCCTCCCTTCGCGCCGTGTTCGCGAACGGTGGCTACGAGGCGTTTGAAAAGGCCGTCAGCAACTTCGATTTCGACCCGGCGCTCGATCAGCTCAAACGCGCCGCCGCGGAGCATGGCATGGATCTTCAGGGAGTTTCGAAATGAGCGACACGCTGGATTTCACCGAAAAGAGAACGGTCCTGATCGTCGACGACACGGCCGAAAACCTGACCCTCATGCATTCGCTGCTCACGGACCATTACCGGACCAGGATCGCCAACAACGGCGAGCGGGCCTTGAAGGCCGCCGCGACCGAACCCATTCCCGATCTCGTGCTCCTGGACATCATGATGCCGGGCATGGATGGCTACGAGGTTTGCCGCCGCCTGAAGGCCGACCCCGTGACCCGCCTCATTCCGGTCATCTTCCTCACCGCGAAGACGGAGGTCGAGGACGAGCAGGCCGGCTTCGACGTCGGCGCCGTCGACTACATCACCAAGCCCATTTCACCGCCCATCGTGATGGCGCGCGTCAAGACCCAGCTTGAGCTCAAGGCCGCGGCGGATTTTCTGCGCGACAAGAACACCTATCTCGAGTCCGAGGTGCAAAGGCGCACGCGCGAAGTGCAGGTCATCCAGGATGTCACCATCATGGCGATGGGGTCGCTGGCGGAGACCCGCGACAACGAGACCGGCAAACATATTCGCCGCACGCAGAATTATGTTCGGGCGCTGGCGAGGCAACTGCAGCCGGATCCGAAGTTTGCTCCTGAGCTGAGCGACGCCTACATCGAGCTGCTGTACAAATCGGCGCCGCTGCACGACATCGGCAAGGTCGGAATACCGGATGCCATTCTCCTCAAGCCGGGCAAGCTCACCCCCGAGGAATTCGAGATCATGAAGACGCACACCACGCTCGGACGCGACGCCATCCTGGCGGCGGAGGAGTTGATCGACGCGCCGAGCAGCTTCCTGCGCGTCGCGCGCGAAATAGCGCATTACCACCAGGAAAAGTGGGACGGCAGCGGCTATCCTGACCGGCTTGTCGGCGAGGCCATTCCCCTTTCGGCACGCCTGATGGCCGTGGCCGACGTCTACGATGCGCTGGTCTCCCGGCGCGTGTACAAGCAGCCTATCCCGCACGATCAGGCGGTTGAAATCATGCGCGAGGGCCGCGGCAAGCATTTCGATCCCCTGCTGTTGGACGCCTTCCTCGTGATCGAGCGGGAGTTCCAGGCGATCGCCGAACGCTTCGTCGATACCAACGCGGAGTTGGTCGCCAAGGCGCGCCAGGTCGGCTGAAATCGATCCACCATATTGCGCTGCCGGCGCTTGCGGCAGGCAACGCTTCCCGGAAAAGCCCGTCTCCATTGCCACGGGCATGTGTTGAAGGAAAGTCATGGATTTCGGCGTCACGATGTTCCCCACCGACTACGCCATCGCGCCCGATGAACTGGCGCGCGCCCTGGAGCAGCGCGGCTTCGAGTCGCTGTGGTTTCCCGAGCACACCCACATCCC
>Ga0134124_10003331_pt1 | contig 12916 bp, 24 predicted proteins | sample KB304_FD_96880 | JGI IMG/M metagenome (GOLD analysis project Ga0134124, IMG submission 96880) | Terrestrial soil microbial communities without Nitrogen fertilizer from Kellogg Biological Station, Michigan, USA - KB3-0-4 | ecosystem: Environmental > Terrestrial > Soil > Unclassified ... | reverse complement strand
GGTGACGATAGAGAGTTAACAAAATGACCAATCCCTTAGCGCTAGCGGACAGTATTTCGGTAACTATTTTTGGTCCAGCAGAACCGCAGGGTTCTATGAAGGCATTCTTACCTAAGGGCTGGACTAGGCCAATAGTGACTAGCGATAACAAGGATTTAAAATCTTACCGTCAAGAGGTTTCGAAGGCTGCCCTAGCAGAGCGCGCAAGAATAGGTTTTTATGAAGTAATGTTTATTAAGCATAGTCCGGTTCAAATGGTGGCTAAGTTTTATTTTGCGAAGCCGGAATCAGTCTCGAAAAAGAGAACCGCGCCTACGGTAAAGCCAGATATAGATAAACTTTGCCGTGCAATTTTCGACGCTTTTACTGGAATTATTTATGTTGATGACGCGCAGATTGTTTCGATCAAGGCAGAAAAATTCTACGGACTGCCGGAAAGGGTAGAGGTAACAGTAAGCGGGAAAGTAGTAGAGACTCCGCAATCTCTGTTCGTGCAAGCCGATGAAACATTCTAAAAATTACTCTCCCGATACCAGTCTTACCGCAAGACTACCAGAGCGCCATCTAGTAGAAGTCCCATGCTTTAACGATGACGAAGAGCCGGATTACTGCTCGAAATACTCAAAGGCTATTCTGTGAAGAAATTTTCAGAGTATTTGCAGTTAACAATCAAGCTAGGAGAGGCCGCACTACTGATTGCCTTGGTTATCCTATGCGTGAGGCTATCGAGCGCTTTAAAGGGCATTAGCGCCTCAGGGCAGGCCATCTCAGAGCTAGCCCGCAATACCGATAAGCAGCTAAACGGAACTGCTGCACAGCACGGAACGGACGGTGCAATATTTTCTCTCAAGAAGGCCGTGGACGATGTAAGGGCTGGAGCGGTAAAAGTATCGCGCCAGGAAACGCAGTACTATTCCACCCTGAAGACAGACACGGATGAAGTAGTAAGTAGAGTAAACGGGAATATGGATGAGTTGCGGTCTACTCTGGCATCTGTAAATAAATCGCAAGAGCAAATCGCAAACGATGCGCACGAAACATTCCTGAATGCGAACGCGGCAATTTCAAGGCTGCCATATCTGGTAGATCAAAGCACGAGTACTCTGCATTCAGCACAGGTATTGTTTGATGATCCAAGCATCCCGCTAACGTTCAGGCATCTCGAATCAACGTCTGGCCATTTTGATGCAATGGCGAATGATGCGCAGTTAGGTTTTCACAAGTGGCTCAATCCTTCCAAGAAAGCAATTGTATGGGGCTATGTTTGGAAAGGGTCTTTGGTCTGGGGTTCTCGATTCGTACCGTAAAAATTAAAGGAGAAACAAATGGGTAAGTTTTTCAAAAGTATTGGCGGATTCTTCGCAAAACTGTTTTCACACGCACCAAGCTGGAGCCAGACGGCGAGTACGACATTGACGCTAGCAACTCCGATGTTGAATACGTTTTTACAGCTCACTGCGGGCCAGGAAGTAGCAAACGAAACATTGAACGTCATCGGAGAAATCAAGAGCGATCTTGCAGCCGTAGCGACATGGCTAAGTCAATCACACGATTCAGCAGACCCGAGCGTAGTCGCACAAATCAGGGCAACGCTTACGGCGGTCAATACGAATCTGGCCGCATTGCTTCAGGCTGGACATATCAAGAATCCAGACACCTTGAGCAAGGTGACGATGGCCGTCAATGCTTTCACTGGTGAAATCTCCGCGATCCTTGATGTTCTGCCAAAAACTGCCGCGTAATACCTGCCAAAAAATCTCTTCATTGAAGGCCAGATGCAATCATTTTCTGGCCTTTTCTTTTTGTTGACAAAGTTATCAAAATAAATGATAATTTCAAGCATCATGATTGCAATGGAAGCTCACATATACGCGTATTATCTGCATCTAGCCAAGGGCAGAATGAGCGATGCGGCGAGACTGATGGGAATTAACCCCAATACGTTCACGAGAAAAGCGCACCTTTACACAGTGGAATTTCGCAACTTCAGAGGTGCTATGTGTGAGTGCAGGAGAGGCGAGAAAACAGGAACCAGATGTAAGATATGTGCCGAGAAAAATAGAATAGCAGCTAGAAACAGGTATCACGTTCGCAAAGGTAAACAGGAAGCTCCTCCGAAAGATAATGTAGGCAAGACCGCTAAAATGCTCTTTCTTTCGGCCAAAATGAGCGCATTGCAAAGATTTATGCAGTTATCAAAATAACTGTTGCGGTTCACCTCTGCGCATGCTATAAAAGACCTCGCCATGATAACTAATTCAAGAGACGGAAGCATAGTGGAGATGAAGGCAAGAGGTATGACCTATGATGCGATAGCAAAAATTATGGGAGTTACTCGTCAGAGGGTCCAGCAAATATTGCGCCCAGGTCCACTTGTTTTGTTTGCTATTAAACAGAGGGCGCGGGGCAGATGCGAAAAATGCAGCAAGCCAATAAGTACAGGACATATTCACCATATCAGGTATGGAATAGAAGAATCTAACCCAAAGAATTTCCTTTATTTATGCCCATCGTGCCACTGCAAAGAAACTCAAATCCGCCCGCTATCCCTCAGGGTAAATATTACTAAGCATCAAACCATTAATTTCGCCAGTCTTAAAGTTAACGGAATTTCTCCTAATTCAAACATGATTTTGTATTTATCTCTCTGCGCAATCATGGCGGACAGGTTCTCGGTAGTTGAGATTAAAAGAATCATAAAAATTGTTACCAATAAATTAAACAAAGATTTTAGAAAATCACAAGGAAGGTAAAAATCATGACACGTCCAGAAGCAATTCAGCACACTCGGGAAAGATGGAACCGGATGGGTATAAGAGAAGATCAAGCCCCGCTAACGTTCGAGAGCGATGTTAATACGATCATGGGATGTATGTGTGTGCGCCTGTTTTTCAGCGAGAGCGCTCCGCACAGCGTAGCGTGTCCCTGCTACGTCCCTCCAGCAAATCCAGAATTGAATCAAAAACTCAACGCTGAGCTGAATGAGCAATTCAGGAATGGGACACTCGATACAAGGTTCGATGGATATGACGCATGAAACTAGCCATCAAGTTCGCTCTTGTAGTGTGCATTGGTTTCATCGGTGCATGCTTCCACAAAATCAAACGTAACCGCCGTGAGTTGCCGGACGATCACTTTGTATGAGCGCAAAGATTTATCAATTCAAATCAGTATCGTATGATGCGAATCTTGCAAAGGCCAAAGATAGTAACCATTACTATCGGGGCTCACGATGGGCAGAAGCGCATATCATGGCGCACTTCCCGAACAGGCGCAAAGACGGCACGTACATCAACGGGCCGGAAACAAACGAAACCATAATGGTAATCAAGGCCATAGGCATTGGCTTTGTGATTGGAGCAAGTCTGTTCGCCGGGTACTGGATTGCGCGTCTTGTCTTACCGTAATACTTTTGTAATTGCCATTGGTTTGATAACTACCTATAATCTAGCCTATGGCGAAGACTGAAGAGATAAAAGTAAAACGCAGACCGGGAAGGCCAAAGGAATCATTCAAGGACAACACGGCAAAGGCGCAACAATTTGGATTCAAACTGAAACGCTATCGGGCTGCGCAAGGAATAACTCAGGAGCAAATGGGTAGGCTCATGCGGGTAAACGGGGACGCAGTGCCGAGCAAGATCGTAATAGCGCGATGGGAAGCGGGGAAACACGCTCCGCAACGTCGATACGTGGACAAACTTGAACAATTGATTAAGGCCAGCATCGCTTAAACCATAGCGCAATCGCGCATAAATGCCCTCAGTGAGGCCGATAGGGAGTAAACGCCATGGATGGACATACAGCACAAATCGAAGGCTTAAAACAGCTTGATAACTCCGAATACAAGCTATTTGTAGGCGGAAGAACCAATTGGGGTAAGCGATGGTTGATGAACGCTCAACTAGTGCAAGCTGTTTACGGGGGAGAATCGGTACTTATCCGCAAAGGCAATCAATCCATCGGCATTATTCCTCACGGTGATTATGTTGAAATAAAAATCACGGAGCACAAAGGCAAAGCTTTGTGAAAGCTATGTGTTCAAACTGCGGGAACCATCCGGCCCTAGTAAAACTTTCAGGGCGAATGGTAACTGCTCAGAAGCATGATTTGTGCCAGAGATGTTTCAGAGCAGGGAATAATAGTAGACGAAATGAAGCAGAGAAAACCGCTCAGGAAAATATCCGTCAAGCGAATGAAGATGTTGCAAGAGGCGAATGGGAAATTTTTTTATTCTCATAACAGCACAATCAGGAGAAAACCATGCGATGCCACCAATGCGGTAGAGAAATTTTCCCAACATACTGCGCCATCTATCAGGGGTTTAAATTCTGCCGAAACAATTCGGAAGAATCCACCTGTCTTGATGAATTCAGGAGTAAGACGGCAAAGTCCTTGCGATGCGATGAATGCGGAAAAGAAACAGGAATCACGGAGTCCCCAAACGTTTACGGATTTGTCTTCTGCAACCCGCTCAACGTACCGATTGAAGAGGAGTGCTGCCAGGACATCTTCGAGCGCAAACTTTGGGAACAAGCGCAAGCCAGTAAGAAAGCAAAGCAAAAAGCAGCAAGCGAGACTACGGAAATTAGCATCAATCAGAGCGAATTGGTGGCAGGAGTCGATTACAAAATCCCGTCCCTTACTGTGCGGAGTATGCGATGAAGAAATCAGGTTCTTCGATGATTTAGATAGCGATCACATCGAACCTGGACATGGAAAGTCTGACAGTGAGACTAATTTGCAGCCTGCCCACAAAATATGCAATCAGTTAAAAGGCAGCAGAAGGAATTTCAAGATCGTGCGCGGAGATAGAAACTGGAAACTTATACACGGATTGTTGTAAATAAAAAAGGAGATAAAAACAATGAAGCGTACATTACTTTGCACACTGCTAATGTTGACAAGCGTTCTGGTTCTGGGAGCTTCTGAGCACAATAGGTTGAATCTAGTCTCTCCAGGGGTAACTTGTGATTGTCCTCCAAATTGTTTTACCGATCTTAGGGGGATATGCTGGTGTCCGGCAGGGGGAGAAGCTAAACAGTGAGCGGGCAGGAAATAAGAGAAACGACAACGTACACACTGCAAGTGACGGGCGAAACAATAAGTCTGCATGATATTTACTGTCCATGCGATAGGTGTGTGCAGTATCGAGAAGCCGAAGCAATCAATAGGAGTAATTGACATGAGCGCGATACAGAAGTTTCTAGCAATTAACGCAAGCGATGAGCAGGTAATTTCATTGCTTGAACGGGCAAAGAATGGGAGCATAAGGTTTTCTTCATGCCTCTGCATCACCGGCAGTCTTACCGCAAGACATCCCGATGAGATTACTTTTTGCGAACAAAGCACGGAGCACCTAGAAGCAGCGAGAGCATTGCCGTTCGCCCTAGCCGCTGAAAATGAATTTGACAATCTAGGCAATCCAGGAGACGGATCGACGCCATGGAGCGATGAGTTACGCTGCGAGAAGTTACTGCCTATTCTGGAAGCAGAAATAACCCGGCGCAGCGAATTGGTCAATCTGGAAGCAAGCAGGACTGCAACTCTGTGAGGACTGAGCAAACAACCTGTGATTGCTGCGGAGTCATCAAGGGGGAAGTAAATCATTGGTATCTATATCGTACAAGCATGAACTCTTTCACTCTGCGTCCATGGAATGAAAACTTTACGACCGACGAAATGGGCCATGTTTGTGGACAGCAGTGTGGGCATAAGTTATTGGATGAATTCTTCCAGAAAGTAAATGGGCAATGAGTAACTTCACTGAAGACGACATAAAACGCACTGGCCTACCTGCCGATGTATTCGTACTGCTGCACGATCTCTGCTACCACGTAAACAATAACCTACGTGGGAATATGGATGAATTAGCTGTGCGTAACTACGTGCGCAGGGCTCAGCAAGTACTCAAGGCGCAAGATATCCCGGTTTCATCTGGAGTAATTGCTCTAGTAAGGCTAATAAAAGCTATCGAGGAAATGAAGCCTTTCGTTTCGAGCGATAAACATATTCCATGGAACAACGTACTTCATTGGGCTGATAAATTATCAGGAAAGTCTTGCAGTAAGACTTAAGTTAACGATATGAAAAAGATAGTGCAAACAATATTCGGATATCCCTCGGGAAACTGTTTCAATGCTGCTGTAGCTTCAGTCTTGGAGCTCGATTTTATTCCAGACATTAACCCTGCCTTGCCTGCCGAGCAGTGGGAGAGTGAATGGTGTTTATTTTTTGATGGCCTTAATCTCAAATGGGAAAGCAGAACGGTAGAGCCAGAAGGCAACAATTGGGATATATACTTTCGCGGTTATAGCATAGCTCATGTGGAAGTACGGCCAGGAATTCTCCATGCTATCGTTTGCCTAAATGCTGTTCCTGTGCATGATGTTGGCGGATGTTTCCAAATGCTGCCGATAGACGAGCAAAGAAAATATAGATGCCTGTCATGGAGTTGGTTTGATAAACTGAAAGAAGGGGAGCGCAATAGTTTTCAAGGGTGCGCTGTAGCTGATTTCATTCCTGCTTGAGTTAACGAAACAATTAAGCTATCATCTGCCTACGTCAAAGTAGAGTAATGGATTCGATAAATGGCAAGCAATACAAAGGCAGTAGTCGAGATCAAAAGAATTAACCTTCCCAGGAAGATGAAGCCACGCGGGAAGCCGGTAAAGTTCGAGAAGGGGAACAAGTACGCGGCCAAGAAAGGTGAAGTACGAAATCCAAAAGGATTGAACCAATGGGGCAATGGAGCGGTGCTAATCAGTGAAGCCACCCGCCAGCATTTACAGCGCAAGGTGCCGAAGGATGTAGCTGAAGCATTAGGTTGCGAAGAGGGTCTAACTTTCGCAGAGGCTCTGTCAGTAAGCGCAAGCCTCCATGCAATCAATGGGAACATAGCGGCGTTCAAAGAGATGCGCGAGATCACGGAAGGCAAGACCCCCGAAACGGTTTACCTGACAGGCGGGAAAGACAAGGACGGGGAAGCATTGCCGATTGCAACCACTACAACGTTGAACATTCAATTCGTGGATGCACCAAAGAAGGAAGCATGACAATAGACTTCGCGAATGCTAAGAGACTAATCAGAGGCGAGACGTACCTCATCAAGCTGCCAGAGATGGAACTGGATTGCCTCAAGACTGTGCATGATGAACTGAGCCAGTTCACTCTGGATGTAGGCTGTAAGTTCTTGGTGATCGTAGGCACTGGAGTAGAAGCAGAGCATATTCCGGAAACGGTGAATTAAATAGCGCGTGTCCTACGCTGACATCCAATTCCCCCGCAAGGCCCAGATACTATTCAGGCCGGCACGTTACAAGGTGCTCTACTCAGGGCGAGGGGCTGCTAAGAGCTGGTCGGTAGCAAGGGCGCTAATCCTCAAGGCACATACCACTCCAAAAGACAAAGACGGACTGCCGTTCCGTATTCTCTGTGCAAGAGAAATTCAGACATCCATCAAGGATTCAGTCCATGCTCTACTTAAGGCCCAGATCATAAAACTTGGACTAGGCAATCACTTCAAGATAACCGATACATCCATTGTGAGCAGAGTTACCGGAGCGGAGTTTATCTTTAAAGGCTTGCGCTCGAACATTGACGAAGTGAAGTCAATGGAAGATGTAGACATATGCTGGGTAGAGGAAGCGCAGAGCGTCAGCAAGAAGTCATGGGACACGCTAGGGCCAACGATCAGGAAGCCAGGAAGCGAAATCTGGATTACATTCAATCCAGATGAAGAAAAGGACGATACCTATCAAAGGTTCGTTAAATACCCACCGCCTAATGCAGCGGTAGTGCAAATGTTCTGGTATGAGAATCCTTGGTTCACGGCAGAGCTTGAAGCGGAACGGCAGACGCTATACCAGAAGGCTTGCGACAACCCAGAATTGTTTATGGCCGATTACAAGCACATATGGGAAGGCGAGTGTAAGCAGTTCTCGGATGCGGTGATATTTAAGGGATACTTCGATATTATTTCTTTCGACTGGAAACAGGTGCTAGCAGAGCGCGGGATGGAGACAGGTAATCAGCGCTGGTATCACGGGAACGATTTCGGGTTTGCCAACGACCCGAACTATCTCGGGAGGTCATTCATCACAGGAGAGGGAACCGAGCAGGAATTATGGGTAGAAAATGAATGCTTCGGATATGGGGTAGAGATAGACAATCTCCCGGATTTGTTTGACGGAAAAGTTCCAAACAAAAAGGGTATTGATACAGCGCGAACGTGGCCGATTAAAGCGGACTGTGCAAGGCCAGAAATAATCAGTTACCTTGCACGATTTGGATTCAATATCTCAGCAGCAGAGAAGTGGTCAGGGAGTATCGAGGACGGCATAGCTCATCTGAAGATGTTTAAAAAGATTCACATTCACAAAGAGAACTGCCCGTTAGCCCAGGATGAAGCAAGTCACTATTCGTACAAAGTAGACAAGAACGGGGATATACTGCCAATCATTCTGGACAAGTTTAATAACTTTTGGGATCAACAGCGTTACGCGCTAGATGGCTTCATACAGCGTAGAGGAGTAGATGCAATATGGGCGAAACTTGGACAGTGAAAAGTACTCAGGTTTCATTTGCCGCGATAACTTACAGCGCACTAGATGCTAGCTGCGTATTTCTATTTGCTCCACCGTGTTGGCAAGTAAGGCTATTCCCGCAAGGCTCAAGATGTCACAAATAGAGTTAGGCCAATTATCCCGTATTGCTGTAAAGTAAGAAAGTCTTACGGTCAGACAAAACATGGCGAAGAAGAGCGTATCTAAAAAATCGGTCACTCCAAAAACCAAAGCACTAGATAAGCAAGAGGTTTTTGATTCCTTCCGCAATTTCGCCGCTGGAATAGGTTACGGCACAAACAATATCTCAACAGGTGGAACGTACGGGTACAACCCGATTACGCTCTATCGGCCATTGCTTGAGTGGATGCACAGAGGGCAAGGGCTGTGTGGAACGATTGTCGATTGTGTAGCGGATGACATGACGCGGGCCGGAGTAGATATTAAGGGCAAGATGAAGCCCGAAGATATTGAGGCGGTGAACGAAGAAGCGGTAAGGCTTGGAATCTGGAACAACACAAACGACACTATCAAGTGGTCAAGGCTATATGGCGGATGCCTTGGAGTAATCCTGATTGATGGGCAAGACCTGAGTACGCCATTCCGAATTGAGTCAGTGGGCAAAGATCAATTCAAGGGAATATTGCCGCTAGACCGATGGATGGTCACTCCGGACATGGAGTGCACTGTAGATGAGTATGGGCCTGATTTCGGACTGCCAAAGTTCTATGCCGTGATACCTACAGCGCCAGGGCTGATAGGAATGCGAATCCATCACTCACGTTGTATCAGGCTAGGCGGAATCAAGTTGCCGTACTGGCAGGCGATAACGTTACAGTTTTGGGGCGAGAGTATCTATGAAAGAATCTGGGACATCCTACTAGCTCTAAACTCTTCAACGCAAGGCATTGCGCAGCTCATGTACAAGCTGCATTTGAGAACCTACAGCATTGATGGACTCAGGCAATTAGTGTCATCAGGCGGGCCTGCCCTGGCCGGGTTAATGGCGCAAGTTAATTTCATGAAGGTAACGCAGTCTAATGAAGGCATGACGTTACTGGATATGAAAGATAAACTCGAGAACTTCCAGAATAACTCCCTGAGTGGGGCCTCGGACGTGCTCGTGCATTTCATAGAACAAATATCAGGAGCGGTGCAAATTCCGGTTATACGCTTGATGGGGCAGAGCCCAAGAGGACTGAACGCTACAGGAGAAAGCGATCTCCGCACCTACTATGATGAAATAAGCCGTCAGCAAAAGTCTGTCCTTCAGGTTCCGATGACGACTATTTATCGCTGCATAGTGCAGAGCATGGGCATGGTTTGGCCAGAAGGAACTTCGATAGGATTTAGGCCGCTCTGGCTACTTGACGCAACTCAAAAAGCAGATGTAGCCAGCAAGTTGACGGATAATGTAACCAAGCTCACAGAAGCGGGAATCATCTCAAATCAGACGGCGCTGAAGGAAATTAGGCAGTCATCGGAAGAGACAGGATTCGGAACGAACATTACCGATGAAGACATAAACAATGCTGAGCCTGAGCCAGCACCATTGCCACAGGCGGAAGAGGTCGCGGAGATAAAAACGCAAGGTGAAGCCGCAAAGGACAGCCTAGAAAAAGTAATGGCGTTTGGGCTAATGAATGGCTTGAATATTGTAGTCGAAAATGAGGAAGGCGAATATCGCGAAGGGCCAACATGGCGCGCACTGATGCCGGCGGACTACGGGTACATCTTTGGGGCCAAAGGGGCGGATGGGGATTGGCTGGATTGCTATGTAGGGCCGAACATTCAAAGCAAACGAGTGTACGTGATAGATCAAAACAAAGTAGGTTCAAGGGATTTCGATGAGCATAAATGTATGCTCGGGTACGATTCCAGTTTCGCGGCAGTACATGACTACATACGTAGCTTTGACCCGCAAGAGTTAGGGGAGAGAATTTTCCGGGGAGTAGACGAATTGTCCATGGATGAATTCAAGAAGTGGATGGCTACAGGTAACCTGAAAGAACCGCGAATTATTTACGTGGAAGCGTAAAAAGTATCACGGTAAGACAAAATGTTTGCCAATAAATTCTGCTCATTGATTGTCGATTGCCCTGTATGCCCTGCTCTTGCAGGAGAGCAATGCGGAGTAAATCAAGAGGGCGATATTCCGGTACATGTTGAGCGCGCAAGGCAATCCAGGTGGGTGCAGATGTACAAGGAATCAAGCGCAAGTAAATTAAGCAATGTGTTTGATTCGGTCTTTACCGAAGTGCAGTAATCGGTTAAAATGATAACCATGACAAAAGAATATGAAAACCTAGAAAAATTCACTCTGAAAATACTGGACAACTCATCCGTGGAGCATGTCTTTAAGTGTGATAGAAAAAAGTTTTTTACTCTTGAATCAGATGGTGATTTTGCTGTAGTGCAAGCACGGCATTTAGCTAACGGATGGCATCCAGTCGTATACGCTATATTCTTTAGGCCGATATCTTGCAAAATGTATCAAGATATTGAGTAGACAATACAACACCATGAAATCAATCACCATAACCTACGACGAAACCAATTCAAATCTCAACCTTGCCAGCCAGGGATTTACTGATGCTGAGGTATTAGTGATTCTTGAAGAGGCACACGATAAGGTACATGCTACGGTGGTTGATGCGCTGAAGAAAAAGAATACTGGATTACTCACTCCGCACTTAGCCCATCCGTTTGGCAGAGGGTAGACATTGGCTACCGAAGCGCAAGCTTTAATCAAACCGCCTACCGTTCACGATGCAATAGCTACTAAGTATTCTCTCCCGCATTATGTGACATTATTTGAAGTACGTGACTCCACTGGATTTGATTCAACGCGATCAGCGGATGCTCTATCGGTTGCGCTGTACGGCACACGCGGACGAGAAATTACGGGATTCGAGATAAAACATTCTCGCTCGGATTGGTTGCGTGAACTCAAGATGCCAGAGAAGGCAGAAGAGATAGGGAAGTTTTGCGATTGGTTTTATCTAGTAACGAATGAAGAATCTATTGCGCGGGCGAACGAAATCCCTACACCTTGGGGATGGATGGTATTGAAGGGCGAGAGGCTCAAGGTAGTCAAGAGGCCAGAGAAGATGAAACCGTTGCCTCTTGATCGTCCAATGCTCTGTTCTTTGCTCTATTCACTGCGCCAGCAATGCAGCAGTGAAATAGAAAAACAAATCCAAACTACAGTCGCGGAGCGGGTAAAATCAGAAGCAAGCGGGTTAGCATGGCAAGCGAAAGAGGGAGAACGCAAGTATCAAGAGTTGCTGAAATCAGTCCGTGAGTTTGAAGATGCAAGCGGATTAAATATCCAAAGCGGATGGGTAAACAAGCAGAAGATAGGTGACGCTGTACGCAGGGTAATGAAAGAAGGCGATTCGGCCAAGGAGTACAGGCGTGAACTTGAATTTGTGCAAGTCAGAGCGAAAACCTTAGCGTCAAACGTTGAGCGCGAATTAGCTCAGTTGGACAAGGAAATCCAGTCGTAAAAATGCTCACCCCCGCTCAACTCCGCAATGCAGTCCGCCAAAGATTCAATCGCTCAAGAATTGCAGAATTGGCTTACGAGAGGCAGTTAGCCCAAGTAGGTAGGCATGTGGGCAACCTAGTCAAAGGAATGGCCCCAGAGGGCGCTATACGCGATGTAGGGGCTATACAGCGCATACTTCAGCAGTATTCCGGCATACTCCAGCCATGGGCCAAGAACGTAGTTGAACGTATGACGGCGGAAGTCTCACAGAGAGACATAAAGGCATGGGCTGAACTTGGAAGGTCGATTGGGCAATCGCTCAAGAAAGAAATACTGACAGCTCCAACGGGCGAAGCATTACGCCATGAAATGCAGGAGCAAATAAAATCCATTACGAGTTTGCCGATTGAGGCCGCGCAGAGATTGAACGAACTGACATTGCGCGGAATTACTGAAGGAACGCGAACACCTGAGATCATGGAGGCAATATTGAACTCAGGTAATGTAAGCGTGAGCAAGGCAAGGATGATTGCGCGAACACAGGTTGCAACTACGGCGAGTAAACTGACGGAAGTGAGAGCTGTGCATATCGGGAGTCCAGGATATTTTTGGAGGACTTCGCTTGATTCGGACGTAAGGCCGTATCATCGCAAGCTTGAAGGTGAGTTCATTCAGTGGAACAATCCTCCAGTGGTTGATGCAAAAGGCCGACGCGCTCACGCTGGCCAGGATTACCAATGTAGGTGTTATCAGGAAGTTGTAGTGCCCGATTAATAATTCATGAAGCCTAAAAGACTAACAATTGCATGGGCTGAAGAGTTACAGATTGAAGCCATGATGTATATGGTTTTAACTGGCAAGGT
>Ga0134124_10003329_pt1 | contig 12921 bp, 9 predicted proteins | sample KB304_FD_96880 | JGI IMG/M metagenome (GOLD analysis project Ga0134124, IMG submission 96880) | Terrestrial soil microbial communities without Nitrogen fertilizer from Kellogg Biological Station, Michigan, USA - KB3-0-4 | ecosystem: Environmental > Terrestrial > Soil > Unclassified ... | reverse complement strand
TGGTTCAAATAAGAGCAGCGAATCGCGAACCCGGCGATCGCGCGAAGATCGCTGTGATCTCCACCGAACGCGATGTTGATCCGGTGGGCGCGTGCGTCGGAATGAAGGGCTCGCGAGTGCAGGCGATTATTCGTGAGCTCCGCGGCGAACGTATCGACATCATCGAGTGGAGTGAAGACCCGGCGGTATTTGCCGCGAACGCACTTTCGCCGGCAAAGGTTTCGAAGGTCGAAATAAACAGCTTTGAAGAGAAGAAGCTTACTGTAACGGTTCCCGAAGATCAGCTATCGCTTGCGATCGGCAAGAAGGGACAGAACGTGCGGCTGGCCGCGAAGCTAGTCGGCTGGCACATAGACATACGCAGCGCCGAAGAAGCAGCTCGCGCGGCGGCTGCTCAGCTCGAAGCGGTGATGGCAGGCGGCGAAGCGACGCTTACCGATATCCGCGACAGCCTGGCGCTCGACCAGATCACCGCCGAACGTCTGAAGGATCGCGGCATCGAAACGATCGACCAGCTCACTACGATTTCAGTAGATGAGCTCGTGGATGCGATCGACGTCAGCTTTGATCAGGCAAACGAAATACTCGAGCGAGCGCACCGCTTGCTTGCTCAGAAGCATGCTCGCGAAGCTCGAGAGGCGCGTGAAGCAGAAGAAGCGGCTGCAAAGGCGGCTTCTGAACCCCAAGCTGAAACCGAAGCTGAAATCGAAGGCGAGCCGGCGGAAGCGGCCGCTCCCGCCGCCCAGGGAGAGGAATCAGCCTCGACCGCAGCACTGGCGGAACCCGCTGCGCTCGCGGAACCCGCTACGCTTCCGGAACCGCCCTTGCCCGAGAATTTCGAGGCAAAAGCGATTGGCGCTGAAGACAGCGCTGAAGAATTGGCTCAGCCGCCGGTTACCGCTGAAAGCGAACAGCCTGCGGAAGAAGCTCCTCACGAAGAAGTCACTCACGAAGAGCCCGTGGAGGCCGCGGAAGCAAGCGTGGCGGTCTCATCTCCTGACGAATCGGACTCAGCATCAGCGGTCCCGACCGAGGCGGCAGACGAGGGTTCGCCGAGCGATTCAGTTACTCCAGAACCGGAGGAAACTGGACATCCTGCTGACGAGGATGACCAGCATAAGAATGGATAGAGGTTAATCGGATTCGGAGAACCGGCAGCGTACGCGCTGTCGACGACAGTTAAGATCAACTATGGCGACTGTTCACCAAAAGATAAGAATCTACGATCTGGCGAAAGAGCTGAAGCTCGACAATAAGAAGGTCATGGAAGATGCCCGTCGCGAGGGTATCGATTGTAGTGTGCCTTCCAATACGGTTCCGCATGAAGTAGCCGAACGTATTCGTCTCAAGTACTTTCCAAAAAAGATCGCGCCACAGGCCGGTCCTCGCCTGGTAAAACACGTAAAGGTCGCCGAGCCGGTCGAGGCGCCTCAGGAAGTCGCGCCGCCCGAAGCGCCGCCCGAACCCGAAGTCGAGGCACAGCCGAGCGCGCCGGTCGAAGCCGCGGCGCCCGACGTTCACAAACCAAAAGTCCGAGTGCTTAAGGCCGCGCCACAACCGGAACCGGCCAAGGCTCCTGTTCCCGACGATGCTGAACCGGAGCAGATAGAATCTCCGGCGGCTGAATCGCCCGAACCAAGTGCGGTTCCAGCGTCCATGCCTCCCGGCTTTCCTCCTGCGGTGCGCCCGCCTACGCAAGTCCGCGTGTTGAGGCCGAGACCCGGTGCACCTTCCCCGTCTATTGCCGCTCGCGGAGCCGGGGGCGTTGGAGCAGGCTTTCGCGCAGCGGGAACCGAAGGCGGCGGACTGGCTACAGAGACTGGTGTGCCCGCGGCGCGCCCGCGCACGACCTACGTTCCGCAAGACACAGGCCGTCCGCGCAAGCGCACACGTCGAGGCAAGCGTGAGTTCGGTCACGAAGAAGGAAAACACCTCGAGCTGCCGCGCCATATGCGCGGACCAGGCACGGTCGTGCAGCAGAAGTCCAGGCCGGTCTTCACCGAGCTCAGACCTCTTAGACTCGTCGAAGGCACAACCGTCAAGGAGTTCTCTGAAAAACTCGACGTGAAGGCCAAGGACGTTGTGCAGATGCTTCTTCAACGCGGTGTGATGGCGACCATAAACCAGACCTTGAATCAGGACATCGCCAGGGAGATCGGCAAAGACTTCGGATTTGACGCCACGTTCGTACCCTTCGAGGAGATGATCAGCGACGCCGAGGAAGAGAAGATCATCGAGTCCGGAGACGAAGGAACAGCAACACGCGCGCCGGTCGTTACCGTCATGGGTCACGTCGATCACGGGAAGACTTCCCTGCTCGACGCCATACGCAAGACTCACGTTGCTGAAGGCGAAGCAGGCGGCATCACTCAACACATTGGAGCGTATTCAGTCGAAGTTGCCGATCCGGACAATCCTGAGAAGAAACGGCCGATCGTGTTTCTGGACACGCCCGGCCACGAAGCCTTCACGATGATGCGCGCTCGCGGCGCTCGCGTCACCGACGTCGTAGTGTTGGTTGTCGCCGCCGATGACGGCGTTATGCCTCAGACGCTGGAAGCAATCGACCACGCGCGCGCTGCCGAAGTCCCGATGATCGTAGCCGTAAACAAGATCGACAAGCCCGACGCCCAACCCGATCGCGTAAAGCAACAGCTCAGCGATCGCGGTCTTTTGTGGGACGCCTGGGGCGGCGAGACGGTTATGGTCGACGTGTCCGCGAAGAAACAGCAGAACCTCGACTCGCTTCTCGAGATGATTCTCCTCACTTCTGACTTGCTCGAGTTGAAAGCGAACCCCGATCGGCTTGCGAGCGGTGTTGTTCTCGAAGCAAAGCTCGATCGCGGCCGCGGCGCGGTGGCTACCTTACTCGTGCAGCAGGGAACTTTGAAGGTTGGCGATCCGTTCATTGCCGGCCAGGTCTTTGGCCGCGTGCGAGCGATGTTCGACGACCGTGGCCGCCCTGTCGAGCGCGTCGGCCCGTCAACGCCGGTAGAAGTGCTCGGGCTGCAGGGAGTGCCTCACGCAGGCGACCAGCTACAGGTCGTGCAAGATCCGACCCAGGCCCAAAACATCGCAAGCCAGCGCCAAATGCAGGCGCGCCAGGCCGCGATTGCCCGCACGTCGGCGCGAGGGCTCGAACAACTCTTCTCGGATAAGAATCAGGTTAAGGAGCTGCTGGTCATCCTGAAGGGCGACGTGCAAGGCTCGGTCGAGGCTGCGCGCGACAACCTGAACAAGCTCTCAACCGAGCGTGTCAAGATTCGGATCATCCGCTCCGGTGTAGGCGCGATTACTGAATCCGACGTGATGCTCGCCGCCGCCTCCGCCAATGATATGAACCGGGCATCGGTGATCATCGGCTTCAATGTAAGACCCGAAACGCGCGCCCGTGAGATCGCCGAAGCCGAGCGAGTCGACATTCGCCTGCACACGGTCATCTACAAGATCGAAGAAGAGATTCGCAAAGCGATGCTCGGTCTATTGGACGCGACCAAGCACGAAGTGATCACCGGCCACGCCGAAGTGCGCCAGGTCTTCCGGGTGCCGAAGGTCGGGCAGATTGCAGGAAGCTACGTCACCGACGGCTCGATCAAACGGACGACCGCCCGCATCCTGCGTGACAACGTAGTGATCTTCGAAGGCAAAATAGAATCTCTGAGAAGATTCAAGGATGACGTCGGCGAGGTGAAACAAGGCTTCGAATGCGGCATCTCGCTTGAGCGCTTCCAGGACATCAAAACAGGCGACGTGATCGAGGCCTACACCACGGAAGAAGTAGCCCCCACCCATCTCTAAACTTCAGGGACGGCCTATTCTTCGAAGCTGTTAGAATTTGCTGAACTGTCAACGCCGCCGCAGCGGGCAAGTAACGTTCCCACTGGATAGTAATATCTATTGACAGTCGTGGCGATGCTAGGTCAAGCAACGAGGGGGTAAAACATGCCAGGCCCTTCGATTTACTTGTCAAAACTCACGAACGACGAAAGGGAAGACTTAGAACCTAGGCTGTGGGAGCGACAGGGCGTCTCTGTTTCTTGTGTGATCAGGAAATCGATTTCGATTTGCATAACGGCGACCTCCACATAGATCACACAATTCCAATTGTTAATAGGGGCCCTGACGATCCGATCAATTTTGCTTTACTCCACGCTGTATGCAAAGAAAAGAATCCGCATACACCGGCGAATGGATTGATGAAGACCGCCTTCTTCAGGTTCAACACCCAGAAGCACTTTGGGATCGAATTATGAATTTTCTTATGAACCTTAGGGGGCTACCCTGTTGGATCGACAGAAATCTTTCTGGAACAGTTTTCGGGGCAAAACAGAATCGAGACTTTTGGATTCAAATCTTCAAAACCGGAGTCGCGTCAACTGGCACTAGGGTTCTCACCGCACCGCTAGATATTCAAAAGATGATCCAAAGCAAATAGTTGTGATGAGCTAAGCACTCAAATGAACGCTTTGTAGAATTCGAAGTGCTTGTGGGTAACGCGACACCGTGGCAGGTGGGATCGCCTCGGTTGGCCAGCCCACCTTGTCTGCATAGAGCGCGGTTCGATCCCTAGCCCCGAATGCCGCGACCATGTACCTGCGAAAGCCATCAAAATCGGCGCTTCAGAAGTGCGTAGCGTCCTAATCTTGTGTTGGTATTCACACACAGCAAAGACGAGGACCTCATGCCGAGTGAGGACATATTTGGAGTGCGGCGCGGTCTGTGCGTACGCGCCGCTTTAGCTCTTGGCGAACGATTTAAAGCAGCCAAAGCGGCGCGTGCGCACAGACCGCGCCGCACTCCAAAAACGCCTCGCTGGATAGTTTCCGTCGACCAACACAACTTTGGGCACTACCCGGAAGCGATTCGTTTGCAACTTTGGGGGTTTCCATTTACCATACTTAGTTTGATTGTGGCCTCGAAAGCTGACCGGGGGAGTGTATGCCGGGTAGAAGAGCTGAACGGCTCGCCGAACAAGTAAAAGAAGAACTCAGTCTGATAATCGGCGGTGAGGTGGATGACCCCAGAGTCGAGTCCGTTACTGTCACAGCCGCTAAACTCAGCGCCGACCTGCGAACCGCTAAAATCTATGTCAGCGTGCTGGGCACTGAAGACGAAATAAAAGGCGCAATCGATGCCCTCAAGCACGCCCGGGGTTTTATCAGGTATCAACTCGGAATCGTCTTGAGGATGAAACATACACCGGAACTGTTTTTTGTTTACGACGACGCCGATGTGAGAGCAGCGAGAATCGAAGAGTTACTCAGCAAGGAGCTGGCGGAGGCCAGGGAACGAGAGAGTGAAGAATTGCGGATTGCGGATGGCGAATTGCGGAATTCTGAGGCGGCGAAGAGTGAAGAATTGCGGATTGCGAATTGCGAAATGCGAAATGAATAAAGGAAGAGAATTGCGGATTTCGAAATTCGCAATTCGAAGTTCGAGATTCAATTATGCTCAGTCAAGTTGTACAGCTTATAGAACAGAAACAACGTTTCATGATTACTTCACACGTCCGGCCGGATGGCGACGGGCTGGGTTCGGGGCTCGCCCTGTGCTGGATGCTCAAGGCGCTGAACAAAGAGGCATACGTAGTTCTCCGCGATCGAGTGCCGCCGGCCTACGAGGTGCTTCCGGGATCGGAGCTCGTCCTCGTTCAGGACGACGTAACGGAGATCTATGACGGAGCCTTCATCATCGAGTGCAGCGACGTCGAACGACCCGGGCTTCCAAATCTTGGAAGTCAATTCACGGTGAACATCGACCATCACTCTACGACCGTTCCTTTCGGAGATATCAATTGGATCGATTCGACCGCGGCCGCAGTTGGAGAGATGGTCTACAATCTCTGCAAAGCGCTGGGCGTCGAAGTAACCAAAGAGATCGCCGAATGCATTTACACCGCATTGCTCACTGACACCGGAAGCTTTCACTTCTCGAACACGACCGAACGAACTCTCAAGATTGCTTCGGAGCTTGTGCGTCGCGGCGTCGAACCCGCTCGAATTTCGCAGGCGCTGTTTTATTCGAATTCCTTTTCGAAGATTCTGTTGCTGGGCCGCGTCTTGTCCAACATCGAGCGGGACGAGTCCGGGCGCATTGCGTGGATCACGTTGGATCGGGCGCTGATGTACGAGACGGGAGCCGATGAGGAAGACGCGGACGGGATAGTGAATCACGCGCTCTCGATCGACGAAGTGGAAGCGGTTGCGTTCTTCAAAGAGCTTTCACCGGGCGCCTACAGGGTGAGTCTCCGCTCGAAGGGCAAACACAATGTAGCGAAGGTCGCGGAGTTGTTTGGTGGCGGAGGTCACCGAAACGCCGCGGGCTGCCGCATCACCGCGGACCTCGAAGAAGTTAAGCATCTCATAATTGAACGGTTGCAGACCTGCGTGGGGGTGGCTCCGGTTCCCGTCTAGCATTAGTCCCGATGAAAAGTGACTGACCTGTAGGGGCGGCCCTCCGTGGCCGCCCCTCTTTGGTTGTGCGACATTTTGTTTATGCCAAAGAGGGGCGGCCACGGAGTGCCGCCCCTAAAGGGTTACACGCCTTTCTAACAAAACTATTGATGACGGCCGCTCCTTCTCTTACCCTGTGAAGGTAAGCTAGTCCTTTCAAAGCATCGGCCAAACGCCGGCCGAAATATTGGCTCTTCAACATCAGCGCGAGCTGGGAATAGAACGAACAGGGTATGCAGGAACGAGTCGCACAGAATCGGGGAGAGTTGGTAAGAGCGCAGCTAGACCTGCATGAGTTGGAAGCGAAACTCGAACACCTGCATGGTCTGCTTGCGGAGCGGAGGAATGAGCGCCTCATTGTCGAGTTGCAAATTCAGGAAACCGCCGCAACCGGTAATATGGACAAGCTCGTAGCTCTTCAATCGCGGGCGGTGATGGTCGAACGAAATGTTGCCGAGCTGAGCGCCGCCGAAGTCGAGTGCGCGCGGCGCGTGGAATCCGCGAGACGATATCTCTATACGTTGTATGTGAGACTCGAGAGACTGCGGCTCGAGTTCACGCAGCTCATGCACAGAGTCGCATCAGCCGCTACTGGTGATCTCATTCCGCCGGCCGTGCTGACGAACATCGGGCGACTAAAGATCCAACTCAAGGCGATCACAGGAGAGAACAGCACCGGCCGGTTGTAGAACGGTTCAGAGTTTCGAGTTCAGGGTTCAGAGTTTAAGTTCAGAGTTCAGCCTTTAGGCTGCCAACAGCGCAAAGAACAGCCGGAGCAAGCTAAAGCTTGAACTCTGAACTCTGAACTCTGAACTCTGAACCGAGAACCCCGCACTACATTTGGGCTGCTGCGTCACTGGAGCGGCGGTTGGGATCACTGCTGGTTGCCGGATTTGATACCGGCGCGCTCGCTTCCGTCGATTCTTCCAGATCAGGAAAGCTGCGTATCCAAAGTGAAGGTTCTTCGGTCAACTGTTCCTGCACGCGATCGCGAAGCCGGCCTGCAAACGCTTGCGCGCCGGACGAATCCGCATCCGTTAACAATATTACGAGGTCGTTTCGCGGGTTCGTAGACATCAAGTCATTTTCACGCGCGAACGATCTCACAATATCGAATAACCGCAACGCAACTCGCCCGCCGCTGGCAGTCATGTTCGGAACGCGGCATCCGACTATCGAGAACGGAGAGCCGGTTTCCATGGCCGCTTTCACTCGCTTTTCTACATCGGCGGCAAAGTCTTCATAAGGTGTGAAGATCTCCTGCTCGTCAACCTCTCGCGATGCTGAAGGTTGAGCCGATGACTGAGGGCGCTCTGTTGGTGACGAGGTCATGATCCACGAGTCGATGCCGCGATAGCGCGCGATCAATTGTCGAGCCTTGTGCTTCAGCTCATTCGTGCTGAACGGTTTGGTGAGGTAATAATCAGCTCCAAGCTCGGATGCCATCACACGATCGAGCGCACGCACACGTAAGCCTGAGATGATCACGATGGGCACATTCAGCGCGGATCTTATCAGCGTCAGAACCTTTGAGCCGTCGATGACCGGCAGATCGAAGTCCAATACGACCAGATCGGGTTTTAATGAAATAAGCTTGGTCAGCCCGCTCACGCCGTCGTGCACCACTTCCAGCGTGTAGTCGCGGAGCGCCTGGGTAACGAGATCGGTGATCTCCGCGTCGTCTGAAATGATGAGCACGTTGAAGTCCTTCGCGTGAACTTCGATGTCTGTGATTGACGTAGGCTGGGGCTGCTCGCGATCTATGTGTCTCCGCCGTGGCATCGGGGCAGGAGGCGCGGGTTCCGCGTCCAACTCCGGGGGCCGCAACAGAAGCTCGACCGCTCGGGCGGCGATAGCCGAATCAATCTTGAGATCGGAAGCGCGCCCGTGACGTGGCGGGCTCGGCTTCGCGGGCTCGCTTGCTCGATCGCTCGAAGCATCCTCGGCGGAATCGCGGCGGGCCGAACGCTTAGCCTCTCGCGAAGCGGTAGCCAGTTCCTCGATGATTTCGGCAGTTGTACTTGTACGCTCGATCTCGGCCGGCGCCTCCTGATGGGCCTGGGCCTGCGGGGGTTCGACTTCCACCAGGTCGAGCTCGAGAGGAAACGCGCTGCCGCTTAAATCATCCAGCAGGTCCGACAACTCATCCAATCCCCCTTCTGTGCTTAACTGGTTCGCGCCTGCCTGCGGGGGCGGGGGCGGTGCCTCAACCGTAAAATCAAATTCGTCGAGAGGGATTGATTGCAACTCGGGCTCATCCCTTGTTTGAAGAATCCGGATTTCTTCTTCAGCACGTGTGAGCCTTTGCGTCTGAAGACTATCGCGCCCGCGGCTTTCAGCGTCGAGGCGGCCGGTATCAGGCACGCGAGATACACGGGAGTGTTCCTCCGGCGTTTCGCCTGTCAAGTCAATGTCGTTGGGCGGTTCGATCTCCTCCTTGTGAATTTGATCACGCACCGAACGAAGCTCTTCTCTGATCGATTCGAGTTCGGCGATTGAGGGAGGTTGAGGCACTCCTGCGTCGGCGGTTAAGGGCTCATAAGCCCGACCGAGCAGGAATACGCCCCGTGACGGATCGACCTCGATGGCTTGATCGGGAATTGCCGGCGAATTTTCGAATGCGATAAGACCAGAAGCCCGGTCGCCGGCGCCCCTCATATCCAGTCGAAACGATTCCGCGACCAACGGTTTGAAGCTCTCGATGATTTCCTGATTCGCGCCATTATCGATCAACACAACTGTGCCGCCGAACGACCGCGCCCAGTCGGCGAACTCGCGTGCGCGCGCATCGAAGCTGCCTTCCGATCCGGCCAGGACGTTGGCTACGGGATCGAATATCAGACGCTCAGGGCTTGTTTCACCCAGCAACCACTCGAGCTCGCGCAGCACCGGCGTGAGCTGGCGGAGCCTTCCAAGTTTCTGAATGATGTCGTCGGAATACTCCAGGATAACCAGACGCCCGCTATAGACATCGTCCAGGCAGTCGTAGCCAAGCCGCGCGAACCGGCGGACGGCGTCTTCGGGTGAATAGCGAATCACGAGTGCCCCGTTCTCGCCCTGTTTGAGTCCTTCAATAAGGAACTTGATGCCGAAAAGAGACTTGCCGGCGCCTTCGCCGTGAACGAGATAGAGCTGGCCACGCTCGAGTCCGCCCAACAATTCGTCAATCGGCTCGATTCCGCTTACTATTAGTTTTCCAGATTGTGATTCCATGATTGCGGGGGCTTTGAGGGCCTGGGCTCTGCTCTCCTTCCGGATCAGGTTGAAATGCCTGGAGAATCAACCACAATCCGAAGTCTGGTGATGGCACTCTTTCCGGCTAACCTCCAACGACTGACACGAGTCTCTCGCCACTCAATCATTGTGAAATATCAAATGCCTGTCGTTTACCAGCGAGTAACCCGTCCAGGTGAGTGACTCCCTGCGGTGAAGATTGGGACAAACGCGGCTGCGAGTTGGCAGTAGTCCGGTGAGCTAGGGGAGAAGATTAACGGCGTGCTTCAGCCGCGCTGCGGTGCGCTGCCGCCCAAGCGCTATGACGATGTCGAACATTCCGGGGCCGACTGCCTGGCCGGTTAGCGCAGTACGCGCGGCATTGATCAACAAACCTGCCTTAACGCCCTTCTCCTCCGAATAGGCTCTGAGAGCCGATTCCGTCGCGTCGTGCGTGAAGTCCTCAACCGAAGCGAGCCGGTCAGCCAGTTCCGGCAAAAAGTCCTTCAAGCGCTCATCCTTGAGATTTTTCTTGATCGCATCGGGATCGTATTCAAACTCATCCGAGAAATACGGCCGTCCCATTATGGCAAAATCCTGGGTCGTGCGATATCGAGCGCGCAGCAGCTCAACGGTTCGCGTTAGCCACTCGCGTTCGCTCGAGGCATACTCTTCACGCCACAGGTTGAATCTCTTCAACTGTTCGGCGACCAGTTCTACGAGTTCGTCGAGCGGCATCGCTCGCAAGTACTCGGCGTTCATCCATAATGCTTTTGGATCGGTCCACTCGCGCGAGTCTTTCTCGCTGAAGTTGAAGATGGCCGACGATTTGTTAACCGCTTCGAGCGAGAACGTTTCTATCAACTCCGCGCGGGACATTATTTCCTGGTCGGTTCCCGGCGACCAGCCGAGCAGCGCGAGGAAATTCACAAGCGCGTCAGGCACAAACCCGCGATCGCGATAAGTCGTAACCGAGACTACTTCGCCGTGCTTGCGCTTCGAAAGCTTTTCTCTTCCAGGGGCCATAATCAAAGGCAGATGCGCGAACCTGGGGACCGGCGCCCCCAGCGCTTCATAGATAAGCACCTGTTTGTGCGTGTTGGTGAGATGGTCCTGGCCGCGAATCACGTGAGTGATTCGCATCTCGATGTCGTCAACGACAACAGAGAGGTTGTAGAGTGGATGGCCGTCCGAGCGTATGAGCACGAGGTCTTCAATGTCGGAATGGTCGCGCTCCTGTGCGCCGTAGACCAGGTCGTCGAAACGAGAAACGCCTTCCTTCGAGATCTTGAGTCTAATAGCGGCGCGCTCGCCCGCTTCGACACGGCTAATGGCTTCGTCGATTGGCAGGTCGCGATAAGGATTCTGCTCTCTGGCTGACCCGACCTGGGCTCGCGCGCGATCGATGACCCTCTCTTTAATTGTGCGGTCATCGGATGCTTCTTTAGGCGTGAAGTCGTAGTACGCTTTCCCTTCTTCGACAAGCCTGCGAGCGGCAGCGCGATGCTGCTCTCCAAATGAGGATTGAAAGAAAGGCCCTTCATCCGGATCGAGTCCAAGCCAGTGCATGCCATCCAAAATGCCCTGGACCATTTCCTCTGATGAGCGCTGCACGTCTGTGTCTTCAATTCGAAGGATGAACACGCCGCCGTGCTTGCGTGCGAAGAGCCAGTTGAACAGGGCGGTACGAGCGCCGCCAAGATGCAGGTAGCCGGTGGGCGAAGGAGCGAAACGCACTCTGACGGTTTCCGTCAGGCTAGGATCATTGGAAGTCTTATTCTCGGCTGGCTTGGCATCGGTCGAAGTTCGAGGCGTCCCCAGGCGTTTAACGCACTCCCTTGCTTGCCGCATTAGTTCGTCGAAGGTTGGGTCTTTAAGTTGGGCCTCGATCTTTTTCTCCAGTTCTCGCCAATCGTCGACTTCTTCTTCAGACATCGTAGTAGTCCGTGGGCTCGAACGGTGACGTTATGGAAGCCTTCCTTCAAGAGCGGTGACTCGTTGGGAAGTTGTGGCGGCGAGGCGAGCTACCTGATTGGCGAGATCGCGGGTGACTTCGTTACTCAGAATTAGCTTATCGATAGCATCTCGCGTTTCGTCAGCCTGAACCTCCAGGCGAGACACACTTTCCGCTAATTCGACTACAGTCCGCGTGAGTGCTGCGATATTAGCGGTGTTTCTGTCCTGAGCCGCGCTCACCCTCGCGTGATGCTCAATCAAGAACTGAATTGCCCTTTCCATCTCTTCGCCGGTCATACCAAATCTCCTAAGCTTTGATGTACCCAGGATTCAACTTGCGATTATCGGCGACCGATGAAAAGAAAGGCAAGCTCACTGGAGCTTGCCTTTCAGCATTAGGAACGGAAAAGAGTCGACTCACTTGTTCTGCAATGGCGCAATGTAGCGAACCGATTTGAGCTCGGCCAGTTCCGCGAGCTTTCCGATCGCCAGTCGGCCAATGAGCATCTTCGCACTCTTCGGATCGAGAACGACTTCGAACCCAAGTTGCTTGAGTTGGGCCACAACCTCCGGAGACTTCTCAGTCAGCCAGATTTGAAGCTCAGCCTTGCCGTTGTGAACGAACTTATTTTCATCGGCGGTCGGCTGCGCGTTATTGTTCTTCAGTCGCTCGATCACCGCTGCGATTGAAGGACCCATCTTTGCCAGCATCTCCTGGCGCTTTTGTTCCTCGGGTGAGACCGCGGCACTGGACCCTGACCCGCCGCCAAGACGTGGAGAGCCGCCGCCCATGTTGTATCCCGAGCCCGGACCGACGCCGGCGCCGCTGCCCGATCCCATGCCGCCGCCGCTGCCCGTACCTTTGCCCGCGCCGCTTCCGGAACCCACGCGGGGATTCTTCTTTGGTTTTGGCGGCGGAGGGGCCGACGAAGGTGGTGCGGGCCAACCGGGATATTGACCGGCTCGGACAGTAACTGAGGTGTCGCTGCGCTTCGTTTGGATCTGCGGTTCGGCGGCCGTCACCGTCACGGATTCAGTCGCGTTTACGGTTGTCGCACTGGTGGACATTTGTGCGTATGAGTAGTACGCACTTCGCGCGACGTTCTTTTCTTTGCCGAACACGCCTTCGTGACTTACGCCCTCGGGCATCTCGAGCGGCACATCGATCTTTCGCGGCGTGCCCCCATCGGTCACCGTCATCTCTTCGACGGCCACGAATGACGTGAACTGCGTCAGTAATCGAAAGTTCAACCCGAGTTGCGTGATCGCTTCGCGGATGTCTTCTCTAGCGTTGCCGTTT
>Ga0134124_10003326_pt1 | contig 12929 bp, 9 predicted proteins | sample KB304_FD_96880 | JGI IMG/M metagenome (GOLD analysis project Ga0134124, IMG submission 96880) | Terrestrial soil microbial communities without Nitrogen fertilizer from Kellogg Biological Station, Michigan, USA - KB3-0-4 | ecosystem: Environmental > Terrestrial > Soil > Unclassified ... | reverse complement strand
GTCGCACGCCATGCGCAGGGCCCGATGCAGCAGGAGTCATGGAACTTCGCGTCATAGGTTGCCACGGCGGAGAGACGCCGCGTCATCGCACCAGCGCGTTCGTGGTCGACGAGCGGCTGGCGATCGACGCGGGCTCGCTCACCAGCGGCATGGACCTGAAGGCGCAGTTTCGGTTGAACGCCTGCATCATCAGCCACGCGCACCTCGACCACATTCGTGATTTGGCGACCATCGCCGACAACCGCTGTCAGGCGGATTGCGAGCCGCTGATCGTCGCTGCCACCAAAGAGACGCTGCACGTATTGAAGAAGCACTTCTTCAATAACCTGATTTGGCCGGACTTTTCGGCCATCCCGAACAAGGCCAAGCCGACCATTCAGTATCTCGAATTGAAGCCGGAAAAGCGGGTCGAAGTCGCGGGCTATCAGGTCGAAAGCGTGGCCGTGAATCACACCATCGACTCGTCCGGCTTCATCATTCAGGGCAAGGACGCGACCATCGCTTACAGCGGCGACACGGGACCGACGGATCGCTTTTGGGAATTGCTCAATCGAGAGCGGAACCTGAAGGCGCTGCTGATGGAGGTCAGCTTTCCGAACCGCGAGCAAAAGCTCGCCACCGTCAGCGGGCATCACACGCCGCGTACGCTGCTCAAAGATCTGAAAAAGTACGCCAAGCCGCAGGATTTGCCGACGTTGCTTTATCACATCAAGCCCGTCTTCCAGGGCGAGGTGGAGCAAGAGATCGCGCGCCTGAAAGGCGTGAACCTGACGGTCACTGCGCTGAACGATCAGTACGTGCTGTGAGCCCCGCGCTCGAGCGCGTCTTCTTCACCATTGATTAGATCAGCACGGCACCCATCGGCTCATAACCGGGCTTCAGCGCGAACAAATGCGCTTCCACGTACGGAATGGCTACGTGCTCACTGTTCGGCAAATCCGGGTGAAACGTGCGCAGGCGCGCCACTTGGAACCGGCCCTTGAACTCGGGGATCTCGCAGGCGAACTGGGCCTGCGTGTAGTACCAAAACGAGTGCTCGTTCCAGAACGACTTGCTGCGCGGATCTTGAAACGCGCCGCGACCGTCCGTAGACGGCACGCGGACGAGCAAGAACCCACCCGGCGCGAGCACGCGGTACGCTTCGTTCATCACGTGGATCGGATTGGCCAGCTGCTGGAGCACGTCCTCGGCCAGGATCAGGCCCACGCTGTTGTCTTCCAGCGGCCACTGTCGCTCGAGATCGACGCCGGTGACCTTGCCGATGGCTTTACCCGTGCCGTAGCCCGCTCCGTATTGACGTAGCTCGAGCTTCGCCAAACCCGCGCTGTCGGCGAACTTGACGCCCAGCGCCGTGATGTATTTTTCGTACACCCGCCAGTTCAGTTCCTCGACCGAAGGGCCGTGCTTGGCCATCGTTTGCTTCGGGTAAATGCGGTAAAAATACAGGCACTCGGCCAGGTGCGCGAAGCGATGCCCGAGCAGGAAAAAGCGCTTCAATAAGTCCTGATCTTCGCCGTAGCGCAGCTCCGCGTCGTAGCCGCCGATCTTCAGGTAAGCGTCCCGGCGCCAAGCCTTCAGGTGGTGCGGGCAATAGTCGATGCGGCGCATGTTCTGGGCCGTGATCGCGGGCGCGCGCATGGCGATCAAGTCGTGCCCCTGAAAGCTCACTGGGTAGTGATGCCAGCCGTAGTCGGCGCGGTAGCCATCGGGCGTCCAATCCCCGTCGCGAAACTCGGCAAAATCACTGTAGGCCACGTCCGCGTCTTGCAGCGCGGCAAAGGTCTTGGCCAGCGCCTCGGGGTGCAGCAAATCATCGTGGTCGAGCTCGAAGAAAATGTCGCCCTCGGCCTCGGCACAGCACGCGCGCTTGAGCTGACCCAGGCCTTCGAGCTGGTCGTCCTCGAACACGCGCACACGCGGGTGCTCGCCAATCGAAGCCGGCAAGCGGCCGCCGTGGTTCTCCAGGATGACCCACTCCCAGTCCTCGTGCGTCTGCGCGAGCAGCGTCTCGAACACGGCTTCGATATAGGCGTTGCCGGCCTGGCTGAGCGGGGTGAACACGGAGATCATGGCACCTTGAATGCTCGCTCATGGCGCCCAGGTTGCCAATCCCAGACCGGTGCTGCGTTTTGGCACACTCCGTGAATTGGCAGCGAACATGGTGGCATTCACGAAGCGGCATCGGCCGCGCCTTGTTGCATCGTGGTTGATGACTCTGACGCTGTTGGCGGGCTGCGGCGCAGAAGCGCCGACGGCGAGTGGTTCGGCGGGCCATGCCGGCAGCGCGGCGGGCTCGAGTGGCACAGCTGGGCACAACTTCGGCGGCGACGATCAGGGCGGCGGCGGAGCCGGCGAGGCGGGCAGTGCCGGCGAGGCGGGCAGTGCCGGCGAGGCGGGTAGCGCCGGTGACGGTGACGGCGAAGAAACTGGCAAGCCGCTGCAACTCCGCGGTGCCTACGTCAAGAAGGCGCGCACCGGCGCAGACGGCTCATTGTTCCTGCTGCTCGACAAACCGCTGTCACTCGCGGTCGACAACGGCTCGCCCCAGCGTGAATTGGTCCACGATCGCTCGAGTCGGGGTGCGCTCAGCTTGGCCAAATCGAGCACGACGCGCTTCCTGCTCGACTTCACGCTTCACCCTTCGGGTGAACTGACGCTGCTGTTCAGCACCAGCGCGGGCTACGAGCTCGAACGCCGCACGGAAGAAGGCGAATTGCTCGCGCAGGGCGCGGTCGAAGACCCGCAAATCGACGCCGATCCACCCACTCACACAGGCCCCGCGAGCTCGCCCATGGAGACGTTGACGCGTGATGCCGGGCGGCTGGAGGCAACGGGCGAGGGCGTGATGGTCGCGGCGCGCAACGGACGGCACTCGGTGATTGCCTACGGCTACGACGACCGGCTCGAGCGTGTTTGGCGCACGTTGGTGGTGCCCGGGTATCCGCTGTACGGCATTGGCTTGACCGGCGGCACTTACGACACTTTCGGCCAGCTCGCATGCCACACCAGCGTTCACGTGGCCGTCGATGACAGCGGCCGCGGCTACGTGGCCGTGCAGCACCCGCACAACGGCGAACAAACCTTGCTGAAAGCCCACGAACAGGTGTTCGGCGAGACGCTCGAGGGCGATCCCGACGGCCTCGACTTGTACGTCACACGCCTGAACAGCGCGGATGGCCAACGCCTGGGCACCTCGGTCGTGGGCACACCCGAGCAAGACGAGCTCTACGGTCTGCGCGCCGCGCACGGTTCAGTGCTGGTCTCGGGTCGCAAAGAATACCCGAACGAAACCGGCACCGGTTTCGATGCCTTGGTGGCCCGTGTCGACGGCTCCACGGGCAGTGTGGAAGTGCGCGAACTGGACGTCGACCGCAGCGATCTCGCGTTCGACGCCGCGCTCCTCGAGGACGACGTGTGGCTGGTCGCGGGCGTCAGCGGCTACGACCAAAACCCGCACGGCGCGAGCATCTCCGAGGCAAGCGTCGCGTTCGTGCAGCTCGTGCCCAAAACCGGCGCCGCCACGGCGCTGGCGACGCCCAACGGCAAGCGCCACAACGAAGCGCGCACGCTCACGCAGCGCCTGGACGGCACCTGGCTCGTGGGCGGCATGCACGACGGTCCCGGCACGCACTCCGCCGACGGCGACCCGAGCCAACTGACCGCCTGGGGCTTCGTTGGAGCCTTGACCATGCCGGACTGATGAAGGCGCCGGCCGAGGACCGGGGCCGCGCAATCCCCTCGGCCCCCCGATCGATTTAGTTTACATAATGTATCTTATGCGAACTACTGTGAAGGGAAAACAGGGGAATGATCGGGCATTTCTAGGCTCGCGAGCCGCGCGATCCCATGGCGCGCGGTCGTTATCCCGCGCCGCGGCGCGCGCGCCGCCGCGTCGAAAGCGCCAGCTGGGCGTTCCGCAAAGCGACGCTTGCCGAAGCTGCGGCTCAGATTGGCGGCGCGACGGTCAGGCTGAGGAACGTGCCGCCGTTCGTCATCACGAACGCCCGTGAGCCGAACGCCGAGGGCGTCATGCTGGCGCCGTCGGAGACGTGAATGCCGTCGATCAGCTCGCCGCCCAGTGGCGACAAGAGAAAGATCCCCATGCGCGAGGCCGTGACCAGCAGCGCGCCGTTGATGGGCACCGGCGCAGAGACGCCGCCGCTCGGCACTTCACGCCGCCACAGCTCGCGTCCGGTTTCCGGCTCCAGACCCCAGATGCCGCTCGTCCCGCTGGAGGCAATCAGGATGGCCCGCGCGGGTTCCGGCGGACCGCCGTCATGGCGAACGTGGGCCGGCTCTCGCCACATGGTGAGCTCGCTGACACCGCTGACCGCGGTGTTCGCCCAAACCTGGACGCCGGTCTCGGCGTCCAGCGCGAAGGCGCCGCCGGCATAGCTGGCCACGTACACCACCGGGCCCGACGGCAGCACGTTCGGGACTGGCGTGGTGTCGACGTCCAGCTGCTGCGGCACTTCACCCAGCGATTGTTCGGCCTCCGCCGCCAGATCCACCGGTTGCCAGCGCTCGGCACCGGTCAATGCGTCGTATGCGACGACGTTGCCGTCGCTGAAGCCCGTGTAGACTTTGCCGCGGAACACGGCAGGTCCGGCGTAGCCCGCGACCTCCATGCCCGTCGCTGGCGAGCGATGCTGCGACCAGCGCACCTTGCCGGTGGCCGGCTCGAGCGCGAGCAGCGTGTCGTTGGCGTTGACGACGTAGAGCAAGCCATTTTCCAGGACTGGGCGGCGCGACACCTCGGCGTTGGACATGAAGCGCCAGCGCAGTTTGCCGTCCTTTGCCGAGACCTTATAGAAGGCGCCGTCATTGGAGCCGAAGTACACGACGTCTTCGACCGGATCGTAGAGCGGCGCGCACTGCACGAAACCGATCGTCTCGAAGCGCCAAATTTGCTCGCCGTTGCCGGCGCGGAGCGCATACAGGCCGTTGTCGCTGGTGCCGGTGAACACGCGCCTGCCGACCGGGTCGATCTCCGGTTGGCCGCGTTCGTAGGGCTCTCCCGCGCGGCGTGACGGAGCCACCAGCTTGCGCGAGTAATTGACCTGCATGGCCGCGTTCGGGCGCTGCAGCCAAAGCGGCATCTCCGGATTGGCGCCGTTGCGGATGGCTTCACAGCCGGTGGTCGCGAGGCCCGTGCTGGCGGCCCCGAGCGCGGCGACCGTGACCGACCAGCGCGCCCAGTGTGACTGGACTCGCTTCACGGAGCGCTCGCCGGCGGCGCGGGAGCGTTGGGCATGCCGGCTGGGGCCTTGCCCATTCCCTTGAGCAGCTCTTTGAGCTTCTCGGCCGAGAGCCCGCCTTTGCCCGAACCTTCGCCACCCATTTGCTCGGTGAGCTCTTGGATCTGCTCGGCGGTCAGTGCACCTGGGCTCGCTGCGGGCACCGCGGAGGGGTCGACGCGACGTTGCAGATCGCGGACCGATTGCTGCAAGTAGCCGGTGTTGCCGCCGCCGAGCGCCTTCTTGTCTTTGTCTTTGCTGTCGGTACCGGCGAGCGTGTCGAGCCGCTTCTGCGCGTCCTTCAAGTACTCTTTGGCCTTGTCGATGTTGCCCGCGGCGTACGACAAGCGGGCCTGGTGATACGCGCCGAGCGCGTTGAAGCCGAGTGCGTCGATGTTGGACAGCTCGCCGAACGCCTTGAGTGCGCCGTCCTTGTCGCCGGCAGCCTCCAAGCTGATGCCAATGCCTTCCAGCGCGCGGCCTTTGACGCCCACGTCTTGGTTGGCAAGCTTGCTGTCTTTGACCGCTTGGTACGCCGCCTTGGCGTCAGCGAACTTGCTTTGATCGTAAAGGACCGAGGCCAAGCCGAGCTTGGCGAACGTGGCGGCCGAGGTCGACCCGCCGTCGGCGATTGCGCGGTACTGTTGCTCGGCAGCTTTCAGGCGCAACTCTTCGCTGGCAAACGCGGGGCGCGTCTCGACCAACCCGGTTTGCGGATCGGGCTTGGTTTCGTCCGTGCCGATGCGGGCGCCTTCGGCGCGGATCGCCGTGCTGAGTTTGGCGGAGGCCTGCTCTGCGGCGCGGCCCGCGCGGTAGTTGTAAATGGCGTAAGCGCCCCAGCCCACGAGGCCCAGGATCACCACCCATTGCACGACGTTGGCGTTCGTTTTCAGCCAGGCGCCGGCGGCTTGCGTGGTGCGCGCCAGCGCGTCGTCGACGATCTCACCGGCTTCCAAATTGCGGACCGGGATCGCACCGGGTTTGGCGCGTCGTCCGCCGCCGGCCATTTCCTCACGCAGGCGCCGATTGCGATCTTTGCTCGGCTCGGGTTCGGCCGAAAGATCGCGCTTCTTCTTTTTCTTTTTGGGGGCTGTGGGGGCGACGGCAGAGGCCTCGCCTTCCGAAACGAGCTCCGCTTCAGCGGCCTCCGCCTCTACCTGCTCTGCTTGATTCGCCTCGGGCTCCTTTTCGTCGGGACCCGGAGTCGACTCGGACTCGTCATGCGGTTCAGCCACGGGCGCTTCTATACACCATTCCCGCGTTCAGTGGCATGGACCGCGCTTTTTTGAGTTTGCGCCGGAAATGCCGCAGATCCTCGCGTATTTGGCTCACTCCCCTGGCGCCCGGGGGGAGTCGCTGACGGCACCCGCTTGCCAGGGCTGGGGGGGCGGCGGCGGCAGCTCGTCCGACAGCGGCACCAGCGCGAGCGCATCCAACTGCACGGTGCTGTCGGCGAACACCACGAATTTAGCGCGCAACCCTGGTCGGGCGCCGACGCTCTTCGGCAGCTCCCCATAAACCACCACGTGCTGCGGGCCCGGTGGGATGTGCAGGCGCAGTGCCTGCGCGGCGTCCAGATTCGGCAGGCTCGGCTTGCGCTTGCCCTCGCTGTCACCCCAGTCCGGCGCGCCTGCCGCGATCAGCACCTCGCCCGGCGCGCTGCCGGTCGCGCGCGCCCGTACCAGGGCGCGTACTCCGCGCCCATTGCCCCCCGACGGAATCGTCAAGGTGACGCTGACGCCGAGCGAGGCCTGGCTGCGCAAGCGATTCAGATCGCGACCTTCCGGGCCGCCGACGTATTGCAGGATCTTGCCGCGCTCGGCGGCTTCGACGCCGATCAACAGTGGGTCGGGCACGCCCATGAAGCGCACCAGCGGCGGCGCTAGCGCGGCTTCGGTCTTGAGCGTCACCAGCGCGTTGACCAACGCGATCCGGGTGGCTTGCGAGCGTTCATTGCCGAGCGCCTTGAGTAACGAGCCCTGTCCGAGTTCGCCGCCGATGCGCGCCAATGCCTCGGCGAGATACGGACGCAAGCGCACGTCATCCAGACTTTGGACTAGCGGCCAGACCGCGTCTTTCGCGCGGATCGTGCCCAAAGCCGCGGCAATCTGGCGCGATCGCTCGAAGTTACGCGCGGCCGAGTCTTGCCACCACCCGATTAGCGTTTTTTCGCCGCGGCCGTCGCCGTTCTCGGCCAATACCAACGCGGCCAGCCGTCGCACCGCAAGCTCCGGCGATTTTTCGAGTTCGAAGGTGAGCGGCGCGCCCTCACCCAGGCGCGTCAACGAGAGCGCCGCGTAACGGCGAACGACCTCGTCTTCATCGCGACCGAGCGCCAAGCGAAGCGCAGGCTTGGCCTCGGGTCGCTTCAGTTCGAAGAGCAGCTCGGCCGCTTTGCGCCGAATCGCCAAGTCCGCGTCGTCGAGCAATGCGGCGATCTCTTCTACCGCGTCGCCATCACCGCTGATGCCGCGCAGGATCGCTGGCGGCCAGCCCTTGCCCTCGGCGCGCAGCCCGTTTTGCTCATAGCGGCCGTGTGATGCCCCGAGTTCCTTCAGCTGTGCCCGCAGCTCGCCGAACTCCTTGGCAGATTCGGCCGAAATGTCGTGCTCTTGCCGCGGATCACGGGACAAATCGAAGAGCTTGCACGCGCCCAGTTTGCGCGCGCAGACCAAGCGCAAAGAGCCCTGCCCGAGCAGCGTTTGCTCGTCGGTCTCGGCGAGCACGAGGCCGGCACCCTCCGCGCGCTTTCCAGCCAAGAGCGGGCCCAAATCGCGGCCGCGCAAGCGGGGCGGCTTGGGAATGTCGAGCGCGGTGAGCAACGTCGGCAAGAGGTCGATGCTCTGCACGGGCTCGGCGATGCGCCGACCGGCGAGACTGCCTGGGGCCGAGAGGATCAGCGGCACTCGCACTTGCTCTTCGTACACGCTCGTCCCGTGATAGTGCCCGCCGTGCTCGCCGAACTCTTCGCCGTGATCGGCAGTCAAGATCACGACCGAGTTCGGGCGCCGGGCTCGGAAGGCTTTGACGAGCGCGCCCACGGTCTCGTCGGCAAAGCGCACCTCCGAGTCGTAGCGATCCAAATCGCGCTCGCCGAAGGCAAATTCCGGGTGATTTTCGTACGGCTCGTGGGGAGCGAACAGGTGCACCCAAGTAAACAGGCGCTTGTCGTCTGGCGCCGTCTGCAGATACGCCTCCAGCTGTTGCACGCGCCGCGGCCCCTCGGTGAACTCGACCCAGCGATATTCGAAGCCGAGGAACGTGTCGCGAAACCCCTGAAAGCGATCCGGATCGATGAAGAACACGGCCGGCGGATAAAACGCCGCCGTGCGATAGCCATAGGTTCGGAACAGCCCAGCCCAAGTATCCGAGTCTTGGGCAATGCCTTGCAAGAGCAGCGGCCGCATGTACTTGCCGGTCATCAACGACGTGACCGAATAGGACGTGTGTGGCGTCGGCGCGTAGGCGTGCTCGAAGACCACCGCGTCTTTCGCCAGGGCGTCGATGTGCGGCGTCGTCGGCCGCGCATAGCCGTAGCTGCCCAGGTGGTCGGCGCGCAGCGCGTCGACGCTGATGAGCAAGAAATCGCGCTGCCGAAGGTCGAGCGTGCGCCCCGTTTGCTCCGCCGAGGGGCTGGCACAGGTCATGTGCGCCGCGCGCTCCGCCGGGCCCAGCGCGTCACATTCGACCGTATCTTCCGGCGCGACCGGAGCGATCAGCGTTGCGAGACCCAGCGCGCGCCCCGCGAGCGGCGCGTGTTCGCTGACGACGAAGCGAAAGTTATCGAAGTGCGACAGGCGCCGCGCGCTGGGCAACACCAGCAGTGCGGCCACCAGGCAGACCCCGAGCGTGACGGCATAGCTGCGCGCTTTCGCGCGCTCCGAAGCCGAGTTTTGCTCGCGACTGACCGCGCGCTGAACGGCCTCCGCCGCGAACGGCACGGTCAACAGCACCGAAGCCGTGAGGCCCCAGTGAAACGCGGGATAGAGCCGCACCAAGATCAGCCGGTTGGCGAGCTCCGCCAGGAGCGCGCCGGCCAGGACCAGCCCGGCGCACGCCCAGGGCCTGGCCCGTTCCAACCGGGCCAGCGCCGGCGCAGCCGCCCAGGCCAGCGCAAAACCGAGCGCGCCGACGACCATCGCGAAGCCGCCGCGTTGGCCCATGGTCGCGAGGTGTCGCCCTCCCCCCACCCCAAACCCCAACACCGCGCCGGCCGCGACCCCGAACGCCGCGAGCAAGCCGCGCACCGGTCGCGCTTCGGAATGCTGCACCAGCCAGGCGACGAACGCCCCGACGAGTGCGCCTGCCGCGCCTGCAGTCAGCGCCGTGGGCGCCAGCCAAAGCAGGCCGTATTGAACCTCCCAGACGCTGGCCAGCTCACGCGCGGCGCCGAGCAGCGCGACCGCCAATTCTGCAGCGATGACGGCCCAAACCGACCAGCACGCGCGCGCAATCCGAGCAAGCGTTGGTCCGCCCGCTACTCTGAGCGAACCTTTCACTTCAGCGGAACTCGATACTGCCGATTTCGTAGCGGCGCGTTCCGCCGGGAAGCGTGACGACCACTTCATCACCCGTCGATTTGCCGATCAGCGCGCGAGCCAGGGGCGCCGTGACCGAGATCGTCCCGTGCTTCAGATCCGCTTCGTCGGCACCCACGATTTGGTAGGTGTTCTCTTCTTCGGTGTCCAGATTCGTGAGCAACACGAACGCGCCGAAGCGCACGCGATCGCCCGAGAATTTCGAGGGGTCGATCACCTCCGCGCGCGAGAGTTTGTCCTCGATGTCTTTGATTCGGGCTTCATTCAGGCCCTGCTGCTCTTTGGCGGCGTGGTATTCGGCGTTTTCTTTCAGATCGCCGTGTTCGCGCGCGACACCGATGGCGCGCGAGATCTTCGGTCGCTCTTCTTTGAGACGAACCAGTTCATCGCGCAGCTTCTGCGCGCCAGCGGGAGTCATGGGGACGGGTTCGTTCATCTTGCCTCGGCGGGCATCTTTACCCGTTGTATCGGCAGGCGCTAGTCTTGTGTTGCCGCGCCAAATGGCGCTCTGGCGCCGCCCGGCGTGGCGCCAGCTCCTCGGCGGCCGGCAAACGCAGGCGAGTCGCGCTCCAGCCGGCCGAAAAGCGGCAAAATCCGGGCCTGCCAACTTGCGCCCGAAACGGAACGCCGCTAGCAGAGGCCTCGAACATGCGGACAACGAAGCCGAGCTCGCGCAGGTCGACGAGCAGAGACCCCGGGCGCGGAATTTCGAGCCGCGCGCTCGGATTGTTCTTGGGTGCCGCGCTGCTCGGCCCGTGCCTGATCGGCTGCGAGCAAGAGTACCGTCCCGTTTCGGCCTTCGATTATTCGGAGAAAGCCAAGCGCGACTACGACGCCGCGATGGATGACTTCGACTCCAAGAATTGGGAGGCCGCGCGGCAAAAGCTGGCCGAGGTGAAGCGCAACTACGGCTACAGCCGCTACGCGCGCCTGGCCGAGCTGCGTTTGGCCGACGCGGACTACGAGCAAGACAAGTTCGCGGAAGCCACTGCGGGCTACAAAGCCTTCGTCCACGACTATCCGAACGATCCGGAGATCCCCTACGCCCGCTATCGAGTGACGATGACGCAGTACGACGCGGTGAGCGCGTCGTTTTTGCTCCCGCCGCTCGAAGAGCGCGATCTGGCCTACGTCAACGACGCGCACGCCAGCATCCGCGCGTTCCTCAACGACTACCCGAACAGCGAGCATGCCCCACAGCTTGCCTACATGCAGTCGGTCGTGACCGGGTTATTGGCCCGCCACGAGCTGTACGTGGCGCGCTTCTACTTGGGTCGAGACAAGTTCCCCGCCGCGATCGCGCGCATTCAATATTCGCTTCGCAGTTACCCGAATTCGGGTCTCGAGCCGGAAGGGTTGGTGATGCTCGCCGAGGTGTATCTGAAGACCAAGGAGCGAGAAAAGGCTCGCACGGTGCTCGAACTGCTGCTCACCCGCTATCCGACCAGCCCGTTCGTGGTGCCGGCAAAGAACTACTTGAGTCGCTTGGCCGCGCTGCCAAAGCAGGGCTGAACATGGCGGAACCTTCACCGCTCAGTACCGTTCCGCCCACCGTCCTGGTCGTCGACGACGAGAAGAACATCCGTCGCACCCTGGAGATGGTGCTCACGGGTGAAGGCTATCGAGTGCTGGAGGCCGAATCCGGCGAAAAGGCCTTGGAGACGCTCGGCAACCCGCACGAACCGGTAGACGTCGCGATCTTCGACTTGAAGCTGCCCGGCATGAGCGGCTTGGATGCCCTGCAGCGCTTACGCAGTGACGATGCCACTCGCGACCTGCCGGTGATCGTCGTCAGCGGACATGCCACCGTCCACGACGCGGTGGCCGCAATCAAGCTCGGCGCGACGGACTTCTTCGAGAAGCCCCTGAACCGCGAGCGCGTGCTGGTCAGCGTGCGCAACTCGATCCGCACCGCGCGCTTGAACCGCACGGTCGAGCAGCTGCGCGTCGAACTCGAAGCGCGTTACGAGATGATCGGCACCAGCGCGCCGATCCAGAAGCTGTTCCAAGACGTCGACAAGGTAGCGCCGACCAAGGCCAACGTGCTCATCACCGGCGAGAGCGGCACCGGCAAAGAGCTGGTCAGCCGCGCGATCCATCGCCTGAGCCCGCGCCGAGACGCGCCGTTCATCAAGGTGAACTGCGCGGCGATCCCGCGCGAACTGATCGAAAGCGAGCTGTTCGGCCACGAAAAAGGCTCGTTTACCGGCGCGCAAGCGCGCAAGCGCGGCTTCTTCGAGCAGGCCCACGGCGGCACGTTGTTCTTGGACGAGATCGGCGACATGGATCTGACGGCGCAAGCGAAAGTGCTGCGCGCGCTGCAGAACGGCGAGGTGGTGCGCGTCGGCTCCGAGCACGTGATCAACGTGGACGTGCGGGTGCTGGCGGCAACCAACAAGGATCTGGCCAAGGCCGTGCAGCTGGGCACCTTCCGCGAGGACTTGTTCTTCCGTCTGGACGTGTTCCCGATCCGGGTGCCCGCGCTGCGCGAACGCAAGGCGGACATCGCCATTTTGGCGGAGGCCTTCGTCTCCGGCTTCTGCAAGGACAATGGCCTGCGCGTGAAGCGCATCGACCCGAGCGTGTTCGACGCGCTTTCTCGCCGCAAATGGCCGGGTAACGTGCGTGAATTGAAGAACGTGGTCGAGCGCGCCGCGATCTTGTCGAGCGACGTGATAACCATCGCCGATCTACCTGAAGATCCGCACGATAGCCCCTTCGACGACGAGGTCGAGGAAGCGGGAGCAGGCTCGCCGGGCGGCAACGACAGCATTCCGGACGTCGAGAGCACGCCGCTGCCGCAAACCTCCTCCGATCGCCTCACCTTGCGCGAGTACCGCGAAACGACCGAGCGCGCGTACATCATCGAAACGCTGAAGGCGCTGGATTGGAATATCTCCAAGGCCGCCATCGTGCTGGGCGTGGAGCGCACCAATTTGCACAAGAAAGTGCGCAGCTACGGCATCAAACGCGGCGAAGGCTGATGTTTCGCCGCGGCCGACCCCGTGAGCAGCACGTCGATGTCGGTGCACTGAGCGCCACCCTACCCGGCCCGATCTGCATCTCTGGCCGCGCGCCGGGCGTCGTGGCGTTTCACGGCTTTGGAGGCACCACGCGCGAGATCGAGCTCGCCGCGACGGTCGCTGGCGAGCTC
>Ga0134124_10003322_pt1 | contig 12934 bp, 15 predicted proteins | sample KB304_FD_96880 | JGI IMG/M metagenome (GOLD analysis project Ga0134124, IMG submission 96880) | Terrestrial soil microbial communities without Nitrogen fertilizer from Kellogg Biological Station, Michigan, USA - KB3-0-4 | ecosystem: Environmental > Terrestrial > Soil > Unclassified ... | reverse complement strand
TGGGCCTCGGCGGTCGCACGCTGGCGGTCGAGACCGCGCCGGCCCCGGTTCCGGCGGACGTGCGAGAGCTGCTCGAGGTCGCCGTCCTCGCCTCGCAGGCGACGCTCGAGCGGGGCGATCCCACCGAGGTCGCGCTGGTGGCGGCGGCGGCGGCGCGCGCCGGCGTGGATCCCGAGGGTCTCCGCCGGATGCATCCGTTGCTGGCGCCCTATCCGTTCGACTCGTTCCGCAAGCGGATGACGCTCGTTCGCGCCGCCCCGGGCGGGCCCCTGGCGTTCGTCAAGGGCGCGCCGAAGGAGATCCTCGCGCTCTGCGGGACCGTCCGGGCGGGAACCGAGACCCGGTTGCTCACCGACGCCGATCGCGGGGTGGTGCTCGCCGAGCACGACCGCCTCGCCGCCGACGGCCTCCGCCTCCTCGGCGTCGCGGTACGGCCGGTGTCCGACGCGCTCCTGACCGCTCCTGCCTCCGCGATCGAGCGGGACCTGACCTTTCTCGGCTTCGTCGCGCTGTGGGATCCGCCGCGGCCGGAGGTCGAGACGGCCGTGGCGATGTGCCGCACGGCCGGCATCCGAGTCGTGATGGTGACCGGCGACTACGGGCTGACCGCCCAGGCGATCGCGCGCCGGATCGGGCTGCCCGTCACCAAGGTCGTCACCGGCGAGGAGGTGGAGCGTCTGTCTCCGGCGGCACTGCGCGGGCTCGCCGGCGAGCCGGGCGTGCTATTCGCCCGCACGTCGCCCTCGCACAAGCTGGCGATCGTCACGGCGCTTCGCGCCGCCGGCGAGGTGGTGGCCGTCACGGGCGACGGCGTCAACGACGCGCCGGCGCTGAAGGCCGCCGACATCGGCGTGGCGATGGGGCGGCGGGGCAGCGACGTGGCCAAGGAGGCGGCGGAGGTGGTCCTCACCGACGACAACTTCGCGTCGATCGTCGCCGCCATCCGTGAGGGCCGTGCCACCTACGCGAACATGGGCAAGTTCGTCACCTACATCTTTGCCTCCAACGTGCCGGAGCTGGTGCCCTTCCTCGCCTTCGTCTTCCTGCACATCCCGCTGCCCCTCACGATCATGCAGATACTCGCGGTCGACCTCGGGACGGACCTGCTGCCGGCCCTGGCCCTCGGAGCGGAGCCGCCGGAGTCCGACGTGATGGTGCGGCCGCCGCGCGCCGCCGGTGCGCGGCTGCTCAACGCCCCACGTCTGCTGCGCGCCTACGCGTTCCTCGGCGTGGCCGAGGCGGCGCTGGCGATGCTGGCCTTCTTCTGGACGTACTGGCTGTCCGGCTGGCGTCCGGGCATGCCGATGGCCGCGGAGGGCGCCCTCTACCAGCGGGCGACGACCATGACGCTGGTCGGGATCGTGGCCGCCCAGATCGGCAACGTGTTCGCGTGCCGCACCGACCGCGAATCCGTCTTCCGCGTGGGCATCCTGGGCAACCGCTTAGTGCTCGTCGGCATCGCCGCGGAAGTCGCGGTGCTCCTCGGTCTCATCCTGGTGCCCCCGCTGCGCGCCATCTTCGGTCTGGTCCCGCCCACCCCGGCCGAATGGATGCTGGTGCTCGCGTTCCCGGCCGTCATCCTGCTGCTGGACGAATCGCGGAAGCTGCTGCAGCGAGGCGTGGCCGGCGCTCACCCGCGGTGACGTCGGCGGCGTGGGAGATCGATCGTCGTCATCGCCTCCGGGCGGCGAAGAGCCAGGCGACGAGACCCGCGAGCGCGACCACGGCGACCACGATCACCCACTGATCTCGAATGGCCTCGATCATCCAGTCCTCCCGGTCCGCCCGCCGTGGCGCTTGCCCGGTCGCCACGTGAGGCTGCATGTTGGCGCGTGCGTCTCGACGACCGGCGTGGGAAGATGACGCCGCTGATGCAGGGCGCGTTCGTCCGCGCGTCCACCCCGTCCACGGAGGGAACAGATGAAGCGCTCCCCACGCTCACCGAAAGCACGCCGTCCAACCGACCCCGCCGCCATGTCCCCGCAGGCCAAGCGCCGCCAGCGCAGCGCGACGGCAGCGGTCCGGCGGGGCACGACGCTGGTGCAGTCCGAGGTCCCGCGCCGGGTCGAGACGCGCATGGCACCGCCGAAGTACGCCGAGAGGCAGCACGCGCGGCCGGGCGCCGGCATCAAGCGCTCGCGCGCCAGCATGTCGCCCAAGTCCCGCTGAGCCGGCCGCCCGCCAGTCAAGCGCTCGCGACGTGGTGGCGCTCGTCGCGGGCCACCTCCCGCGGGAAGAAGATGGCCGCGAAGAGCAACACGGCGCCGAACACCTGGGCGTACGTGGCTATGACCCGCATGACGAAGTCGTCATCGGCGTGCGGGAGCAACAGGAGCAGCACGGCCAGGAACAGCGACGAGACGCCGGCCGTCCCCAGCAGCCAGTAGCCGGCCCGTTCGCGCGGAAGACGGATCGCGGCCAGCAGCTCCAGCACTCCGGTGATCAGACCCCAGGCCGCCAGGACGTAGACGAACTGTCGTGGCACCGAGGGCCGGCCCAGGGCCAGCAGACCCAGGACGACGCTCACCGCACCCTCCAGCAGCACCGGCCAGGCGTCGAAGACGTAGGTGGACGCTCGCGTGCCGGCGCCGATGGCCCACACGCCGTCGAGGATCGCGTAGACGCCGAAGAGCATCACCACGATCGACAGCGTGACGTGGGGCCACACGAGGATCGACACGCCGAACGCGATCGCCAGCACGCCGCGGATGGCGATCATCCACCAGTTGTGGACCAGCGCCGCGAGGTTCATCGGCGTGTCTCGGCCGGCATCCGCACGGTCAGCACCGGGCACGTCGCGGTGGCCACGACCCGCGAGGCCACGCTGCCCAGGAGCACCTTCATGACGCCGGTGCGCCCGTGGGTGCCGAGCACCAGGATGTCGGCCTTGTCGTGCTCGGCCGTCCGGACGATCTCCTCGGCCGGGATGCCGCCGTCCACGAACTGGGGTGTCGCGCGGACCCCGGCATCGACGGCCTCCTTCACGAGGGCGTCCATCTCCTGCTCCGCCCGCGCCCGCAGGTCGCCCTCGATCAGGTCCCAGGTGTCCTGGGTCACGTAGCCGCCCGCGATGAACAACGAGGCCGGCGAGGGGAGCACGTGCACGATGGTCAACTCCCCGCCGGTCGCCTTGGCCAGCCGAAGCGCCTGGGAGAACGCGGCCCGCGACGCCGGGGAGAAGTCGGACGCGTAGGTGATCCGCATCGTGTCGTTCATTGGCAGCCTCCTGCCGACCGCCTGTGCAGCCGCGATGCCAGGCCTCGAAGCGTGGTGAATCAACGTGATGCGGGCTCAGGACGGCTCCGGGCAGTGGGGCCGCGACGCCGCAGCTGGGGCGCCGCGGCAGCGCCTCAGTTGCGGATCTGGTGCTTGTTGACCAGGCGGTGGAACGTCTTGCGGTCGATGCCGGCCGCCTTGGCGGCGGCCGAGATGTTGCCCTGGTTCCGGTCGAGCAGCTCCTTCAGGTACGAGGCCTCGAGCACGGCCATCCAGCGGTCCTTGGCCTCCTTCAGACCGAGGTCGGTGGTGCCGGTCAGGTGCGATTCGATCGCCGGCGCCGCCGCCTCCGGGGTGGCGAGGCGCGCGCCGGCGCCCAGGATGTGGTCGGGCAGGTCCCGCCGGGTGACCGTATCGCTCTCGGCCAGCGCGCAGGCGCGCTCGATGACGTTCTGCAGCTCGCGCACGTTACCGGGCCACGCATACGCCTCGAGCGCGGTCATGGCCGTGTCGTCATAGCCGTGGACGCGCCCCTGGCCGTAGCGCTTGAGGAAGGCGTGGGCCAGCAGCCGGACGTCGCCGGCGCGCTCGCGCAGCGGCGGCAGCCGGATCTCGATGACGTTGACGCGGTAGTAGAGCTCCTCCCGGAACTGCCCCTTGGCGGCCGCCTCGCGCAGGTTGTGGTTCGTGGCCGACACCACGCGCACGTCCACGTCGATGAGCGCGGTGCCGCCCACCCGGCGGATCTGGCGCTCCTGCAGCGCGCGCAGCAGCTTGACCTGGAGGCTCAGCGGCAGGTCACCGATCTCGTCGAGGAACAGCGTGCCGCCGCTCGCGACCTCCATGAGCCCCGGCTTCGTGCGCACCGCCCCCGTGAACGCGCCCTTCTCGTGGCCGAACAACTCGGACTCCAGCAGGTTCTCGGGCAGGGAGGCGCAGTCGACGGGCACGAAGGCCTGGGTCGCCCGCGGGCTGTTGGCGTGGACGGCCCGCGCGATCAGCTCCTTGCCGGTGCCCGACTCGCCCAGCACCAGGATGTTGGCCTCGGAGCGCGCCGCCTTCTTCACCAGCTCGGAGACCTGGGCCATGGCCGGGCTGCGGCCGATCACGTTGTCGAGCGCGAACGTCGTCTGCAGCTGCTCGCGCAGGTTGCGGTTCTCCAGCGCGAGGCGCCGCTGGCGCAGGGCGCGCTCCACCACCAGGGTGAGCTGGTCCACCGAGAAGTTCTTGGGCAGGTAGTCGAACGCGCCGTCCTTGATGGCCGCCACCGCCGACTCGATCGTCGCGAAGGCGGTGATGACGACGACCGGCAGCGCAGGGTCGAGCTCGCGGGCCCGGCGCAGCAGGGCCAGCCCGTCGATCTCCGGCATCTTGAGGTCCGTGAGCAGGAGGTCGGGCCCCTCGGACTCGAGCAGGGCCAGGGCCCGGTGGGGGTCGGTGGTGGTCAGGCAGCGGTGCCCGGCCCGGCGCAGGATGCGCGCGCAGTTGTCCACCATGTCGGGCTCGTCGTCGACGATGAGAATCCGGGGGGTCACGAGGGACATTTTAACTCGCGGCTCCCGGCGCGGGCGGTTATTGCATATGTCCCATGAAGCATATAGAACTATGTCGCCATGAGCATAACGGCGGGTTCGGCCGGACCCGCGGAAAGCGAGATCGCATGCGGCGGCTGACCTTCGTGTTCGTCGCGCTGGTGCTGGCGCTGGCCCCGGCGGCCCCGGCCCAGGCCCCAGGCTCTCGGACCGTGATCCTCTCCACGACGACGAGCACGCAGGATTCGGGGCTCCTCGACGTGCTGGTGCCGCTGTTCGAGAAGAACACCGGCTACTCGGTGAAGACGATCTCCGTCGGCACCGGCCAGGCGCTGGCGCTGGCGGCGCGGGGCGAGGCCGATGTGACCCTCTGCCACGCGCCCGTGCTGGAGAAGAAGTACGTGGCCGAGGGCACGCTGCAGGATCGGCGCCTGGTCATGTACAACGACTTCCTCGTCGTGGGGCCGGAGGCGGATCCCGCGAAGATCAAGGGCGACAAGAGCGTCGTCGAGGCCATGAAGAAGATCGCCGCCGCCGGCGCCCGGTTCGTCTCGCGGGGCGACAAGTCGGGCACGCACATCCTGGAGCAGAGCCTCTGGAAGCACGCGGGCGTCACCCCGGCCGCGCCCTGGTACATCGAGTCGGGGCAGGGGATGGGCGCCACGCTGGGCATCGCCAACGACCGGCAGGCCTACACGGTGACCGACCGCGCCACGCTCCTGGCCTTCGGCAAGCGCGTCGATCTCAAGCCGATGGTCGAGGGCGACAAGCTCCTGCTCAACATCTACTCCGTCATGGAGGTCAATCCCGCCAACGGCCCCAGGGTGAACGCGGCCGGCGGCAAGGCCTTCGCCGCCTTCATGCTGGCGCCCCAGACGCAGGCCGTCATCAAGGCGTTCGGCGTCGACAAGTACGGCCAGGCGCTCTTCGTGCCGATCGCCGGCCGGGGGAGTGACGAGGGGGACGTCAGTCCCCCTCTCAAGTAGATGGGACGGGGCTAGGCTCGTGGACGTCCTCGTCGAGGGCGTGCGCCAGGCGGTCGGGCTGCTGCTCGGGGGCGACCGCGAGATCATCACGGTGCTCTGGCTGTCGCTGCAGGTCTCGGGCACGGCCACGCTGATCGCGCTGCTGCTCGGCATCCCCGCCGGCGCCGTGCTCGCGCTGACGCGCTTCCCCGGCCGCACGCTCGTCGTCAGCGCCATCAACACCGGGATGGGCCTGCCCCCGGTCGTGGTGGGGCTCTTCGTGACGATCCTGCTCTGGCGCAGCGGCCCCCTCGGCGACTGGGAGATGCTCTACACGCCGGCGGCGATCGTGCTGGCCCAGGCCGTGATCGCCTCGCCCATCGTCACCGGGATCACGCTGGCCGCCGTGCAGAACGTGCCGGCGAAGTTCCGCCTGCAGCTGTACGCGCTCGGCGCCTCGCGGCGGCAGATGCTGGGGGTCGTGCTGCGCGAGGCGCGGCTGCCGATGCTGGCGGCCATCATGGCCGGCTTCGGCGGCGTCATCTCCGAGATCGGCGCCTCCATGATGGTGGGCGGCAACATCAAGGGCCAGACCCGCACGCTCACCACGGCGATGGTGCTGGAGACGGGCAAGGGCAACTTCGACGTCGCCATCGCGCTGTCGATCCTCCTCATGGTCCTGGTGTTCGGCATCAACTGGGTGCTGACGACGATCCAGCAGCGCCGGGCACTGTGACCCTCGGCCGGTGGCATAGTGAGACATGATCCACGGACGAGGCGTATGACGGGCTCGATCGCGCGAGCCATCGCGGCGGTGGTGTTCGGCGTGAGTCTCGCCGCCGCCACACCGGCGCTCGCGCAGGAGCTTCTGGTCTCGGCGGCGGTGAGCATGAAGGACGCCGTCACCGAGCTGGGGCAGACGTTCACGAGCCGTCGGCCCGGCGTGGCCGTCCGCTTCAACTTCGGCGCCTCCGGTGAGCTGCAGAAGCAGATCGAGGCCGGGGCGCCCGTGGACCTGTTCATCTCGGCCGGCCAGCGACAGATGGACGAGCTGGAGAGGAAGGCGTTGATCCTGTCGACGAGCCGCCGCGTCTTCGCGCGCAACGTCCTGGTGGTGGTCAAGCCCGCCGATTCCGCGATCGATCTCGTGAAGCCGGCGAATCTGCTGGATCCGCGCGTGCGGAAGATCGCGGTCGGCAATCCCCGGACGGTGCCGGTGGGGCAGTACACCGAGGAGAGCCTGCGCGCCCTCGGCCTGTGGGAGCCGCTGCAGCCCAAGCTGGTATTCGCCGAGAACGTCCGCCAGGCCCTCGAGTACGTCGCGCGCGGCGAAGTCGATGCGGGGTTCGTCTACGCCACCGACCTCGCGGTCGGTCGGGATCGCGTGCGGGAGGCGTTTCGCCCGGCCGAAGACACCTATCGTCCCGTGACGTACCCGGTGGCGGTGATCAAGGATTCCCGACAGGCCGCGCTGGCCCAGGCGTTCGTCGAGCTGCTGGTCGGTGCGGAGGGACGAGCGGTGCTCGGGCGGCTCGGCTTCCAGCCCTCGCCCGCCGGCCTCCGATAGGCAGACGCTTCTTGCGCACCACCGCCGGCGAATGACGGTACGACGTTTGCTCCACCCTCGATCACAGGAGGGCGCGCACCATGATGACCATCGTCTCGCACGTGGAGCTCAAACCGGGGACCGAGGGCGAGTGGGACCGGACGATGCACGAGCGTCTGCGCGCGGCGGAGGGGCGCTCCGGCTGGGTGGCCGGCCAGCTGCTGCGGCCGGTCGACAAGCCCCAGGACCGTGTGATCGTGGGCACCTGGCAGCGCCGGGAGGATTGGGAGGCGTGGCACCGCGACGCCGCGTTCCAGGAGACGCGCACGCGGCTGGACCGCCTGGAAGCGCGACCGGCGCACGAGTGGTGGCACGAGGTGGTGGAAGAGCGCGGCCTCGCCGCGTGACTCGCCCGTCGCGTAGAATCGCGGCGTGAGCGCGGAGACTCTCAGCGCCCTGTCCCTGTCCGTTCGCGTCGCGGTCCTGGCGACGCTCGCGAATGCCCTCGTCGGCATCCCGCTCGCGTACGTCCTCGCCCGGCGGCGGTTCCGCGGTCGGGCGCTGGTGGATCTGCTCGTCACGCTGCCGCTCGTGCTGCCGCCGACCGTCACCGGCTACTACCTGATCGTCCTGCTCGGCCGGCGCGGCTGGCTCGGCGCGCCACTGTACGCCGCCACCGGCTGGTCGATCGTCTTCACGTGGTACGCGGCCGTCGTGGCCGCGACGATCATGGCGCTGCCGCTGCTGGTGCGCACCGCGCGGGCCGCGATCGACTCCGTGGACCGTGACCTCGAGAAAGCCGCCTACACGCTCGGCCGCTCGGAGTGGCGCACCGCCCTCGAGGTGACGTTGCCGCTGGCCCGCAACGGGATCCTGGCCGGCCTGGTGCTGGCCTTCGCGCGCGCGCTCGGGGAGTTCGGGGCGACGCTGATGCTCGCGGGCAACATCCCGGGCCGGACGGCGACCGTGCCGCTGGCCATCTACACCGCCGTGCAGACGGGCGAGGAGCACGCCGCACTCTTCCTCGTGGCCATCCTCACGGCGCTATCTTGCGTGGTGCTCGTCGTCGCCAATAGGCTGGGAGCCCGGGCGGCGTGAGCGCACGGCTCGAAGTCCGCCTGCTGAAGCACCTGGCCGGCTTCACGCTCGACGTCGAGTGGACGGCCGACGGTGGCGTCGCCGCGCTGTTCGGCCCGTCCGGCGCCGGCAAGACGTTGACGCTGCAGTGCATGGCCGGTCTGCTGCGACCCGACGCGGGGCGCATCGTCGTGGACGGCCGCGTGCTCTTCGATGCGGCGGCGCGGGTCGACGTACCGCCCCAGGGCCGGCGCGTCGGCTACGTGTTCCAGGGCTACGCGCTGTTCCCGCACCTGACCGTCGCCGACAACGTCGGCTTTGGTCTGCGCGGCCGGCCGGCCGCCGAGCGCGCTCGACGGGTCACGGAGGTGATCGGGCGGCTCGGGCTCCGGGGATTCGAACGGCGCTACCCGGGCGAGCTGTCGGGTGGGCAGCGCCAGCGCGTGGCGCTCGGGCGCGCGCTCGCCATCGACCCCGCGCTGCTGTTGCTCGACGAACCGCTCTCGGCCCTCGACGCGCCGCTGCGCCGCACGCTGCGCGATGAGCTGCGCGGCGTCCTCAGCGAGTGGGGTACGGCGGCCGTCGTGGTCACGCACGACTTCCCCGAGGCCTATCGGCTGGGTGACCGCATCGTCGTGTACGAGGCGGGACGCGTGGTCCAGTCGGCTCCGCGCGCAGAGCTTCTGTGGCAGCCCGCGTCGGAGTCGGTCGCGCGGATCATGGGTATCCCCAACGTGCTGCACGGCACCGTCATCAAGGCCGTGCCCGATCGCATCCAGCTCCGCTGGCGCGGCCAGACGCTCGAAGCGGTGAACTCGCCGACGCACTCGTACCTGCCGCCGCCGGAGGCGCCGATCGCGTTCTTCGTCCGCCCCGAGTACGTGCGCCTCATCCGCAAGGACCGCGTGGTCGCTGATCTGCGCCATCACATGAACCTCATGCGCGGCGAGATCGTCGCCGACGAGGACTTCGGCACGACGTGTACCCTGCGCATTCGCCTGGACGAGCCGGGCGCGCCGGCGCAGGGCACGTACGACCTCGAAGTCGAAGTGCCCCACCTCGTGTACGAGATCCTGGAGATCGAGCGCGACCGGCGCTGGGAGTTCTCGATCCACCGCGGATCGATCCACGTGCTGCCGGCGTGACCGGCGTCGTCGCGCTGCGCGACGTCCGCCTCCGCTACGCCGGCGGCTTCACGCTGCAGGTGCCGGCGCTCGACGTGCACGCGGGCGAGATCCTCGCCGTGATCGGTCCCAACGGCAGCGGCAAGTCCACGCTGCTGCGCGCGCTCGGGTTGCTGGAGCGTCCCGACGCCGGGCACGTGCTGATGCGCGGGCTGCCGGTGGACGCGCGCGACGCGCTGGCCGAGCGGCGGCGCATGGCGACCGTGTTCCAGGAGCCGCTGCTGGCCGATACGACCGTCGCCGACAACGTCGCGCTCGGCCTGCGCTTCCGCGGCGTCGGCGGTCAGGAGATCGAGCGTCGGGTATCGCGCTGGCTGGAGCGGTTCGGCCTCTCCGCGCTCGCGGCCCGTGCGGCGCGGACGCTGTCCGGCGGCGAGGCGCAGCGCGTGGCGCTGGCCCGCGCCCTGGTACTCGAGCCCGAGGTCCTCCTGCTCGACGAGCCGTTCGCCAGCCTCGACCAGCCCTCACGCACCGCGCTCATCGCCGACCTCGGGGCCATCCTGCGCCAGGACCGCATCACCACCGTGCTCGTCACCCATCACCGTGGTGAGGCGCAGGCGCTGGCCGACCGTGTGGCGGTGCTGATCGGCGGTCGCCTGTGTCAGCTCGACGAGACCGCGCGCGTGTTCCAGGCGCCGGCCTCCGAGGACGTCGCCCGGTTCGTCGGCGTGGAGACCATCGTCAGCGGCCGCGTGCGCGGGCGCGAGGCCGGGGTGACGCGGGTGGAGGTCGGCGACCGCACGCTCGAGGTCGCGGCCCCGGCCGAGATCGGCGCGCGCGTGCGGCTGGCCATCCGTCCGGAGGACGTGACGCTGGCGCTGCCGCGCGAGGGCGGCGGCGCCTCGAGCGCCCGCAACGCGCTGGCCGGATCGATCGCGCGCATCACGGTGACCGACACCGGGGTGCGTGTGCTGATCGACTGTGGATTCTCGCTCGTGGCAACCGTCACGCCGCGCTCGCTCGCGGAGCTGCAACTGGCTGAAGGCATGGAGGTTGTGGCACTCTTCAAGGCGAGCGCGCTGCACGTGATTCCGGGGGCCGCGGTGCTTGACACCCCGACGGCTCCGGGACTATAAGGAGGTACCCGCAACCAGTGGCAATGGACGGGGGACATATCGAAATCAGCGGTCGACGGGGCCAGCGTTCAATGGTGACGCTGGCTTTGTTTGTTTTACGAAGTGCCCGCCGTGTCCCAGGGAGGTCGACGCGATGACCCAGGAGAACCTCATCGAACGACTCATGGCCGAGAACGAGGAATTCCGTCGCCTGCGCTCCGAGCATCAGGGGTACGAACATGAGATCCAGGCGCTGAACGGACACTCCTTGCTCTCGGCGGACCAGCACTGGCGGATGAGCGAGCTGAAGAAGCTGAAGTTGATGGCCAAGGACCGCATGGAGGCCATCATCCGGAGCACGCGCTCCGGCGTTACCGCCTGAGCTCCACCGGCCGTGTCCGGCGGGGCCGCCGCTCAGTGCGGCGGCGCCCGCCCCGGACCGCCGACACCTCGGACGGCTTTCGTGGCCTCACCCACCTCACGCCGCAGGGCGACGCGCGGATGGTCGACGTGTCCCCCAAGCCCGAGACCACCCGTGAAGCGATCGCCCGCGTGATCGTCCGCATGCGCCCCTCGACGCTGCGTGCCGTGCAGCGCGGCAACGCGCCCAAGGGAGACGTGCTCGGTGTCGCCCGCACCGCCGGCATCCTGGCCGCCAAGCGCACGCCCGACTTGATCCCGCTCTGCCATCCGCTGCGCCTCACCCGCGTCGAGGTCTCGTTCGACGCCCGCCCGCGCCGCGGCGAGCTGTCGATCGAAGCGCGCGTGTGCACCGTGGACAAGACCGGTGTCGAGATGGAAGCCCTGACGGCGGCCGGCGTGGCCGCGCTCACCGTCTACGACATGGTCAAGGCGCTGGAGAAGGGCGTGACGATCACCAATCTTCAGCTCATAGAAAAATCGGGCGGGAAGTCGGGAAAATGGGAACGACGGAGCCGGGTCGCTCCTCGAACAGGCCACCCACGCCCCAAGCCGGCCTCACGGACCCCGCTCCAATGAAGACGGCGCTCATTCACTCCGAGGCGTGGGACCGGTTCGACTACGGCCCGCAGCATCCGCTGCGTATGGAGCGTCTGGGTCTCACGTGGCGCCTCATGCAGGCATACGGACTCACCCGCCTGCCGGGGGCCGTCGTGCACGCGCCGGCGCCGGCCGGCGAGGGCGAGATCGCGGTGTTCCACGCGCGCGAGTATCTGGAGATCCTGAAAGCGGCCAACAGCGGGGCGCAGCCGCCGCGCGGGGGCGCGTTCGGTCTCGGCGCCGGCGACAACCCCGTCTTCCCCGGCGTGTGGGAGGCGGCCCAGCTCGTCGCGGCCGGCTCGATCCAGGCCGCGGACCTGGTCGCCGGCGGCGAGGCGGATCGCGTCTTCCACTTCGCCGGTGGCCTGCACCACGCGCTGCGCGAGCGCGCCTCCGGATTCTGCTACGTCAACGACGCCGTGCTGGCGATCCTGCGCCTGCGGGAGCGCGGCCTGCGCGTGGCCTACGTGGACATCGACGCGCATCACGGCGACGGCGTGCAGTACGCCTTCTACGGCGATCCCAACGTGCTCACGATCTCCACCCACGAGCGCGGCGAGCGTCTGTTCCCCGGCACCGGCTTCGTGAACGAGCTCGGGGAAGGGGACGCCGCGGGATTCTCGGTGAACCTGCCGCTGGAGGCCTATACCGACACCCACGTCTACCTGCCGGCCTTCGAGGCGGTGGTGCCGCCGCTGCTGGAGCGCTTCAAGCCCGACGTCATCGTGGCCCAGCTCGGCATCGACTCGCACCGCACCGATCCGCTCACGCACCTGGCCCTCGACATCCAGGGCTTCGTGAAGGCGTTCGCGCGCATCCTGCCGATGGCGCCGAAGCTCGTCGCGCTGGGCGGCGGTGGCTACGACATCCGCAACGTGGCGCGCGGATGGACGGCGGCGTGGGCGGTGCTCAACGGAGTGGAGCTGCCCGGCGCGCTACCCGAGGCGTTCGCGGACGACGTGCGGCGGTACGATTTCGGCTCGCTGGGACTCTGGGACGAGCCGGCGGAGGCGCTGCCCGACAACATCCAGCGCGCCGTCAGCGACTACGTCGATCGCCAGGTCGACGCCGTCCAGCGCACGATCTTTCCTTTACACCGACTGTAGATGGGGGGCCCGAGATGGCCGGCTCATCGTAATGGGAGCCCCGAGATGGCCCCCATACCCCCCGGCGGCTCGGGGCGCCGCGGCGGAGCCGTGGCACCCCTCGACGTTGCGACGAACTCCCCGCCTCCGACCCACTGCCGCTACCTGCCCAGCTGCCACGCTTTGATCGGCGGGATGGCGTAGATCAGCATCGTGACGTTGAGCAGCAGGCTGTCCTTGATCCAGACGAGCAG
>Ga0134124_10003320_pt1 | contig 12940 bp, 14 predicted proteins | sample KB304_FD_96880 | JGI IMG/M metagenome (GOLD analysis project Ga0134124, IMG submission 96880) | Terrestrial soil microbial communities without Nitrogen fertilizer from Kellogg Biological Station, Michigan, USA - KB3-0-4 | ecosystem: Environmental > Terrestrial > Soil > Unclassified ... | reverse complement strand
GCCGCATCGAATGGTGTGCCCAGATCAGTATCCCTTATTCCTGACCCTCGCCCGAGGCGAATGCACCTGGGCGAGGCTCGCGCTGAAATGGGGCGATATATAGTTTGGCGCTGAAACGGATGGCGGGAATCGCTTCATCTACGTTCGAAGAAATTGGGTGGACGGACAGTTGGAAAGCCAAGGAGTGGGAAAGAGCGCCGCGTGGACCTTTCCAAGCAGTTGCGCCGAGCCCTGGCCGAACTGCGAGACAAGCGAATGCTCGCAGCCAACCTAGCCGGCAAGACCTCGGTTGCAGACGAGCTGGCTTTCCCTTCCGAAGCCGGAACGCCGCTGAATCCAGGTCACAGTGGATCTTCACGGGCATCTCGTGCCGAGTGCGAATGTCGGCTGGGTGGATGGTTTGGACGGCGCCGAGCCGATGGAACAATCTGCAACCCCCCGCGCAACAAGAAACCGAAGAGGAGAGCGACGAGGGTCTTGAAGTGATTGAAAACAGTGGTGGCCCCGGCGTGAGTCGAACACGCGACCTTCGGTTTAGGAAACCGCTGCTCTATCCATCTGAGCTACGGGGCCGTCCTTCAGCAATTCATTCATTCTAAATTAGTTCACAACTTCCGACGCGACAGCAACGGTCGAAAACTCTGGCCACTTCCTGGCCACGAGCGAATTTTCTAATTTCTCCATCCCTGCTCTCGCATCTTCACTCGCCGTCTTGATGTAGAAGCCTGTCGTCGTGCTTACGTCGGCGTGGCGCAAGATCTGCTGAATCGTCTTGTCCGAAACTCCCAGACGATACAAGTTTGTTCCTAAACCCCTTCTGAATCCATGCCAGCCGTGCCACTGCATCTTCGCCGTCCTCAATACTGGCAGAACTGCTCGGTTCAAGATGTTGTTCAGGTCGGTCGCTTCCCTGCTTCGTTCGGAAAGATCGGCCCTGTGCTTGAATTACCGAGTCTCAACCGATGAGCTTCGAGCCGTGTCGCAAGCAGTCCGATAATCGGTATAGGCTTTTTGCTGCCCGCGCTTTTGGGATCGGTGACGTAGCCCTGCCAAACAGAGCGAGCTATCAGCATTTCACCTTGGCGGTAGTTCTCCCATGTCATTCCTCGAATCTCTCCGCGTCCGCACCCCGTCAAGGCGGCCACCATAATCTGGTGCCGGGTCACCCGCTAGGCAGTCCCTTCAGTCATTTCTTCCCGCATTTTCAGGTAGTCCAAGCCGGGCTTCGTTATATGGAAATACTGCTTCACGTCTTTCATACTTTTGTTGTCGATCTTCTGTATGCCCTCCTTGTCGTAGAGCAAACCTCTTACACCCTTGTTCGGCTCCCGCTCGATTAAGCTTAGTTCCAGCAAGCGGTGCAATTCTCGGTCGAAGTATGGCTTGGTACCGCTATTGAAATCGAACCAGAAAGGCTCCAGGGAAGCCAACTTCTTCAGGTGTTCAAGTTCATACTGTGTCAGGAAATTCCTCATCAGGAACTTAATCCATTCAATTTCGTCCGCCTGTCGTCGTTGTTCTTCTGCAACCTCACGGAACTTTACCTTCCAACCTCCTGGTAACTCCGCTTCGGATATCACGGTCAAGACCCATGGCAAAACTGCGATGACCAGCAGGCCAACTCCAATTGTGTCGGCGGGCAACAAACCGGGGTAGAGCTTATGCAGGACAAGCAGTGCAAGGGCACTTAACGAAATGCCCATTCGTACGTAGAATGTTGTGTGCGTCGATTTCTTACCCGCTTGAATATCGCTCCGATTTTCCACCGCAACAATCCTTATTCTTTAGAGACTTGATCCGTATTGACGATGACATCATACTCGGTTTTTTCTTCGTGACATTGCTTACAATCCGTTCAGAAAACGGACACCTGCTTCTCCAAACCCTCCACTCTCGGCCACTGTTACAATCCGCAACCGAGGGGGAACACCGCATGGTCAACTTGTCTGGGGTTATGCAGCAGTTGAAGAAAGAACGTGACCGAGTACAACAACAACTAGCTGGATTGAATACGGCTCTGGAAGCTTTTGCGGGAGTCTACCGAGCTAACAACGGAACCGGGCCTCGCCGCAAAATGTCAGCCAAAGGACGCGCCCGGATCGCCGCCGCTCAAAGAGCACGCTGGGCAAAAGTCAACGGACAGAAGAAGGTCGTTCCAATTGCTAAGCCCAAGCGAACTATGTCCGCGTCGGCTCGTCGCAAGATCGCAGCAGCACAGCGCAAGAGGTGGGCCAAGGTCCGGGCCAAGAAGAAAGCGGCCTGACGTAGACGAGACCGTCCGTTTTCTGAATCCGAGAGACCAATGCTCCCGAAACAATAGGCGCAGAAATCTCATAATCATGAGGAAGTGTTCCCAATTTCGTAACGGTCACAGATCTTGTTTGCAGCTACCCAAACTTTTTCGAATTCACTTTCGCGAAGAGCCACGATGTGCAGAGCCAGCTCAAGAATGATCCTTTCCAAGTCTCGATCTAATTGCGCCAACGGAGTCATGGTTCTCTCCCGTGGGAATGTCCGGGCTTGCAACCGGACTGCCGCATTCCATGGGAGCAGGTTCGCCCCCATGTGCTCTGCGTGAGCTTTGTCACCGCTACAAATGACAAGTTTTTGAAAGCCGCTTTCAAGCTGTATGAAATGTTTGATTCAGTAATCGCGGATTCGGATGGGGCGAATTGTCACGTAATTGTTAAATGATTGTTTTGATCCTACTTCAGCTTCGCGTACTCCGCCTTGGCTTGCTTCAAGATGGGGATGTCGGGGTCGGCGTCTTTCCATAGCGTGAGGAAATCTTTGTAGGCGGCGAGGGCGCGGACGCGGGCGGCGTCGGCATCGGCACCCTGTGAGCTTCTCGACTGCAGAGCGTTGGCACGCGCCAAGCCCAGACGCGCTAATGCCCCCGTCCAACAGTTCCACACGATGCCGTTGTGGTCGACGATTTTCTGAAACTCGGCGGCGGCGAAACTGCCCTGCCTGGCTGTCAGGTACGCTTGCCCACGAACATAGGTCAGATAGAGGCAGGAAATGTTGGCCACGAAGGCGATTTGTCCGAACTCGATGGGCGCCGCAGGTCCGAAGCTCGCAACGGCGGCAGCCGGATTCTTTCGGTTAAGCGCCAGTTGCGCCTGAATCGCCGGCAACCAAAGCGACTGCATCTGGGTGTTGAGCGGAAAGCGTTTGTTCAGGTCTTGCGCTAGGGATTCGGCTCGTGCGGATTCGCCCGCCATGGCGAGCGCGAGCGCCGATTCCACCGCGACGCCCTGACCTCCGGGAGCTAGCTTTGCCCCGTCTGCCGCTGCCCGCTTCACATTCGCCGCATTACCGAAGGCGGCTTCGCGAAGAGCAGCATTCGCCTGCCATGTTGCACCTGTTTCCTTGTTGTCCGCCCGTATGGCTGATTCCACCGCCCGCCTGGTCAGTTCCCGCGCCTTGCCCACATGACCGGCGTAGGCTTCGGTGTCGGATGCGAGTGAAAGCCCAAAGTTCTCATACTCCGGCTTGCCCGCAAACCACTGCTGCTGCTCCGTCATGACCCGAGAATCCGACTCCAAAAAAGCCAGACCATAGAGCGCATCGTGAAGTAAGTAATCATCCAGCTTTCGCGCTAGCCCGATTGTCTGTCGCGCTTCATCGAAGCGCTGCAAAGCGAGCAGGGTATTGACGAGGTTTAAGTATGGGGCGATGTCATCCGGGTAGAGGTGGACGGTTTGGCGAATCGCATCCCCGGCCTTCTCATATTGCCCCTGCGAAGCGAAAACGTTGCCCAGATTGACGTGTGCCGCTCTGTCTCGTGGGTAGCTCTCAATCAGCAACTCATACGTCTGCGCCGCTTTGTCCAGCTCCCCCGTTACAGCCAAATAGTACGCAGCGGCGATAATTAGCTTTTCCCGCTCGCTGGCGTGCTCCCGCAACTGGAATGCCTTTGCGTAGTACTCGCTGCCTCTCCCCATCTCCGTCAGATTGCTGTAATCGTTACCTAATGCTAGGTATCCCATCGCAAAGGTCGGATCGAGCTGGATGGCACGTTGATCGTAAGGCAGCGCCGCCGCGCTGTCTTTCTCGCGAGCGGCCTTTGCCCCAAGGCTGTATGCTTTCAGAGCCTCGACCGATGTTGTTGTGGCCTGTTCGAGTGGGACATCAAACTTCTGTACCGTAGCCAGCGACTCGCCAAGTTCGCGGCGCAGCTTCGACGCGGCCACGCCCAAGGCATCCAGCACCTTCTCTTTGGCTTCCGCGGTGACCTGCTGCTGCCCCAGCGGGTCTCCAGTCTGACAATTCACCGCCTTCAGCCCCAGCACATATTGGCTGCCCAAGCTGCCAATCGAGCCGGCAATGTAGGCCTTGCTGCCCGCCCGCTGGCAAAGCTCGCGAGCCACCTCGGGCGTCAGTGCCGTACCCGCCGGCCGAGCCATCAGCTTAAAAGTCTCCTCAACCTTATTCTCGGCAAGCACATTCAGAAACGGCGACTGGTTCAAAGCCACCCCGAGCGCCACCTTGAGTGTGTCGTCGAAAACCGCGTCCCCCGTACTGTTGGCAAAATCGGCGAGCACGATGGTGTCCTTCTCGGTCAGGCGGTGCGTGGTCTGGCGTGAGCGGAAGTAGAACGCTCCCACGATTGCCATCGCGACAAGGACTGCGGCCGCGGGAACCAGAACCTTCCAGCGTTTCCTTTCCGCGACGGAAATGTCAGCGACCTTGACCTCGCTCGACGAGCGAGGTCGAGCAAGCGCAACGGAAAAACTGGATGCTGGCGAAGGCCGTTGGGAGACCAGAGGGCCGCTTTCCTGTGCAACCGCTACCGTCCCCGAACTAGCTGGTACGCCGTGCCGCGATTCTGTTTCCCGCTTCAGCCGCTTTAGGTCGGCCCGCATTTCCGTCGCACCCTGATAGCGTAGCTCACGATCTTTCTCCAGCGCCTTGTTGATGATCCGTTCCAGTTCGGATGGCACGTCGGGATTCAGCCGCACCGCGGGAACAGGGTCATGATCCAGAATCTCGCGGAAGATGACCGCAGAACTCTCGCCACGGAAGGGCAATGCACCTGTTGCCATCTCGTAGAGGACCGCGCCGAACGAGAACAAGTCGGTCCGCGCATCGAGTTCTTTCGCTCGCGCCTGCTCAGGCGACATATAAGCGACGGTGCCGAGCGTAGAACCGGGACTGGTCAGATGCTCCGCATCCACCGAACCCGTCTGCGTGTTAAGAGACGCAACTTTGCTCGAAGAACTGCCTGAAATACTGACCTTCGCCAGCCCGAAATCAAGAATCTTGGCGTGTCCGCGCTTGGTCACAAAGAGGTTGGCGGGCTTGATGTCGCGGTGGACGATACCTTCGGAGTGGGCAGCATCGAGCGCGTCGGCAATTTCAATCGCCAGACCGAGCAGTATATCTACGTCTAACGGTCGGCCCGCAATGCGGTGCTTCAGCGTGAACCCGTCCAGAAATTCCATGGCGATGAAGGCACGGCTCTCGTGTTCTCCGACGTCGTAAATGGTGCAGATGTTGGGATGGTTCAGCGCAGATGCGGCTTGCGCCTCGCGCTGGAAGCGGGCGAGTGCCTGCGGGTCACACGCAACTTCCGGAGGAAGGAACTTGAGGGCGACAAAGCGATGCAGCCGAGTGTCCTCGGCCTTGTAGACAACACCCATTCCGCCACCACCAAGCTTCTCGACGATACGGTAGTGCGAGATGGTTTGGCCGAGCAATGGACCCTCGCTCTGTACGCGATCATGTTAGGAGCGGGGATCGGGCAAGTCAATGCATCGGTATGATAGCCAAAGGAGGAAGGGCAAGCTGTGCAGTTCGATGTGACGCTTGAGCACGGCTGAGAAGAATGCCCTGTTAAAACGAAGCCTTAACTCGCGCAGGGCCTCATCAGCCATGATACGGAGTGCGGAATCGGATGGTCGTGACGGATTCGTGGCTCAGGGCTTACATAGCTGAAAACTCCCAACTGCTGCTCGTCTTGTTCACGCATGTCTTCTTCTTACTAGCTCTGGTTGTGGAACAAGAGAATGTTCTGTTACAGGGCGCGTTTTCTTGTGATTATTTGACTGTCCTATGCGCATTCTTCTAATTGGCGGGAATGGGTTCATCGGGCAGTTCGCCGTGGCCGCACTGAAGCAGCAAGGGCACACGCTGGCGGTGTTTCACCGCCGCATGACGGCCGCGCCCGCTGGCGTGTACGAGATTCGAGGCGACCGTCATCAACTCAACGCCAGCGTTCAGGACCTGAAGCAGTTTGCTCCCGATGTCGTGATTGACCTGGTCATCAGTTCGGGTCCGCAGGCGAAAGAGCTGATGGACATCTTCCGAGGCGCGGCTCGACGCGTGGTTATGTTGAGCAGCATCGACGTGTACCGCGCGATAGCCGTTTCGCAGGGCACGGAAAGTGGTCCGCTGCAGGAGGTGCCGCTTACGGAAGAGTCGGAACTGCGGCGCAGTCTGCATCCCTATCCACCAGAGAGCATGCAGCTCATGCGCAAGGTTTTCCCTTGGGTAACGGACGATTACGACAAAATCCCGGCGGAGCGCACCGTGATGAACGACCGTGAACTTCCGGGCACCTTGCTCCGGCTGCCCATGGTGTATGGACCCGGCGATCGGCTGCATCGGTTTTATCCCGTGGTGAAGCGCATCGCCGACGGACGGGACCACATCATTTTTGCCGAGACGCTGGCCTCCTGGCGCTCGCCGCGGGGCTACGTGGGGAACGTGGCGGCAGCCATTGCGCTGGCTGCCACAGATGAACGCGCAGAGCGACGTATCTATAACGTTTGCGAGGAACCATCGTTCAGCGAACTGGAATGGGCAAGAAGAATCGCCAGCGAGATGCAGTGGACAGGGGAGTTCGTCGTCCTGCCGGTGGAGCACACCCCGCGCCACTTGCTAAAACCCGGCAACGCCGCGCAGCACTGGACGGCGAGTTCGGTGCGTATTCGCCACGAGCTTGGGTACGAGGAGCCGGTAGCGATTGAGGACGCGATCCGACAGACGATACGGTGGGAGCGGGAGAATCCGCCGGCCGACGCGTTACTGGCGCAGTTCGACTATGCGGCGGAGGATGCAGCGCTAGCAGGCCGCCACTATTAAGCTTGATAACCGAGCCGTCTTCGCACTGGCGTTGAAATCGAGATTTTCCGCAGCCTCCTAGGTCTTTGCAAGGCCGCTGTGCTTGGAGCCACGCAAATGTGACCCGAAAATCGTTGCCAATCCATTGCACAAAACGTCCCAACCGAGAGCATCTTGCCCCGACTCAGGCAACGGATTGGCGTGTCCGCCTTTAACAAAAACCCTGGCCAATACTCTGGCCAAGTACTGCCAATTGAGGACACTTCGCCCCGACTGAGGTGCGTCTATTCCAATTTAAGTGATTGAATCCGAAGGAGGGCCGCCACCTAGCAATCAATTAGGAAACCGCTGCTCTATCCATCTGAGCTACGGGGCCGTAATCGGCTACAAACACCGCATCGAATGCGGCGATGACAGATGTTCAGTTTACATGAGGCGGTACTATAACCGCTGCTTTCCGCGAACGGCCTGCGAACGAGACTTCAAGTGCATCCATCGCGGCCACTGCATCGGCGTCCACGGTTTTGATGTAGTGGGTTTGCGTCACCGAAACGTTGGCATGGCGCAAGACGCGTTGAATCATTAGCTCCGGATGTCCCCATGAAAATCGGACGTATCTCCCCCCGTGCCGCCGGTTGTTTGCTATCCAAAATCTCGACGCGGTGACGGTAGCGTTCACGTTCCCCACGCTCCTTGGTTCTTTATTTGTCCCGCCAATCGGCCGGCTTTAGGCCGACACCAACAAATCCACTGCCCGGCCAACCCCAACGTTGAGTTACCCCGGCTGGAACAAGTCCACTTCGTTCCCGTCTATCTGAATTCCCAAACCGTCGCGGTTTTGACAAATGCTTTCAATCCGTCACGCCAGCGCAGGCTGGAGCGACGGGCATAAACTTCCTCTTAATTCCTCAACCTCGTACGAATTCCAAAAATCCTCCGACTCCTATAATTCCTCCAAAATCCTCTAACTCCTATTAGTCATCGTCACTGGTAGGTTTGGCGGGAACGAAGGAGAGACCGGATATCTGGAGCGATAACCCCTCACATGTACTGTTCGGCCAGCATTTCGGCTGCCCTTTCGTCCAACTGTTCGGCGCGTCGCACTTCTTCGAAGCGGGCGAGCAAATCATCGGGCCGCAGGCGCCGTTTCTCGGCGCCTTGAAAGTCGTGGATAATCTGGCCACGGTGCATCATGATTAGACGATCTCCCAATCTTGCGGCCTGATGCATCGAGTGCGTCACCATTAGAGTGGTGAGTTGGTCGCGCGCAACCACCTGTTCGGTCAAGGCGATGACCAACTCCGCGCTTTTGGGATCGAGGGCTGCCGTGTGCTCGTCCAACAGCAGCAGTTCGGGACGCAGCCAGGTGGCCATGAGCAGAGTGAGTGCTTGGCGCTGCCCTCCCGAGAGACTTCCGATGGCATTCCCCAGGCGGTTTTCGAGCCCCATATTCAGCCGGTTGACCTCGTCGCGCATTCTGCCCACCAACGACTGTTTCAATCCCCAACCCAAGCCTCGGCCACGGCCGCGGAGGGCTGCTAGACTCAGATTCTCCTCGATGGTGAGGCTGGGTGAGGTGCCGCTGAATGGATTTTGAAACACGCGCCCGATCAGTTCGGCGCGCGCATGCTCGGGCCATCGCGTTACGTCGCATCCCGCGAGCCGGATGGTTCCCTCGTCCACTAGAAACACTCCGGCGACGGCATTCAGCAAAGTGGACTTCCCCGAGCCATTGGTTCCGATGATGATCACCCAGGAACCGGCTGCCAGCTCAAGGTTCACGCCGCGCAGGGAACGGACTTCATTAGGAGTGCCCGAATTGAATGTCTTCGCAACACCCTGAATTTCAAGCATGGGCAATCCGCTGGCGCTTCTTGCGCAGAAATTGCGGCACGATGAGGGCACAGAAAACGAACAGTGCCGTGATCAGCTTGAGGTCGTTGGGACTAAGGCCCCACCGCAACGCCACAGCGACCAGCAACCGGAAGAGCACGGAGCCCATCACCGCGCCAACGATCGTCGTTCCCAACTGGTTTGTCCCTACGAGCGCTTCCCCGATGATGACGCTGGCCAGCCCCCAAACCACCATCCCGATTCCCATGCCCACGTCCGCGAACCCCTGATACTGCGCCAGTAAGGCTCCGGACAGCGCCACGAAACCGTTCGAGATCGCCACTCCGAATACGATCATATTGCCATCGTTGACTCCTAAGGCCCGGATCATCTGCACGTTGTCACCCGTCGCTCGCATGGCCATACCCAGGTTGGTGCGTAAGAACAAATACAGCAACGCACCCGTGAGTGTCACGACAAGCCCGACCGCGGCGAGCACCGACGCGTCGCGCACGCTGACTTCCCATCCCGCGAGATCGAAAGTGGTAGCCCCTCTCACGAGCTTCACCGCGATCTGCTCCGACTGCGTTGCCAGTGTGGTCACCGACAGTAGGGGAACATTGCTCTGACCCATGATGTGTAGATTGATGGAATAGAGCGCTGTCATTACCAGAATCCCTGAAAGCAGCGAGTTAATTTTGAAACGGGTATAGAGCGTGCCGGTGCAAGCTCCCGCAATCATTCCGGCGCCGAAGGCGGCCAGTGACGCCAGGATCGGGCTGGTTCCGTGGACCATGAGAGTCGCTGCGACGGCTGCGCCGAGTGTGACCGATCCATCGGCCGTGATATCGGGAAACGCGAAAATTCTGAAGCTGATGAACACGCCCAAGGCCAACAGTGAGAGGATGAACCCTATCGTGAATGTGCCAATCAGGAGGCTCATATCGCTTTCACGTTCATCGAATCGATTTTCATCTGACGATCTTCATCTGACCTCAGACACCGCACCGATCCAACATGCGCCCCGGACAAACTCACTCTGCTGCTGCCCGGCCGCTACGCGATCGTCGGTTAGAAGGTGGAGTATGCCTTGCAAAGTTTCCGTCTCGAATAAGGTGGTCACCGTAGTTTTTAGGTCGATGCTTCCCTTCTGAAGGGGGCGATAAGAAAATGCAGCAGCATGAAAATGACCCAGTGGCCACGCTCCGGTTCCCAGCGGCCGAAGCAGGGGAGACAGCTGCGCACATTCGGAACTCGCCGCCGCGCCTGAGACCAAGACCAGCGATCGCGAGTACAATCGCTCCGTGGAGAACGAGAGCCAGGAGCGGATCTCGGGATATTTGAATGGGGCGTCGATCGCTTCCGCGGCCGCGGCCGGGGAGCGGCGGAGTGCAGCGCCCACCAGTCCAGCCGACTCGACCACCATTACCATTCCGATTGCTGAGGCGGCCGAAATCTCCAACGCGGTTCGCACTAACTCCGCGAGCGAAATAGGACCCTCGGCGCTGGAGGTTTCAAATCGCATCAGGTGCGTGAATCCGCCTTCGCAGCGCAGGCCGTAGAGGACGTTCATCTCTGGCACCAGCGTGCCCCTGGAAACCATGAAATCGGGCACATTGGTTCCATCCGTGGGCAGATAAGCCGCCGAGCCACCCACCGCCAGGAATTCACCAAAGCGCGTCCGCGCATCCTCAAAGCCGTGGCCGAAAGCCCCCAAGCCGAAGCCGAATGTGGCCGACGGATAAGTGACCATCTGGCAATCTGCCGGACTGAAACGGCAACCTTTCAGCAAGCCGGGATCGCCGATCCGTTCGCAGATCAGCGGCTTCCCCGATGCACACTCCATGACTTCGAATGATCCGGCCGGAGATGAAAGGTGGCGGACTTCGGTCTTGTGTACCGGGGGCGGCGTGACCGGTGTTGTCTGGGCGACCAGGATGGTCGAAAGCCGGCAGAGATCCAACACCTGCTTCACTCGCTCCGAAGGGCTGGTGATCACGAAGCTTCCGCCGATGCCCTTCAGTTGGGTGTGAAACTTCACCAGCAAACCGACACCGGCCGAGCTGAGGAAGGAAATCTCGGATAAGTTCAGACGAATGCCATGCGCTCCTCCGCGAATGACCTCCTCCAGGTTGCCGCGCAGGTGCTCCGTCCAATAGTTGTCTAGGCGACCCTTCACCTTAACTTCGAGTGCCTCACCGAGTTGTTGTGTGACGATTTCCATGGCAGGGCTACGGACGCACGCTCTGCGCGAGCTCCGGGTGAATGGTTATACCCAACTCCGCCGCATTGCTGCGGCTGATCGACACTTCCTCCACGGCTACTTCTTCGATAGGCATGTCTTTCGGATTCTTGCCGAGCAGAACCTGTCCCGCGATTTTTCCGGCAACCAACGAGGAGAACTGCATTCCCACGCCGAGGCACGCCAAACCGCCGCGGGGCAGAGCCGAGCAGATGTCGGTAATCAGGGGAAGTCGCGCATCCTTCGCGCCCTTCACTGCGCCTTCATATCCCTGAATACCGGTATTGTCGGCCGGCAACCAGACTACCTGGATATCGCGGCCAGCCAGAATCTGCACCGCTTGCAGGACCTCGTTCGATGCGCTAACGGCGATCTGTTCCAGCCTGATACCCCGTTTCTGAAATACTTCGCGCGCGACCGCCTGTTCCTTCACCGAATTGGCTTCCGCCGGATTGTACATGGTTCCTACGGCGCGCAATCCGGGCACCAGCTTCTGCATGAATTCCAGCATGTGACTTACAGGCGGGAAGCTACCGACGCCAGTCAGGAATGGCAAGTGGTCCGTACGGCTCCTCCCTGCTCCCGCCGCGATCGGATCGCTCACGCAGGTAAACACCACTTTCTTGTGCTTTACGTTGCTGCACGCTCCGGCCAGACATGGCGTCGAGATCGTCATAATTAGATCGACATCGGAGCTGTCGTAGTTCTGAAGAATGGCAGGGATGTTGATCATTTCCGCTTGCGCATCCGCCCGCACAATTTCCAGGTTCTTTCCTTCTTCGAGACCACTAGCTTTGAGTCCGTCGATGAGCCCATTCACGCACTCGTCATTACTGACACTCTGCGCGTAGTACACGATGGCGGCTTTGAATTTCCGGGCACCCGGTGCGCCAGCATTGGCCGCCGAGTCCATTCTTCGATGTGCTAAGTCGGAAACGAGCAAGATCGATGAGAGGAGGGCGATCAACGCGATCCCCATCGTTAACCGCTTCAGTACGGGCCAAACGGGTGACACAGCGAATGCGCGCATTGCGTTGGTAGCCGTCTCCTCTGGCGTGAGGCGACGTTATTATACTGATCATTCTGCGAAGCGGGCGGAAATAGGGAGAAAGCTTGAAACACTCTGTCCTTTGCGATACCTCGAGCGCAGCCGCATTTAGTAGGTCATAAACCGGTAGCTATCGATTGTCCGTCGGATTAGTACCGACAAAACGACCTTGTGTCGACCGATCGGTGGAGGTGGTCACAGTAACATCCGAACTCGATTCAGGCAGGCGTTTCTCCCCAAGGCATCATCGCCCCGAGCGACAGCGGCGTTTGGGCAGACAATCCGACCGGCTTGGCGGTGGTTGAGGCGGTGACAATCCTGTTACGGCCCGGTACTTCTCCTCATGCCTTTCGGATTCCCCTCACGGTGAACACCCTGCCCTCCGAAGAACTCCCAGCAGTGGCTCCAGCTCCGCCTTGGCTGTATCCAGCTTTCGCCTTCGTGCCCGTTTAGACGTCTGCATACCTTCTGCCTTCTTCGGCCAACGAGGAATTCCCCCCCGCATTTGGATATGGCGCCCCTCATTTGAGCGCCAGAGGGACTTCAACCCTCCTGAACAACGCGCTGCTCAGCGCACACTTCCTGTTTGCCGACGATCCGGGAGCGGAGCAGGTCTCAATTACAATCAAACCTATTGCCGTCGTGGACCGCTCTACACAGTTCGCCCCGGCGCCGGCGTTCATCGAGGTCGGTTTTGGACATCTGCGAGCAACGCTTTCGCGCTCAATTCCGGGAAGTTGAGTCTCTCT
>Ga0134124_10003319_pt1 | contig 12943 bp, 13 predicted proteins | sample KB304_FD_96880 | JGI IMG/M metagenome (GOLD analysis project Ga0134124, IMG submission 96880) | Terrestrial soil microbial communities without Nitrogen fertilizer from Kellogg Biological Station, Michigan, USA - KB3-0-4 | ecosystem: Environmental > Terrestrial > Soil > Unclassified ... | reverse complement strand
TGGCGGCGGCTCGCCGTCTCGGCGCCGTGGCAGCCAATTTCGCTGGCCTATGTTTCCGCTTTCGCCATCGCCCTCTCGCCGCTGTTCCTCGCGGCGGCCGTTCAGGCGCTGTTCGTCTGGCCGTTGGCGGTCCCCTATGGCGCCGGCCTGCTCGCGGTGATCGCCTTGCGCTGGCTCGCGTGGCGCAGAACCGCCTTCGCGCTGGACGACGACCGGCTGCTGATCCGCGGCGGCTGGTGGCGGCGGAGCCTGACCATTCTCCCGGTCGCCAAGATCCAGAGCATCGACCTTAGCGAGAATTTTATCACCCGCTGGTTCGGCACCGCGACCCTGCGCTTCGGGGTCGCCGGCGGCGGGTCGACCGGCCATTCCATCCCCGCAATCCCCAGGGCGGCGGCGCGCGAATTGCGCGACGAACTGCTAGGGACTGGCGCATGACCTTCGCGCTTGGAGTCGAACAGTCGGCCGGCGGCCAGCCATGGCGCTGGCGCCGCGCGACCGAGCCCGGCGCGGGGCTCGACGAGCTGGTCGACGAACTGCTGCTCGCCCGCGGCGTGTCGCGCGACGATCTCGCCCGCCACCGCGAACCGAAGATCCGCGATTTCCTGCCCGATCCGAGCAGCTTCCGCGACATGGATCAGGGCGCGCGGCGCCTCGCCGACGCGGTCCAGGCCGGCGAGGGGATCGCCATCTTCGGCGACTATGACGTCGACGGAGCGACCAGCGCGGCGCTGCTGATGCTGCTGCTGCGGCGGCTCGCCGCGGAGCCGATCGTCTATATCCCCGACCGGCTGATGGAGGGCTATGGCCCATCGGGGAAGGCGCTGGTCGAGCTGAAGGCGCGCGGCGCAGCCGTCGCCGTGTGCGTCGACTGCGGTGCGCAGGCGTTCGAGGCGCTCGCCGAAGCGCGATCGGCCGGCCTCGACGTGATCGTCGTCGACCATCATCAATGCGCCAGTCTGCTGCCGGTCGCGTTGGCGATGATCAACCCCAACCGGCTCGACGAAAACGCCGACGGCGCAGCCCACGGCCACCTGGCCGCGGTCGGCATGGCGTTCCTGCTCGGCGTGGCGCTGGTCCGCGAGCTGCGCAGGCGCGGCGCGTTCGCGCCCGAAGCCGAACCCACGGTGCTCGACCTGCTCGACCTCGTGGCGCTGGGCACGGTGGCCGACGTCGCGCGCCTGAAGGGCCTCAACCGCGCCTTCGTCACCCAGGGCCTCAAGATCATGGCGGCGCGGCAGAACGTCGGACTCGCGGCGCTGATCGAGGCGTCGCGGCTGACCAAGGCGCCGTCGAGCCGCGACCTCGGCTTCGCGCTCGGCCCGCGGATCAATGCTGGCGGCCGCGTCGGCAAGTCCGACCTCGGCGTGCGCCTGCTCACCTCAACCGATGCGGACGAAGCGCGCGGCATCGCCGCCGAGCTCGACCGGCTCAACGAGGAGCGGCGGGCGATCGAGATGCTGGTCTGCGAGCAGGCCGAAGAGCAGGCCGCGACACGCGCCGGCGATGCCGTGATCAGCGTGATGAGCCCCGGCTGGCATCAAGGCGTGATCGGCATCGTCGCCGGGCGCCTCAAGGAGCGCTTCGGCAAGCCCGCGATCGTCATCGCCCAATGCGAGGACGGCACCGGCAAGGGCTCGGGCCGGTCGATCGGCGGAGTCGACCTCGGCGCGGCGGTGCTGGCCGCGAAGGAAAGTGGACTGCTGATCGCCGGCGGCGGCCACGCCATGGCCGCGGGCCTGACGCTCGCGCCGGGCGGCCTCGAGCCGTTTCGGGAGTTCATCAACGCGCGCCTCGCCGCCGACGTCGACCAAGCGCGCGGCGACCGCGCCCTGCTGCTCGACGCCCTGCTCGCGCCGGGCGGCGTGGTCGGGGCGCTGTGCGATGCGCTCGATGCCGCGGGGCCCTACGGCGCCGGCTGGCCCAGCCCCAAGGTGGCGGCCGGCCCGGCGCGGCTGCTGAAGACCGGGATCGTCGGCGACGGCCACGTCCGCGGCCTCGCCTGCGGCGACGACGGCAAGAGCTTCAAGTGGATTGCGTTCCGCAGCGCCGCGACCGCGCTCGGCCAGGCGTTGCTCGAATCGCCTGGCGACCGGCGCTGGTGGCTGGCCGGATCGATCAAGCGCGACGAGTGGAACGGCGGCACTGCGGCGGAGATGCACGTCGACGATGCCGCGCTTGCTTGACGCTTCCGGACCCCTCGCCTAACGCGCTCACCGCTTCAAAGCGGCCCCATCGTCTAGCGGTCTAGGACGTCGCCCTTTCACGGCGAAAACACGGGTTCGAGTCCCGTTGGGGTCACCAACGCGCAGGATATCCCGGGGGACATCCGAGCATTGGTGACGGCGCGTAGCGCCGCGGACTACCAGCCTTTCAGGCGAAACCACGCCGCCGCGATGCTTAGGATCAGCGCGGCTATGCTGGCGGCTAGAGCGAACGCCGCCGACCGGCCCTTCGAGCGCGCATAGACGAGCGTGATCCCGAGCTTGACGATCATGTTGGCGAGCACGGTTCCGGTCAGCGCCAGTGCGGCCAGCGCGGCGCCGATCGCCGCCGGATCGAGCCCGCCGAGGGTGATGATCGCCGTGTCGACATCCGTGCTGCCGATGATCAGCAGCAGGACCGCGAGTCCCTCTTGCCCGAAGCGGCCTTGGGCCCATCGGGCGGCGACGGCAGCGATGGCGACGAAGGTCAGGAACCCAAGCGCCGGAACGATCGCGACCGGATTGCCCGGAGCGGCGGATTCGCCGTCCCCGGGCGCGCGCCGATAAAGCCACCAGGAGGCGATTGCGCTGACGATGAACGGCGGCGCCATCAACGCCGCAAACTCGGGCAGGACCCGGGTCGACAGGAGCCCGACGAGAAACGTGCTGCGCATGTACATGATGGTCGAGGCGAGCGCGATCCCGGCCGGCTCCGCTCCAGCGCGCTGCGCGGCTCCGAGCCGCTGAGCGAGCGATTGGGTGACCGCCGTCGAGCTGTACAGGCCGCCGATGACCGCGGTCGCGATGGTGCCGTTGCGCTCGCCGAAGATGCGGTTGGCAACATAGCCGAGGAACGAGAAGCCGGTGACGAGCACGACCACGAACCACAATTTCTGCGGGTTCCACGCGCCGAACGGGCCGTAATGGCCGCTCGGCAGGAACGGCAGGATCGCCCCGGCGATGATCGCGTAGCGGGCCAGCGCTTTCACGTCCTGCTCGTCGAGCCTGTCGACGAAGCCGTGAAGTTCGGTCCGCATGGCGAGGAAGGCGACGGCGACGGCCGCGCTGGCGATCGCCAGCGCGGGTTGGCCGAGGCCGGCGAGGAAGCCGATCGCGATGGTCACCATTGCTGCGACGGCGCTGGTCGAATCGTGCTGCGTCTCGAGCGCCCGGGCGTAGGCGACGACCATCAGGGCGACGAGCCCGAGTATGATCGCCGCGGCGACGTACGGGTGGCCGAGGCGGGCGAGCAGGCCGGCGATCCCGCTGCCGAGGCCGAGCATCGAGAAGGTGCGGACGCCCGCCACGCGCGTGCCGGGCTCCTGTTCGCGCAGCTTCCAGCCGCGTTCGATGCCGATCAGCAAGCCGCCGGCGAGCGCCGTCGCGACGCACAGCGCCGCGCGATACCAGTCGGCATTCAGCGGAGCCGCTCCGTGTGCCAGCGGAGGTGGTCGGCCATGAAGCTCGAGATAAAATAATAGCTATGGTCGTAGCCCGGCTGGCGGCGCAGGGTCAGGGCGATTCGGGCGTCGGCGCAGGCGCGCTCGAGCAGCTCGGGCCGAAGCTCCTGCTCGAGGAACTGGTCGGCGCCGCCGACGTCGACCAGCAGCTCCGGCACCCGTGCCCCGTCCTCGATCAGGGCAATTGCATCGTGCTTGCGCCACCTGGCCGGGTCGGTGCCGAGATAGCCGGTCAGCGCCTTCTGACCCCACGGCACCTGGCTTGGCGCAACGATCGGGGCGAACGCCGAGACGCTGCGGAAGCGGTCGGGCTGGTTGAGCGCGACCGTCAGCGCGCCATGCCCGCCCATCGAATGGCCGGTGATCCCCTGGCGATAGCCGTCGACGGGGAACTCGCCGACGACCAGGGCCGGAAGCTCCTCGGTGACGTAGCTCCACATCCGGTAATTGCTCGACCACGGCGCCTCGGTCGCGTCGACGTAGAAGCCGGCGCCTTGGCCGAAATCGTAACCCTCGGCATCGGGCACGTCGTCGCCGCGCGGGCTGGTGTCGGGCGCGACGAAGATCAGGCCGTGCTCGGCACAGGCGGCGCGGTATTCGCCTTTCTCGGTCACGTTGGCATGGGTGCAGGTCAGCCCCGACAAGTAACAGACGACCGGCAGCCGGGCTCCGTCCTCGGCCTGCGGTGGGAGGAAGATCGAGAAGGTCATGTCGGTCGCGGTTGCGCGCGACGCATGCTTAACAACCAGCTGCCGCCCGCCGTGCGCCTTGTTCTCGGACAGGACTTCGATTGCGCTCACTGCGCCGGCCGGTGCAGCCCGCACAGTTTGTTGCCGTCGGGATCGCGCAGGTAGGCGAGATAGAGCCGGCCGAACGCATTCTCGCGCCAGCCCGGCGGGTCTTCGCAGTTGGTTCCGCCCGCGGCGCACCCGGCCGCGTGCCAGGCGTCGACCTCGTCCGGCGAGTCGAAACCGAAGCCGATCGTACCGCCATTGGCGTGGCACGCGGGCTGGCCGTCGATCGGGCTCGACACCATGAACACCGCGCCGCGCCGGCCGTAGCTCAGGCGACCCTTGTCGTCGGTCTTGGCCTCCTTGCCGAACAATGCGTCATAGAAGCGCTTCGAGCGCTCGACGTCGTTCGACCCGACCATCACATGGCTGAACATCGCACTCCCCTTAGATCTCTACGGCGACGGTCGCGGTGGCCGGGTCGCCGGTGTTGGGCATGTCCTTCGGATCCATCAGTAGTAGCTTAACCTGGCCCTTGCGGGCGCATGGCCGATGTTCGGTGCCCTTCGGGACTACGAACAGCTCACCCGGACCGAGCGTCACCGTGCGGTCGCGAAGCTCCATCTCGAGCTCGCCGTCCAGGATCAGGAACAGCTCGTCGGTATCCGGATGCTGGTGCCAGATAAATTCGCCTTCGACCTTCACCAGCCGGACTTCGTTGTCGTTGTAGCGCGCGACGATCCGCGGCGCCCAGGTGTCGTTGAAGCTGGTGAACTTGTCGGCGATGTTGACCTTGTCGGCCATCAGTAAATGACCACGCTGCGAATGCTCTCGCCGGCGTGCATCAGGTCGAAGCCCTGGTTGATCTCGTCGAGCGTCAGCGTGTGGGTGATCATCGGATCGATCGCGATCTTGCCGTCCATGTACCAGTCGACGATCCTGGGCACGTCGGTGCGGCCCTTGGCGCCGCCGAACGCGGTGCCGCGCCAGTTGCGGCCGGTGACCAGCTGGAACGGGCGGGTGGCGATCTCCTTCCCCGCTTCGGCGACGCCGATGATGATGCTGGTGCCCCAGCCGCGATGGCAGCATTCGAGCGCGGTGCGCATGACCTCGGTGTTGCCGGTCGCGTCGAAGGTGTAATCGGCGCCGCCGTCGGTCAGCGCGAGCACTTCCTCGATGATTGCCGCGCGGTCTTTGTCCTTCGCGTTGATGAAGTCGGTCATGCCGAACTTCCTGCCCCATTCCTCGCGCGCCGGGTTGATGTCGACGCCGACGATCTTGTTGGCGCCGACCAGCTTCGCGCCCTGGATGACATTGAGCCCGATCCCGCCGAGCCCGAACACGACGACGTTGGCGCCCGGCTCGACCTTGGCCGTCTTGACCACCGCGCCGACGCCCGTGGTGACCCCGCAGCCGATGTAGCAGCTGGTCTTGAACGGCGCGTCCTCGCGGATCTTGGCGACCGCGATCTCGGGCAGGACGGTGAAGTTCGAGAAGGTCGAGCAGCCCATGTAATGGAAGATGGTCTCGCCCTTGTAGCTGAAACGGCTGGTGCCGTCGGGCATCAACCCCTTGCCCTGGGTCGCGCGGATCTTGGTGCAGAGGTTGGTCTTGCCCGACAGGCACGACTTACACTCGCGGCACTCGGGCGTGTAGAGCGGAATGACGTGGTCGCCGGGCTTGACGCTGGTCACCCCCGGCCCGACTTCGCGCACCACGCCCGCGCCCTCATGGCCGAGGATCGAGGGGAAGATGCCTTCGCTGTCGAACCCGTCGAGCGTGTAGGCGTCGGTGTGGCAGATGCCCGTCGCCATGATCTCGACCAGCACTTCGCCCTGTTTTGGCCCGTCGAGGTCGACCTCGACGATCTCCAGCGGTTGCTTGGCGGCAAAGGCGACGGCGGCGCGGGTCTTCATGATGGCTCCTCCCGGTTCGGACGGCCGCTTAGCCCAACAGGAAGCGCCGAATCCACCCGCCGACGCGTGCATTGTCGTTGGGCGCGTCGAGCGAGGCGATGGCGGCGTCGGGATCGGGCACCCGGTCGTGGCGCTCGGCGATCAGCGCCTTGGCGAAGTCGGGCGCGAATTCCGGATGGAACTGGAACGAGATCGCCGGGCGATCGGTCCACGCCAAGCCCGCGTAAGGCGTGAAGTCGGACGCGGCGACGATCTCGGTGTTCGGCGGCCGGACTACGACCTGGTCCTGGTGCGAGGCGGGAATCGCGATGTCCTTGGCTTCGTCCAGCCATGGCTCGGCGTGGAGGATCGAATAATGATGGAGTCCCGTCCCCCAGCCCTTGTCCGATTTCACGACCTGACCGCCGAGCGCCTCGGCCATCACCTGATGGCCGAAGCAGACGCCGACCATCCGGCTCGCCTTGGCGGTGCGGATGAACTCCATCAGCGGTCCGATCCACGGCAGAGGGTCGTAGACCCCGGCGGGCGAACCGGTGATCAGGATGGCGTCATGCACGCCCGGTTCGGGATATCGTCCGGCCTGCACGTCGAAGCGCTCGACCTCGACATCGGGCCCGAGCAGCCGTTCGAACATGGTCGGATAATCGCCGAAGCGCTCGGCGAGGTCGCCGGGCGGGCGGCCGGTCTCGAGGATGGCAAGCTTCACGGCCTCCGCCTTGCCACCTCATGGCCGTTCGGCCAATGGCAAAGCGAAAGGGGAGCGCCATGGCCGCGAACAACTGGCTCGAGGGCCGCCATGCCTTGATCACCGGCGGCGGGACCGGGATCGGCGCCGCCGCGGCCGCGCACCTGCACGGCGCCGGGGCGAAGATCACCGTCACCGGTCGCCGGCTCGAGCCGATCCAGGCGGTCGCCGAGCGGGTCGGCGGCAGCGCGGTCCAGTGCGACGTCACCGACCGCGCGCGCATCGGCGCCGCCTTCGACGAGGCGCGCGCGGCCAACGGCCCGATCGAGCTGCTGATCGTCAACGCCGGAATCGCCGAGAGCGCGCCGTTTCACAAAATGACCCGCGACAGCTGGGACCGGATCATCGCCACCAACCTCACCGCGGCATTCGACTGCGCCCAGGCGGCCCTGCCCGACCTGCTCAAGAGCGACAACGGCCGCCTCGTTTTCGTCGCTTCGGTCGCGAGCCTGCGCGGCGTCCCCTACGCGGCGCATTACGCCGCCTCGAAGCACGGCCTGCTCGGCCTCGCTCGCTCGCTCGCTGCCGAATATGCCAAGACCAACCTCACCGTGAACGCGGTGTGCCCGGGTTATGTCGACACGCCGATGACCGACCAGTCGATCGCCCGAGTGTCCGAGATCACCGGGCGCAGCGAGGGCGATTCACGCAGCGCGATCACCAACATGAATGCGAGCGGCCGGCTGGTCGATCCAGACGGGATCGCGACCATGATCCTGACCCTGTGCCTGCCGCAGAGCCGTGACATCAGCGGCGCCGCGGTGACGATCGACGGGGCGACCAGCGCGTGAGCCTCGACCCGGCAACCCTCGAGCCCGAACATTTCCTGTGGGCGTTCGCCGAAGGCGTCGCGACCGTCACCCTCAACCGGCCCGAACGCAAGAATCCGCTGACCTTCGACAGCTATGCCGAGCTGCGCGACACGTTCCGTGAGCTGTGCCACACGCCGGCGGTCAAGGTCGTCGTGATCACCGGCGCGGGCGGCAATTTCTGCTCGGGCGGCGACGTTCACGAAATCATCGGCCCGCTGACGAAGATGGATGAGAGCGCCCTGCTCGACTTCACCCGGATGACCGGCGACCTGGTCCGGGCGATGCGCGCCTGCCCGCAGCCGATCATCGCCGCGGTCGAGGGCGTGTGCGCCGGCGCCGGCGCGATCCTCGCCATGGCCAGCGACCTGCGGCTCGCTGCGCCCAATGCGAAGACCGCCTTCCTGTTCGCCCGCGTCGGCCTGTCGGGCGCGGACATGGGGGCGTGCGCGATCCTGCCGCGGATCATCGGCCACGGCCGTGCCGCAGAGCTGCTGTTCACCGGTCGCAACCTGAGCGCCGAGGAAGGCGCGGCGTGGGGCTTCTGGAATCGGCTTAGCGCCGACGTGCTGGCCGACGCGCAGGCCCTCGCCCGCGACCTCGCGGGCGGACCGACGCTCGCCCACTTCATGACCAAGCGCCAGCTCGACGCCGAATGGCACGTCCCGATCGAAACCGCGCTCGACATGGAGGCCGAGGCCCAGGCCGAGTGCATGCAGACCAAGGATTTCCACCGCGCCTACGAAGCGTTCGCCGCGAAGCGTACCCCGGAGTTCCACGGTGACTGACCTTGGCTGGCCGTTCTTCGAGGAGCGCCATCGCGCGCTGGCGAAGGACCTCGACGCGTGGTGCGCGGCGACGATCCATGACGCCGAGCCGTCGGAGCCGGATTACGCTGTCCGGGCGACGGTGGCCGAGCTCGGCAAGGCCGGCTTCCTCAAGCTGTGCGTCGGCGAGGGCGACGCCCGGCCCGATGTGCGCAGCCTCGCGCTGTGCCGCGAGACCTTCGCCCGGTGGCACGGCCTGGTCGATTTCGCCTTCGCCATGCAGGGCCTCGGCTCGGGCGCGATCAGCCTGTTCGGCACCGTCGAGCAGAAGCGCGAATGGCTGCCCAAGGTCGCGGCCGGCAAGGCGATCGCGGCCTTTGCCATGACCGAGCCCGAATGCGGCTCAGACGCGGCGAACATGGCGACGTCGGCGATGCGCGACGGCAACGAATGGGTGCTGGTCGGCGAGAAGACGCTGATCTCGAACGGCGGCATCGCCGACTTCTACGTGACCTTCGCCCGCACCGGCGAGGGCGAAGGCGCGCGCGGCCTGTCGGCGTTCATCGTCCCGGCGAATGCCGTCACGGTCGAGGAACGGATCGAGGTCATAGCGCCGCACCCGCTCGCGCGCCTGAAGTACGACAACGTCCACATCCCGGCCGACGCGATCATCGGCGAGCCGGGCGAAGGCTTCCGCATCGGCATGGAGACGCTGAACCTGTTTCGGGTGACGGTCGGCGCGGCAGCGCTCGGCTTTGCCCGGCGCGCGCTCGACGAGGCGCTGAGGTTCGCGACGAACCGGCGCCTCGGCAGCGCCACGCTCGCCGACAATGCCGTAACCCAGGCCAAGCTCGCCGACATGGCGCTCGCGGTCGATGCCTCGGCGCTGCTGATCTATCGCGCCGCCTGGCAGCAGGACGTCGGCGGGACCGACCATCGCCGCGCCGCGGCCATGGCCAAGCTCCACGCGACCGAATCCGCGCAAGCCGTGATCGACGCGGCGGTGCAGATGCATGGCGGCGCCGGCGTGACCAAGGGCGTCAAGGTCGAGGAGCTGTACCGCGATATCCGCGCGCTGCGCATCTACGAGGGCGCGAGCGAAGTGCAGCGCCAGATTATCGCCCGCGACCTGTTGAAGGAGTTTCGGCCATGAAGCCGCTTTGTCCCACGGGTTGGCCGCGGCCGAAGGGCTATTCCAACGCCATGGCAGCACGCGGCCGGGTGATCTTTACCGCCGGCATCGTCGGCTGGGATGAGACCGGCGCATTCACGTCCGACACCCTGCCCGGCCAGTTCGCGCAGGCGCTCAAGAACATCCTCGCGATCCTCGCCTGCGATGGCGCGGGGCCACCAAATATCGCGCGGCTGACCTGCTACGTCGTCGACATCGACGCCTATCGCGCGAGCCTCAAGGAAATCGGCGAGGCGTGGAAGGCGATCATGGGACGACATTATCCGGCGATGGCGCTGGTCGCGGTCAGCGCCCTGGTCGAGCCCGAGGCGCTGGTCGAAATCGAGGCGACGGCGGTGGTGCCGGAATGATCGTCATTGCGAGGAGCGTCAGCGACGCGGCAATCCAGAACGGCTGGATTGCTTCGCGTCGCTCGCAATGACGCTGTGAGTTACGACTCTTTCGTTCGCGACCGATTGCCGCCGCCGGAGCTGCTTCCGGCATTCCGTTTCGACCTGCCCCAGCTGCACTATCCCGAACGGCTGAACGCGGCGGCCGAGCTGCTGAAGGGCGGAGCGCCCGACGCGCTGGCCGTCGTCAACGACCACGGGCGCTGGACCTATGCCGCGCTCGACCAATTCTCCGGCCGCATCGCGCGGCTGCTGGTCGCGGAAGAGGGCCTGGTCCCCGGCAACCGGGTCCTCCTGCGCGGCCCGAACACCTACACGATGTTCGCGGCCTGGCTCGGCGTGCTCAAGGCCGGCGGCGTGGTGGTCGCGACCATGCCGTTGCTTCGCCCCGGCGAAATCGCGACGGTGATCGAGCGCGCGCAGATCAGCCACGCGCTCGTCGACAGCCGCTTCATCGGCGACTTTCGGCAAGCCGTCGACCAGACCCACTGCGTCCGCTCAATCGTCAAATATGACGGCGATTACGGGAAGGGCGAATTGGAGACGCGCACCGCCCCGCTGGAGCCGCTGCCGCCGGCCGACACCGGCCGCGACGACCCGGCGCTGGTCGCCTTCACCAGCGGTACCACCGGGGTTCCGAAAGGCTGCGTCCAGTTCCACCGCGACCTGCTCGCGCCGTGCGACATGTTCGCCCGGCATCTCGTCGGCCCCAGGCCGGGCGACGTTTTCCTGACCAGCGCGCCGATGGCCTTCACCTTCGGCCTCGGCATCACCCCGCTGTTCCCGCTGCGCTTCGGCGCGACGAGCGCCACGCTCGAGCAGGCGAGCCCGCCGGTGCTGCTCGACGCAATCGCGCGATTCGGAGTCACCCACCTTGGGACCGCCCCTACCGCGTACAAGGCGATGCTGTCGCAGCCGTCGCTGGACAAGGCGCTGGAGACCCTGCGCTACTGCATCTCCGCCGGCGAGCACCTGCCCGAGGCGACCTGGCGGGCGTGGCGGGAGCGCACAGGGATCGCGATCACCGACGGTATCGGCTCGACCGAGATGATGCACATCTTCGTCTCGGCCGCGGGCGACGCCATCCGTCCCGGCGCGACCGGCACGGCGGTGCCCGGCTATAGCGCGACCCTACTCGACTCCGACGGCCGCGAGATCGCCGAGGGCGTCGGCCGCCTCGCGGTCAGGGGCCCGACCGGCTGCCGCTACCTCGATGACCCGCGCCAGTCCGATTACGTGGTCAACGGCTGGAACGTCACCGGCGACACCTACCGCCGCGATGCCGACGGTTACTATTGGTACCTCGCGCGGAGCGACGACATGATCGTCAGCGCCGGCTACAACATCGGCGCTCCGGAAGTGGAGAACGCGCTCCTATCGCACCCTGCGGTCGCCGAATGCGCGGTGATCGGCGTTCCCTGCCCCGAGCGCGGGCAGAGGGTGAAGGCGTTCGTCGTGCCGGCGGCGGGTACGCAAGGCTCCGACGCGCTGGTCGCCGAGCTCCAGGCCCACGCCAAGGCGCAGATCGCGCCCTACAAATATCCGCGCGAGATCGAGTTCGTGGAGGCGTTGCCCAAGACCGCGACGGGCAAACTCCGGCGCAGCGAGCTGCGGGACCGCTAAAGGAAGAGGGCCGCCGGCTTCTCGACGCCCGCTACAACATGGCCGACCTTATTGCGCGTTGTTGGTCGCCGCGTTGGCGTCCGCCACGTTGGTCGCATTGGCGTCAGCGGCATTCGCCGTATTGACGTCCGTCGCCGCGTTGACGTCGTTCGCATAGATCTCGGCGTTGTTGATCTCGATGCCTTCGGTCAGCGCATTGTCGCCGGCGTTGTTGGCGGCATCCTTGCTGCTGCATGCCGCGAGGGTCGCGAGTCCGGCCGCGATGGCGACCATTCCGATTGTCTTCATTGGACGTCCTCCTCCAGTTGGTGACTACTCGAACTCGACGATAACCTGATCGACCGCGAGGCTGTCGCCGGCCTTGGCCGGGGTCGCCTTGACCGTCGCCGCCTTGGGCGCGCGCAGGATGTTTTCCATCTTCATCGCTTCCATTACCGCGACCGGCTGGCCGGGCTCAACTTTGTCGCCGACCGCGACGTCGAGCCTGGTCAGCAGCCCCGGCATGGGCGCGAGCAGCAGCCGCGACAGGTCGGGCGGCGGCTTGTCGATCATGTGCTTCGCCAATTCGGCGACGTGCGGCGCCAGCACCTGCACCCGGTGGCTCGCGCCGCGCGTCTGCAGCTCCCAGTTGCGCCCGAGGCGGCGGACCTGGACCGTGCGATGGCGCCCGTCGACAACCACGGACAGCAGCCGCTGTCCCGGCACCCAGCGGCCGATGATGTCGATCAGCTCGCCCCCGTCGAGCACGGCCAGCGTGCCGCCGATGTACGGCTTTATCCGCACTTTGTGCTGTGCGCCGCCGATCTTGACGACCCGGTCGCAGGAAATTTCGGTGCGTGGGCCGAGCTGGCCGTCGATCTCGGCCGCGCGATCATCGGTGATCGTCGCAACCATGCCGGCGATGACGGCGAGATCCTCGATCAATTGCGCGTCCGCCGGCGCCCCGGCGAAGCCTTCGGGATATTCCTCGGCGATGAAGCCGGTGGTGATGTTACCCGAGCGGAACCGCGGGTGCTGCATCAGCGCCGAGAGGAAATCGACATTGTCGGAAATGCCGTCGATCACGAACTGGTCGAGCGCATCGACCTGCGCATCGATCGCCGCCTC
>Ga0134124_10003318_pt1 | contig 12943 bp, 5 predicted proteins | sample KB304_FD_96880 | JGI IMG/M metagenome (GOLD analysis project Ga0134124, IMG submission 96880) | Terrestrial soil microbial communities without Nitrogen fertilizer from Kellogg Biological Station, Michigan, USA - KB3-0-4 | ecosystem: Environmental > Terrestrial > Soil > Unclassified ... | reverse complement strand
TCCCATTCGGCGTCTGCGGCAACTCGGCCAGCACCTGCCAGCCCACCGGCACCATGTAGCCCGGCAGCCGCTCCTCCAGGTAACGCTGTAACTCGCGCCCGCTTACTTCCTGCCCAGCTTCGGCCACCACGTAGCACGCCAACTGGCCGCCACCACTCTCTTCCCGCACCACCACCACCGCTTCCCGCACGCTCTCGTGGCCGGCGAGCACCGCTTCGATCTCGCCCAGCTCAATCCGGTAGCCGCGCACCTTCACCTGCTGGTCCGCGCGTCCCAGAAACTCGATCTCGCCATTCCCCAGATAGCGCGCCAGATCGCCCGTCCGGTACATCCGCCCACCAGTCTCACTAAACGGGTCCGGCACAAACCGCTCCGCCGTCTTCTCCGCCTGGCCCAGGTAACCGCGCGCCAGCCCCGCCCCGCTCAGATACAGTTCACCACTCACGCCAATGGGGACTATGCGCTGTTGCGCCGACAGGATGTAGGCTTTCGTGTTGGCGATGGGCCGCCCGATCGTGGGCGCTTGTTCCGCCCCCGCTGCGATCCTCTGATAGGTCGAGTAGGTGGTGTCCTCCGATGGTCCATACAGGTTATAGAGCCGCCGCACCTGCGTCTGCTCATAGACCTGCCGGGCCAGCGCCTTCGTTAGCGCCTCCCCGGCCAGGTTCACGGTCGCCACCGACGCCGGCAGCGCCTCGAGCCGCAGCAGCTCCGCCATCGCCGAGGGCACCGTATTGACGAGGGTCACCCGCGCCGCCACCCCCAGCCCTGCCGCCAACGAAAGGATGTTTTCCGCCAGGATCACCGTGCCGCCGCACGCGAGCGGCGCAAAGATCTCAAACACCGACAGGTCGAAACAGATCGAAGTGGCCGCCAGCGTCCCCTGCAGTTGCGCCGCGCTAAACACCGTCTGCGTCCACTCCAGAAACGCCGCCACGCTGCGATGCTCGATGGCCACGCCTTTCGGAGCTCCGGTCGACCCCGACGTGTAAATCACATAGGCCAGGTTCTCCGCCGTCACTACCCGACTCAAGTTCTCGCGCCGCCGCGCTGCACCTTCACTGTCCACCTTGATGATCTGCGCTGGTGTCGCCGGCAGTTGCGCCGCATATTCCGCACTCGTCAGGATCACCGTCGCCTGCGAGTCCGCCAGCATGTAGGCCAGCCGCTCCTGCGGATAGGCCGGGTCCAGCGGCACGTAGGCTCCGCCCGCCTTCAACACACCCAGGATCCCCACCACCAGCTCTATCGTGCGTCCCAGGCAGATCCCGACTCTGACTTCCGCTCCCACGCCCGCCAGCCGCAGTTGCTGGCCCACCGCGTTGGCCCGCTCGTTCAACTCCGCGTATGTCAGCTCCTCGCTTCCGCAAATCAACGCGGTCGCCCCAGGCGTCTGCTCCGCCTGTGCTTCAAAGTACTCATGCAGACACTTCCCAGCACCTGTCGCCGCCGCCGTGTTGTTCCATTCCACTACTACCTGCTGCTGCTCCGCCGCCGTCAGTACGGAATATTCCGTGACCCGCTGTTCCGGCACATCAACGATGCCCTCGAGTAGATTCACGAAATGTCCGGCCATGCGCTCGATTGTGCTGTGCTCAAACAAGTCTGTGCTGTATTCGAAACACGCCGTCAGTTCCTCGTTCGCATCGGCCATCAGGAGCGTCAGATCGAACTGTGCGATGCGTTGCTCCAGCGGCAACGACTCGAAGGTCAATGCGCCAAGCGTAACGGCGCCACCCGGCGCACCAAGCGCGAAAGACGCGATACTTGCATCGTTGACCGATTCCGTCGTTTGCAGCGCAAACATGATTTGGAACAGTGGCGAGCGGCTCAGGTCGCGGTTCGGTTGAAGTCGCTCAACGAGAAGTGGAAACGGGAACTCCTGGTGCGCGAAAGCTTCCAAAGCGGTCTGGCGGACTTTTTTGAGAAATGACGTGAAGCGCGGACGACCCGAAAGATCAGATCGAAGGACCACTGGATTAACAAAGTATCCAACCAGATTTTTAAAGTCAGCATGACTGCGACCTGCCACGGGCGATCCCACAAGAATGTCTTCTTGCCCGGTGTAGTGGTAGAGCAAAACCTGAAAGCTCGCGAGCAGCGTCATGTAAAGCGTCGCGCCTTGCGCCTGAGCAAGCGACTTGAGTTTGCTGGTAAGCGCCCTGCTCAACTTGAAGTTGTAAGATCTACCCTCAAAGCTTTGCGCGAGGGGGCGGGATTTATCGACGGGTAAATTTACGACGGGCAAGTCACCGCTCAACTGTTGCTGCCAGTAGGTCCACAGATGTTCGCCTTTCTCGCTTTGCAGCATTTGCGTCTGGCTGCGAGTGTAATCGGCGTACTCAAAAGTGAGCGGCGCAAGAATCTCCTGACTACCGGAGAGCTCAGCTTCATAAACTGATGCTACTTCCTTCATCAGCACGCCCAACGACCAAAAATCGGCGACGATGTGATGGACCGTGAGTAGCAGCACGTGGTCCACTGGAGAGCGAGTAAACAGCACGATGCGCAACAATGGTCCATTCTCCAGGTTGAATGGACTCCGCGCCTCTTCGCTCAGCCGCTCGGAAAGAAAAGCATCACTCCAGGTCGTCGCGTCCTCTTCCAGGAAGCAAACCTCGAGATCCTTCCGGACTCGACACATTGGCAGTTGATCCTGGCCCACAAAAACCGTCCGCAAAGACGCATGACGATTCACTGCCTCCTGAAACGCGTGCCGCAAAGCCGTCACATCGAGTTGCGTACGAAGACGAAGAGCACGGGCAATATTGTAAGCGGCACTCTTAGGCTCCAGTTGGTGTAGAAACCATAGGGCCTGTTGACCGATGGACGGTCGATGTTCCGTATTCGTTGAAACTGAATGACTAGGCCGCGGCGGCTCGTGGCTGGTGGTATCCTGGAGTCTTGCGTGTAACTGGATCGCAAGTTCGGTGATGGTGACATCCTGAAGAAAGGTCACCAGTGACAGACTAATGCCGGTCAGCACTTCAATACTGTGCACCAGCTCGACAGCAATCAATGAATCGATGCCGTACCGCGCAAGTGTTTGATCGACCGCGAGGCTCGAGGGCGCTAAGCCCAAACGCTCCGCGAACATCTCCTTTAGCCAGACTTCAATTTCCCCAACGCTTCCGAGTAATTGATCCCCGTTCAACTTCTGCATAACGCCATCGGGCGTAACCGTTGCGCGCCATTCGAAAACGGCTTCCAGCTTGTCCGCAAGGAAACTGTCCCGGCAAAGGTGGCGCTGAATCTTGCCACTGGAAGTTTTCGGGATACTGTTTGGTTTGACGAGAACAACGGCGTGCAGCTGTAGCTCATGCCGTTCAGCAACTGCCTGGACCATGGCTTCAACAATGGCGGGCCAGTCAGACGGATGGCGATCCGCTAACTCCTGTACAACTACCAACTGCTCTTCACTGTGGACCGCAATCGAGAATGCGGCGCCACAACCCGGTCGCAAATTGCGGTGAGCCTGCTCGATCGTGAGCTCGATATCCTGAGGGTAATGATTCATTCCGCGGATGATGATTAGATCCTTGAGCCGGCCTGTTACAAATAATTCACCATCGTGGATAAATCCGAGATCTCCTGTACGCAGAAAAGGCCCTTCACCGATACCTGCCAAACGTGCTTGAAACGTGCGTTTCGATTCATCAGGCCGGTTCCAGTAACCCTGGGCCACACTTGGGCCAGCCACCCAAATCTCTCCCACCGCATCCGCGTCGCACCTGACAGACGAGTCTGGATTGATGATCAGAATTTCCTGGTCTGGCAGGCTACTGCCACAACTGACAAGCGTATGAAGATTTTCATTTCCTTTGTCAGCCCTGACGACGCGATTACTCAAAAGCTCCCTGGCTTTGATCTTCTCGGTAAGCGGCGGTCGCGCTTGTAGTTTTCCGGAAACCAATAAGGTCGCTTCCGCCAGTCCATAGCAGGGATAAAAAGCTTCTCGCCGAAAACCACACGGCGCAAAGGCCTCGACGAAACGCTCGATGGTTTCGGAGCGAATCGGCTCGGCGCCATTGAAGGCCACCTTCCAACTGCTCAGATCCAGCGTCTCTCGCTCTTCGAAACTGATCTTGTTGACGCAGAGGTCGAAAGCAAAATTAGGACCTCCGCTAGTCGTGGCGCGGTAGCGAGAGATTGCCTGCAACCAGCGCAACGGGCGCTGCAGGAAGGCGACCGGTGACATGAGAATGCACGGACGGCCGAGAAATAGTGGTTGCAGCACGTTACCGATAAGCCCCATGTCGTGATAAAGCGGGAGCCAGCCGACGATGATTGAATCCTCGTTCTGACCAAACACCCTCTTAATCGTCCGCTCATTGTGGAGAAGATTGCCGTGGCTCACCATCACTCCTTTCGGAGTGGAAGTGGAGCCGGAGGTGTATTGCAGAAAAGCAAGTGTAGTGTCCTCGATGCGCGGCTCGCGCCACTGCCTTGCATACCCGAGGCTAATGTTATCGGTGTTTATCCAGCGTACATTTTTCAGCTCGGGAGCGCGGTCCAATAGCTTGTCGACTTTCTCAACAATCGAAGCCGTACTCAGGGCGGCGACCGGCTGCGCGTCTTTCGCAATGGCTTGAAGACGCCATAAGCTACGATTCATGCGCGGCGGATAGGCAGGAACAGCAACAGCTCCGGCATAAAGACAGCCGAAGAATGCTGCGATGTATTCCAAGCCGGGAGGATAAAGCAGCAGAACGCGTTGACCAGTTGCGTTTATTCCCTGTAACAACGCTGCGATGCACATCGCCCGTTGCTCCAACTCCGCGTAAGTCAGGCTGATTTCTTCGGTCTCGCCATCCACCAGAAAACTATGCGAGAGCTGATGCGGCTGTTGTGCAGCACGATGGCGCAACACGTCGACAAGAGTCGAAAACTCGCGAGACGAATGAGCGACGCTGATTCGAGGTATCTCAGGATCAAAACCCAAAGGGCTTCGTTTGACTTCGTCAAGTGACATGGCTAATCCGAAGTAGTGACGTTGGCTTTCAGGGAAGATGGGTAGTGGTTCGGTTTGAAATAACGCCGGGTAGTGGTTCGGTTTGAAATAACGCCGAAGGCGTTCGCTAATCTCAGCCCAGGGTTCGAGGAACGAGAACCCTGGGGTTCCGATTTACAGTAGCAATGGAACCCTGAAAGGGTTCGGCGGTTGGCGAACCCTGAAAGGGTTCGGCGGTTGGCGAACCCTTTCAGGGTTTAGCCGCTTACTAAATTTCTGACCCAGGGTTGTCGCAAGCTCCAACCCTGGGCTGAAATTAGCCAACGCCTTCGGCGTACTTTCAAACCAGTACAGTCTAATCCGGGTAGTTGGCTTTTAGTGGAGACGGGAGTGAGCGTTGGCGATCTTACGAAAATGCACTTCCTGATTTGAGTGTGCTGGGCGACACCGTTTAGTTAAACGAGAACGTCCGCGAAACCATGCTTGAATCACTCTGGAGATAAGGCGCTGGCATCATCTGTTCTGGCCGAGTCTTGACCGGAGTATTCGGAATATCGGGGAGACCGCGCGAGATGCCAACTAGATGAACTTTCACCGGCGAGTGCGTGTCCATTTCCAGAGAGAGGTCGACTCCTGTCGCCGGCGGGGCGAAATAACGTATCCCCCAATCTGTCCCGAACTGGAAGGGTTCAGTGGTTCCATCTCTATTGATCTCATAACCATTGATAGAGGCTTGAGTGGTTTTTCCCTCAGAGCTGACATTGATGACAACAGACGTCTCATTTGGCGGCGCATCGATGTGGAGCCGCAGCAGACGACTGTTGTCTGGTTTCTTTTCATCATTTACGACTGTAACTGTCGGCGTCGGTAGCGCTGCCATCGGGGCTGAGCTGACCAGGAATGTTCGCGGATTCTTGTAGTAAAACTGCCCGAGAACAGCCCTTTGCGATCCGGCGGGAAAAAACTGCGCAGCCCATTTGTCCGGCCATCCCTCCGCGCTTGCCCACACAGCTTTGTTCGCGTCAACATCAAGACCATAAACCAGGTGGTATGGCTCGGGATGCTGCTTGTCGAAACTTGACGTCAACCCGCCTATCCCAATAAAGACCAGACTCGCCGCCAACGCCAGCGACGACAAAAGCCAACGGTATCGTTTAGTCAGAAAGTCGAGCAGCGGAATAAGAAGCCAAAGCAGTAACACGGCGAAGACCATTGTCGCCCACACCAGATTCACAGTCAGGGCGGTGAAGATCTGATCGATCATAGGCACGAACAAAATTATTCCCGGCAGCGCGCACAAGGAAAGCACAATCGCAAGTTTCAGCGTCAAGCGTTGGCCGTTCTTTGACGCGAGGACAGCAGCCAGTCCACACAGGCTGAAGAGCAATGGCCAGGTAAAGAGATAAGTGCCCCCGGGCAGAAAAAGTCCGCTCAGGATAAGCATGATCAACCACCACAACAAACCACCAACCATGAGATTTTCGGCACTGATCTTTCGCCGAAAGAGAACGAAGAGGCTCGCGACCATGGCGATGGTGAACGCGGTAAATCCTGCAAAATAAAAACTACTATTGTATGTGTCACCAAAGGGCATTCTTCCATAGGCGCTATTGGATCTGCTTATCAGGTACCACAGGCCAAACAATACAGCCGCCACGACAATGATGTTCAGCAAACAAGCAAGGAACCCTAAAATGATTCCCGTGATAGTCAACTGTTTCTTTTTGAGGCCATAGACCATCACCAACAGAAATACGATCGCAACCACCACCATAAGCGGGATGATCCAGGCGCTCGAATAGTGAATAAGAATCGAGCCGGGCACGTTGAAGTAGACGGCGTTTGGCTCTTTCTTCTGGACCTCATCAAGGCTTGCGAAATGGCGTGTTAAGGCTAGTGCATAAGCGCCATGATGCTGAAGGCTGCGCTCATCGACATTACTCACTGAATCAATCTGCGAGTGATACCGCGTAAGCCCTTCGATGTAGGCGAAGTTCATGCCTGGCAGTCCAGCTCCTCTAAAGATGGTGAAGTCTGTATCGTTCGGCAGTAACTTGTAGATGTCATAGGAGAGAGAGTTTGCTATCGGATGAGGAGCGGCTTTTGCAAGTTCGGCGATCAACCAACCGTTCTGCCCCGATGTTTCAAACATGACGGACGGGCCGCTGTTTCCACGCGCCTCGAAATTGAGAACGACGCCGGCATCCTTGGCCCAGGGATGTTCCTTAACAAACGCTGTGGCTCCGAGGAGACCGTTCTCTTCTCCGTCCGTGAACAGGAAAATCACATCATTCTTGAGCGGCGCACCCGACTTTAAGGCACGGAGTGTTTCCAAAAAAGCGGCCACCGCGGCGCCATCGTCACTCGCGCCAGGGCCCGTCGACACCGAGTCGTAATGTGCGACCAAGAGGATCGCTTTATTGCTGTTTGTCCCACTCACCCGCGCCACAATATTTTCTACTGTTGCCGCCACCGGGCTGCCCCTGCGCGTACTGACAACAGTTGTTTTTTGTATCTGCGGACTCGCTCCTAAAGCCGTCAACTCGCCAACGATGTAATCGCGCACCGCCGCGTGCTCCGCTGATCCCATCTCGTGAGGCGCGCGCGCAATGACCTCAATGTGCTTGATCGCACGACCAGAGGAAAACTCTGCGGGAGGCGCATTCGCTGCGACGGCTTTGGGAGGACGCTGCTGATTCAAAGCGAGGAGAGCAAACAACACCACGCATCCGAACATCAGCAAACCAGGCAAATAACTATCATTGGCTTTCGCCGCCAGCGTCCGCAATTGGATTGCGCCGGGATAGCGCCAGCCAGGCGAGGAAGTCGGCGCCACGACGGACGAGGCCGTAACCAGTAAATCGCGTCCGGCTTCTTCATTAACGGATGGATTCATGAAACACTTCCTTTGTCGAGCTCAGCCGATGCTTCCGTTATCAGGACCAACACACCACGAGAGCACGGCCATGGCGGCAAACAACTTATACTCGGCTTGCCGGAAGGCACGGCTTTGTGGTCCATCAAGGACTTCGTCAGTGACGTCGTCCCCCCGCACCGCAGGTAAATCATGAAGAAATATTGTTCCGGAAGGTTTGGAAACCTTACCCATCATGGCTGAGGTTACCCTGTGAGGTTCAAATTTTACTTTCCAGTCAGGATCGGATTTTTGCTCTCCCATCGTCTGCCAGCGAGTGGTGTATACGACGTCGACACTTCTCGGCAGTCGATCGATCCGGTGATGCTGTTCAATGTTGGCTCCGGACTTCCGAGCTAAGGTATGAGCTGTTTCAAGTAAGGCGTCTGGCAAACCGTAGCCAGGCGGCGTCACCAGCGTCAGGCGCATCCCGGGAACCATGGCTGTGGCCAGGGCCAGCGAAGCGGCAGTATTGTTTCCCTCACCGACGTAAAGTACATGCACATCGTTAAGGCGACCCAGGGACTCTTGAATCGTGGCCAGGTCGGCAATCGCTTGTGTCGGATGCTCACTTTCACTCATCGCATTAATGACCGACATCCTGTCCTGTGAGGCGAAGAGTTTCATTTCGGCTGCCGACTGATTGGTGCGTATGACGAGCACATCGAGGAAACCGGACAAAACCCTCGCCGTATCTCCGATGGTCTCTCCCGTCACGAGCTGAAGATCGTTAGGTCCATAATGGATAGTTCCGCCCCCGAGTCGCTGTGCCGCCACTGTGAAAGAAGTGCGCGTTCGCGTCGATGAGCAACGGAAGTAGATGCCGACTGTCTTGCCTCTGAGTGGAAACAAAGCAGTCTCTGGCTTAGCGCCAATGTCGACGGCCTTTTGCACCAGCTTAAGTATGTCGTCCGGATTGAAATCCAGAATCGAAAGAACATGCCGCCCTTTGATGCTCGTCCCTGGACCGGTCCGATTTGCTTCAGCAATGAGAAGATGCGTGGACGCCAATGCTGTTTTTGCACTCATGAACTCTTCACCCGTCTGGAGCGGGTCTCCTCATTTGTGAGACTGACTACACTCCCGGCTGCGCTGCTGACGCTTCCATCTTCTTCCGAAGACTGAGCGGCCTCATATCAGTCCAGACCTCTTTGATATAGGCCAGGCACTCTTCCTTTGGTCCACTCTTGCCGGCATCGTTCCAACCAAGCGCGTTCTCGCGATCGGCAGGCCAAATGGAGTACTGATCTTCATGGTTCACTACAACTTTGTAGATGGTTTTGTCTTCTGTTTCGTCTCGATTCATTGTTTGACTCCTCTGTCATTAGTAAATGTGGGGTCGATCGCTAAGTCTCATCCCTTATGCTTTTTCGCAGATCGGTCCGGAGAATCGGATTCGCCGGGTGGGAGCTGGCGGTGAGGCCTTATTTGTTAAATTTGGGAACGGCGAGCAAGTACGCACGCCTTAATGTTTTGGAAAGACTGTATTGTCTTAACGCCCGTCCGCACAGAGCTACCGCCTTTAGAGCCAGGGAAGGCATCTACGCCGAAAGATGTTTAAGGTAGGAGCAGTCGCTAAGGCCGACCGAATGTTTGACCCGCCGTGAGTTGCTTTCCGACGGAATCGAAATGTTTGCAGTGTCGAGGCTTCAATAGGGTTTTTGAGACGTGAATATCTTCAAAAGCGTCATTCAAAGCACACTACACCGTTATTTTAAGGCCGAGCCCTCACAAATGAAGGCCCGATACTGCGGGGGATGTCGAGAGGGTAAAGATATCCAGATTAAAAGTCTTCAAATGCACGTCAAAAAAATATCAATGAGGCGAAGCGAGTTAGCAATTCAGATGTCGATTCTCTGACTTACCGCATACACGGTATCGATTAACAAGACCATAATCCACGGATAAAGCAACAACTCCAGACGAATCGACGGGTCAAAGAACATCGGCATGGCACTCAACAAAGAGTCGCTGAAAGACATGCCAATCAAAGTTCCCAGCAACCCGCACCCAATTGCGGCGAGCGCGATGAAGAGAAGCGCCTGACGTCTACTCCAGCGCTTTGGGAGCATCTGATCGTCAGTTGCAACCGTTCGATCATAATCCGCATGCAATTTGATAGCGGTCCAAATTTTCGAGACGGTATGCCATACGCCTATGCTAACCAGGAGTAATATGACGGTACGTCCGGTCCAGCCGGAGCTACGCCACAAGTGAGGTCGGACCAACGGCACAAAGAACGCGGCGAAAAGAAACGCCACAATTGGAAAGATAGCTTGTCGAAGCGCGCGTGCCTCTTCCCGTTCAATCATCAAAAACTTTTCGAGGTTCTTCTTGATGCGAGCATCGGATCGCGCGCGCCGCACATATGTTTCGACGGTGGGATTCACGACTGGAGCATAAGCTCCTTTGGCAGCATAAGCACTACGCTGTGCGTCATACGCAGCACGGCGCTGTGGATCGATCAATATATCTCGGGCACGGGAAAGTTGAACGAATGCTCGAGTGGCTTCCGGCAAGCCGCCGTTCAGATCGGGGTGTTGCTGCCGCGCAAGCCGCTTGTAGGCAGCCTTAATCTCTTTTACTGAGGCAGTACTCTTGACCCCAAGAACCTGATAATAATCCAACATACTCTTTTGCCGGAGTATGCCCTAACCCTCAGCAAAAAGTACATCTCTGGTTCTATTCTCCTCACGACAACATGCAATGAATGATCTCAGCATCTGGAAACGACGGATCCGGCAGTAACGATGAATCGCCGGTCGGAGTTCTGTTTGCGATATTCAACCTTTCAGTGAAGTTCATGGAAACGAAGCCTCACCATGGAACCCGTATCGTGCACGGAATTTCTGGATCCAATTTAACTCACCCGTTACAATGCGTCCGAAAACTCTTTCCTCTAGGTGATGGCCATGACCCTCTCCGAAGACACCTTGTTCCAAGGATTCTCGTGTTCCACCGAAGCGTTCCACGAGTCATCTCTTCACTTGATCGCAGTTCAATGTGCGCGGCTAGTCTTGTTGGAATCGGCGCAGATCCCTTCAACGCAGAGGAGGTAAGTTTAATAATGAAGATTATAGGGGTCCACACAGAACATGACGGCGCTGTAGCTCTCGTTGAAGACGGGCGGCTCACTGGCTATATCGAAGCGCAAAAAGATAATCGATTTCGCTATGCAAAGCTCAAAGTTAACACCCTGGAGGCGGCCCTTCAGCAGCTTGAAGGCGAGCCAGATGTGCTGGCTGTAGGCGGCTGGTTCAAAAGAGACGGCGGTTATCATGGCTGCGAAGACTCGGTTATTTCTGTCAGGTCTTTGGATGATAACGAGCCTCCCATGCAGCGGTTCTGCACGTCGCACGAACGCGCGCACATCTTTTGCACTTATAGCCTGTCTCCGTTCGAACAAGGAAAACCATGTTACGCACTCATTTATGATGGCGACATCGGGACGTTTTGCAGCATTGATAAGAACTGCAAGATCACTCGGATTGCGACACCTGTGACTCAGCCAGGTCAGCGCTATTCATTTCTCTATGAGTTAGCTCATCGCGCTTATTCGGACGAGTGTCGCGGCTACTCCTTTGGAGTAGCTGGAAAGCTTATGGCACTCGCGAGTCTTCGTGACAATTCTGAGTTGCAACCGGCAGAACAAGAGCTCATGAGGCTGCTCCTGGACGACTTTGATAGCCTGAAGTTAAGAAAGAGCCAATTTAAGCACTCGCCATTCTGGAATGCCGGCCACCTCGACGAACAGTTTCGCCGATTTGCATACAAATTCTCCGCGGCACTCTTCGATCGTTTCTATGCGACGGCGAAGGTCGAACTTAAAGACCACCGGCCGCTCCTCATCGCAGGAGGTTGCGGTCTCAATTGCGATTGGAATAGTAAGTGGCGCAACAGCGGGCTCTTCGAGGATGTGTTCGTGCCGCCCTGCACCGACGACTCGGGTATTGCAGTTGGGGTAGCCGCCGACGCTCAAAGGTTCTTTTCGGGCAACGCAAAACTGGAATGGGACGTTTACGCTGGAGAACCGTTCCAGCACGATACTACGGTTCCCGAAGAGTTTGAAAGTTACGAGCTGGATTATGATCGGGTTGCTCAACAACTTCAACAGGGAGCAGTTATCGCCTGGGTACAAGGGCAATACGAAATTGGCCCACGTGCGCTCGGGAGACGGTCTCTGCTGGCTTCCCCCTTTGCAAGGGAAATGGCCGACCGCCTGAACCGCATAAAGCAGAGGGAAAGCTACAGGCCAGTGGCCCCAGTCTGTTTGGAGGAGGAAGTGTCCAAATGGTTTGAGTGGCAAGGCCCCAGTCCTTATATGCTGGATTTTCAGATGGTAAGGTCTCCGCAACTCCAGGCAGTCACGCACGATGACGGGAGTGCGCGAGTACAGACTGTGAACGCCGAGCAGAATCGTCCTCTCTACGAACTTCTGCGTGCATTCACCAAACTTACCGGCGCCGGCGTCTTGTGTAATACATCGCTGAATTTTCCGGGAAACGGATTTATCAATCGTATGAGCGATCTAGTAAGGTTCACCATCGAGCGGGATCTCGATGCTATGGTCGTTGACAATCGTGTGTATGAGCATCGTCAGAGAATTTGCGCAAAAACTAATCTAAGGGAACAATGATTCGTATCGGAAATCTTGCCGGGAAACCTCTAGCACGGTCGCACCGCGAATTATGCTTGCTCACCCTTCTGGCCGTTAGTGTCACACTCCGCTCGTGACAAACACTGATCGCGACTCTGCCCATGGCTGGTTTCTGATCGATTTTTGCCGTTTAGTGGCCCAAGCCACTCAACACTCCGGTGCTAGTGGACCGATGTATTCTCCAAGATCTCTGGTAGCTTCGCGAAAGTCAGAATCGTCTTGCCACCATCTTGATCTTCAAAGCCCAGCCCCCCTTCAAGACCTTCAGGCCCAATCAGAGGTGCGATCCGTTCAGGCTTGGGGATGAGATGCTCTATATGTCTCTCGTCTTTCGTTGATTCGCCACCTAAAACAATTCCGACACTCCCGGCAGCGCTCCCTTTAGGCTCAAAGCTCACTCCAACAAGCGGTAAGTATTCCT
>Ga0134124_10003315_pt1 | contig 12945 bp, 11 predicted proteins | sample KB304_FD_96880 | JGI IMG/M metagenome (GOLD analysis project Ga0134124, IMG submission 96880) | Terrestrial soil microbial communities without Nitrogen fertilizer from Kellogg Biological Station, Michigan, USA - KB3-0-4 | ecosystem: Environmental > Terrestrial > Soil > Unclassified ... | reverse complement strand
TAAACTCGAAAGCAGAAAGGCCAACCTCAATAATGGCAGGGGATGCTGGGGGGCGAGGAGCGAAGACTGTTCATAGAGCCGAATTGCTGTATCGGAATCGCCAGTTTCTTCAGCCTGGACCGCGGCCTCAAATACTTCCTGTGCTTTCTCCATTTCAATAATCAAATTGCCGCTTCGCTTATCGATCCGGCCCTTGACTTAATATGGTTGCTCATGTTGATCGATAATGTATTACGTCCCGGTGCTTTGGTATATGGTGAAACGTCCATATCGTTTCGGGATTCTCGAGTGATAACAGATAGGTTTGTTGGCGTCCCGTACGGGAATCGAACCCGTGTCGCCGCCGTGAAAGAGAAGCGCTTCGCCATATAGTGTCGGCGTCGAGCTTTTCGCTCTAGATCCGAATTCTGATCGTGCCGACGTTACTGACTTGCGACTGGACCTTTATTTGAACCTTGCAGGCGCCAACCGCAAGGGTATCAGGTAGTCGGAAGATCACTTGAACAAAATCAGTATTCGCGACGGGTCGGAAAACCTCTGCGGGAACATCATAGACCTGATTATCAGCACCCATCAGATTAACTACAATCGCATTGGCAGGTGCGCTTTGTGGCAACGGAAGATTCCTTACAAAGACCATCACTCTTGTGTTGCGATCGAAGAGCCCCAGCGTAAAGAGATTACCTGTATTTACGACCGGGAACGGATCTCGCAACAGCAGCATAGCGTCAAAACTCGCAACTTGATCAACTGCGGGACCTGATGAATCCAACAGCAGTTCAGGCGGACCTGACGGAACCGGAGTTGGCGTCGGAGTTGGCGTTGGCGTCGGCGTAGGTGTTGGTGTAGGCGTCAGTGCCGGCGGCAATTGGATTAGGAACAGTTGATTACCCTGGTTGGAGAGATTAGAAGTTGTTCTGAAAGCAACGCCGTTTGTTCCCCAACGAATGAGACTATCGATATTTCCCGTAATGCCAGGAAAACTGAGCGTTCCGATCAAAGCGAAGGTACTCTGGTTGTAAACGCGTACAGTGCCCGATCCATTGAACTCCTTCACCACAAAGAATACCGTTCCCGTAGCAGACTCCGGCAGCACCAAACTAGTGTCGCCTTGAGTAACGCCCGCGTAAGAGCCTACCAATGCGCCCGTCTCCGGATTGAACACCTGGCCGCGGTTTGTATAAATCAGTCCGTTGTCAAAACGAATGTCCTGCGCGAAGAACGGATTGTCGACGGTACTCGTAATCTGCACGCCCGTAGCACTCACACTCAATCTGTGAAAATCATGGTCCGTGCTGTCGAGGCTGTAACCATAGAGCGTCGAGGATGAGCTGCCATATTCAATGACGTTATTGCTATCCGATGCAGACGCGAAAGGGTTGTCTGTTGTTATTGACCGTTGCGTTCCATTGTCATAGATCGCGATTGATAGATGCCGCGGAGATCCATTCTTGTGCATTCTGGAAATAGCCAGCGTGTCGACGCTGCCTGGCGCGATCTCCATGTCCTCGACGAAGCGCGGACCTTTGAATGGAACATCATTATTGAGAGAGAAGGTGTTGCTGATTAATTTCGACGACATTTCCATGCGCGACACTGCCCCCGCGCCGTCGAGAGCGATGTAGAGAGACTGCCCGTTAGCTGTAAGGCGCAACTTTTTGGGTTCACTGCCGGCCTGAATCGGTTGGCCTACCGTTCCGCTCGCGGGATTGATCGGCACGATGCTATTACCAAAAGAGATGGCTGGTCCTAATCCGTCAAAGCGGCTCGGCACGCTTGCATAGATCATTCCGTCGTTCTTGTTATAGGCCAGATCACCAGTCGGTAAAGTTAATCGTTTGGTTTCCGGCGTTAGTTGAACTGCCGTCGGGAGCGGCGTCGGCGCAAGCGGCGGGATCATCGAAGTGGTCAAAAAGTACATCTTCCCGGCGGTGTTAGTGAACGCGAGCCCGTCTGCCCCGTAGCGAATAAAATTTTGCAGCGCGACTTCACTAGAGACCACGCCATTGATAGTCAACGACCCCACTTGCAGGAACGTCCTGGTGTCATAAGCGGTGATCATCGCAGCAGTCCCCAGGAAATCGAGACCGAGAAAATAGATGCGGTTATTAGCCGGATCGGGCGCAGCCCAAATGCCCGGATCGCTTCGCAAAAAGCGACCCAACAGATTCAACGACTCCGGATCGGCAACCGCTCCATCACTGCCATAAATTTTTCCACCTGCTACTGAGAGACGTTGGCCAAACCCCCGGATAAGATTGCCGGCGACAGCAACTTCAGAAAGCCCAGTGCCGGTTACTGCCAGTTTGCGGAGGCCAAAGTCAGTAGTGTCGTTCACGTATGTGTAGAGATTTGGACCAGAAAACGCCAACGAATTACCAAACGCTCTATCAGGTAACACGACACCATTGTTGGTTAACACAACTCCGCCACCTCCGAGAATGGACGGCACGTAGATTGAAACCGCAACCATCTCAGAATTGCCTGGAGCTACCGCCAGATTCTCGCCGTAGAACGGTCCACTAAGGAAACTATTACCAAGACCAAACTGGGTACCTGCTGTTTTGGTCGGTATATCAAATTTGCGTACCAAAGGCGCTCCGCCGAGCGTTGTATACAGAACACTGCCGCTATCTGAGAGCGCAACTTTAAAAGGCTCGCTGCCAATGAAGGCTGGTTGGCCCACCAAACCTGTTGCGGGATCGAATGCGGCGATGCTGTTACCAATACTGCCCGCCACGCTTGGCACAGATGCGTAGATCAATTGATCCGCAGGGTTGTAAACGATGTCATTGACCGGCAGCGATAGCTCTCGCAGACCGTCGGGCCGGGTGGAAAAGGTCGCCGTAGCTGTCGGATACGGTTTCAGCGAGGACGTAGGAACGAAATAGACTTCGTTGCCGCTGGTCCGGAACCCCAGTGTGTTTGTTCCGCAACGAATGAAACTCCCCGGTTTTCCGGAAACATTCGGAATGATCAGGAATCCGACGGGCACGAACGTGGTACGGTCAAAGGCGAAAATTGTGACCGTAGGTGATAACGGACTCCAGTCGATGAAGTAAACGCGATTCGCCGCGACATCGACAGCCATGGGACCACTGATGGGAAACGATCCGAGGAGTGTCGCCGTTTCTGGATCTGCCACCTGTCCGCTGTTTGCGTAGAGCAATCCGTTCTCGAAATCGAAGTCGCCCGCAGTTATTAAATTGCGGATCGTGCTGACAACTGAAACGCCGGAAGCATCGACGTTCAACTTGTCCAGTCCGGCTGCCGTCGTCAAAGTATCGAGCCCGTAAAGCACCGATGGAGAGGCGCCGAACTCGATAGCGTCACTACCATGGTGGCCCGGCGTTACGTTTGATCGCTTCACCCCCTCATCGAATATCGCAACCCCTTCGAAGCTTGGGTTAACTACCTTGTTCTTCAGCGAGACTGCTACCACTGAAGGATTGCCCGGCTGAACCTCGATGTCCTTAACGTACAGTGGACCGTTAACACTGCTGGATCCCAGAGAAAACTGAAGACCGGGGGTTTGGGATTGAAGATCAAAGCGACGCACTCCTGCCATGCCATCGAGTGCAGCATAGATATATTGGTTGTTGCCCGAGATCGCCAGTTCTGTCGGATCAACGCCAATAAATACCGGCTGGCTAACGACTCCGGTAACGGGGTTAATCGGAGCGAGACTGTTACCAATACCAGCGAGATCGGAGGGGACACTTGCGTAAACCTTCTGAGTGCCCGAATCGAAGATCAGATCATTAGTTGACAGTTGCAGTTTGATTACTGAATCCGCTCCAGTTGTGGGCGATGGCAATGGAGCAGGCGGGAGAGGCTGTATGGCAGAGAGCTGAATGATAAAGAGTTGATTGGCATCCGTTCTCAATGCTAACCCGCCACTGCCGATCCGAATCAATTCGTGCGGCCAACCAGACAGTCCGGGAATGCTGACGTTTCCAACGGGAAGAAAAGTGGTCAGATCGTAGGCCCACAACTTGGGTGCGAAATCATTCGCGCCCTGAGTTATAAAATAGATGCGGTTGTTGGCGGAATCAGGAGCGAGTGCGTAGCCGAAGCCGGGCAGTTTAAAAGTCCCAAGCAGCGACATTGTTTGAGGATCAATGACCTTTCCATTGCTTACGTAGAGCCGGCCATTGTCAAATTTGATGTCTGCTTCGTTCCCGCCCAGATTCGGCTGTGAACTGACGACGGATATTCCATTGGCGTCGACCGCAAACTTACGAATTCCGAACTCCGTAGTGATAGTGTTCATGCCGAATAACGTCACAGCGTTTCCGCCAAACTCCATGACGTCGTTTTGCGGGACTTGTCCACTTTTGTTTGGTCTTTGCGTTCCGTTATCGAAAATGGCGATGCCCTGGTGATTAAATCCCGAGTCTTCAAGCACAACCCCGACCGATTCCGGTTGACCCGGCAGCACTTCAATTTCTTGTGCGTGATTAGGCCGCCCAAAGGCGCCCATGCCGAGTGGGAACTCAGGAGCTTGCGTTTGTGATTGCAAATCGAGACGTCCGATTGTCGCGGCGTCCTCGAGGCACACGTAGAGATAGTGGCCATCACCTGACAGACCCATGCTGCCCGGATTGCTGCCGCTCATGAGTGAACCCTCAATCTGAGTCGTTAGCGGGTTAATTGAAACGACGGTGTTTGCATTAGCAGCGGCGTTGCTGGGAACGCTGGCATAAATCCTATTTCTAAACGTGTCGTAAGTAATGTCCTTTGTAGTTAGTGTAATTTGAGTTATGCCAGGAGTGACTTGAGGCTCAAGCAACTCCGGTTTGAGGGAACCATCGTGCGTCAGGTTACGTGCGGCACTGCGCGTTGCTTTTTCCGTTAAGAACACCCCGCTGACGACAGCCACTGCGACAAGGAGAACTAAGACATAGCGCAGCCGTGAACGGGAGGGTGGCGATATAGCACGAGTCATATTTGATAGTGGTCTGGACCAATCATAAGTCGCTTGAGGCGCAGAGTTGGAACGGGATTTTAAGCTTGTCGATAGCATCTTGCAAATCCCGCGATCCTGTAATTTGATCTTTCGCAGCCACAAACTGCAGGAGGTTTTGGACTATGAAGTCTTCGTACATATTCATCAAGTTGTCCCTAAGCATTGCCTGTCTTCTCCTGTACAACGCCGTGGTTTTCGCTCAAGACCCGGAGTTGGTGCGGCGCTTTGATTACGACGCGAAGGCGCCGCTGGACCTGAAGATCATTAGTTCGCAAAAGCGCGGTGATTCGACTGTTTACGATATCACCTACGACAGTCCGAAAGGCGGTGTCGTGCCTGCGTACCTCATCGTGCCGGCGACAGGTAAAGGGCCATTTGCGGCAGTGGTGTGGGGCCACTGGTACTGGACCAACTCGGAAATGAGAAACCGGAAGCAGTTTCTCGACGAAGCTGTAGCGCTCGCGTCCGCGGGAGTTGTTTCACTTTTGACGGACGGGCCGATTGCGCGACCGGGATATGTTGCTGACCAGAATCCTTTGTCCGAAAAACGGGCCGCTGACAAGGTGCAGCAAGTGATTGATATGCGACGGGGAGTTGATCTGCTATTGACGCGTAAGGATGTCGACCCTGAACGGCTCGCTTTCGTCGGTCACAGTTACAATGCTTCCATTGGGGCGACGCTGAGCGGCGTGGACCACAGATTCAAAGCATTTGTTTTGATGGCGGGATCCATCTCAGATGAAGTGATTCGGAAGACTGGCGGCTTCGAGCAATTCCGCCAGCAAGTGGGACCGGAGACGTTCGACGCTTACATGGCGAGTCACGTTTATCTCGATGAAGGGAAGTTTGTTTCGCACGCCGCACCGGCGATTGTTTTTCTGCAATACGCGACGCAAGAGCCTTTCCTGACACCTGATGTCGCGCGTGAGTTCGAGAAGGTCGTGAGCGAACCCAGGCGCTTTAAACTGTATGACGCGCCCCACGCATTGAACGCCGAAGCTCGTCGCGACCGCATTGCCTTTTTGACGGAGCAGTTGAAATTGAAACCGCTGCGGGCGCAAGTCATCGCGGCCATTCCGGATTTATTTCAACCACCGCGGCCCAACTGAGTAGTTCCACGCGATACTGGTGCGGTGCACGGGATTCGAACCCGCCTTGATAACGGTTTTAGAGACCGCGCCCCAGAGCAAAGGTTGTCAAGATATTTCAAATGAAAGCTATCACGATACTACTACTTCTTATCATTCCTTCCGCTGCGGCAGCTCATCCTGGTGGCGGTCTTATCGCACTTGATGCGAATACGGTGATCTTCGGAGACTCGATGTACAACGCCGTGTGGCGACTGGAGAGGGGCAAGAAGTCGCAAGCGCTAATCAAGAACTTTCACGCGCATTGGACTACTCGCGGCATGGACGGCCAGATCTACTCAGAATCGTTTCAGGAGATCGGCGGCGCCGCTTTTCGCATCGATCTCAACGGCGGCAAGCATGTCAAGGTTGCCGAAGAATCGCATATAGCCGCCTTAGTTTTTGCCGTTGGCAGACGAGGTGAACTCATCTTTCAAAGGGGTGCGCAGATTGTAGAACGAAGCCTCGCGGGGACCGTGATGCGGTTCCGAGGCTCGGGTGATGTCGCGAAGGGCGAACCACCACTGCAGCAGGTCATCGCCTATAACTGGTCGGTTGATGGAACCCTTTACCTTTCTGACGGCAGCTACCTCCGGCGTGTGGGAGGCGACGGCGTGGTGTCGTTGGTAGCCCGAATCGACGGCAAGCTGATCGAGCCAAAGATCTGGAACTCAACAGGTGCGCCGCGGATTTGGAGCATCGCGATCGACGAGCGTAAACGTATCTATGCAGCACTTCCGGATATCGGTCAGGTTGTCCGCATCGATGCGGACGGCTCGCAACACGTCATCGACCGCAGCATTGGTGGTTGGCGTGTCACGGCGGTCGCGACGTTCGGTGATTCCGTCTTTATGCTCGAAAGCAGCGACTCCACCAACGATGGTCAGCGCGTGCGAGTCATCCGCGGTTCCGGGCGGGTGGAACTACTGGGCCAGGTCTCGCCTTGAGTTGCGAGGAGCGTGGGCAGGATAGGTGAGTGGCCGCAGAAAAGTCCTTATTTTCGTTGTGTCAGGAAAAACGGAATGGTCCAAGATAAAAAGGAAATCGCAAAAGCTCAAGACTCTGAGAGTCCTCATTTCCCAGTGTGGAGAGCTGTGATTGCCGGCTGGGTGTTAGTGACTATTCCGGTATTAGTGATCATATTGTCAGTCTTAATGATCGGACTGTCATTAGTGCCGAACCTTTGGTGGATACCCATGTCCATTGCAGTTTTTCTTGGATGGATGTGGTGGGCATTCACGATTCCGCGTTGGAGGCGTTGGGCTCTCAATCGGGGCGCAAATCCTGATAAGTTGCAACGATGGGGGGTAATTACCGGACTGGTTTGGCGTAAAGGATCGCTTTTCGAAAAGACGGAATTCCGTATTGATGATTAGTCTGACACGTTGCAATCAATGTCACCCGCACGTATACGCTCGCCGCGTCGAACATCGCGACCAGTTGAAATTCCCCTCGGAATTGCGATCACTCCGGATGGAACCCGCGCATACGTGGGCAATCGCTTATTGATAAAGCGAATTCCATAATGACTGCCATCGGTTGCTAACTTCTTTAGCCGCAGATTCACGCGGATGACGCCGATTTAATCTGCGGAAAAACGCCGCCCGATTGTGCTAGAAGTGTCGCAAAAGTGGGGTATCATCTGGTCTAGCGCAGCGCTGAAGAATCCGATGGTGAACATCATTCGTTTGTGCCGACTCATTTTGATTCCGCTTACGGTAGTCGTAGTGGTCGCTGGACAGAGCTCTGAGCAGAAAGAGGAGCTCGATTCAAGCATTATTGAATCAGTGTTTCGGTATCAGATCACGCAGTGTGGAGAAAATACGTCCTTGAAGGTATTTCTTTTGTCAGTGCGTGGAAACGATCCATCGGATGAATTCATGAAGCGGTTTGCCGACGACTCGGTTATGGTCAAGAGGAGATCAGCTCTTGCAAAGTCTGAGGCAACGAATGAATTCACCGACAATGAGTCAGGAAAGTCCGCGGCATTGTTGTCAATTGATAAGCTAAGGGTACTTGAAGAAGGCAAAGCCGAAGTTGAAGGTTCGTGTGGATATGCAGCTTGGGCGGCGCGCGGGTACAGATATAGCGTGGTTAGAGAAAAGGACCGATGGATGGTGAAGCGCGCTGATCCTAACTGGGTGTTCTGAGTTTGGCCCACGTTAATTCTTTCAGGTAACCCATGGCACATTCTCTCTTAATACTGATTATTCCTGGTTAAAGGAAGTAGAAACCTTGCGTCGAGAGTACGACATTCATAACGATAGCGCCGACGGCCCACCAAAACTAATCGCTAACCACAGGCCGGGACTGACGTTTTAAATAGGAAGTGCGGGCAACGCTGAAGAATTATTAATAGCGCATCAAGTGCCCAAAACCTGTATTCGAAAGTAGAGGGTTTGCTAATGAAGCGATCAACCATCTTGATTGTAATACTGCTGTGTCTAGCTTCGTCGTCGTCTGCACAGGAGATTGATAAGCTGCCAGTGATCACGGTAACAGGAACGGCTGATGTCCAGGTTGCTCCCGACGAAGCCTTGTTTTCCATCGACGTCACCAAAACTAATAAAGACTTACAAGCTGCCAAGCGTTTGAATGATGAGAGTGTGGGAAAACTTCTTGAACTGAGTCGTCGCTTCTCAATCTCAGCACAGAACGTGCAGACCTCGCAAATTACGGTTGACATGAAATATGAGTCCATTCGAGATGCCAAAACAAGGGTCTTCAGTGATGACGGAGATGAAATCGGCAAGCGAGTTTTTAGAGGCTATGAAGTGTCTAAGACGGTCACGGTGAGATTGACAGATCTCTCACGCTTTGAACAGTTTTTTGCTGAGGTATTGCAAACGGGAGTCAGCGCCGTCAACAGCGTCACGTTTGAGACGTCCAAATTACGTGAAAACAAGGATAAGGCGCGGGAGATGGCGATGAAGGCGGCTAAAGAAAAGGCGTCGGCAATGGCGGCTGCTGTTAATCAAACTATAGGGAGAGCCATCAGAGTCACGGAGGGAACCGTTGGCAGTCCGATGGCTGCGAACAACTATTCCTCAAATGCGGTAGGAACGGGAGGGATTTTCACTGAGAGTTTGGTGACATTTGCACCTGGTGCAATCAAGATTGGGGCGCAAGTGACAGTGAGTTTTCTGCTCAACTAGACACCACCAGGGCTTCCGACTCGGGCCACCGCGCGACAGCCCGATCAAAGTGCACTCCAATGGTGTCACCGATCAGGGGCACGGCGCTGGCGCCATGCACATAACTTTGGATCAGTTTAGTTTTCAACTGTTGCCTTAACGATGTAGTCGAGAAGCGGATAGTTTTCCTTCAGGTACGCATTGCCGCGCGTAAACAGAAGGTCCTGTTTGCCGGCCCGAATTCCTCCACCCGAAGTTTCACCGTATCCTGAGTACAACGAATCGACGACGTCCATTCCTTCAATAACTCTGGCGATGGGAACAAATGGTTCTTTGTCGTGCGTTGCAGCGTTGTCGCGGAGGTTGATAAACACTTGGGTGCTGCGTCCGTTCGGATCCTTAAAGGCAAAGGCAACAGTCCCGCGCAAATTAGATTCTTTCCGAGGGTCGTCAGGAATTGTGCGCATCCGCCAGAGTTGAGAAATCGTGGGATCCCCATTGATTCCAAACTGCGCCCACATGCCGGTACGAATGCGGAAGACGGCCGACTGATCGTAGTAGCCGTGACGAACGAGATTGTAGAACCGATCAACTCCATTCGGCGCCCACTCGCGTCGCATCTCCAACCGGACATCACCTTTTGTTGTTTGCAGTCGCACGTGACAAACGTCAGGAGCGCGTCGATTCATCTCCGCACTGTCGGGTTTCAATAAAAACCTTGAGTCTGCCTGCAGGGTGAGAGCAACGAGCGCAACAACAAGACCAATGAGTGTCCAGTTCGTCATTAATCGATCGACTTCTCGAGATCAAGATTATTGGATCTACTTTACCATCTCCGAAATGCCTCCAGCCGGTCGGTTGAACCATCAAGCACCATACCGGAGCGGCTACAACGGAACCGTTTACCGGGCCGCTGCAGCTTTTTCCTTTTTGGCACGAACTCGCTTAATAACGGGCAACAGATCCTTGCGTACCTGTTCCCACGCGCTTGATTTGAGGGGCGCTTCAGCGACACTACGGAATTTCGGGGCCAGGCGCTGCAACTTTCCAAGGAAGGGATCTTCATCGATAGCGCAGGGCTCGAGTTTAACGGCAACGATTTCGATTTCACCCGCTTCACGGCGTTCGCGAGCACGACTCAACTCGGGATCCTTAATGTAGGGTCGCACCAGTGAAGTCTGACTTGCTATGAAAAGAAAAATGTCCATCTCTTCAAGTCGCCGGCGAATCTCAGCATCCCACTCTTCTCCTGCGATCAGGCGCTTATCAACCCAGGATGTCAGACCATGGAGCTGTTCGAGGACGTCTAACATTGCGTCGAGTCTTTTGAGCTGGCGTTCGTCATCGTGGGCGTAACTGACAAACACTCGCACAGGCAACGGCGCTGTTGCTGGATCGCGATCGATTGCTCGCGCCTCCGCGGGCAAGAGCTTGTTGAGTTCGCGGGCCACGTTGACCTGCGCCGTTCCCTCCGGCTGCACCGGCAGTCTTTGCTTTGGCATGGTTAACGCGCAGATTGCTGCAAATCGAAAGCGAGCTGCTGGTTAACTAGAGAACTCAGGAACTCAACAGAACCGAGCGCGGTAGCGCCGGCTCAATTTCCCCAAAACGAACGTGGGAAAGAGATTGACCGGCGCTACCGGTAAAGCAATACACGGTTAAACTTTGCCTGGATCTTCTGCGAGAGCGCATGGTAAGGACTTTAAGACAGAGATAAACACTTCAGCTTCGACCGTCGCTACGCGATGAAAACATCAAGCAGGGATTACTTTGGCGTCCCAAAGCATTCCGAGTTGGAACCGGATCATCTCGTGGCTAAAGGAAATGGAAAACTTAGGAGCATCACAGGATAAGGTCTACGTAGTTTCGTAAGCGGCAGCTTCGTTTGCTGGATTTTGATCCCACCCCGCGCGGTGCCTACGCATCGTTATGGTTTCCTCGCCCGCTCAACTTGTTCCAGGAGTCGACGCATTAAACTCCGGGGCATTGCTGGCCGCGAGGGCCCTCACACGACCATATAAACCTTCGTTTTTCAGGCGACCTAACGACAAATACAATGGCGGAATACCAGAAGGCGATAACACCAACCAACTTTCTGTTTCACGCCACGTGACGAGCGCTGACCATGGAACGCTCGCGTCGATCCGGGCACCTTTGACCCACAGCTTCTGGTCGTTGACCCCATAAGTGAGAGCGTCTCGAAGGTAATTGTGTCCGCGAAATGTACTGCGAACGCCAAACGAAAGTAGTTCGGGAGCAAAGACAATCACGGCAACCAGACCCAAAACAAGCAAGCCTAACAGCAGTGTAACCTTCGTAAATAAGAAAAGTACGCCGACTGCAACTAATCCAACCAACCTGATCATTTTTGGTCGTTTGGTTAGAGCTCCCCACACCGCGAGATATTGCGACTCCGTTAGCGTCACAGTGTTTTCAAATGTGAATCCGTCCATATTCTTACTCTCTCGCACAGTACGTTTCAGCGGCTCGCCTACGTTATGTACTAGGGAAATCGCCTACTGGCTAGTTCGCTTCAAGCGCTTGTCAGCGTGTGTATTCGGTGAAACCAACACGCCACCATTTTAGCCCCGTCTGTGACCTGGTGCATAAGCCAAGTTTAATTCCTCTTAGAAATTTCTTTCATGCTGATTTGCGTCGGTGCTCGCTTATCCGAATTTTTCAGAATTCGTTCAGTTTCGAGTTGTTCGTGGTAGACAGTCTTGTCGATCGAATGCTGAACACAAATCCCTCGATCAATTTCTGACGCCTCGCTTTTAGGTCAGTCTCAGAGCTCATGCTGAAAAGAAGCAGGACGTTGTTGTTTTGTTAGTCAAACTGAATAAGCAAGGAGTGGCGCAGCAATTGGAATAGATCTTAGTGAAATACGCGTAGGCGAGAATTTAGAGCTGCCAATAAAGAATAGGATGCTGGCGTCCCGTACGGGAATCGAACCCGTGTCGCCGCCGTGAAAGAGAAGTGATTTACAGGAATTCAAAGGAAACCTGCGGCATGGATAGCAGCGTAAGGTAGTCAAAGGTACTCTAAGGAATCGTTATTGGACCCTTAATGGACCCTCGTTAAGCGTCTCTTTCTATCTCAAGACCGGATGATTTCCTTGCACATGTATACAGCCACACCACGAAACCTGTTGAGGAAATGTTGTTTCTAATCTGAATAATCGATCACCGGACCTCGATCAATCGATTGTCGTCAGTCAGGAGTTGAACGACAGAAGACCAGCGCGGTTCCAGCCATTCGAAAAGGGCACGGTTCGTAGCGTTTCCGATTCGAAGCCAGACGATCACCGGCCCAACGGCTGTTCGTGCGGTTCGTTCGGCAAAGTCCTCGTCTTTTGTGACGATGATGGCATCGACGCCAAGTGCATGATTCCAGATCACGGAATCTTCGGCACCGGCCAGACCGACGTCATGGACGTGTTGGGCTGAGTGTCCTTGGTCGGCCAGCCACCGAGCCAGTCCGGGAGGCAGTTGAGCATCGACCAGGAAATTCACTACGGGACCATGACCACCGCGTGATCGATCTGGGCGGCGGCGTATTCGAGAGACGCTCGAATGTCGTCAGGTTCAAGGTAGGGAAAATCGGCCAGTATCTCTTCTTCCGAAGCACCGCCCGCGAGCATGTCGAGAACGTCTTTGACGCGGATTCGCATCCCGCGAATGCACGGACGGCCGCCACACTGACGCGGGTTCGAGGT
>Ga0134124_10003314_pt1 | contig 12952 bp, 13 predicted proteins | sample KB304_FD_96880 | JGI IMG/M metagenome (GOLD analysis project Ga0134124, IMG submission 96880) | Terrestrial soil microbial communities without Nitrogen fertilizer from Kellogg Biological Station, Michigan, USA - KB3-0-4 | ecosystem: Environmental > Terrestrial > Soil > Unclassified ... | reverse complement strand
TGGCGCCGCTGAAGTCGGCATACAGATGCTTCGGGATGAGCATGCCGCGCACGCCGACGAACGCGTCGGCCCAGAACGGGGTCGGCTTCGGGAACAGCACGCGCACCGTCAGGTCGTCGACCTTCTCGACCTTGATGTCCTGATAGGAGCCGATCGTGGTCGCGGCCGTCGCCGGATCCTTGGCGTAGGCCCAGTTGAAGACGACATCGTCCGCGGTGAACGGCTTGCCGTCGTGCCAGACCACGTTCTTCTTCAGCTTCCAGGTGACGGACTTGCCGTCCTTGGAGAGCCCCCCATTCTGCATGGTGGGGATCTCGGCGGCCAGGGTGGGTGTGAGGTTGCCGTCCGGGTCCCACGAGGCCAGCGGCTCGTAGAAGATGCGCGAGCCGTCCTGGTCCTTCGTGCCCGTCGCGAAGTGCGGATTGAGCAGCGTCGCGCCCTGCCACCACAGCGTCTTCAGCGCACCGCCGCCGCCCCGCTTGGTCGGCTTGTAGGCGAGCTTCGACTGCGCCTGGGCCACCCCGGCCGAGGTCAGCATCTGACCGGCCAGGGGCGCTGTTAGACCCAGGCCGATCATGGTCTGGACGAAGCGCCGGCGGCTCAGGCGGCCGCTCTTTACCTCGTCGATCATCGTTCTCAGTTCATGCTCGTCCATGCAGTCCTCCGGAGGGATGGTTACCGTGCTAACGGACAGTGGTTCCTTATAGTTTCGCCGACTGGCCCTGTCAAGACCGGTCAGACCTTGTGCCAGTGCGGGAGCCGCCAGAGCGTGGAGTCCCAGCCCGAGAGGTCCATGCCCCGCAGCCGGGCGGTGGCCGCGCTGACGTTGTTCCGCCACAGGACCGGGATGACGACGACGTTCTGGATGACGAGGTCGTTCATCCGGACGAAGAGGGCGGCGCGCTTGACGGGGTCCATCTCGGTGTCGGCGCTCCGCCAGACCCGGTCGTACTCCTCGTTGCGCCAGCGGGTGATGTTGCGTCCGGCCCACTTGTTGTCCTTGCTCGACGCCTCGTTCGAGACGAACTGGATCATGAACTGCTGGGGGTCGGGAGCGCCCATGGTCGTCGTGTACATCTGCAGATCCGCATAGAAGTGCGGGTAGGTGTCGGGGTTGGCCGCGTCCGAGGAGAAGAACACCGAGGCCGTCACCGATTTCAGCTCCATCTCGATGCCCGCCTTGGCCGCCGCCTGCTTGACGATGGCTTGCGTCTTCTGGCGGGGAGCGTTGATGGACGTCTGGAACAGAAACTTCAGTCGCTTGCCGTCCTTGGCGCGGATGCCGTCGGCGCCGCGCTTCCAGCCGGCGGCGTCCAGCACCGCGTTGGCCTTCTCGACGCTGAACTCCCACTTCGTGTTGGGCGAGCGGAAGCGCGACGGCGCATTCAGGAAGTTCGCGGACGTCTGCCCCTGGCGCCCGTAGATCTGCTCGTGCACCGCCGAGCGGTCGACCAGGAGATTGAGCGCCTGGCGGACGGCCGGATCGCTCAGGACCGGATGCTTCGTCTTGACCGAGGCCCGCTCGCCATCCACCTCGGTCCACGGGTCGGTGCTGTTGATCTGGATGTGCTCGGGGCTGCCGCCCGGCCAGATCTCGATGCGTCCCTTGCCGCTTTGCTCGAGGCGCTTGAGGATGTCGTCCTCGACCTGCATGTTCCACGCGTAGTCGTACTCGCCGGTCTGCAGCACGGCCCGCGCGGCCGAGACGGCGTCGCCGCCGCCCTTCATCTCGATGGTGTCGAAGAACGGGCGGTTGGCCTGGTGATAGGTCGGGTTGAGCTCACCCCGCACCACGTCGCCGGGCTTGAAGTCCACGAAGCGATAGGGACCGGTGCCGGCCGGCTTGAGGTTGGTCGGCGCCTCGCGCGACTTGTCGCCCTTGAAGGCGCCGAACAGGTGCTTGGGAATGATCATGCCCCGGTAGCCGCAGAAGAGGTCGGCCCAGAACGGCGTGGGCTTCTTGAAGACGAGCTTGACGCTGTGGGTGTCGAGCTTCTCCACCCGCTCGAGGTCGAGATAGTTGCCGTGGAAGACTGACGCGGTGGCGGGGTCGGCGTTGTACTCCCAGGTGAACACGACGTCGTCGGCGGTGAACGGCTTGCCGTCGTGCCAGACGACGTTCTTCTTGAGGTTCCACACGACCGACATGCCGTCCTTGGCGACGCTGCCGTTGGCGGCGCTCGGGACGTCGGCAGCGAGCACCGGGATGACGTTGCCGTCGGGATCGAAGGCGCCGAGCGGCTCGTAGAAGATGCGCGAGGCGTCCTGGTCCTTGGTCCCGGTGGCGAAGTAGGGGTTGAGCAGCGTCGGCGCCTGCCACCACAGCACCTTCAGCGGCCCGCCGCCGCCCCGCTTCGCCGGCGCGAAGGTGGAGGCCTTCGGCTGCGCGGCCACGCCGGAGGCGGCCAGCATCTGCGCGGCCAGCGGCGCCGTGAGGCCGAGGCCCACCATGGTCTGCACGAAGCGCCGGCGGCTCAGCCGCCCGGTCTTCACGTCGTCGATGAGACTGCGGATCTCGCGCTCGTCCATTGATCGCTCCTCGCGAAGTATTCGGTTACGGAGCCACACCCTTCTCGAGTGGGCCACCCGCGCTTCGAGCCGGCCCGGCGGCACTCGCGATCATCCGCGTCGCGATGTCGAGCGCCTCGACCATCGACTCGTGGTTGGCGATGCCCTTCCAGGCCCGGTCGAACGCGGTGCCGTGATCGACGGAGACGCGCAGGAACGGCAGGCCCACCGTCACGTTCACCCCGGACAGTCCCGTCCACTTCTTCGTCGTCTCGTCGTACTCGAAGCCGAGCGTCTTGACCGGGATGTGGCCCTGGTCGTGATACATCGCGACGACGATGTCGAACTCACCGCCGCGGGCCCGCGAGAACAAGGTGTCGGCCGGCAACGGGCCGGTGACGTTCAGGCCGTCGGCCCGCGCGGCCTCGATCGCGGGCACGATGTGGTGCTGCTCCTCGTCGCCGAAGAGCCCCTCCTCGCCGGCGTGGGGATTGAGGCCGGCCACCGCGATGCGGCCGTGCGGCTGCCCCAGGTCGACGAGTGTCTTCTGCGCGAGCCGGATCGTCTTGAGCACGCGCTCGCGCGTGACCAGGTCGGGTACGCGGCGCAGCGCCACGTGGGTGGTGACGTGGATGACCTTGAGCTCCTTGCCCATGAGCAGCATGGCGAAGTCGCGCGTGTGGCTCAGCTCGGCCAGGATCTCGGTGTGACCGGAGTGGCGCACGCCGGCGGCGGCGAGCGCCTCCTTGTTGACGGGCGCGGTGACGATGGCGTCGATCTCGCCGGTCTGGGCGAGCGCGACCGCGCGCTCGATGTACTCGTAGGCGGCGCGGCCGGCGGCGGCGCTGACCTCGCGGCGGGGCAGCGTGGCCATGTCGACGTTGGCGAGATCCAGCACCTCCAGCGTGGCGTCAGCCCAGCGGCAGTCGGCGACGCGCGGCACCGCGTGCAGCGACAGCGGGCTGCCGATCAACGCCAGCGCCTCGCGCATGGTCGCGGCCGCTCCGATCACGACCGGACGACAGGCCGCCCGCACGGCCGGCTCGGCCGCCGCGCGCGCGATGATCTCGGGTCCCACGCCGGCGGCATCGCCCATGGTCACGCCCAGCACCGGAGGCTTCATGCGACGGTCTCCCTTTGCAGTGACACCAGCAGGTCGGGCGGACCGAACCCGCCCGCCTTCGTGAGCAACGGCAGCGGATCGCGGCCGGGCACGCGGAGCTGACCGAACGCCAGACCGGGGGCGGGGGCGCCGACCAGGTCGATGCGCTCGGCACCCAGCGCCGTCCACAGCGCGACGGCGGTCTCGCCGCCCGTCACCACCACGAGGTCCCAGGTCTCGCGCTGCAGGGCGGCGATGGCCTGGTCGATCAATCGGGCGATGGCCTCGGCGCCATCGCCGGCGGCGCGCTCGGGCGTGGCGAGCACGCTGAGCCCGGCGGCGCGGGCTTCGCGGATCTGCCGGCGCGTGGCGGGATGGACGCTGCCGGCGACGACGAGCCAGCGCGAGCCGGTGGGCAGCTCGGCGCGCTCGGGCAGCAGACCCAGCCGTGCCGCCAGCGCGTGGGCCAGCCCCGCCGAGCCGACCAGCAAGGGCGCCGGCGCGACGGCGAGGGCGGCCTCGGCGAGCGCGTCGAGGTCGGCGTCGGTCTCCGCATCCGCGATGACGACGGTACCGGACAGCCGTCGCAGCCGGGCGGCGAGCGCGATGGCGCCGGTGCGGAGCTGATCGATGGGCACCCACGCCAGCGCGCGATCGAGCTGCGGGCGCAGCAGATCCACCACGCTCGACGTGCCGCCGGGGAACTGCGCGTCACGCGCGATCGGCGTCTCGCCGACCGGCACCCCGGCCACCAGCAGCACGCGGTCGAGGACGACGCGACGCTGCGCCGGGAAGGCCGGGCACACGACGGCGCTCGTCACCCCGATGGCGCGCATGAGCGCGTCGACCTCGGGGCCGATCGGCCCGCGCAGCGTGGAGTCGATCTTCTTGAACCACGCGCCGGTGCGGCCGCGAGTGGCCACCACGCTCACGCGCTCGGCGGCCTCGGCCGCCGCCACCGTCCGGGTCTCGGTGTCGATGACGCGCACGGCGGCTTCCACGGCGCGACGTGGCCACACGGTGACGGGCACGGGCGCGCGGCCGGCGAAGAGCGCGCCGGTGTCGCAGGCGCCGGTGAGATCGTCGGCGACGATGGTCAAGGGCCTGGCACGCGTCGGCCTCATCAGAAGTAGCTCAATATAGAGGTATACTGCGCGTGATTCAATGCGACCGCTGGTGGCCGTCGTGATCGTCCTCGCGCTCGTCATTGCCGCGGCGGCTGTCGGGTTCTTCACGGGCCAGCCTCGGCACGACGCCGTCGCGTCCTCGCCCGCTCCGCCGGCCGGCCCACCTCCCGCTGCCGTGCCGGCCAAGCCTCGGGCGGGGAAGGTCCTGCCGCTCGCCGAGGCGATGAAGGAGCTCGATCTCATCCGGCCCTCGCGCGTGAAGGCGGCCGAGGCGTTGTCGGTCACCATGCCGGGTGGCGGAACGTTTCGTCTGTCGGAACAGCGCGGCAAGGTCGTGATGATCAACTTCTGGGCGACCTGGTGCCCCCCGTGCCTGGAAGAGATGCCGGCGATGGAGCGGCTCTACCGCCAGCACAAGGACGCCGGCTTCACGCTGCTGGCCGTGTCGGTCGACGCCGACGCCAGCAAGGTGACGCCGTTCCTGACGTCGCACAAGCTGACGTTCCCGGTCGGGCTCGATCCCAAGATGGACCTGGCCAACACCTATTCCGTGCGCGCGCTTCCCTCGAGCTTCATCGTCGACCGCGAAGGCAACCTGGCCGCGCTGGCGATCGGCCCCCGCCACTGGGACGGCAACGCCGCCCACTCGCTGGTCGAGGGGATGGCGCGCTAGCGATGGCGGCCCGGTGATGGCCGTGCGAGCCGCAGGCGAGGCGAGCCTGTAATGGGTGGCGCCTCGCTCGGCGTCGTCGTGGCGTTCAGCGCCGGACTGTTCTCGTTCCTGTCGCCGTGTGTGCTGCCGCTGTTCCCCTCGTACCTCTCGTTCATCACGGGAATGTCGGTCGGCGACCTCTCGGGCGATCTCACCGCCGCCGCCCGGCGCCGCGTGCTGCTGCACTCCGTGACGTTCGTGCTGGGCTTCTCCGTGGTGTTCGTGGCGCTCGGCGCGTCCTTCAGCGCGGCCGGTCAGGCGCTGTTCCAGTACCGCCACTTGATCCGCATCGTCGGCGGCGTCCTCATCGTCGTCTTCGGCCTCTACATCGCCGGGCTCCTCAACGTCGGCCTCTTCGCCCGCACCCAGCAGTGGCAGATCCGCGAGAAGCCGGCGGGCTACGTCGGCTCGTTTCTCGTCGGCGTGACCTTCGCGATCGGCTGGACGCCGTGCGTGGGCCCGATCCTGGGCGCGATCCTCTCGCTGGCCGGCACCGCCGAGACCGTCCAGCGCGGCGTGGGCTTGCTGATCGCGTACTCGGCCGGCCTCGGCGTGCCGTTCCTGCTCTCGGCGCTGGCGCTCGGATCGTTCCTGAGGTTCTTCAAGCGCTACCGGCCGTTCATTCCGGTGGTGGAGCGCGGCGCCGGCGTCCTGCTGGTCGTCGTCGGCGTGCTCGTGGCCACCAACTACTACGTGATCCTCAACTCCTGGGCGATCTCACTCACCCCGGAGTGGCTGCTCCGGCGGCTCTGAGCGCGCCGTTGCGCGTTCACGTTCGCGTCCCCGCCACCTCGGCCAACCTCGGTCCGGGATTCGACGCGCTGGGCCTGGCGCTGGCGCTCTACAACGAGGTCACCGCGAGCGAGGCCGACACGGTCAGCGTGACGATCGAGGGTGAGGGGGCGGGGCGGTTGTCCACGGGCGCCGAGAACGTGGTGGCGCGCGCCGTCCGGCACGCGTACGACGCGGCCGGGCGGCCGTTCAAGGGCGTGGCGCTCACGTGCGTGAACCGGGTGCCGACCGCGCGCGGGCTCGGCTCGAGCGCGGCGGCGTGGGTCGGCGGTCTGGTGGCCGGCAACGCGCTGCTCGGCGGCCCGCTGTCGCGGGAGGCGCTGCTGGCGCTCGCGGCGCGGGCCGAGGGGCATCCGGACAACGTGACCGCGGCGCTGCTGGGCGGCCTCACGGTGTCGTGCGCGCTCGGGGAGGGGCGGATCGCGGCCATCTCGCTCCCGGTGCCGGGGGCGGTGCGCTGGGTGGTGCTGGTCCCGGAGACCACCAGCGCGACGGCGGAGGCGCGGGCCGTGCTGCCGCCGACCTATTCCCGCGCCGACGCCGTCTTCAATGTGCAGCGGGTCTCGCTCCTGCTGGCGGCGTTGCAATCGGGCCGCTTCGATCTCCTCGGCGCCGCCCTCGACGATCGGATCCACCAGCCCTATCGGCTGCGCCTGTTTCCGTGGATGACGGCCGTCGCGGACGCCGCCCGGGCGGCGGGTGCGCTCGGCTGCGTGCTCTCCGGCGCCGGGCCGTCGCTGCTGGCGGCCGTGCGTGACGACGCCGACGTCGTCGCGCGCTCGATGGAGGGCGCCCTGGCCGCCGCCGGTGTGCGGGGCCGTGCCTGTGCGTTCGCCGTCGATACGGAAGGCGCGATGAGCCGCGAGGTGTAACGGCCCATTCCCGCCGCTCGTCCCGCCCCGCGCGTCGGCGCCGTCTCGCTGGTCGCGGTCGTCTGGGTGACACTGGCCGTCGCCTACGGGCTGTTCTTCTCCTTCTCCGTCTTCTTCGTTCCCCTGACCGCCGAGTTCCGCTGGTCGCGCGGACTCACGGCCGGCGCGATGTCCGTCTCGGCGATCGTGCAAGGACTGTGCGCGCCGCTGGCCGGGATCGTGGCGGATCGCTTCGGCTCGCGGCCGGTGATCGTGGGCGGCGTGGTGACACTGGGGGGCGCCGCGATGCTGGCCTCGACCATCCAGACCCCCTGGCAGCTCTATCTCTATACCGGCGTCCTCAGCGCCATCGGCCTGGTGGCCGTCGGCTGGGTGCCGACCGGCCTGCTGCTCTCGCGCTGGTTCCACGCGCGCCGTGGTCGCATGGCCGGCGTCGCCTTCTCCGGCATGGGCTTCGGCGTCTTCGTCATCGGCCCCGTCACCCAATGGCTCATCGCCACCTCCAACTGGCGCACCGCCAGCCTCATCCTCGGCCTCGCCTCCCTGGGTTTGTTGTTGCCGCTCGTTCTCTGGGCTATCCGCGACCCCGCAGGGGTCGATGCCCCTGGCGGCCCGGAAGATGCCCAAGACCGAAGAGCGCCGAGCGCTGTGCCCGCCGCGGCGGACGCCGGGGGTAGGGCAGGGGCGCCGGAAGGCGTGGGGGAGTCTTCCCGAGCGAATGCTGTACTGAGCGAAGAAGACTCCCCCACGCCTTCCGGCGCCCCTGCCCGGGCCCGCCCGCCCGATACGAGCGTGCGCGACGCGCTGCGGACGCGCGCGTTCTGGGGATTGTTCGCCGCGTACTTCTTCACGCCGCTGGCGGTCTTCCCCGTGGCCACGCACGCCGTCGCATTCACGGTCGACCACGGCTACCCAGCGATGTGGGCCGCCTCGGCCTTTGGCGTCATGGGCCTGATGTCGAGCATCGGCCGCGTGACCTTCGGATTCGCCGCCGACCGCTTCGGTGGGCCGCCCACCGCGACGCTGTCGTACGCGTGCACGGCGGGCGGGACCGCCGCGCTGCTGGCCCTCGAGCTGGTACCGAGCCCAGCCTGGCTCGTCGTCTTTGCGGGGCTCTTCGGGCTCGGCTTCGGGGCGCGCGGCCCCATCATCACGGCAATGGCCAGCGAGTGGTTCGGCGGCCGGCGCTTCGGCGTGATCTACGGCATCCTCAACCTCGGCAACGGCGTGGCCGGTGCCATCGGCCCGTGGTTCGGCGGCTTCGTGCACGACGTCACCGGCTCCTACCGCGCTGCGTTTCTCGCGGCGATCGCCTGCAGCGCGTGCGGGGCGGGATGCTTCTGGCTCGCCCGGCGGCCCTCGTCTTGACGGCCGCGTGCGGGCGGTGCTAAGTGGGCGGGATGACCGAAGCCTCCACGGCGCCCGATCGCCTGTCCGGCGCCGGCGTGCTGCCGGATCACGAGCTCCGCGCGGCGGTGGCGGACGGCTGGATCACCGCGGCGGTCGCCCCCGGCGACGAGCAGTTCCAGCCCGCCAGCCTCGACCTTCGTCTGGGCCCGGTCGCCTATCAGCTCCGCGCCAGCTTCCTGCCGTTCCGCGAGTCCGTGCAGGACCGGCTGGACGGCGACGGCGATCTGGTGATCGATCGGCTCTCGCTCGCCGAGGGCGCGACCTTGCAGCGCGGCTCGGTGTACCTGGTGCCGCTGCTGGAGTCGCTGGCGCTGCCGCCCGGGGTGCGCGGGCGCTCCAATCCCAAGAGCACGACCGGCCGACTCGACATCTTCACGCGTGTCATCACCGACCGCACGCCGCGCTTCGACGAGATCGCGCCCGGCTACCGCGGCAGCCTCTACCTCGAGATCTCGCCCCAGTCGTTTCCGGTGCGCGTGCACGCGGGCGCCTCGCTCAACCAGCTGCGGCTGCTGGTGGGCGATGGCACGATCGCCGACGCCGCGCTGCGAGAAATCTACGAGGCCGGGCCGCTGCTCTACGACGACGACGATCGGCCGGTGCCGCTGTCGCGCGTGACCTTCAACGACGGGCTCTGCATGGGCGTCGACCTCTCGGGCCGGGCGACCGACGGCATCATCGGCTACCGGGCGCACGCCAACCCCCCGGCCGTGGACCTGGCCCGGGTGGGGCACTATGACCCGGCCGAGTTCTGGGAGCCGATCAAGCGGCCGAGCCGGGACGCCTACATCCTGGAGGCGAATCGCTTCTACATCCTGGTCTCCAAGGAGCGCATCCGGGTGCCCCCCGAGTTCGCGGCCGAGATGGTGGTGTACGACGCGGGGGCCGGCGAGATTCGCACGCACTACGCGGGGTTCTTCGACCCCGGGTTCGGCTTCGGTGACGGGAGCGTGCGCGGCACCAAGGTGGTTATGGAGGTGCGGGCCCGGGAGGTCCCGTTCCTGGTATACGACGGCCAGACGTCCTTCAAGGTGTGGTTCGAGCGGCTCCGCAGTCGGCCGGGGCGTGTCTACGGCGTCGGGCTGCGGTCCTCCTACCAGCACCAGACGCTGAGCCTGAGCAAGCACTTCAAGCGCTAGACCCCCGGGGTCGCAAAGGTATTGCGGGGTGCGCGCCTCTGTTAGAATCGGAGGTGGCGAGGTCACCGGTCGGTCGTGGACACCGTCCCGTGCCCCGATGGAGGGCCTCATGGCAGAACAGAAGAAGAAAGAAGCGCGGCCGACGAAGCCGTCTGAAGGCGGGGGCGAGGGCGCCGCCGCCAACCCCGAGCTTGCCAAGAAGGGCAAGAAGATCAAGGAAGACATCGACAAGCTCCTGGACGAGATCGACGACATCCTCGAAGAGAACGCCGAGGAGTTCGTCAAGAGCTACGTCCAGCGCGGAGGCCAGTAGTCCGATGCCGATCTACGAATACCGGTGCCGTGGCTGCGAGAAAGACTTCGAGAAGTACGTGCCCGGCGCGTCCACCAAGGTCGCGTGCCCGGCGTGCGCCAGTGGCGACGTCACGCGCAAGCTCTCCGTGTTCGGCGTCGGCGTGAATGCGGGCATGGTCGCCTCGAGCATGTCCGGCGGTGGAGGCTGCTGTGGTGGTGGCGGGTGCGGCTGCCACTGATCGCGCCCGACTCCCGGTGATTCGTCGTCGCGAAGGGCCCTCCAGGGCCCTTCGTGCTTTGATGCAGGCGAGGTGAGTCCCTAATCATGGATCTGCGTCGGCTCGAGATCTTCGTCAAGGTCGCCGAGCTGGGCAGCTTTTCGCGCGCCGCCGAGGCGCTCTTCCTGACCCAGCCCACCGTCTCCGAGCACGTGCGCGCCCTCGAGGACGAGCTCGGCGTGCAGCTCCTCGACCGCCTCGGTCGCGGCACCACCCCGACCCGCGCCGGGACGCTGCTGCTCGGCTACGCGCTGCGCATGCTGACGCTGGCGCGCGAGGCCGTGCAGGCGATCGAGCAGTTCCAGGGACGCGTGAGCGGCGAGCTGACGATCGGCGGATCCAGCATCCCCGGCGAGTACGTCGTGCCGGCCCTCATCGGCGCCTTCCGCGGCAAGTATCCCGACGTGCGGATCTCGCTGCTCATCGGGTCCAGCCGCGAGGTGCAGCAGTGGGTCGAGGAGGGGCGGGTGGAGATCGGCGTCGTGGGCGCCGCGCCGTCGGGGCGCGCGCTCCAGGCGCGCCAGCTGATGGACGACGAGATCGTCGTGGTGGTGGGCGCCGACCACCCGTGGTCGACCCGCAAGACGGTGTCGCTCGACGAGCTGAAGGCCGAGCCGATGATCGTGCGCGAGCGCGGCTCCGGCTCGCGGGAGACGTTCGAGCGCGCCCTGGAGGGCGTGGGACTCGACCTGGGCGCCTTCCGTATCGTCGGCGAGATGGCGTCGACCCAGGCGATCAAGCAGGCGGTGCGCGCCGGCGTCGGGCTCTCCCTCATCTCCCGGCGCGCCGTCCTGGACGAGTGCCGGGCGCGGCTGCTCGTCTGCGTGACGATCCGCGACCTCACGATCTCGCGCGCCTTCCATCTCGTCACCCATCGGGACCGCAGCCGGTCGCCGCTCGCCCAGGCGTTTCTCGCCTTCCTCGAGTCTTCGGCCGCCGCCACTCAGACCTGATCGGCGTCGCCAATCGGCGGCGGCGGTGACTATCGCCCCTACCGATTTGCGTTTCCCACGAATCCCGCTAGGCTGAGCGCCAATCCACATGTCCGCATCCAGCCTCGTTTCCCGCGGAGGGATCATGAATCGACGTAGCTTCCTCAAGCAGGGCCTCGGAGTCTCGGCCGGTCTTCTCGCGACGAGTCTGCCGAGGCCGGCGCGCCGCGCGCTGGCGGCCGAGGCGAGATGGCGCACGTTCGAGGTGGTCACCCGCGTCGAGCCGGCGGAGCCGGCGGGTGTCACCCGCGCCTGGGTTCCGGTGCCCCTCATGACCGAGACCGATTATTTCCGGCGCCTCGGCGACACCTGGAAGGGCAACGCCTCCACGATGCGACTGGCCCGGGATGAGAAGTACGACGCCGGCTTCGTGTACGGGGAGTGGGCGGCCACCGAGAAGGCCCCGGTCCTCGAGGTCACCAGCCGCTACACGGCGCGCGATCGGTTCATCGACCTCACCAAGCCTCCGGCCGGTGTCGCCCGCGAAGACGCGGCGATCCTCCGGAAGTGCCTCGAGCCCACCGCGCTGATCCCCACCGACGGCATCGTGCTCGAGACCTCGCAGCAGATCGTCAAGGGACAGAGCACGGAGGTCGCCAAGGCTCGCGCCCTCTACGAGTGGATCGTGGACAACACGTTCCGCGATCCCAAGGTGAAGGGCTGCGGCCTCGGCGACGTGAAGACGATGCTGGAGACGCGCTACCTCGGCGGCAAGTGCGCCGACCTCAACGCACTCTACGTGGGACTGGCGCGCGCGGCGGGGCTGCCGGCGCGCGATGTCTACGGGGTCCGCTGCGCCGACTCCGCGGAGTTCAAGAGCCTCGGCAAGAGCGGCGACATCAGCAAGGCCCAGCACTGCCGGGCCGAGGTCTTCCTCACCGGCTACGGCTGGGTGCCGGTCGATCCGGCCGACGTGCGCAAGGTGGTGCTCGAGGAGCGGCCGGGCGGCACCATCCCGCTCACCGATCCCGCCGTGCTGAAGGCGCGGGCCAAGCTGTTCGGGGCCTGGGAGATGAACTGGCTCGCCTACAACTACGCCCACGACCTGAAGCTGCCGAGCGCCTCCGGCAAGGCCATCCCGTTCCTCATGTACCCGCAGAGCGAGAACGACGAGGGCCGCAAGGACAGCCTGGATCCGACCACCTTCCGCTACACGATCACCGCCAAGGAAATCACCGGCTGAGGCGAAGGCTCGCGCGGGTGGTCCACGGTGCCCCCGGCTCGCGGGGGCATCGGTGTCTCTAGGTGCGGGGCTGGAACTTGGTGCTCTTGAGGACGGTCAGGAGGCGCTTCTTCAACTCGCTGGGGATGGGTTCCTCGGGCAGCTTTCGCGTCGCGTCCATCGTCCCCTTGTAGGTGTTCAGGAACGCGACACAGGGTGGACAGCCATCGATGTGGAAATCGATCAATTCACGGGTCTCACGGGGGAGGGAGCCGTCGAAGTAGTCGCCGAGGAGCTCGGCGATCTGCCGGCACTCGAGATCGGTGGGGCCCCGGGAACCACAGTCAGGCATTGGCACTCATTATAAATGGATGTTGGACATGCTGCCGCCGATTCAAGCCCCCCATCGGTTCTCGGCCCGGCGCTCTCCTGGGCGTATCCTGACGCCATGCCCGCGGCTGCCGGTTTCTCATGCAGGCGTCCCGACGGTGCCGGCTCGCCGGGCAGGGGCGTGACGAGGCACGAGCGCCGGCGTGGGGCTGGTCGTCGTCGACAGTGGCGTCC
>Ga0134124_10003313_pt1 | contig 12958 bp, 4 predicted proteins | sample KB304_FD_96880 | JGI IMG/M metagenome (GOLD analysis project Ga0134124, IMG submission 96880) | Terrestrial soil microbial communities without Nitrogen fertilizer from Kellogg Biological Station, Michigan, USA - KB3-0-4 | ecosystem: Environmental > Terrestrial > Soil > Unclassified ... | reverse complement strand
GGTTCTTACAACAACAACTCTTCGTATTCCGACCAACTCATAGATGGCGATAGCGATCGAGCAAGCGAAGTCGACTACGAAACAGTCTTGCAGCGTTACGTTTCGTCTCTCGCGAATGACAATCGCACGAGCGACATCCTGGCTCTCTATGCGAGTGAAATTAAAAAGTATCCCGACGAGCAGGCTTTGTACGAACAAATGCTGCAGTGGCTCGGGCAAACCAACCTTGTGGACGAACAACTGCGCGTCTATCAGGAAGCGTTACACGCGTTTCCTTCAACAACGTGGCGCGACCGTCTGGCGCGCTGGTATGTACGGCAGAAGCGAAGCAAAGAATTTGAGGCGCTATCGCGCGACGTGGTCGCAAAAGTCGACGATGCCGAGGCCGAAAAGTATCTGCGCGAATTTATCGACAATGGCTTTGATTCGCAGCTTTACTTCGCCCTCTATTCCGTCGCGCACCAGCGCTTTCCGCACAACCTGAATTTCGTAAACGGACTGTTGAAGTTTCACAGCGAGCACAAACAGTGGGATCAATGGCGCGCTCTCATTTCTGAGTACTACTTTGAATCGCGAGAATGCCGCGATCAGTTCCTGGCCTATCTAGCGAGTCATAATGAATTGCGAGGATATCTGACCCGAGCTCGTACGACGCTCAACCAGTCAACGGATTCCGCGTCTCTGTTGCCGTACAAACTCTTTCGCGCGGATGCGAGCGCACAACTCTCAAACTTTGAAGAAGCTATTGACGCTTATCGTGAGCTCAACCGGGTCTATCCGAATTCACCCGAGTTTGCTGAGCGGTTGATCAACCTCACGCGATCGTTCGGACAACACAACCGGCGCTTCCTCGAAGAGTCTGCCGCTATCTCGCAGTCGCTCGCAGACGCATCACCCGCGGTCGCGGCTTATCGGACTCGCGCCGGTGAAGTGCAGGCGGAGCTCGGCGACTACACCAAAGCGCGTGCTGAGTGGGAACAACTCATTCCACTCGCACGCGGCGAGGAAGATACATACCTCGATACGGCGACGATCTACTGGGACTATTATCAGTACGACGATGCGTTGCGCACGATCCACGCTCTGAGAAAGCAAAAGAAGGACGAATCGCTCTATGCTTTTCAAGCGGGGGTTATTCTCGAAGACAAACATCAACTCCGCGCCGCGCTCAACGAGTATGTCAGGGCGTTGGATTCGACGGGCTATTTCGATGCAGACACATACCGCGCCAGAAACCGCCTCGTAAGTCTTTCCAAGCGCCCCGGTGTTTCTAATCAGATTGACGCCGCTTTTATCGAGGAGCGCAAACGTAATGGAAACGATAGCTTTGTTTTGGATTACGCAGACTTCCTGGACCATGTAAAGCGTTGGCCCGAGGCCTCACGGCTGTTGCGGGATGTGGTGGCCCGTAGTAACTCGAAGGATTTTCTACGATCCGCACGTAACCTGTTCGACGATCATGACGAGGTCGCCGGGCAGGTTGCGGCGCTGCAGCGGTTGATTGCTACGACAACTGCTCGTCGTTCCGAAATCTCATATCGCCTGACTCTCGCTGACGTCTACAGCAAGAACAACCAACCGGAACAAGCCGCCGGCGTGTTGCGGGTGTTGGTCCAAAAGAATCCGACGAACTATGGCGTGCTGACCGAGAGCGCAGACGTTTGCTGGCGACTCGGCCTGCGCTCGAACTCGATCGCCATTCTCCAGTCGAGTATGCAACGCGGCATCGGCCGGTTTCACTATCTATTCGGGCGAAAGTTGGCGGCGCGTCAGGTTGAGATGCAGAACTTTAGCGCTGCACAGGCGGTGCTCGAAAGACTAAACCGCGAAGATCGGTTGAACACCGAAGTGTTCCACGAGCTCGCGAAAGTTTATGTGCGCAGCGGAAAGCAGGAGCAGCTACGCACGACCTTCGGCGCAACTATCGAGGCAATCAAAAAGCAGGACATTGATGTGCGGGAGATTCGATCTCAGGTTGCAAGCCTTCGCAAAGAGATGATCGATGCCTTTACCCTCTTGAAAGACTACTCGTCCGCAATAGAACAGCACATCGAGATTATCAATCGCGATCCGGATGATGAGGAACGGGTCGACGACGCGATCAGTTACGTGCGCCGGCATGGTGGCGGCGACACGCTCGTTAATTATTACGTGGGAGTCGCACGTGAGGCGTACAAGAATTATCGCTGGAATGTTGTGCTCGCGCGGATCTACGACGCGAAGGGCGATTGGGCCAACGCGGCGCGGCAATATCACCTCGCGCTCGATAACCAGCCCGAGATGACCGAGCTCTACGATTCTCTCGCTGATGTTTATACACGCGCAAAAGACTACGGCTCGGCAATCGCCACGCTGCGAAAAGCCCAGGAGCTGTCTAACGATGATCCGCAGTACATCAAGCAGTTAGTTGCTTTGCTCGAGAAGGCCGGCCGTCACCAGGAGGCAGAAGCCGAGAGACGCAAGTTACCGCCGGAGGAAACCAAAAAGCTTTCCGTAAGTGATCAATTCGCGGAAGCTGCGCGGCTGCGTGGAACGAATCTCAAGACTGCCGTGCAGAACTATCGAAATGCATTCAACGCGTTTGCTGCCGACCCGTTCAAGAACGAGTTGAAAGCTTCAGACATCGTTGGCTATGTGCAGACAGTTAGAAGTGAAGAAGGTCTCGATCAGATCATGTTGCGGCTTTGGGAGCTGCGTGGCCGTCTGACTGCGGAGGCCCAGGGCGAGAATGCTACTCATGCTGGTAAAGCGAAGGAGTTGCTGGCGACACTCGACAGCGCTATCGCTGAAGGAGTGGGCGGTGTCGCTGCGGAACGGGCAACGAGTGACGAGCTGACGGCGTTGTTTAAGTTCATCAAGGAACAGACAAAAATTGCACTGAACAAAGATGGCAGCGCTAACAGTTCATTGGCGCTCATGCGCGATCTCAGTAAGCGAGCCGGATTTGGATCGATCGAAGAAGAAATACTGCTCTCGTTTAAAGAGAGCGACTATGCACAGCGTGATTGGCCGGCCTATCAAACTCATGTACGTGGCATCGTGGACCTCTATGATGAACGTGGCGCCTATCAGGCAATTCTCAATTTGCTCGAGGCTGAACACGCCCGCGATCCGCACGCTGTTGATTTTGACTTTGCGAGTTTGATTGCGACCAATGCGCGTCTTCTGGGAGACACTGCGCGTGAGCTGAAGGCTTTGAGAGAGCATTATCAAATGCCGGTTAACGCTCAGTTACTAACGTCGCAGGACCCACTCATCGAACGCTATTTCGAGGTGCTCTGGACGAACGGTGAGAGCGGCAGAAGCGAGCTGCTTTCGTGCGCGCAAAACTCAACGCCACATCAACTACAGCTCGTCGCTTTCCTGCTGCGCAAGGAAGACAAGGAGTTGGCCCATGTGGCAATCCAGAACTCACCTTTACCAGATGTCTGGAAGTACTCACGCAACGCAGAAGCTAGTTTGGCGCTGAATGAGTTCGACGATCGCAGCGAGCAGTATTTTTCCTCAGCGCTAAACTTCCGGCCGATCGGCGAGCTCGTCAAACAAACACCGGACACCAAAGCGCAACTGGTTGGCGACGATTGGTACCAACTGGCGCAGAAGTATGGCCGCTGGTTGTACTCGGCTGCACAATCGGAGCAAAGATTGAAGTCTCGATCGTTCCTGCCGGCGATGATTGAGAACCGGCCCGCGGATTCGGGTGAGCAGGCGAAGCTGGGTCGCTGGTACCTCGAACAGAAAGATTTTGACGGGGCTAAAGAGCACCTTGTGCTGGCCCACGACGCACTACCTGACGACAAGACCATCGTCGCGGATCTTGGCTCTGCGTATTTCCTGAGCGGAGACTCGCGCAAGGCAAATGAGTTGTGGGACGAGATCATCGCGAAGAGCGATTCGATTGTCGATCACTCGCTTTATCTCGAGACTCTGGTCAAACACAAGTTGAATGAGCAGGCCCGTCTGCGCGTGACGAAATTCGTGACGACCACTCTGCAGAAAGACCTTGACTTTGAAGTGGATTACGACTCCGCCGAACGAAAGCAGCAGTTCGCCAGTTTTGGAAACCTCATCAAAACTCTTGCTCGATCATTCTCTGCATCTGACTCTTCGGAAGCGCAACTCGCTCCCGCTGTCGAGGTGAAGAAAGCCCGGTTCTTCGCTCAGCTTTGCGCCGGCGCACCTCGCAACCGATTCCTGCCGGAGTTCCTGATTCGCAACTCAGTCGTGTCGCGTCATGAAGCCGGGCTGTTCTACCAGATTCTGATTAAGCGCAGTGGAGGAATGCCAGCCTACGAGCGCGACTACGCTTATTCGGGTCTGATCAGTGAGAGTTTTGACGATTCCACGGTTGAGTACGCGCTCGATCAGGAAACCGAATACAAGCGCTCGGAACCCGACTACGATCAGATCAAGTGGCAGCAAGAGTATCTCGACTATCTGATCGAGCAGCGACAAACGGAGCCTGCGCGCCAGTTGATCGCGTCGATTGAAGCCGCGCTCAAGTGGCATTACGCGCGTCCGGTTTGGTTGTGCTTCGCAACTTTGCGATTGGACGTTCGCGCAGGCCGTGTCGCTGAAGCCACGGCTGAGATGCAACGCCTGGTCGGGATAAAACCAAACCCCAATGCGACTGAAACATTACCGCCGAGTATTGAGCGTTTGAATCAAGCGGTTGCTCTCCTTCGCGACGAGGGACATGGCGAAGAAGCACGCTCGTTGCTCGAATCGGCTTATGCGCGAGAGCTGGAGTTGGAACACTTTGAGGCGACGTATTTCGCCGGATTAGCGCGTGTCGCTTTCGAACGCGGAGATAAAGCGCTTGGGCTGAAATGGCTTCAATCAATGATCGATTCGACGAAGCCGGATCGAAATCAAGCTGTCGCAATCGTTCCGGCAACGGCGTTACAACTCGCTGCGGAGATGGCGGGCGAGTTCGGAGAACTTGAAGTCGCTCTTGGATTTCGACAGCAACTCCTGGTTGAGTCACCGGACGATGAACAAAACCAGATTGAGCTCGTGCGCTTACTCAGTGCGAACGGAAAGTCGGATGATGCGATTCAGCAGCTCGCGGACATCATCGGTAATCGCATGCTGACCCGAAACACGCGCTGGCAGGCCGTATGGCTCGCGCCCGAGATCGTGGCGCAGAATTCTTCCCAGTGGGAAAAGCTGCGTGATCGTGTTCGTGGCGTTAGTCCAAACGACAGTGAGATGAACGTCGCGCTCGAATCGCTTTCGCTAAGTTCTGTGAAACCCCTCGCGGGCACAGAGAACGATGCTCCGAATGCATATCTAAGCAGTCTTCGCGCCATCATTGAAAAGCGAGCGGGGAACAATGTAGAAAGTCGGAATAGCTTCACGCGCGCGTTGGTCGAGTCTCGCGAGTCAGCGGGCTGGAAAGCGTTTGCGTTCTTGGAAGACGAGCCACTCGAGCAGCTTGTCGCGCTCTACTTAAAGGACAATCAACCCGGTGCCGCGTTGAAGCTGGCGGAACGAGTGGCGGCGTTCCAGCCGAATCAAAATTCAGCCGAGCAATTAACTACGTCTCGATACCAAACGCTGCAACAACGGGCAGATGAACGCAGGCGCGCGTCGCACGTGAACTTGCTCGAGTTGCTTTCGATCGCGGCCGAGCAACTCGGTGATTTGGAGCGTGCCGAGGAACTGGAACAACTAAGATTCGCGCTCCTGGTCAAACAGCCCGACCGCGATCTCGCGCAGGCGCGACTCAACCATTTGCGTGAACTTCAAAGCGGCGCACAACCGCGGAAGTTATCGCTCGTTATTGATCAAAGGCTCGTGGGAACTGGCTAATACTTTTCCCGCAAAGGCGCAAAGGCGCAAAGAAAGCCTTTGAAACGCGGCAGCGCTTTGCGCCTTTGCGCCTTTGCGGGAAATATTTCTTGGAGATCACTTATGCGCTGGAAATCACGTCTAACATCATTCGCAATTTGTTTCGTTATTGGCTTGGTGGTTGCAGTCATCGTGGCCGCCTTCCTTCGGCAAAGACACCATCGAGCACAACCGCAACTGACACCTTGTCAGACCAACGACTACTTCAATCGCCCGGAAGAAGTTCTGACTGCGATCAAGAGCGACGAAGTCTCCGTGCGGCGCGAGATGTTCAAACGTCTGTTGCTCCGACCCGAGATCTCGACCGTCTATTACGACTACGAGCGTGACCTCAATTACCCGGAGCGCACCGATCGCGCGCGGCTCGACTACGTGCAACTCGACGACACCACCGAAAAAGAAGCGGTACTCACCTTCGTGCGCCTCGAACATCCGATGGCCTTGATATTCAGTAAAGACTCCTGCGGTTGGAAACCTGTTGGCGCGCTGGGCAGTTGGTTGCGCTTTGAAGATTACCCTTATGACAGTTGGCTCACGCTGCCCGTCACTATCAAGCCGGGAATTCACGAGTTGCTGGTGCGCGACAGCAATGGCGACGCAACGTCTTACACTCGCAAAGCACGATTGCTGCGATTGGACCGTGGTCACCTCACGCAGATCGCTGAGTTCGACGAAGAGATTCTCGATCCCGTAGAAGGATACGGGGATCGTGATTGGAGCGACATCAAACAAAAGCAGTCGAGTAACGTCACGTTCTTTCCCGGTGAGAACGCCCGACTCGAGATCGAAACCACCACATCATTAATCAAACTGAGCGGTCCAATACCGTCTTACAGTTATTGGTTAGAAACCGACGGCGCCTGGCACACAAACAAAAGAAATTGGAACGCCAGATTTTCGCAAGTGCTCAGAGTGCTGAAAGTTAGCAAAGAACCGTGGCTGGTTTGGAATCCGACTGTAGGAAGGTTTGTCGGCAAATGATCAGGAAATACAGAATTCGATTGATAGCAGCGTCCCTGGTGCTGATCTGCGTCGCGCTAATTGTCTATGCCCGCGCGACCCGCTCCAACAAGAACCCCTACAGTCTCGCGGAAGACTTGCCGCGTGGCGCGTTGGTTTATGCTCAATTCCAAAACCTTCCCGAGCTGATCACTCAATGGGAGCAGTCGCAGCTCAAAGAGCGCTATCTCAGCAGCACGAGCTATCAGCAACTCCAACACCGGCACCTCGCGATGAAATTGATCTCGCGCTGGGAGGAGTTTAATAACGCACTCGGCTTTCCGCTTGACCTCTCGACGATTGGTTCTTCGACTGATGGCGCGGCGGCTGTCGCCATCTATGACATCGGACAAGTTGACCTGCTCTTCGTCGCGCCGATTAGCGACGAGAAAGTCGCCCTCACGCAGTTTTTCAAAAGCAAAGATCAGTTCGAAGAGATGGAGACGCCGGATGGCGTTCCTTATTACAGCCACACAGTGGAAGCCGATCGTGGGCGGCAGAAGCAGGTGCTCGCGTTCGCCACCGTGAACGGACGTTTCCTCATGGGGACAAACGAGAAGCTATTTCTGCGCGCGCTCGCCAACATAAACAAGCGCGCAAGAAACGACAGTATCGCCGACGATCCCGCGTTTAAGACTTTGAGCCGCAAGGTGACTCCTCACTTCGCGACAATCTGGGTGGACCAGTCAAAGCTCAACGCCGATTACTACTTCAAGCATTACTGGCTGATGCAAAACGTCGCCGAGCTGAAATCTATCCGTGCGGGTATGTTTGATCTCGAGCAGCAGCAGTCGAGATGGATCGAACGCCGCGAGTTTTTGACGACTGCGCCGTCCGAACGAAGTAATTCCGGAATCGCAGCGGCCGAGTTGCGTCAGTTGTACTCGCACACGCCCGGCGATGCTCCTTTCGTCAGGTTCCGGTCGCTCGCAATCAATCCCACGCTGCCAGGCGCTATCATTCGCGACACGCTTTTTGACAGTCCTGTTGAGCAGGAGAGCAGCAGCAGATCCTGGTCGTGGGATTCGTATAGCTCCGAAGATTTCTATCCAAGCAGCGGCGAAGAATACGATACCTACGATCGCTATTCTAATCTTGATGACAGCTACGAAAAGACGATCGATGACAGTTACGACGCGCGTGTCAGTGAACGCGTCGAGCCCGGTCGAAATCCGCAGGCTGCGGAACTGGAACATCAATTCCTCACCGGCTTGCAAAGCGTTCTGAGTCCGGCGGGAGCTTCCTCAGTTGCAGTCGCAACCACGCCACATACAACCAAGGGTCCGCTGTTTGTAGAGTTTCGCAAGGTCGCGATTTTCACTCTGCAATCGCCTGGGAGTTTGCGGCGTGAGTTGTTGGAACAGACTGTGGCGCAGGGAGCTCAGGCGCGTCTGACAGTCATCAGTTCCGCGTCGCAGCCGAGATGGGAAAACCATGGTGTCTGGCGTTCTTTGGATCTGCCGATGCTTGGTTGGGAAATCTGTTACACGCTCAAAGACAATCTGCTGATCGTTTCGAACAGCAACGAAATGATGAAAGCCGTGCTGGGGCCGCATGAGAAACAGTCGAGCGTCTCCGCCGATTTCGATGAGCTGACGATCATTCGTTTCGAGCCACGCAAGGAGTCGTTTGACGACATCGTCAACGTACTCGACGCCGACGCGATCAAACACCAACAGGCAAGTAACCCGGACATCAAAAGCTCGCAGGAATTCTTCTCCGGAAACATCAGCAGCCTGCTGAACGCCGCCTCCGACCTAAGTCGCATCGAGATCAAGCGAAAGTCGATGGGAAATAATTTGCATGAGGAGATTGAGTTGGTGATGAAGTAGGATCATCTTGATTTCTCTGTGCATCCTCTGTGTTCTCTGTGTCTCTGTGGTTAACTAACTCCCGTCAATAACCCACCACAGAGGATGCACAGCGAATCGCTTCCGAAGCCGGACTGACTATTGCCGTACGCAAGAATTTAAAAAATTGGAGATAAACAAAATATAAGTCCTCATCTTCTACTAAAAAATGGACCATCTTTATCGCGAATACGCTTGTGTGTGAATCATGACAGACAGGCTGACGCATAACCTCACATACTAAAACTGCTCCCCCTTTTCGTCTCGATGAACCCCGCGGTTGTCCGGGGTAACGTGTCGGCACAGGCTTATCCCGTGGAAACCTCCGCGTGGTCCAAGGAGATGGAGAGTAATCCAAAAAATCCTACCTTGAGCCCAACGATACGAAGCAGCCAGCGAATCTTTAAAGACTAGCTGGTCTTTGCCTGGAGATATGCGAGCGCAGTCCCTCTCTCGTATCTCTCTCTCCAAAATTAAAGAGTTCAATCGCGTAGCCAACCGGCTAAAATGGCGGTAGCCTGCCTTCTTCCAAGACAACAGTGACAAACGACGATCTGGTCCTGGCGAGGAACACGCCTCTAATAGAAGTCTTCAGCCATCAACGTCTTACGCGGGTGCTGCTGGCTGTGGTGATCTTAGGCTTTTCAGCCGGACTTGGTCTTCTCTCGATCGCGTCGCTGACTCCACCAGCCATCAAGGTTAACGCGCCGCTAACTGAATTCTCTTCAGCGCGCGCGCGGGAATACTTGCTGGCCATTACAGTGAAGCCGCATCCGATCGGTTCACCCGGACATGCCGAAGTACGCGACTTCATCCTCAATGAACTAGTCAAGATCGGATTACAGCCGCAAGTGCAGACGACAACTGCCATCAATACCCACTGGAATCCTCCTTATCGCGCCGCCACTGTCCAAAATATCGTTGCGAAACTCCCGGGCACGGCCAACACGCGCGCAGTCCTGCTCGTTGCGCACTACGATGCGGCGCAGTTAAGCCTCGGAGCCAGCGATGATGGCGCTGCGCTAGTGAGTTTGCTCGAAACGCTGCGCGCCTTGAAAGCCAGCGCTCCTTTAAAGAACGACGTGATTTTTCTCGCTACCGATGGCGAAGAGGCCGGGCTACTCGGCGCAACGGCATTTGTTCAGCAGCATCCCTGGGCCAAAGACGTCGGCGTGGTGCTCAATTTTGAAGCACGCGGAGACCATGGCCCATCAATCATGTTTGAAACCAGCGACGATAACGGCTGGTTGATTGATGAGTTTGCTGAATCTGTAAGCTCGCCGGTAGCCAATTCACTCTCAACGGATATTTACAGGCTCCTTCCGAACGACACCGATTTCACTGTGTTCAAACGGGCCGGCATGAACGGTCTGAATTTCGCTTACATTGAAGGCGCCAACGTTTATCACTCGAATCTCGACAATGTGGCAAACCTCGACGAGCGGAGTCTGCAACAACATGGGATGTATGCACTCGCTCTTGCTCGCGGCTTTGGAAACTCAGATCTCAATCGACCGACCAACAGCAGTAACGACGATGTTTACTTCGATCTGTTCGGAAGCAAGTTGATCCATTACTCGCGCACAACAGCGCTCGTGCTTTCGATTCTCGTGGCGCTCATCACTCTTGGCGCGATCGTTTTGGGTTTAAGGCGAGGGCTATTGACGTGGTCAGGTCAGGTCTTAGGATTTTTAGCCCTGTTGCTCAGCATGATTGCCGCGACGTTGCTCGTGATGTTGGTGTGGTGGGCGCTCGATAAATTCGCGGTTTCACGAGCACCCTTTCAGCAGGGAGATACCTGGACAAACCATCTGTACCTGATCGGATTCGTTCTGTTGGCTGTTGCCGCCACCGCGGTGGTCTACAGCCTGTTCAGAAAAAAGGTGAGCGTTGACAACCTGGCTATCGGCGCGCTCGTCTGGTTTTTGCTTCTGCTGATTGTCGCGCACATCTATTTTCCGGGTGGAAGTTATCTGCTGGTATGGCCGCTTTTGTCGGGGCTCATCGCCTGGATTCTCAAGTTCGCGTTGCCTCCGGGAAAGTTGTCTTTAACTAAACTCTGTCTCATTTCCGCCGTCTGTGCGGCCCCGGGCGTCATCTTAATATCGCCACTGATCTACCAGATCTTTGTCGCTGTCGGAATCAGTCAGACCAGTTTGATCGTAGTCCCCGTTACGCTGCTGCTTGGACTGTTGGTAGTGAACTTCGAGCTGGTGGCAAGTAGTTTCAGGTGGTTGTTGCCTGTGGCTTCGACACTCGCTGCCGTTTGCTTCATAGCGGTGGCGGTCTTACAACCGGATTTCAGTCAGCAGGAACCCAAGAGCAATGAAATCTTTTACGTGTTGAATGCTGACACGGGTAAGGCTGTGTGGGCCACTGGCGATGCGCGTCCGGATGAATGGACTTCTCAATTTCTGTCCGCTAATGCTTCCGCGGCGCCGCTGCACGATCTTCCGTGGCTAAACGAGCAAGTGTTTCTGCAACAGTCCGCTCCGGGTGCAACTCTGGCCGGCCCGGAGCTCAAGGTCATCGACGATCAAATTCAGGATCAGACAAGACTCATACACATGCGTGTCAGCTCAGCTCGAGACGCTGCGCAGCTCTTTATCTATTCCGGCACGGAGATCTCCGAAGCGTCTATCAATGGTCAACCGCTGTCTAAACGACAAGACGCACCGGCGTGGCAGAAGGACCAGATGCTGATTTACTCGGCGCCTCCACGAGAAGGTATCGAACTAGTTCTCAAGACTAAATCGTCAGAGCCGCTGAACATGAAGGTGGTGGCTCGATCATTTCAATTTCCGGAAATCTCGGGCTTAACAATCAAAGCGAGGCCGAGTGACATCGTGCCGGCGCCATTCAGTTACAGCGATTCAACTTTCGTCAGTAAGAGTTTTTCGTGGCCACAAGAAGAACAAAAGGCCCAAAACAGATAAGTTAATTTTTTGCTTTTGTGCCTTTTGTGGCTATTAATTCTAACTCTGCATTGGAGTGTTCTTATGAGTGATTTGCAGTTAATCGACGCTGTGAAGACAGGTCAGCCAGCTAAGGTTGAAGCAGCCCTGAACGCAGGCGCTGACGTCCATCAACAGGATGAGCAGGGGTGGACGCCTTTAAACTGGGCCGCAGGAAAAGGAAACGTGGACATTGTGAGTTTGCTGCTTAATCGCGGCGCCGACGTTTTCCGGGCGGGCCGAGATCAAAGAACGCCTTACAAGATTGCCCTCGCAGCAAAACATACCGACGTCGCTCGACTGTTGAAAGAAGCTGAGTCTGCTGCAAACGGAGCGGGCGGTGATTCCTCATCGAGGGATTATGCGCGAGCTTATTTGCTCGGAGACTTGCGGAAGTTCAGCGACTGGCGTGAGGAGAAGATCAATTGGAACGATATCGATCGCGCGGATGAGAATGGAAACTCCCGCGAGCTCTCTGACGACGAGGTGGTTTTTCTCCAGGAAGATTTCACCGTTACCCAGCTTATCTGGCCCGGTGAAAACGTCATCTTCAATCGCACTACCCCAGAGTGGATAGATTTTTGTACGCAAGAGCTGCAGTTCAAAGTTCCTGACGATTTTGACCTGATCGCCTCAAACCCGGCAGCGAAATCGGCTGAAGCCAACTAACTGTAATCCGGGTCTGATGAGTCTTATCCCAACGACACTCGTCGAGCTTTTGCGTGCACGCGCTGGGTCCCATCCCGACAAGAATGCCTACACATTCTTGAGCGACGGAGAAACAGCGGAAACCAGCCTGTCTTATGGCGAGTTGGACCAGCGAGCCCGCGCGATTGGCGCGAGGCTGCAGAGTCTAAACGCTAAAGATCAGCCTGTATTGTTACTCTACCCGCCAGGGCTCGAATACATCGCGGCCTTCTTCGGTTGCCTCTACGCGGGGGCAGTCGCCGTTCCGGTGTACCCACCAACGTCACAACGGTCGCTGCCGCGTCTCTGGTCGATCATCAAAGATGCGCGCCCGCGCGCAGCCCTCACCACCGATCAAATCTTCTCGAATCTCCCTATTCATACCATTGGCCAGTCGCATCTCCAGGAGCTTCCGTGGGTGACGACTGACAATCTCGATACCAGTCTCGCAAGCCAGTGGCGGAGTGAGCCTTTGCAGGGCCAGTCGCTGGCGTTCATTCAGTACACTTCCGGATCTACAGCCACGCCCAAAGGTGTCGTGCTCACCCATGACAACCTCCTGCACAACCAGCGCATGATTCAGATTGCTTTCGAGCAAACTGAGCAGTCCATCAT